>Ga0183097_11018_pt1 | contig 20381 bp, 14 predicted proteins | sample BioMet8_FD_128883 | JGI IMG/M metagenome (GOLD analysis project Ga0183097, IMG submission 128883) | Microbial communities from bioreactor (seeded with sewage sludge) at Lawrence Berkeley National Lab, California, USA - Biofuel... | ecosystem: Engineered > Bioreactor > Anaerobic > Unclassified ... | reverse complement strand
TGTAAATGGTAAGATAAAGTACACACTTTTCAGCCAATAGAACTGCACAGTTTTTCGACACATAAAGTGCACAGTTTTTCGCCAAGACTGCACAACCTCCGAGGAGTTGGTAAAATGAAGCCAGCCGAAACGGAGGTGGCGAGAAATGAAGGGGTATCGTGTGTACAATTCTATTCAACAATTAAAAGACATGGGCTTTAAGCGAGCTGCCGTGGCGGCACAGCTTCAAATCAATCGCCGTACAGTGGACAGGTATTGGACAATGACGGCAGATGAGTATGAAACGCAGCAGCAGGCCCTGAAGCGTGGGAGCAGCGTGGATGATTACCGCGACCAGATTCTGTATTGGTTGAGGGCTTATCCAACACTTTCCTCCGCACAGGTCTGCGACTGGCTAAAAGAGCATTATAACGAAGACTTCCGGGAACGCACCGTTTCACGGTATGTCAAGCGGCTCCGAGAGGAATACGGCTTGAAGAAGGTTCCTATTCCGAGAGACTATGAAGCGGTGCCCGAGCTCCCGATGGGGCAGCAGATGCAGGTGGACTTTGGACAGCTCCTGATGCCGAATGTTGACGGTGGACAGACCAGAGTTTATGCAGCAGCATTTCTGCTCTCGGCATCCCGGTACAAGTATGCCGAAATGCAAAGCCGACCTTTCACAGCAGCAGACTTGGTGAATATTTGCCACAACTGTTTCAGATATTTCGGTGGAATGCCGCGTGAAATGGTTTTTGACCAGGACAGCATTGTATGCGTCAGCGAAAATGCCGGAGATATTGTCTACACCTATGAATTTGAAAAGTTCCGGCAAGAGACGAAAATGACAATCTACATGTGCCGTGGCGCAGACCCCGAAAGCAAAGGGAAAATTGAGAACACGGTAAAATATATCAAGGGCAACTTCTTGAGCAATCGCCTTTATGTGGATGACGGGATTCTCAACGGCAGTTGTTTGGAGTGGCTGTCTCGTACCGCCAATGCAAAGGTGCACGGAACCACAAAACGTATTCCCGCTGAGGTTTTCAAGGAAGAATGTGAGCATCTTCGGCCGCTGGTTGGTTTTGATGAAGCTGTACTTCCTGTGGTTTGCCGCACCGTCCGAAAGGACAACACCATTATCTACGACAGCAACCGTTATTCCGTTCCTTTGGGTACCTACAACAAGCAGCCGGAGGTACGGATTGAAACGAAGGAAGGCATCCTTTACATCCAGACCATATTTGGTGAGGCGATTTGTGAGCACCGCATCTCCAGCGGCAGAGGGCTGCTCATCCAAAGCAAAAACCACACCAGAGACCGCACAACTGCCTTGGACAAGCTCCAGAATGATTTGGATGCTCGGTTAGAGCACAGAGCCGCAGAGTTTTTACAGGCCATACGCACGGAAAAAGCAAGGTATTCCAGAGACCAATTTCGCATCATACAATCTATGATTGACCAGCATGGCGTTCCTGAAGTGCTGGAGGCTGTTGATTTCTGCCAGTACAGCAATCTCAACAGCGCCAATATTTTAAAGGACTATCTTACCCACAAAGCCAAGGAGAATCCGAACGCTCCACCGTTGATTCCTCCCGTTGCATCCATTATTCCTGTAGCTGATGCAAAATACCATGTAACCACGCAAAAGCGGCCTCTGGATGTCTATGCGAAAGTGGGGGTAAGATGATGTTGACACCGCAGGAGCGAGTGCTGAACCTTCTGTCTGACCTCCGTATCCAGCCAGTTGATTTTGATGCCGTATATGCCGGCAAAAACAATCTGACACCGTTGGAAAGCGTGGAGCTGTTCCTAATGGAAGAGCAACGACTCCGGATTGAGAAGCAAACCTTGCTGCGCCGCAAGAGAGCCGCACTCCCCGCTGAAAAGGCGATTGAAACGTTTGATTTCGGCTTCCAGCGTAGCGTTACCCGGGAACAAATGCTCCGACTGAGTGATATGACTTGGGTGGAGCAGGCTTACAACATCTGCTTCTTGGGGCCTCCCGGCGTTGGCAAAACGCATCTTGCATTGGCGCTGGCTGTGCGAGGGCTCAATCTCGGATATGCCGTTGCGTTTGAAACACTTTCTGGCTTAATGTCCGTGCTAAAAACTGCTGAAATCTCAGGTGCAAGCAAGCGACGTTTGAAATATTTACAGAAAGCCGCCCTCGTTGTGGTGGACGAAGTGGGATTCATGCCCTTGACTCCGGCAGAGGCGAATCTGTTCTTTGGCTTTGTATCTTCCATGTCCGAGAAAACCTCGCTGATTATTACCTCCAACAAGGGTTTTGATGAGTGGGCTGATTTCCTTGGTGACGCCACCATTACGACGGCCATCCTCGACCGCCTCATCCACCACTGCGAGATAATTAACATGACTGGTAACAGCTACCGTTTAGCTCACCACCAGTCCATTACCGGCTAAAAAACTGGCGCTGAAAAAGTGTGCATTTGCTGGCGAAAAAGTGTGCACTTTACTTGACTGCTTACAGGGGGACCATAACAAAGGGACAGGCTTTTGCCTGTCCCTTTGTTATACGCTGATTTTTCAGCTAAGTTTCAAACCGAATATCTTACAGTCTCTTGTACCGATTACCGCATAGTCTCCGTATACGGCCGGCGACGCCTCGATATTGCCGCCCAGCTCCTTAGTATCCAGAGTTTTGCCGGTAAGCCCGTCCAAAAGATAAACCCCGCCGTCAGCGGTGGTATATATCAGGTATCCGTTCCCCTGCCCATCATAAACATCCGCCGGAGAAGACCAGCTGTAAGCGTCAGTATCGAATTCCCAAAGCTGCTTTCCGGTTTTTGTATCAAGCGCGATCAGCTTGCCCTTGCCCGTGTCGGGCGAGTCGGCAAGCGGCACGAATAACATTCCTCTGAGGTTGTTTTTTCCGATGGCGGCAGTGCCCTGCGCGCCGCCGCAAAGGCCGTTGTCTCCGGTGCAGGCATAATCTGTCTCCCACACGATCTCACCGGTCACGGCATTGATTTTCCAGACAGGCACTATGGCGGAATCATCGTCACGCCAGCCCGGATGGAACGACGTGCTGATATACACATATACCCCGTCGTCCTCCACGGACAGAACAGGCGAGCAGTTGGTATCGTCCAGAACGTCCTGTACCCAGTCAAGCTTAAGGGTGTTAAGGTCGAGGCACATGAGATTGCCTCCGTTATCGGCCATTATTATATGCCCCTGGTAACACACCGGGCTGGCTTCAAAGCCCTCCCAAAACGTGTAGGTAGTTGTCCGGCTGGATGTATATTTCCAGCGCACCGTGTTGTCCGGGTTCATTGTGACCGTACCTACCGTCTCGTCGTACAGGGTGTTCAGGTGCACAATATACAGCACCCCGTTTTCACCGGGATAAACCAGTTGATCGGTGTCGGCGTCCACCAGCGGCGAGGCGTCCCACATGTTCCATGCCCGCGGCGCGAAGGGCTCGTAATATCCGAAGCGGTACATCACGGAGCAGTCCAGCAGGTCGATGACGAATACGCGGGATTTGCCGGAGGCGCTGTCAACTCCGGAGCCCAGATAAAGTATGGGATATCCTCTGGGATCCAGCGTGCCGGTACCCTTAAAGGTGTAACCCAGATCCATGGGCGCCCTGGTCGGCTTGCCGGTGGAAAGCTCCAGAAAATAAATTTTTCCGTCCATGGTGGGATATATGGCCTCTACAAGTCCGGATTTTGCCCTCGCCCAGTCGTACATGCTCTTCATGTTCTTTTTCACGGCGTCGGGCCAGCTTACAATAAGGGGCTGCCCTGTCCAGCCGCTGCCGGACCAGGTATTACCGTCGGCGTCCTTCAGCGTACCGGTGTCGGCGCTCCACAGAGACTCCACCTTTTTCTGCGATATATCAGCAGTGCCGTAAGATGCCGTGTCGCGGAAGTTGTTGCCTCTGAAACCCAGAATTCCCGAAACTTTGGTGTAATCGGAGGACAGCGGAAAATCTATTGTAAGCGCGTCTGACGCCGTATAGCCGCCGGTCTCCTCGTCGTTGACCATGACGTCTGTTCCCGTAATGAGCTTCGACGGGTCTGTGGAATCCACGCACTTCGGTGAGAAAACATAGCCTTCCTCCCCCGGCTTTGCCTGTGAACCCGACAGCAGGTCGAATTTTATAATGCAGAACACTGCGGCGGCCGCCGCGGCGATGATAAGCACGGCCTCCGTTATTCGGCGCGCGGTTTTGCCGTCCCTGTATATGCGGGCGGCCGGCCTGCCGCCGGATAATTTATGGCTTTTGCGGACGTTTTCCCTGGCCGGAGCGGCTTTACGCTGCTTGCTTACGGCAGGTCTTTTCCGGGAAGGCTCTTCTGACTCCGGTTTATTTCCAACGGCGGAAATTTCCTCCGGCGACGGAATGTCCGTCGGGGAATAATCCAGCTCCGTGGGATCCATTTCATAGCCCCGCTCACCGCCCTCATCCGTCTCAATGGAAAATTCGTCCGGCACGGCTGTTTCAGGCTCATATTCCTCAGGGGCTTCCCTGCGCGGCTGTTTGGAGCTGAAAAGCCGTACTCCCCGCTCTTTTCTTTTCAGATGCTTTGCCAATAGTTTACACCTCTGACGTATTACTCGGTAAAGTGGACGTGATTGTTAATGTGATCCTGGCAGAAGCAGTGGTACCCGACGCACTGCGAGCAATAGCGGAACTCAAGATCCGGGTATTCGGCGTCCGTTCTGCCGCACACCGCGCACTTGCGGGTATATGGAGCGCTGTTCTGCTCCCGGTTTATCTTGCGGGCCGCGCGCTTGTAATTGATCGTCTTGGCCTTTGTGCTGACTCTCGACGGTCTGAACAAGGCAAAAAGCCAGTCACCGCAGAATATGAGATAATTCAGTACGGCGACTACCGGCAGCAGATTCATTGGGAACTGCATGGTGAACACGCCGTACAGGAAGAACGCCGCGTCGATGTACGCAAGCCACTTCATCTTCATGGGAATGATGAACATGAACAGAACCACCGTGTCCGGGAAAATGGTGGCGAAGGAGAAGAACATGGAAAGGTATATATACTCGGCATAAACCGTGACGTTCTCTCCGGTGGCAAAATAGATTATGAAGCCGTATATAACGGTAAGCAGGATGCCGGTGAAAAAGTAGATGGTGAATTTTCCCGGACCCCACTGGGCCTCAAGCGTGTTGCCGATAAAGTAATAGAAGTAAAACATGATCAGTGCCAGCCAGCTGAAATCGTTGGGTATCAGCGCGAAGGTCACCAGCCGCCATACCTGACCCTTCATTATCATTGCCGGCGAAAATGCAAGGGCGCTCACCAGCAGGCCTGAAGTGTCCATCATGGAGAAAATCCATATTATCACGTTGGCAATGACGACGTACAGCATCAGGTTCCGTATGCCGAAGCGCGGGTGTCTGTAACAGAATAAGTCGATCTTTTTCATTAAACCTTTCATCAGGCGCCTCCGGGAAAAAATTATGCATGATAATGATACATGCAAAAAATTGCAAAGTCTACAAAAAAATTGTACGTTTACAAAATTTTCACTTTAAGTTTTCACAGCCGTATGTTAACATGTTATCTGTATCATTATGTAAAATACTGTTCGCAAGGAGCGGCGATGGAGAACGAAAGCGAATTCAAAAACGACATAATAGAAGGCAGAAATGCCGTTATAGAGGCCCTGCGTACCGGCAGGACCATAGATAAGATATACATTGCAAAGGGCGAGACCGACAGCGCCCTTGGACATATCGCTTCTAAAGCCAGGAGCACAGGCATCGTGGTGGTTGACTGCGACAGGCGCAAGCTGGACGCCATGAGCGTAACCAAGGCCCACCAGGGCGTCATAGCGCTGTGCGCAGTTCGGGAGTACTGCTCTGTGGAGGATATTCTCTCCGCGGCGGAGCAAAGCGGAGAGCCCCCCTTCGTCATCGTGTGCGACGAGATAAGCGATCCGCACAACATGGGCGCCGTGATACGCACGGCGGAATGTGTTGGCGCCCACGGCGTCATCATTCCAAAGCGCCGCTCGGCCGGGCTTACAGCCATTGTGGACAAGGCCTCCGCCGGAGCCGCAGAGCATATGCTGGTGGCAAGGGTGCCCAATATTCCCGCGGCGCTCAAGCAGCTCAAGGACAGCGGGCTGTGGATATACGGCACGGCCGCGGACGGCGCCTCCTCCATGTGGGATACCGACCTCACGGGGCCGGCGGCCCTGGTGATCGGCTCCGAGGGCGAAGGCATCGGCCGGCTCGTCCGGGAGAGCTGTGATTTTATTGTGAGCATACCCATGCGCGGCAGCATTGATTCACTGAACGCCTCCGCCGCCGCATCGGTTTTGATGTATGAGATACTGCGTCAGCGCGGAAATAAAATGCAAGGATAAGAGAGATATGGATGATTTAGGTAAAGACAAGGCCGAAGAAGCTGTAAGCGAAACCGAAAATTTTTCTCTTGACGATATTCTCATGGAGTTTGCGGACGAAACGGAACCTGTTGAAGAAGAAACAGAAAAATCCGCTCCTGAGACCGTGAAGTTTACAGACAACGACGGCGTAAAAACTGCCGAGGTAAGCTCTGAGGAAACTTCAGAGCCTGTTCCTTCCGCGCCGCCGGAGCCGGAACCCGAGAAGCCGAAAAGCAGGTCTGAGGATAAAACCGACTACGACATCGTCAGGGAATACAAGCCTGTCGGAGCCGAGGATCTGGACGAGCTTTTGAAGGAAGTCCGCATGGACTTTGTCACCGACTCGGACGCCGCACCGGCTGACTACGCCCCGGCGGAGACGGTGGACGAGGCTCCTGAAGCTCCGGCCGCACCGAAAAAGCCGGCGCAGGCGGCTCCTGCGCAAAAGCCGCAGCAGAGACGGCGGCAGCGCGCGCCCGCCCCTGATGATATGTATGACGAGCCGCCGGAGCCGCAGAAGCCGGAGCGTCCCTTCGGGGAACGGATAGCGGCGCCTTTTGTGGCCATGATGGCCGTTATCTCCATGAAGCGCCAGCAAAGGCGCGCCACCGTGAAAGCGGCGCCGCCCGAGGGAGCCGAGGATCTTGGGCCGGAGATGGACGCCGACAGAGCTTCCAAGTTCTACGGCTCGCATATCAAAGGCCTTCGTTCCAGGGTAAAAACAGCTTTTCTGCTGTGCCTGCCCCTGATGTACATATCCTTTGGCCTGCCTGTGCTGGGCAGACTTCACAACAACACTGTGTGCACGCTGATGTGCCTTGTTCTTGAGCTTGCCGTCGTGGTTGTCTGTCTGGATGTTTTCACCTCCGGAATAATGGATCTCGTACGAAAAAAGCCCGGCGCGGCCTCGCTTATCGCAGTGTCCTGCATACTGTCCGCGCTTGACGCCGCCGTCATCGCGGCCACCGGCTCAAAGGACGTGGGTCTCCCCTTCTGCGCGGTATCCGCCCTTTCAATAAGCTGTGCCCTGTGGGCTTCGCTTTTGCAGTGCAAGGGCAACCGCATCACCCTGCGCACCCTGGCTTTGAGCAAGGAACCGTACGCTGTCACGGCGGAACCGGGAGTCAGCGACGACAAGGGCGTAACGCTGCTGAAATCTAAAACCCCGGCAACTGACTTTGTCCGCCGCACTGAGGAAATGACCCCCGACGAGGAGATATATTCCATTCTCGCCCCATGGCTCATGGGTGCCGCTCTTGTTCTCAGCGTGGCGGCCGCCGCCATCAGCAAGAGTTTTCCCGACTTTGCCCACATTCTCGCCGCCATATTCATGCCGGCGGCGCCGCTGGGGGCGCTTCTGGCCTTCCCGCTGCCATACTCAGTCACGTCACGGCGCATTTTCCATTCCGGCTCCGCCATCGCCGGCTGGTCGGGACTTCTTGATATCGGCGGGAGCCGTCACATCATAGTCACCGACAGCGACATCTTCCCCAAGGATACCGTGTCGGTGGAGAGCATCCGCGTTCTGGAGGGCATGAGTCCCCAGAAGATCATCGGTTATGCCGGCAGCGTAATTGCGGCGTCGGGCTCCGGGCTTGCTCCGGTGTTTACCAGTCTTATGCAGAAAAACGGCTGTGCGCTGGAACAGGTGGACGAGTTCTGCTGCCATGAGGGCGGCGGCCTCACCGCCATGATAAACGGCGAGGAGGTGCTGTGCGGCTCCTCGGGATTTATGCACCTCATGGGCATACGCCTGCCGCAGAAGCTGGCGTCCCGCAGCAGTGTCTTTGTATCCGTTAACGGTATGATCTCCGCTATTTTCACCGTGAGCTATACTCCCGTGGTCACGGTACAGCGGGCGCTCATCTCGCTTCTGCGCTCCCGTCGCAGGCCGATCTTCGCCATCCGCGACTTCAACGTCACGCCTGAAATGATCCGCCACAAATTCAAGACTCCCACCGACGGCTTTGATTTTCCCAGCTTCGCCAAGCGATATGAGGTCTCCTCAGCCCGCAGATCAAAGGATTCCAAGATAGCCGCCGTTGTCTCCAGAGAAGGTCTGGGACCGCTGGTGGAGCTTTCGGGCGAGGGTCACAGACTGTTTTTTGCCGTCCGCACCTCCGTATTTCTTACGGTTATGTGCACGATCATCGGCATGGTACTTATGTTTTTCCTGTGCCTGACAGCGGCGTTCGATTCCGTCACGGTGGGCAATCAGCTGCTGTATATGCTGCTGTGGCTGCTGCCGGAGATCATCCTCACCTACGGGCTGGGACGATAAGCCCGTTTCTGGACGCAAAAATTTGCCCAGGCAAGCTGTTTTTATTGCCATAACATTATTTGTAGTGTATAATTAACACGTTTGAGACTTTGTAAGATTTTTTAATAACATTCTATACAGGAGAGGAAAACACACATGAGCTACGACACCAACAAGATCCGCAACGTTGCCCTGCTGGGCCACGGAAACAGCGGCAAGACTAGTCTTGCCGAGAGCATGCTGTTCACGGTCGGCGCCCTCGACCGTCTCGGCAAGGTCAACGACGGCAACACCGTCTGCGATTACGACGCCGAGGAGATAAAGCGCCAGATCACTATATCCGCCGCTCTGGCTCCCGTCGAATTTGGCGGCTGCAAGATCAACGTGCTGGACTGCCCCGGTTATCAGGACTTTGTGGGCGAGGTGCTTGGCGCCATCCGCGCTGTTGAAGCCGGCCTCATCCTGTGCTCCGCCAAGGACGGTCTTTCCGTCGGCGCCGAGCGCAGCTGGAAATATCTCAAGGCGGCCAAAAAGCCCGCAATGTTCTACATCTCCAAGCTGGATGAAGAGCACGGCGACTTTTACGCGGTGCTCGCCTCTCTGAAGGAAAAATACGGCGCGGTCGTCTGCCCCGTCGTCGCCCCCATGTCCGACGGTACCGGTGTTATTGATCTTGTCCACAACGTGGGCTACAAGACTGCCGGCGGCAAGACCACCAAGGTGGCTGTGCCCGACGCAGACAAGGCCAAGGCCGAGGAACTGAGAGCGGAGCTTATGGAAGCCGCCGCCGGCGCCACCGAGGAGCTTATGGAGAAGTACTTCGACGCCATGGAGCTTTCCGAGGACGAGCTTGTCACCGGTCTGAAGGCCGGATTGAAGGACAGCTCCGTCGTACCCGTGTTCTGCGGCTGCGCAATGTCCGGCGTTGGCACCGAGGCCCTGCTGCGCGCCATCGTGGACTATGTTCCCAACCCCGCGGAGACCGAGGGCATCGACCCCGCCGGCCCCACCGTCGGCTTCGTGTTCAAGACCGTATCCGATCAGTTCGGCAAATACAGCTTTGTTAAGGTCATGTCCGGTAAGATCACCTCCGACATGTCCCTGCGCAATATCCGCATGTCCTCCACCGACAAGCTGGGCAGACTTTATGTCATGACCGGCAAAAAGAACGTCGAGGTCAAAGAGGCCGCCTGCGGCGACATAGTCGCCATCGGCAAGATGGACTGGAAGACCGGAGACACCGTCTGCGATCCCAAGCACGAGACAGCGCTGCCCCCCGTGGAGTTCCCCGCTCCCTGCTATTCCATGGCCATTTTCCCCAAGACCAAGGGCCAGGACGACAAGATCTCCGGCGGCCTCACCAAGCTCAACGAGGAGGATCCCTCCTTCCGCCTGGCAAACAATGGCGAGACCAAGCAGCAGGTTCTCTCCGGCGCCGGCGACATCCAGCTGGATGTGCTGTGCTCCAAGCTGAAAAACCGCTTCGGCGTCGAGGCCGAGCTTAAGCCTGCCCGCGTGCCTTACCGCGAGAAGATCAAATCCAAGGTCGAGGCCCACGGCCGCCACAAGAAGCAGACCGGCGGTTCCGGTCAGTTCGGTGACGTCTGGGTGCGCTTTGAGCCCCAGGAGGAACAGGACGAGATGATTTTTGCCGAGGAAGTGTTCGGCGGCAGCGTGCCGAAGAACTTCTTCCCTGCAGTTGAAAAGGGCCTGCGCGAGGCAGTCAACAAGGGCGTTCTTGCGGGATATCCGCTGGTCGGCCTGAAAGCCACTCTGTACGACGGCTCCTACCACCCCGTGGACTCCAACGAAATGGCGTTCAAGACGGCAGCCCAGCTGGCATACAAGGAAGGCATCCCCAATGCCAAGCCCACCATTCTTGAGCCTATCGGCAAGCTGAACGTGACCATCCCCGACTCCAATCTGGGCGACATCATGTCCGACATATCCTCAAAGCGCCGCGGCACGGTTCTGGGCATGACCGCCGAAGACGGCATGCAGATAGTTGAGGCCGAGGTTCCAATCGCCGAGATGTCCTCCTACACCATTGACCTGCGCTCCATGACTCAGGGCCGCGGCTCCTTTACGCTGGAGTTCGTGCGCTATGAGGAAGCCCCGCAGAACGTGCAGCAGAAGGTCATTGAGGACGCGAAAAAGCAGGCCGAGGCCGAGCAGTAATAGTAATTTGAAAAATGGCGGCGGACTGAAATCAGTCCGCCGCCGCGGTATAGGTGAAAAACATGAACAAGAAGAAAAGAGACACGCTGTATTCAGTCTGGACCATACTTATTTTGTTCAGCGTATTGCTGGTACTGTTTGCTCTGCTGTTCGCGTCTTTTTCAAAAGATTACTCGCCCAGGACCGGCAAAAGCGCAAAGGCAGCCGCTTCCGCCGCCGTTTCCGCCCCTGCGGCATCCGACGCCGGAGTTCAGCAGCTGACCACATCCGCCGCGCTCCCCAAATCTGCCGACGCCGGCGATACTTACATCGACCGCATAACATTTTTGTCAGACGCTACCACGCTTGGCATCAAGACAAACGGGCTTCTTAAGGACCGCACCGAAACCACCAAGGTCATCTCCACCTCCGACGGCACGCTGCCGCTGGTGGGCATCACCAGCGCGGTGGTCTCCTGGGGAGGCGAAAGCGTGCCCATCACCGATGCGGTCAAGGCCGCCAAGCCGGACATTCTGGTCATCACTCTTGGCGAGAACGGCGCCGCAATAATGGGTCAGAGCTACTTTACCTCCGAATACACCAATCTCATCAAAAGCATCAAGGAAGCATGCCCCGACACCATTATAATCTGCAACTCGATCCTGCCCGTTTCCCAGAGCTATGCCTCGGCCAACTCCATGAACGCCGACACCATCAGACAGGCCAACAACTGGATACAGCAGCTTGCTTCAGACAACGGCTGCAAATATGCAGACTCCTATTCTGCCCTGGCCGGAGAAGACGGCTTCCTGCCTTCAAATTACGACAGCGGCGACGGACTGAAGCCAAACTCCAACGGCCTGAACGCCATGCTGACATATCTCCGCACCCACGCCGTGACGTGACGTACTTATTGATACATAAAGATAAGCTGATAATTATCTTCAGAGTTCCAAAAAGGGGACCGTTCTTTGCAAAGAACAGTCCCCTTTTTTTATGCCATGAACACAAAATCCTTGTTATCTTATGATGCCCTTAATAAACTTTCCACGTTCGACTTTTTCCGGCACGACAGTATAGCAGGCGCAGAGCTGTTTCGCAGCCTCCTCGGCCGCCTGCTCCGATGCCGCGTGGATGGTGGCCAGACTCTCCCCGGCATGGACCTCGTCGCCCACCTTTTTATGAAGCTCCAGGCCCACGGACAGATCGATAACGCTCTCCTTGGTCACGCGGCCTCCGCCCAGATGCATGGACACAAGTCCCACTGAATCGGCCTGAATGTGGCTCACGAATCCGCTCTGAGCGCTTACCGCTTCAAGACGCACCGGTGATTGCGGCAGCAGGGAAGTGTCGTACACGGCTCTTCTGTCTCCGCACTGCCCCTCTACAAGCTGCGCCAGCTTTTCCAGCGCGCTGCCGTCAGCTATGCGCGCCTCCAGCATTTTACGGGCTGCGGCGTCGTCCGCGGCAAAGCCGGCCTCCGTCAGTATGCAGGCGCCCAGGGTGAGGCAAAGCTCCAGCACATCACCCTGTTCCTCGCCGCGAAGAACGCGTATGGCCTCCTCCACCTCCAGAGCGTTGCCCACGGCATAGCCCAGAGGTTCGTCCATATCTGTGATCACCGCAACGGTCTTTTTCCCGGCCATTCTGCCCACGCTGACAAGCTCCGCGGCCAGCTCTCTGGACTGCTCCTCGGTCTTCATAAAGGAGCCGGAGCCGGATTTAACGTCCAGCACTATTATATCCGCGCCCGCAGCCAGCTTCTTTGACATAATTGAGCTGACGATAAGCGGGATGCTGGGCACCGTGCCTGTCACGTCCCGTAAGGCGTACAGCTTTTTGTCTGCCGGGTCTATCTCGGCGGTCTGTCCTGTTATGGCGATGCCTATGGTATTGACATTGTTTATAAACGTCTCCTCTGAAATGGACGTGGAATAACCCGGAAAACTCTCCAGCTTGTCTATGGTGCCGCCGGTGTGGCCCAGTCCCCTGCCTGACATTTTGGCGATCTTCACCCCGCAGGCCGCAACCATCGGGCACAGCACCAGGGAGGTCTTGTCACCCACGCCGCCGGTGGAGTGCTTGTCCGCCTTAACGCCGTTGATTTTTGAAAGATCAATGGTCTCGCCGGAGCGCATCATGGCCATGGTCATCTCCAGCGTCTCCTGCCTGTCCATGCCCCGCAGCAGAATGGCCATGCACATGGCCGACATCTGATAGTCGGGTATGTCTCCCCTGGCGTAGCCGCTAATCATAAAATCTATTTCTTCAGCGGTCAGCTCCACGCCGTCCCGCTTTTTTGCGATGATATCGGTCATAAGCATAATAAAGCGCCTCCGCATCACATGTTTACATAATGTATATATTATAGCATGGGGCATGGAAAAAATCCAGTATTATTTCCATCGCGCGGGGCCCGGGAAAACCAGGTATTCCCTGCCGGCCCGGAGCGCAGGCGCCGGATTCCGTCACAAGTCCGTTTCGCCGCACAGTTGTCCGCCCTGCGTCTTTGCCGTCAGTAATAACGGGGTATTCTTCCGTTATCTTCGCCTCCTGAAGCAAAAAGCTCCGCTCATTTATATGAGCGGAGCTTTGCAGATACGCGGCTTTTAAGACACGGTAGCTGTGCCGCGCACCATTATGCCGGCGGCTGAGGTGGCGGTGACGGCGATGCCTTCCGTGACGGTCATGTAAAGATGGTTTGCCGTCAGCGCTCCGTCCGCTGCCACGGCTGAACCCGTAGTAACGTCGGTGAGCACATTGGCGTTTACGGCCGAAGCGCTGCCGGATACCAGCAGTATTTCACAGCCCGCGGAGCATGTAAGCTTCTGTCCCTTGGTCATGGCCACGGTCTTGAACCCGCCGGCGTTTTCAGATACGGCGGAAACAAAGCTTTTCGACAGAGCGTCCGACTTTGCGTTAAGCTGGCTTGAAAACTTGGACTGCAGCGACGGCGCCAGGTTGTCGTTTATGTAGCTCATGGTGACCAGCGGGTCGGAGGACGAGCCGTAGTTGTTGACTGCCAGCACTGTCACGCCGGCCAGCAGGACCACTATTACGGCGACGATGATTATTGTGCGTATCTGTTTTCTTCTCATATCTTACCTCATGTTTTATGTAGGGTACTGGAACCATTCTCCCTCGCGGAGATAAATTTTATGCACGCAAAGTGAAAATAAGCGTCTCAGTCCTTGTAAACTCTGGGCACGCGCTTGGATACCGCGCAGAGAAATTCGTAGGATATGGTGCCCGCCACATCGGCCAGCGCGTTCACGTCGGCGTTGGGTCCGAAAATTTCCACCTCGCTGCCTACGCCCACTCCGGGAAGATCGGTAAGATCGATCATGCACATGTCCATGCATATGCTGCCCCGCTGTGGCGCAAAGCCGTCGGAGGTCCAGAACGCGCATTTATTGGATACCGTGCGGAACAGACCGTCCGCGTAGCCGATGCCGACCACGCCCATTCTTGTGGGCCGCTGGGTGCAGAATTTTCTGCCGTAGCTTACGTATGTGCCCGGTTCATAGGTCTTAATGGTGCTCACAGTGGTGACAAGCCGCATGGCCGGCTTCAGGCCCAGACGTCCGGTCTCGTCCCCGTAGCCGTACAGCGTGAGGCCGGGGCGCACCATGTCCAGCGCCATCTGCGGATAGTTTACCACAGCCCCGGAGTTCGCGCAATGCCGAATTCTGAAGCGCACGCCCTGGGAAGCGCAGGCATCTATGACCTTCATAAACACCGCGAACTGATCCAGAGTATAATCCCTGTCGCCGTCGCCGTCGGTGTCCGACACGGCGAAGTGCGTGAAAATTCCCTCAGCGTCCAGGTTCTTCATGCGGCAGGAACTTACCACGCCCTCAACGCCCTCTCTATAGTGGGCGCCGGTGCACATGAAGCCCAGTCGGGACATGCCGGTATCCAGCTTTATATGCACCTTCAGCGTCTTTCCCAGCGCAGCGGCCGCAGCTGAATATTCCTCGGCCTTGGCTTTGCAGGTGACCGCCTGGGTGATGTTGTTGTCGATAAGCTCCTTTGTGTACTCTGCCGGCGTGTGCCCCAGGATAAGGATGGGCATCGTAATGCCCCCGCGCCTGAGCTCCACCGCCTCGTCGAGACAGGAGACCGCCAGATAGTCCGCTCCCGCCCGCTCCAGTCGGTGCGCCACCTGCAGCGCGCCGTGGCCGTATGCGTCGGCCTTCACTACGCCCAGGTATCTGCACCCGGCCGGAAGCGCTGCTTTTACAGCGCGAAAATTGTGTTCGATATTGTTCAGGCTTATTTCAGCCCAGGTTCTCTTCTGCATTTCGCCCATCTTTGCGCCTTCTTCATGAAAACTGATAGTTTATTATATCACAGTATACCTGCACTTTACCAGCACTTTGCTGTCAAGCGAATGGTCCGGCGTATATTCCGCGGCCCTGTCGTCGTACTCCGCCCTCACAGACGATGTAAACGAACCGCTCTGCGCCTCTGAAAGTCTGTTATGAACTCCTGCGCGGAATTTGTCTCCGCCCTTCCGCCGCAGACTGTCAGCAGCATGCCTGTCATAAGTGCGAACGCCGCCCGGTGCGCATAATACGCCTCCGTTATTTTGTAAGCTTCTTCATCACTTCCGGTATCATTTCAATAATATCGCCCGGCAGCATGGAATATTCCCCGAAAGCTTCGGCGCAGGCGTCGCCGGCGGCGCCGTGGATATACACTCCGGCAAGCACCGCCTTTTTCAGCGGCAGCTGGCCCATAAGGCCTCCTATGATACCGGCAAGCACGTCGCCCGTGCCGCCGGTGGCCATGCCGGGATTTCCCAGACGGGAAACGATCACCTCGGCGTCCGGAAAGGCTATGGCGGTCTCCGGGCCTTTCAGCACGGTGACGCAGCCGAAGCTTTTGGAAAACTCGGACGCGTCCTTCGCGGGCTCGTCAGGTAGTATGCCCGCCAGCCGTTCGAACTCCCCCGCGTGGGGCGTTATAACCACCCAGCAGGAGGCGCCGTCTATCATGGAAAGATCCCCGGACGCGGCGTAAAGTCCGTCGGCGTCCAGCAGCAGCTTGCCCGAATAGCCCTCCAGTATGCCGCGCACCAGCTCCGTCTGTTCCTCTCCCCGTCCCAGACCCGGACCCAGAACGCAGGCTTCGCAGCGCGAGAGCCGATCCAGCAGTGCCGGCAGAGCCTTGGACGATATTTTTCCGTCGGCGTCCGACGGCAGCGGAAACGGCATCGCCTCGTCGGTCTTGGAGCACTCTATGGCGTAGATGTCCTCCGGCACGCCCATGTACACAAGTCCCGCCCCGGCCCGCAGGGCGGCCTTCGCGCACATGGCCGGCGCGCCGGTATAACCCACGCTTCCTCCGATGATCATAAGTCTGCCGTAATCGCCCTTGTGGGTGTCTTTGGCTCTCGCTGGAAGCAGTGCGTCTCCGCGTTCCAGAACGCGCACGGATTTAATGTCAATATTCACAACAAATCCTCCCGGCTTTCCGGAAATAATTTCATATATTATATAATCATACGGGGCAATAGTCAATTTTGTGTTGCCTTTCGGGAAAAAAAGTGTTATAAATAACACGTCATATGCGATGAACGGGAAGATGGCGTCTTACCCGCCGCGAAAGAGAATGAGAGCCGCCGGCTGAAAGCTCTCTGCGGCACCGACGCCCGGTTCGCCCGGGAGCACCGGCCAATCACCGGCGGAGCCGTCCGTTATCCGGTTTTAAGAGTGGCCTTGCGGCCAAAACCGGGTGGTACCGCGGAAGAAATGTCTTTCGTCCCTGTATGTGGGACGGAGGGCTTATTTTTTTGTCCGGCGCCGCTGAAAATCTGGCAAAAAATATCTCTATATAAGAAGGGAAGCAAAAACATGAAAGAACTGATGCAGAAGCTGCGGGAATCCGCAACAGAAGCCATCGAGAAAGCGGAGGACGTGGACGCTATCGAAGCCCTGAGGGTCAAGTATCTGGGCAAGAAGGGCGAGCTGACCGCGATCCTGAAGCAGATGGGCAGACTCTCCGAGGAGGAGCGCCCCGCCATGGGCCAGCTGGCAAACCAGCTGCGCTCCGAAATCGAAAACGGTCTTGACGAGCGGAAAAAGGCCCTCTCCGAAAAGCTGCTGGACATGAAGCTGGACGCCGAGACGATGGACGTGACCGTGCCCGGCACGAAAATCGAGATCGGCCACAAGCACCCCATGTACAACGTGCTGGACCAGATAAAGGACATCTTCATCGGCATGGGCTTTGAAATCCTGGACGGCCCTGAGGTGGAGCTTTCGGAATACAACTTTACGAAGCTGAACACCCCGGAATCCCATCCCGCCCGCGAGTGGTCGGACACCTTCTATCTTACCGAAGACAGCAGCGTGTGCCTGCGCACCCAGACCTCGCCCATGCAGATACGCGCCATGGAGACCCATCCCCTGCCCATCCGCATGCTCTCGCCAGGCCGCGTCTACCGCAAGGACGAGGTGGACGCCACCCACTCCCCCATGTTCCATCAGATTGAGGGCATGGTCATCGACAAGGGCATCACCATGGGCGACCTGAAGGCCACCCTGAACCTGGTGGTCCAGCAGATATACGGCGAGGGCACCGTCACCCGTTTCCGCCCCCACCACTTCCCCTTCACCGAGCCGTCCTGCGAGCTGGATATCCGCTGCCACAAATGCGGCGGCGTGGGCTGCCCCACCTGCAAGGGCGAGGGCTGGATAGAGCTGCTGGGCGCCGGCATGGTGCATCCCAAGGTGCTGCGCAACTGCGGCATCGACCCGGACGTGTACTCCGGCTGGGCCTTCGGCATGGGCCTTGAAAGACTGGCTCTCGGCGAGTACAAGATAAACGACCTGCGTCTGATATTCGAAAACGATACCAGACTGCTGGAACAGTTCTAAGGGGGTACGCACAATGCTTTTATCTAGAAAATGGCTCAACGAATTTGTTGAAGTGGACGCGGGCGACCGCGACTTTGCCGAGGCCATGACCCTTTCCGGGTCAAAACAGGAAGCCACCGAGGACCTGGGCGTGGAAATTAAGAACGTGGTGGTGGGCAAAATACTGTCCATCGAAAAGCACCCGGACTCCGATCATATGTTCGTGACCTTCATCGACGTGGGCGCCAAGACCCCGATACAGATAGTTACCGGCGCCTGGAATATCCACGTGGGCGATATCGTGCCTGTCGCGCTGGACGGTTCCCTGCTCCCGGGCGGCAAACACATCGACCGCGGCGCGCTGCGCGGAGTTGTGTCCGACGGCATGCTCTGCTCCCTGAAGGAACTGGATATCGACACCCACGACTTCTGGTACGGCGTTATCAAACCCGCGGCGCTTCTGAATAACTACAAGCCCGTCGACCCGGCCAAGCCCTCCGTCCCCGCCGATATAAAGCCCGGCGACAAGGTGTTCGGCAGCGTGGTTTGCGCCGGCGTGAAGAGTGTGGAGAGCGCAGGCATCAACCTTTGGAAATGCGTGTTCGACCTGGGAAGCGGCAGTACCGCCGAGAGCACCGTGGACTTCCAGAACATCCATACCTGGGACCTGGTCGCCTACGACACCAAGACCGGCAAGGTCCTCGGTCTTGACGATCTGCACGCACAGCAGAAGGAATTCCCCAACTGCATAGACGACGGTATTTTCATTCTCCATGAGCCCGACGCCGTTCCCGGCAAAGACATAAAGCCGGTCATAGGCCGCGACGACCATGTTGTTGACTTCGAAATAACCCCCAACCGCCCCGACTGCCTGTGCATGATAGGTCTTGCCCGGGAAGCGGCGGTCACCTTCGGTAAAAAGCTCAATCTCCACGAGCCCGTTGTGCAGGCGAAGGCCGGAGGAGATATAAAGGCCCTCGCAAACGTAGTTGTCGAGGAGCCTTCTCTCTGCCTGCGTTATACCGCCAGAATGGTCAAAAACGTGAAGATCGCTCCCTCTCCCAAATGGATGCGCGAACGCATACGCGCCTGCGGCATGCGCCCCATCAACAACATCGTGGACATCACGAACTACGTTATGATGGAATACGGCCAGCCCATGCACGCCTTCGATTTCTCCTGCGTCAAGGACAGCGAGATCCACGTCCGCCGCGCCCGCGCCGGCGAGACCATCCAGACCCTGGACGGCAATGCCCGCGCCCTTTCGGAGAACATGCTTTGCATCTGCGACACTGAAAAGCCCGTGGGCGTGGCCGGAGTCATGGGCGGCGCCAATTCCGAGATCGTTGGCGACACCGCCGCCGTGCTCTTCGAGTCCGCCAACTTCGACGGCACCTCCATCCGCCGCACCGCCGTGGCTCTCGGCATGCGCACGGACGCCTCCTCCCGCTATGAAAAGGGCCTTGACCCCGCCACCACCATGGCCGCCGTTAACCGCGCCTGCGAGCTGGTGGAAATGCTGGGCGCCGGCGAGGTTGTGGAGGGCGTCATCGACGTGTATCCCAATCCCCTGCCCCAGACCACGGTGAAGCTGGAGCCGGACAGGGTGAACGCTCTTCTGGGCACCGACATCGACCGCGATACCATGGTGAAGATCCTCACGGAACTTGACTTCAAGCTGGACGGCGACACCATTTATGTTCCGTCCTGGCGCGGCGACGTAGAGCACTACTCCGACATAGCCGAGGAAGTCGCCCGCATATACGGCTACAACAGGATTCCGAACAAGTTCTCCGGCGGCAACACCCGCTGCGGCGGCTACTCGGAAGTGCAGAAGGCAAAACGCCTGCTGGGCGCCGAGTGCCGCAGCATGGGCATGAACGAGATAATCACCTACTCGTTCATCAGCCCCACCTACTACGACAAGATCCGCCTGCCGGCCGACTCTCCCCTGCGCGACAGCCTGAAGATACTCAATCCTCTAGGCGAGGACACCTCAATCATGCGCACCACCGCTCTGCCGTCAATGCTGGAGATCCTCACCCGCAACTATAACTTCCGCAACAAATCCGCGAAACTGTACGAGCTGGGCAGAATATACTTCAAAAACGGCGACGGACTTGCAGACGAGCCTGAGATTCTGTCCATGGGCGCCTACGGCGACGACATGGACTTCTACAGGCTCAAGGGCTGGGTCGAGGAACTGCTGCGCGCCTTCCGTACCAAGAAGCCGGAGTTCGTAGCCGAGCGCGACAATCCGTCGTACCATCCCGGCCGCTGCGCCAAGGTGTATGTGGAAGGCCTGTGCGTGGGCGTGTTCGGTCAGATCGATCCCCGCGTGGCAAAGAACTACGGCGTGGACGCTGAATTCTACTGCGCGGAGCTGTCCTTCGGCGCCATGTATCAGGTGCGCGGCGCGAACCCGGTTTACCAGCCGCTGCCCCGCTTCCCGTCCGTTAACCGCGATATAGCCATCGTATGCGACGCCTCCATCCCCGTGGCGCGTCTGGAGGAGTGCATCTCCCACGCAGGCGGCGATTACCTGAAAAACGTGGAGCTTTTCGATATCTACACCGGCACCCATATAGCCGACGGCAAAAAATCCGTGGCCTTCTCCCTCACCATGAGGGCCGACGATCAGACTCTCACGGACGAACACGCGGACGACATCGTAAATTCCGCTCTCGAGGCTCTGAACCGTGAGCTGGGTGCCGTTATCCGGTAATTTGTAACTGA
>Ga0183097_10995_pt1 | contig 21868 bp, 18 predicted proteins | sample BioMet8_FD_128883 | JGI IMG/M metagenome (GOLD analysis project Ga0183097, IMG submission 128883) | Microbial communities from bioreactor (seeded with sewage sludge) at Lawrence Berkeley National Lab, California, USA - Biofuel... | ecosystem: Engineered > Bioreactor > Anaerobic > Unclassified ... | reverse complement strand
GGAAAGAATCGCTGTTTCTCCATCCTGGGTGATTTCACAGACCACCTCACCGGTTTCGGCATCTTTTGCAATGGTGCCGAGGGGTACATCCAGATAAATATCTTCGCCGTCTTTCCCGGTACTGCGGGAAGAACCTCCAGGTCCGCCGGATTCAGCAAATATATGTTTGCGGTATTTTAAATGGAGCAGAGTCCACATTTGTTTGTTCCCTCTCAGGAAAATATGGCCACCACGGCCACCATCCCCTCCATCGGGCCCTCCTTTGGGAGCAAATTTTTCCCTCCGGAAATGCTTCGACCCGGGGCCTCCATGTCCTGAACGGCACATTATCTTCACGTAATCAATAAAATTGGACTCCATATTCAGATTTATAATTGAATACAAAAATACGTTCTAAATCGTTATAAAAATCATTCCTTGAAAATCAATGCATTCAAATTAAATAAAATAAAAAACTAAACCTGATCTTTCATCCTTCTTCTGTATTATCTTTCTTTCAAAAATGAAAGGTTTATCAAATTTATTTTCTATTCCAGGCTTTTTACCCCTTTCACCGGAGCAGGATTGAGTTGGTGAAGGTCGAAAACGATAATTTCATTTTTCCCCGTTTTCAGCCAGGGAGCAGGACAATAAAGCCGGTATTGAGGTCCCACTTTCCAGTATCTTCCCAGATTGTGGCCATTTACCCATACTAGTCCTTTTTCCCATTTACTCATATCCAGGTAGGTGTCACCGGTACTTGAAAGAGTAAATTCACCTTTAAAGAAATTACCGGGTCTTGTAATTTCTCTTCCTGAAGTTTTCAGATGATTCAAATAGTTCTCATCAAAAGGAAGAGTGAAAACCTTCCAGTTCATAAGGGTCATTCCGTTGAGAGAGACCCGGTCCGTGATTCCTTTACGATCGATCATGTACTCCGCAAAATTTATTCTTCCCATACCTTCCACTAAAATATCAAGTTGCGGGAGATTAGAAGTTGTTTTTGGAAGTTCGATAATGTTTTCGGCTTTGGAGCGATCAAGTTTGCCGATATATTTACCATCAATAAAAATTGTTGCGTAGTCGTGCAGATCGGTAATCCTTAATTTGCCATCTTTATTTCCGATCAGATTGGTCCTGTAAAGAATAAAGCCGGACTTCTGACCATACATTTCCATTGGTTTGGGTTGTACGGAAACGATTGCATCAGGCAGATTATCCCATACCGAAATTGTTGAGGTAAATTTGATGTCAGGTATCTCAATTACAGGCAGTGAAGTGGGAAGGGACGGCATTTTTTGATTGGTCGGCAGAAACTTTGCCAATAAATTCCGTAGGGCAAAATATTTGGAAGTTGCCTGTCCCATTTCATTGACAGGAGCATCGTAATCGTAGCTGGTAACGTCTGGCTGGTATTCAGAAGGATTAAAAGCGTTGGCCCCGGCCCAATAGGCAAAGTTCGTCCCTCCGTGAATTACATAGAAATTAAATGATTTTTTATTGTCCATTAACCATTTAACATCTTTAAGCAGTTTGGTAGTATCGGGATGCTGGAATTTCTCACCCCAGTGTGTGAGCCATCCCGGATACAATTCGCTGCAGAAGGATGGGACATTGGGATTTATGCGGGTAGCCTGGTCAAATTCTGATTGGTTTGCGGCTGGATCAAGACCGATAGCTGCATCAGGCAATGTACCTGCTTCCAGCATGTGGGGTGTAGCCCCGTCAGCCGTATAAAATGGAACCTCAATCCCATACTTAATCCACATTTGGCGGATGGACTTGAGATATTGGCGATCGTTTGCGTAACTGCCGTATTCATTCTCCACCTGAACCATAAGTATCGGCCCCCCTTTGGTAACCTGTAAACTTTTTACCTGTTTGGCCAATTCATTAATATATCGATCGACTGCTTTGATATAACGGGAATCCATACAACGGATCTTAATATCAGGAATGCTGAGTAAGTAAGGGGGCAATCCTCCAAAATCCCATTCCGCGCATACATAGGGTCCCGGTCGCAAAATAAGCCAAAGTCCTTCTGCATGGACCATCTTAATAAATTCAGCGATGTTGTGATTTTCGGTTTGAAAATCGAATACTCCCGGTTTGGTTTCATGATAATTCCAGAAAATATAAGCAGCTATGGTATTACATCCCATTGCTTTAGCCATCTGAATCCTGTGCCTCCAATACTCAACAGGTATTCGTGCAGGATGCATTTCGCCTGAAATAATCTGGAAAGGTTTACCATCCAGTAAGAATTGATCTTTGTTTAAAACAAATGTATGTGATTTTATTTGTGACATTGCCGAGAGTGAAAATGCCACCAATAAAAACAAAATGCCTTTCTTTCCCATTTTGATTTAATCAGTTCAGGTTAGTATTTTATTGCCTTGTTATTTTGTTAAGATATTTGCCCAAGATCCGGATTTTCTTTACAAAACTAATGTTTTCTGAATTAATATATCTGACATTATTCATTTTTCTCTTTTCCCCTTTTTAACCGGTTCCCTTCTTAAACCACCGGCAAAGTTTGATCCAAAGCATTTGCAACAGGTCAACTGTATTATTATCTCCAAAATAGTTTACATTTAATGAAGCTATTTGATGTCTTTGAATAATCAGGTATGGAAAATGGATAAACTTTTTGATATTATATTTTTGGATGAGGTGATTAATTTTTTGAGCTACCTTGAAAAAAAACACTATGAAACAATCCTCTTTAATATTGAAAGGTACAGACCGTGCGGTCAAGAGATCGTTGGATTACGAGAGCCTTGGTGAGCTGTTTAAAGAGGCTGGTGTCTAAACATTGGAATTGACCATCGCCGAGAAGATTTGGGGCTACCTGTTAGAGGTTCTAACATTGGTTGCGGACCTTTTCGAGATAGATATGAAAGAAATATTGGATAAAATAGCTGGTGATAATAAGTCCATTACAAAAATCATCAAAATAAATGCACCATTAAATGCGGCTTAGCGTGGATGCGAAACTTAAATCATTAAAAATAAGAACATTATTATTCCATATGTAAATTTCCAATAAAAATGGGTATTTTTATCCTTGATCACTCTTTGTTTATTCAATCTGTGGATCAGTTCTTTTAACCGGAATTACTAAACAAACGGAGGAATAAGCGTGGAAACAACCAAAATCAAAGCGGTTACCATAGAACCTATCGATGTGGCACTGGACGAGCCCTTTACGATTTCGCTTGGGGTTCAGCACAGTATTAAAAATGTATTGATAACTGTCCTGCTTGAAAATGGGGTAGTTGGCTTTGGCGAAGCGGCCCCTTTTGAGTCGATTAACGGCGAAAATCAGGCTACCGTTTTAGCCGCTCTGAACAGCTACAGGGATTTTCTGATCGGAAAAGATGCCGCCGATGTTGTCAGGATATCCCGCCATATGAAAAGTGCATTCTGGGCGCAGGTAACTGCCCGCTGCGCTGTCGAAATGGCGTTACTCGACGCTTTTACAAAGTCGCTTGGGCTGCCTCTCTATAAATATTTCGGCGGAATGGAAAACCGGATCGAAACAGACTTTACAATCGATATGCTGACACCCTCCGCAGCAAGGAAAAACGCTGGTATTCTGACGCAGCAGGGTTATAACATATTGAAGGTAAAGGTGGGGAAAAACATAAAAGAAGATGTTCAAAGAATAATGGCTGTTCTGGAAGGTGCCCCCGATGTTCAATTTACTATGGACGCCAACCAGGGATTTACACCCAGCAATGCTGTCCATTTTCTCGAAGAACTTGAAAGAAGGGATATCCGGCCTGTCCTTTTCGAACAACCAGTGCTGAAAACGGATCTCGATGGGATGAAATTTGTCAAAGATCACACCTGTGTTCCTATTGCTGCTGATGAATCTGTATTTACAAGCGCTGATGCCATCAATATCGTGCGAAAAAACTGTGCCGATGTCATCAATATCAAAATCATGAAATCGGGGTTAATTGAAGCCCTGGATATCGCTGCTATCGCGCGCGGCGCCAATATTGGTCTGATGATGGGAAGTATGCTTGAAACCAGGCTTGCCTTGAGTTGTTCGGTTCATCTGGCAGCCGGATTGGGGGGATTTAGTCATATAGATTTGGATCCACATATTGATCCCGAAAGGGAACCCTTTACCGGTGGACCCGAATTCAAAGATCCTTATTACCGGCTGTCTGATAAAGTTCCGGGTATTGGGATCAGGAAAAAATAGGTTTTCAGGTTCCCACGGTCTCAAAGTTTCAAGATTTATTTTTGTGGATCTGCTATTTTAAGTGCTGTTGATTGTAATTTTCCTCTCGATTCTTTGCTTTTATGTTTAAACTATTAAAATTTTGATAATTTTAGCACCACTAAATTTAATATATCACCCCTTTCTATATGACTAAGATTACTTCATTGATTTTCTGCGTTTCAATATTCTTTATTTCTTCTGTTTCAGTTTCAGGGGAAAGAATTTCAAAGGAACGAAATGTTCTGGCTAATGAAGCAAAAGAAATTGGACTGACTGCGTGCCTTATCACAGACAACTCCTGGAATAAGATGCCAGGATATAATGACAGGAAATTTTGGGAAAATTTGCCAATTAAAATAAGGAAATCTTATATTTCTTCAGCTGAAAAATACCTTGATTATGCATGGCCGGCAGTGAAAGCAACGGATTATCTTGAAATCATTCGATCGGGTGACAGGCGACAAGAAGCTTATGCTGCACCAAGCAATGCTCTCATTGCCCTTGTTATGGGCGAGCTGGTTGAAGGTAAAGGCCGTTTCCTGGATCAGATTATTAATGGGGCATGGTATTACAGTGAGCAGACCTGGTGGGGTTGGTCGGCACATCTTACGTTTCAGAAGGCTCCGAAAGGGTTGCCAGATGTGAATGAACCAACTGTTGATCTCGGAGTGGGAGAGGTGGCTAATAATCTTGCATGGACATGGTTTTTGTTCAAAGATGAATTCGACAAGGTACATCCTTTGATTTCCAGCCGATTAAAACAGGAGATCATGCATAAGGCTGTTAATCCCTATTTTGAAAGAGATGATTTTAGTTATATGGGTTTCCGGGGTGGGCGCCCGAATAATTGGAATCCATGGGTAAATTACAATATGCTTAATTGTTTTTTGCTACTTGAAACAGATCCTGTGAGAAAGAATGCTGAAGTTCAGAAAATCATTAATTCATTGGATAAATTTCTGAATGGGTATCCCGATGATGGAGGGTGTGATGAGGGACCTTCTTATTGGGGAGTTGCCGGAGCATTGTTGTATGAGAATCTTGCAGTGCTGAAAAATGTGACCAACGGAAATTTTGATGTTTTTGATAATTCACTGATCAAAAATATCGGCAGGTATTTTTATAAGGTCAATATTCATGCCCCTTATTTTATCAACTTTGCTGATGCAGATGCAAAAACGGGGGGTAATCCTTCCGCCGTTTATCTTTATGGAAAAGCAATCGGTGATTCTCAGATGCAGCAATTCGGAGCTTATCTTGCAAAAGTGAATAATTGGGGCGAAAAGGGCTTTGGCGGGAAAATCTGTGATCAGATACGAGATTTGACAGTGTTGAATGAAATTCTCAATGCTGAAGCAAAAGAGGTACTGGTTCCGGATTTCTGGCTTCCAGATACTGAAATTGCAGGGGCACGAGATACGGAGGGAAGTTGCAAAGGATTCTTCTTTGGAGCTAAAGGCGGAAATAATGCAGAAAGTCACAATCATAACGATGTTGGTTCCTGTGTTATGTATTATGATGGAAAACCTTGCCTGATTGATGTGGGACGTGAAGAATATACGGCTAAAACATTCGGACCGCATCGGTACGAGATATGGACCATGCAATCTCTTTTTCATAATCTTCCTTTAATCAATGGGATAGCCCAAATGAATGGCGCAAGATATAAAGCAAAACATACTGCTTTCACCGCTGATAAGAAGAGAGCAATCTTCTCGACTGATATTTCGGCTGCTTATCCTGAGGAAGCCAAAGTAAAGACCTGGATCAGATCCTATACATTGAATCGTGGAAAGAATTTCAGGATTTCGGATACCTTTGAGTTTACAGAAAGAAAAGGCCCGACTAGTTCCAATTTTATCACCAATTGTATTGTAAAAGAATTAAATCCTGGAATATTGCAATTTGAAGGTGATGGGTTTAAATTAAATATGATCTATAATCCAACAGTAGTAAATCCCAAAATAGAATTCATTGAAATTACAGATTCAGCATTGAAAAATGACTGGCCGAAAGGTGTAACCCGTGTTTCTTTAAATTTTATAAAACCAGGTTTACGGGGATCGAATGAAGTGGTATTTACTACTCCTAATGAGGGGTGGTCGGTCAGATAAAATTTAAGATTCTGTTCTAAAATTGAGGTCGGAGAATTTTTTCCTGCCTCGGATGAAAAAGTCCCAGACAATGCTTCCTTTGTAGATTTCAGGATGATTTACCGCTGTTACTTTCAAAAGTAATTCTCTTCTCTTGCTTTTAAGTGAGGACTTGTTTTTATAAAAGCTTAGATGGGCTTCAAAGACTTTTCTGAAGGCTGAGAATTGTCCGGTAAGAAGAAACTGCAAAGCCGCAATTCCATCAAGAATCATACGGGAAAATAGTATTGTATAGAGTTTGCCTTCGGGTAAATTCTTATAGAGCAGAAACAGGTTGTTCCGGAAATTAAGATAGATTTTCCTGGGATTTCCGTATGCGAGAGAGCCTCCTCCCAAATGATATACTCTGGAAGAGGAACAGACCATGATTTTATATCCCTGGTTTTTCATTCGCCAGCATAAATCTATTTCCTCCATGTGAGCATAAAAATCGCGGTCAAAGCCTTCCATTTTTCTCCACACGGAAGAACGTACCAGTATAGCAGCCCCAGAAGCCCAAAATACCGGAATTGAATGATCGTATTGTCCTTTGTCATCTTCCTGGATGTCCATGATCCTACCTCTGCAAAATGGATAACCGAAGGAATCAATGAATCCGCCGGCCGCACCTGCATATTCAAATTTTTCTGGATGATCAAGCTGAAGGATTTTGGGATGACATGCTCCGACTGAGACGTCTGATTCCATGCATTCGATTAAAGGTATAAGCCAGTTCTCAGTAACCTCAACGTCCGAATTGAGTAACAGGTAATAATCTGATTCTATCTGCGAGAAAGCCCTGTTGTACCCTTCCGCAAAACCGTAATTTCTGTCGAGCTGAAGATATTTTACCGAGGGGAACTCTTTTTCCACCACTTCTCTGCTGTTATCCACTGAACCATTATCAGCAACAATTATTTCTGACCATGGATATGAGGAGTACTTAATAATTGATGGAAGAAATTTTTGAAGAAACTTCCTGCCATTCCAGTTAAGTATTACAACCGATACTTTCATATTTTATAGAATCTCCTGATAAAATTAATTATGCGAATTATTGATAAGTTACTACCCAATACTCCCGCATTTGTGGAGCCGATCAATTCACTGGCTTTTTATGTTTCCATCTTTTATGAGACCAAAGCCAGTATTCCGGTTTTTCCATGATAACCTTTTCGAGATACCTTGTACATTTTTCGGTTATTTCAAATTTAGCGGCCTCTCCAGCATTCTCAGTTATTAAAACATATTCAGTTTCATAAAATCCTCTTTTTATTTTTTTCATGTGAGCAAATAAAACTACAGCACTTAATTTACGGGCCACTTTCTCTCCCCCCATTATCACTGCGGAATCCTGATTTAGAAATTTAGTCCAGTAATGAATCTCATAAATACGTGGTGTCTGGTCAAAAATAAAGGAAGAAAGATTAACAATATTATGCTGGCTATCACTCATGAGCTGGCGAAAAGTTGCAGCTCTTTCCAAGGGAATCGTTCCTAATCTGCTGCGTAAATTATAGTAAAACTTTTCGAAAGTTTTACTTTTAAGCTTTTTATAAATAGCATAAAAAGGATATTTGGTATAAAGAGCCCAGGTGATCAGCCATTCCCAATTGTTGTAATGTCCGAGAAAAACTACGACTGATTTTCCCTGTTCGAGATAATTGTTGGGAAGTTCCGGATTGAGAAATTTAACTCTCTTTTTTGCTTCTTCCCTGGAAATGTGATCAAAATAGAGGGTTTCAATAAAAACGTCGCATAAATGATGATAGAATTTTCTTTCAATGGTTTTTCGTTCTATCGTTGTTTTTGTAGGAAAAGAATTTTCGAGATTTTTCCTGACAACTTTTCTCCGGTAGCGGGCAATATGGTAGATTATGAAGTAAAGAAAGTCGGAAAAAATATAATTCACTCTCATTGGAAGAATGTGAAGAATCCATGTGAGGGTTTTCATTACAAAATAGCCTGATTTATGCATGGTGAGTTAATTTCAGCATTCTATTGTGGAAGATCATTAAAAAGTTCAATCAATAATGCGATGAGTTGATCTTTTTCACGGACAGAAAGAAAAGCTTTTAATTTCTCTTGTTTTTCTTTATCCGGAAGTTTTAAAATGCTTCTTAATTCTTCCATTTCTTTTCCTGTAAATTCTTCCTGAAATATTTCCAGCATACACTTCGTTGATTCGGATAAAGAAGGTTTCCCGAATACCTGAAGTTCAGTGATTGCAGCTTCAAGAATTTCTTTGGCTCTTATCTTTACCGGATCGGTTTGTTGAGTTCCTCCTGAAGTATCCCGGAGGTTCCAGCTGGAATAATCATATTTCAGATCCAGGATCTGACGGACAGGTTCGCTTGAAGGTCCAAAAATGCGGGAGACAAAGACGAGGGTAGGGGCTTTCCATGCTTCGAGATCAAATTTTTTAGCCTCCAGTGCCTGTATCTGATGCCTGAGTAGATCTATTTCATTTTCCGGATTCTCCATTGACAAAGAATTTATTCACTATGGTAAAAAATTCTTCATAATAGGCCTTGTTGGAAGCCACTAATTCGCCGTTGAAAACAAAGCCATCCCCTCCACTGAAATCAGAAATAATGCCCCCGGCTTGTCGGATGATTATGGTTCCTGCCGCTACATCCCAAGGGTGGAGTCCATATTCCCAAAATGCCTCAAATCTTCCGGCTGCAAGATAGGCCATATCAGTGGCCGCTGAACCCAATCTGCGCAATCCATGGGAATTGAGCATGAAGTGATGCATCGTTTTCATATAGGGTTCCATTTTTCCAAAGGTGCAATAGGGAAAGCCGGTAGCAATAAGTGAATCCTTGGTCGTTGAAGCATTAGAGACTGTAATTTCCTTTCCATTCAGATAGGCCTTGCTTCCTTTCCATGCATAGAAGCACTCATTATGGGTGATTTCATAAACTACTCCAAGAATAATTTCTTCTCTTTCCATCAGGGCAATGCTGATGGCATAAGGAGGAACCCCATGAATAAAATTTGTCGTTCCATCGAGTGGATCGATTACCCATTTGTATATTTCGTTGGTACTGCTTGCTGTTCCTTCTTCGGTAATAAAACCTGATCCCGGCAAAAGTTCTGAAAGAGCTTTTACGATCTTCTTTTCAGAGGTTTTGTCTACATAGGATACGAAATTCGATTTTCCTTTTACTTCAACTTTATCGAGAGAAAAATTAGCTTGTTCATTGTTGATGAAAGCGCCAACCTCTTTGGCAATATTCTGTACTTCGTTGCAAAGTTTTTCCAAGTTCATGATAATATATTATTTTTTTTCAATACTGCACATAATATGTGAGTCTGACGACCGCAACTTTTTATGTTGGGATTTTTATAAAATGTTAACTTTAAATAAAGTTGCCTTAAATTCTTATAACATATTTTGAATATATCTACTTCATTAAGAATACATACTAATTCACTCAAGGTTTTTTCAAAAACATTTTTTTTTTGGGATTTGATCAACTCTCCATTTGAATTAAAAACAGGATGTCTTCTGGATATTTTTTTATTTACATCAATTCGCATGGGTGTATAATTATTCCTGTAAAAATCGGTAAAATCAATAAAAGATACTTTCAAATTTAATTTTCCGGCAATGCATTTAACAGATTTTTCACTTAACCACCAAAGATGAACGGGAGGCAAATCTGAAACCCAAATAGTATCATCCGGATAAAAATATTTGTTTGGGGTGGTTATAATTAACTGTCCATCAGGTTTGATTAATTTGGAAAGAGCGGAAATAAAGCTGGTAATATCTTCTACATGTTCAATTACTTCAGTTAACAGAACAATATCATAGACTCCTTCATTCTCTTTTGAATACTTAAACAGATCTCCGCTTATATAAAAATCACCATATTTTTCTTTAGCAATTTTTACAGCAGTTTTGGAAATTTCCAAGCCAGTGATGTTGAATCCTGCTGTTCTGAATGCATAGGTCAAATAACCTAATCCACTGCCAACTTCCAAAATTTTTGGGTCTCTGATTTTTAAGGTATATTCATGAACAGCTTTGCTGGCAGCCCAGTAAGTCATTTCCTTTTTGGTCAAGTACTCCAGCGGATCTTTTACTCTTTTTATATCTTCGGAAAGTTCCCAATAGCGATGGTAACCAGGAGCGATAGCGCCATTCCTATAAATTAAATCGTAAATAGAATCAGGGTCAACTTTTGGAAAAGAGTAGGAAGTGTCGCAAAAAGGACAATGATAAATATTGAATTTCTGAGGCTCTTTATATCCTGGCAAACCAGAATATTTTAATTCAACATATTCATTACATAGAGGACAATTTTTATCAATTCTCATATTCTTTTTTGCGAATTTGTGATCGGTAAAGGTAATATTTTGCCACGAAAATATTCTTTCTAATATTAATTAGAAATGTGTCCACCAAAAGTAGTTAAACTTTATGTTATTAATAATCCATATTTGCCAGGACAAAGGCACACACAATTCTCCTGTTTGCGTATTGATATGATGGTACTTAATAAGTATAAGGATTAAAAAATATGAACTTTTTAATAAGTCATATTTATTGCCTATTTTGTTCTCGCCCTTCGTAAGGGTGTTCAGTAATGAGGTCTGTTTTGCACTATAATCTATTTTGATGGAATTTTACCATCATGTCTTATCCGAAAGGCCAATTTCTCGAATAATTGATAAAAATATAAGAAAAGTCGGACAATAGGGTAACCTTTTAATTGATATTAATATTAATAAATAATAAATAATAAATGCAAATTACGTCTGATACATATAAAAATAATACCTAACTTAATGTTATAAAAAATATAACTTTTCTATTATTATTCTCAATTGTACTTTTTTACAGTTGTGATAAATCCTTTAAGGATCAATCAAGTAAGTCTGAAGTTCGGACTCTTGCATCAATTTCTGATTCATTGAAGAATTTTTCAACGGCATCAAATATTGGTACTCATTCAGTCAAAAAATATTACTATAGCATAGATCTTAAGACAAAAAAGAAAACTTTTTTAGAGAATTCCCCACTTAAAAGTACCATCATATATAACCCATATTTAACTGGAGTTATGTTCATGGAGTATGTAGAGGACACATATACGCCTGGAGTAATTGATACAACTCATTACTATCATCTTACGAACTCAGTTTATGTTGATCCTGATTTCGTACGCGTAGGAGGAGCAAGAATTAATTATAAACTTAATCCACGATGGGCATCTGGTGCTTATCTTGTTGAATCAAGACCATTCATAAGCAAAAGTGGATGGAGAGCTAGTTCTAAAGATCACATCGATATTTGTCCCCATTCATTAACAGTTGGTGCTGTAGGAATACAAGTAAACGGTTTATCAAAACAAATATTATTGAATAATATTAGAATTAGGCAGGATTCATCATTTACAGGCGGTCATGCAATAACAAAAACTGTGGCTGCCGCAAGTGACTGGTCAGTAATCTCAGGTGGAGCGAGGATTGAATTCAGAGGATATGGAGTATTGCTTACTGAAAGCAGATCTATTAATGGGGGATGGATTACTTCAGGGCACGATGATATAAACTCAGATACTTCAGGTAAGATTTGGAGTTATATAGTTGAAATAAATACCGACAGTATACCAGGATTTGGTAGATTTAAAACTTCATTAATTGAGCAAACCAAAACAGCTACTAAGAGTAGAGATTCTATACAATTTTTTAATTTACCCAATGGTTCATCTGTGATTACTTCTCTTGGTGGAAAATCCGTTTTTGGAGGATATGGGAGGTTTTTTACGGAACTAAATTATCTTCCTGTTAGTCCAGATTACAATCCTTTACCTCCAGATATCAATGATGGCATAAAAGTTGTAACTAAGGATCATAAGCGTAAAAATTATGGTCCTGGGGAAGCTGTGGTCGGTCAAATAATAGCTCTTGATAAAAAGTAATCACTTAAGGGGGGTTCTAAAAATTCGTTTTTCAGTTTATTTTAAAAATTGATTCGCACAGAAAGGTCAAATTCTTCTTCAAATATTTCAGATCATCTTCCGGACTTCGATTGAAATACCTAAATCTTTTTGTCCTTTGGAAATAAAACATCTGTACTTTTTAATTTTATCTTCTTTTATACGTTTGTTTATCAGAAGTTAAGCAGTTTTTCTAATTAATTGTTCGTATCTGAAAATATTGTATGTCAGATTGATTAAGCCTATGATACCCGTTGCTCTGGCTAATCCGACCGACCAGATATACAATCCTCTCATGCTTTGCTCCATAAAATCGAAAACGTGCTCTACTCTTGCTCTTGTTTTTGATTTTATTCTGTTATTTATCTGTTGTTCTTTAGTCAATGGGGTGTTACGGCGACCTTTTTCGCATACTTGGTTGCTCATTTTGAAATCTGATATTACTTCCTCCTGATTGAGGCCAGTATAAGCACTGTCAGCATAAAGTGGTTGATTTTCATCTTCTTCCGTGAGCAACATTTCCAGTACCTTAGAATCGTGTACGGATGCATCGGAAACCATATAAGTGTCAATAAACTTGCTTTTCCCGTCAATCTTGATATGATTCTTGTATCCGTAATAGTTTTCTCCATTTTTCTGAGTCCAGCGTGCATCAATATCCTTATGGCTCTTCTTGTTAGGGGTATCATTCCATAGATCGTCCCCGTTTTCTTCCTTGATCTGCTTGTTTTCCTCCCGGTTGTTGCGTTGACGGGGAACTTCTGTAAAACTGGCATCTATTATTTTGCCTTCGTTGAATACCAGGCCTTTGTCTTTTAAGTACAAACTAAATTTATCGAATAGATCCTCTACGATACCCATTTCTGTGAGTCTCTCACGAAATGCCCAGATCGTCTTTTGATCAGGAACTTTATCCCCTGTTTCAAGTCCTAAAAACACTTTAAAGCTAGTCCGATCAATGATTTGGTATTCTACCTGCTCATCTCCAAGATTGTAATAACGTTGGATCAACATGATCTTAAACATTAAAACAACATCAAAAGGTTTGGCACCAGCGTTATTCTTTTTGTTCGTGTTTAATAGCTTTTCTTCAAGTACAGGTCTAAAAAATTCAAAATCAATTACTTTACTAATAGCTGCCAAAGGATTGCCCATTTCAGATAGCTGTTCTGTTGCAAACTGCTTATCAAAAAGACCTATTTTACCCTTGGATTTATATTTCTTGGACATCGGTTAATGATTATCATTTTTTAATAGCCAAATATAACTTTATTTATTTGATATACTGCTATTTAAATTTTAGAACCTCCCTAAAATTAGACACATTTCTTATGTTTTTAAATGCCATATATATTTTTTTATATAATTTATACATATTTACATAAATATTAAAAGATATAAAAGGCAAAATAAATTTAAAATATAATAAAAAATCAATTTTAGTAAGTATTGAATATTTTATAAATATCTTTCTATATAAATCAATAGTGTTCATTTTTTCAACAACACTCATTTCAATATAGGCAACATTACTTAGATAATAGGATAATAATTTTTGCGTCTCTTTATAAATGAATTTCTTATCTATGTATTTTGAACTATTTATTAAAAAAGATTCAACGATTATAAGATTATGATTAAACGTATCAATAGAAATTTTAGAATGACTAGCAGAACCAACTCGATTAAAATAGCAATAAATTTTTTGATTTAGTAAATATACAAAACGTATATGATTTAGATACCTTATAATAAAGTCCCAATCTTCTGCTAATTTTACTTCTGTATTAAAAAATAAATTGTTACTGACAATAATTTCTCTTTTAAAGAAATATACCCAAAGAACATGTTCAAAAACATTCATTGAAAGATACTCTTTGATTGAAAAACCTCTTTCCATATCAGGCACCGATTCTTTAATTACAGATTTATTAGTACCAATTATCGAATATCCAAAATGAATTAAATCATAATATTCTAATTTATGGTTCTTTAATATTGATAAAGAGTCTTTCTCTATCCAGTCATCAGCATCTACAAAAAAAACATAATCACCTTTAGCTTCAATTAACCCCAAATTTCTAGCAGAGCTAACACCACTATTTTTTTTATGAAAAACTTTAATTCTTAAATCCTTTTTTGATAACTCATCGCAAATTTTTCCGGAGCTATCAAAACTTCCATCATCAACTAATAACAACTCAAAATCACCGTAATTCTGATTTAAAATACTATCTACACAATTACAAATATATTTCTCGACTTGGTAAATCGGCACTATAATGGACAATTTCGGATTACTAATCATATTGCAGAATAAGCTGATTTCTTAATTTCACAAATTTTTTATTAAATTTTAATTTTAGAGTAAGAATCTCATCAGATTTATATATGAGAAGCATTAGGCAAATTAAATAAGAAATATCAATACCTATAGCTAAAGACATAGAAGTTAAAACTACCCAAGCTAAAGTAATAATAATGCTAAAAGAAAGATGTTTTTTACCTAATAAAAAAATTAATTTTTTTATCATAAATAAATAAGCAATTATACCAACTAAACCTCTCTCAATTAGGAGTATAAACCAATACGACTCTGCTCCAGATAGTTCTCTATAATTTTCATCTTGAATATAAGTAAGATAATTTATTCCATTACCAAAGATCGGAGACATCATGAAATATTTTAAACTTTCAGTTAGTTGAGAAATTCTTAGATTAGTTGAACTACCTCCAATCTCGTCAGTTTTATCAATAAAAATAGATTCAATTACCATAAAGATATAATCATACATAAAAGCTCCAATACATAAAACTATAGTTATTATTAATAATCCTTTTCTATTCTTTAACAAAGAAAAATTTACAGAATGCATTAAACCTATTAAAAAACAAACTATTGTGGCTCTTGAATTTGAAAGTACTACCCCAATAAATAATAATATCAATAATAGGTAAAAGTTCATTTTATTTATGTATAATATTATATTATTATATTTTTTGTAATAATATAAAATAAAGGAAAAAAATATTGCACATACAAACCCAAACGAAACAGGATAAAACATAAATGAACTGTATCTTCCAAAACCAAACCTAATATCATTAATGTGATCCACAAAAACACGAGAGGTTGTATTTAAAGCTAACCATTCTAAAATTGGATTATGCCCCAATAAAAACTCAATTATACCATAGATACAAATTATATAAAAGACAAAAATATAAGATCTAATAACAATTTTAATATCTTTTTGTGTTTTTAAAAAATACCAAAAAATTAAAGGATAAACAACATCCGAAATAATAAGCTTATATGTCATTAAAATAGATGATGCATATAAAGAAAATAGTGATACTAATAACAAAGAAGTTAAATATAATAACAAAGATATAGTCAAAGGATTATATGGCTTATTAAAATTTATCTTAAAGGGAAAAAATATAATAATTGACAAACAGGCTAAATCATTAAATGTTAAAATTACAGGTCCAAAATTTAAAGCAACAAATGTTATATTAAATAACAATTTAAAAGCAGTATAAATGAGAACAGTACTTTTATAACTATAAAATAAAAATATAATAAATATAATAAATAATATTTGCGATATTATCATATAATTAGCATGTTAGCTTATATTAAATAACCAAATTCTAAATCAAATTGGAGTATTAATATTAATTTTTGTATTTTTATATCTCATCTACACCATAGAATCCTAAATTAAACAATTTCCAATATTCAAATTCCATGTTATTCATATACAAAGCAGCACAGCTCCCTCCACAATTGCCAGCAATTAAAGCGCTGCATTTAGACAACAAATATATTGATGATAAATATTCTAATCCCTTAAAATAATTGTCTTTTTCTCTATTAAAATTAATTTGATCTAATATTTTTAAATTATTTTTATAATAGATTTCATCATAATAGCTCCTTTCATTAATTAAAATTTTACCTGGGAATTTCTTCTCAAATATATCAACTATCTTTTTTTCTTCAGTGGCCAAATAAATGTACTCCAAATTTAATTCTTTCATCTTTATCCGAGATAATTTAATTAAATCTTCTATATTAGGCTGAATAGGATGATACTTCGGCTTTAATTTTACATAATCTGTTCCTCTAGATAAAACACCCAAAACTCTTTTATGTGGGTAAAGTAATTTTTTATACTCAGATTCAATATAAGCTTTTGTTTTGGGATTAAAAACAACAAAATCTTTATAAAGTTTACACCAGACCTTAAGTTCAACCTCATTATAGGGAGTTGTAAATAAAAACTTTAGATTGCCTGTCTTTACATTACAAACCGGTAAATTTTCGACATTCAATTTGCAATTAAAGGGTTGTTCAAAAAATGTATCCCAATCAGTCCAATTTTCTTGCCTTTCTTTCAATTTTATAATAGGGTAATAACCCTCTGATAAAACATATAAAATAGATGACAACATATTGTTGAGAAAGAAGAAATTGAAATATTTATATTCGTAAAGTCCTTCATTTATAAGAGTAAATTTTGAATTTTCAATTCCAGATTTTAAGACTAAATCTGATTTTTTATAATTTAAACTAAAAATCAAAGATTTATAATGCAAGTATTTTTCATTTTTTCTGATTATCAAAAATAACTTCCCAAATAAATCCAAAATGAAGATTCCTATTTTATTTTTTAGGAATATTTTTATTACAATATTTTTAATCATTATCAGCCACAAATTTTTTTTGAACTAAAAAATAATTATAAAGGTATCCAGGTTTCAGGAAAGATATCAGGAGTATGAGTATTATACCATATCTTTGGATATATAACAATTTGGCTAGAGTCATTTAAATATGCAGCCCAGAAACTAAAAGTACTATTAGCTATAATATTAACTTTACATTTTGACATTAAAAACATATCATAAATACTATCATTACCAGTATTCCAATCTATAAAAATCATATTTTCAAGTTTTATGTTTTCTTTAGCCCAACTAATATCATCCGAAAAAATAAAATAACAAATGTTATCAATCCTTTCTTTAACAATTTCTATGGCTTTCTCATAATATTGAGGTGTACATATATTACCAAATATATTATAAAATTGTGGTAACAAATAGTCTCCTCTACGAATATGAATACTTACACTATTTTTCGCTTTAATTAAATTAAACACATTTAAGTTCCTCGGCATTAATGTAAATTTTTTAAATTCGATTATTTCATTTGAAAGAAATTTTTTATTTAACCAATAACCGTAACTATAAAGACTCACAGAATCACTATTTTCATCGCTCCATAAAAATTTTATATTATGCATATAACATTTTTTTATCAACCGAAATAACTTTTCAAAAACCAAGTGTGCTCTATTAAAATTTTGTACCTCAAAGTATTTAGTTAATTCAAAACCATTATGGCTATTCCCTACATATATATATGTTATTTTTTTATATTTTCTATATAAATATGAATAGTATGCATATTGAAATAACTGATTCCCTAAACCACCCTGAAAGACAACTACTTTCATTTATTAATTTTTAATAATTTTCTTTTTAAACTTAAATAATTCTGATTCATTAACTATATAAACATTTTTAATTTTTGATATTATGAATTTTCTTTCATATAGTTCTAAGCCAATAAAATATATTACTAAGACACTGTTTAAAACTGTAATAAACACAGATATTAAAAAACCTTTTAAATCTGAATTTATGAAATTGCATAAAATACATGGCATTGGGAGTGAAAAAATTAAAACAAAAAAAATCTTGAGAATAACTTTCCTAATGAAAAGTTGAATAGGCAATTTAGTCATTCTATTTATAATTATGAGTTTCACCCAAAAATTAATAATTTCTATAATAATTAACACAAAATATATATAATATGGTTTAAATCCTTTTTGAAATAGAAAATATGATATTGGCAAGACCATTAGAGATATGGTTCCTACAATCGAATTAAATTGTTTCATACGGCCAGTCGCTTCAGCTGAAACACTTAAAGGACTTGCCAGTGCACCAATTATCGTACTTAATAAAACCAATTTAATAAATACGGAAGTGTAATTAGGTATTTCTTTCCCTAACCACAAATATAAAATGTAATCTGTATTTAAAATTACAGGATATGATATGGTGAATAACAGAAAAAATGAGTACCTAGAACTTGAACAAATTAAAATATACATTTGATTAAGGTTATTTGCTGCATAATTTTTTATAATTTGCGGGTTTAAAGCTATTTGAAAATTTATTGCAAATTGTGCAATCGCTGTTTGTACTTGAACAGCAATTCCACGTGCAGCATTAACAATTGAACCAAAGAAAATATTTAATAGAATATTTATGCCTTGAGTGCAACCTGTTGCAGCCAAATTTCCATATAATGTCCAAGCAGTAAAATCAATCATCTTTTTAATTAAACGAGAGTCATATATAAATTTCAGTTTACTTTCATAAAAAGCTTTTTTACAATAATAAATATAAATAATTCGAATAAAAATTTGCATTAACAAAACTAATCCTGCATAAATTATTAACCGATCAAATTTTATAAACGGCAGTAAATAAACTATACCTAATTTTGTACATACATCAAAAATCGACAAATATGCAAAGGCTTTCATTCTTTCAAATGCAATTATCATTGCATTATACGGAATAGTAATTATAGATAATAATAAATTTATAACAGAAAAATGATAGACCCACCGCACAGCAATCATACGCCCAGGTTCAAAATTCATCTTATTAAGTAAAAACCATAAACCAAATGTTTCAGCTAACAAGAGAATTAATAATCCCATTAATAGATGAATTAACATTGAAGCATTAAAGACTTTATTTACCTGAATTGGATTATTTGTTCCAATTTCATAAGAAATAAATCGTGACGTCGAAACCGCCATTGAAGTATTAATAAATCCAAAGAATATTACAAAACCTGCAACAACGTTGTAAATTCCAAAATCATTTATTCCTAAATATTTTAAAATAATTCGAGAAGTATAAAGACTTACAAACATTGAAAACATCATCCGAAAATATAAGAATAATGTATTCTTGGCTATACGATTATTATTCTCCGAATTGGAATATTTCTTAATTAACATATAAATACATTCCAGATATGCAATAATTATGCTTTATTTTTGAATTTTTACTTTACAAATATTTAATATACAGAAATATACAAATGATTATTCCTGTGCGTTGCAATAAACAGGTAATTAATAGTTAATGGTTAATTTCCACCTAGCTGGCGCGGATTTTTTATCAGTAGTGGTCGAAAGATGAACTTTATCATGAGTTTTCATTGAAGTGATTTTACTTTTTTCAAAAAATATTATATTTATCCCCCTGCTGCCGCACGATTGTATCGTGTGGCATTATTTTACAACCCCGCTGCCGTGCGGGGTCCAAAGTCCCTCAAAAAATTCAATATAATATAATTATGAGAAAGCGAAGGGATCAATGTCACTACTGAATAACACTGCCACACGATGGGAGAGAATTAAAGAATGAAAGAATTGTCCATTATCAATTGTCCATTAATTTTCTTCTTAATCCCCCCGTGGCCACACGATGGAATTGTAACGCAACGAGGCCAGCGAGGGATTGTCCTGTTTGTGTCTATTATTTAAAATTGGTGTGTATTGGTGGATCATATTTCTTTTTTATCCACAAATCGACACAAATGCAACACAAATGAACACAAATAATATCTTCTTACTACCTACATCGTCTTGGCTGGCGCGGATTTTTCAATCCGTGCCCTTATTCGGCAAAGCACTGATTACAGATCAGCTTAAACAAGGGTTGTCTGCACGCTGAAAAAAACAGGAAAGAGACGGTTTACACGTTACATCCGGCATCGCTGTATTTATCTGTGACACATTTGATTGAACACTTTTTCGATGTAAATTCCGAAGAATTGAATTGTCATGCAGAGATTACAATCGTAATTGGCCGCCTTTACATCACGATCCCTGTAAGTCTTTAAAATATAATCTTATGCAATTTTTTCGATGTAACGTGTAAAGTGTCCCCGCTACCGCACGGGGTCCAAAGTCCCTCAAAAAATCAATATACTATTTGTGTCTATTGTTTAAAATTTGTGTGTATTGGTGGATCATATTTCTTTTTTATCCACAAATCGACACAAATGCTGCTCGAATGGACACAAATAGAAAATTAAGGAATGAAGAAATTAATTCGCAGTTTCGCAGTTTCGTAATTTCGTAGTTATTTAGTTATACAGAGCTGCACAGAGGGAGCACAGAGTTTCGTTCAGTAATGAGAATAACAGGAAATAATCACAATTGAGGTTTCCGTCACTTTATAAATTAAACGATGCTCCAGATCAATTCTTCGACTCCAGTAACCTTTTAATTCATACTTTAAACTTTCAGGCTTACCGATCCCTTCGAAAGGATTTCTTAGTATGTCTTTGATAAGATCCCCTATTCTTAAAGCAGTCCTTCGATCGGTTTCTATCCAATTCTGGTATTCCTTAAAAGCAGGTGGGACAAATTCGATATTTCTCATAAAATATCATCAGCTTTCAATGAAATAACTTCTTTTTTCGTTTCGTACCGTTCTATTCTTTCTTTCAATTCGTGGGCAAAAGCAGGATTGCTTAAGATATAGTCAGTCGCATCGGATGGCTGAATAGTAATCTCAACAGTTTTATGCGGGAAAAGATTCTTTATGCCGTCTATAAATTCGGGTGTAATTGAATCGGTATTTATCCTGATTGTTGTTTCCATTATTCGCTTTTTTACCAAAGTTAAGAAAAAGAATGAAGGATGCAAAGTTCTTCGCAAGCATTCTCCCGCTGCCGCACGATTGTATCGTGTGGCATTATTTTACAACCCCGCTGCCGCGCGGGGTCCAAAGTCCCTGAAAAAAAGGGGCTTTAGCCACATTTTAAAAAAATCAATGTGGCTAAAGCCATTAATGATTCAAACTTTCTCCGTCAGCTAAAGCAGACGGCAATGAAGCTAAAGCAGACGGCAACGGAGTTAAAGCTGACGTTATGAGTTATGAGTTATAAGATATGAAATATGAGATACTAAGTAATTCGTAATTCGTAATTCGTAATTCGTAATTCGTAATTCGTAATTCGTAATTCGTAATTCGTAATTCCTCTGATTCCTAATTTTTTAAGCCTTCGTTTGACCCAATGACGGAGTTTGCTGACGGGTTTGCTCTTTTCCTCGTAGTAGCCGCCGTAGTCGTAATAACGGTAGTTGTAATAGTAATATTTCTTACCGTAACCGAAGCTGCGGCCCTGGATGTCGTTGATGATAAGGGCGATATTATCCATCAGCTTGTTTTCGGAGAGTTGGTTGATGTAGGCCACCTGGTCTTTCTTGGATACTCCCTGGCGAAGGATAAAGATATTCAGATCGGCGTGTCGGCTGCAGAGCTGGCCGTCGGTGACCAGCGAGACCGGCGCATTGTCCATGATCACATAATCGTATTGTTTCCTCAGGCCGTCAAGCAGGTTTTTCATTTCCGGCTTGTCGAGCAATTCCGAGGGATTCGGCGGAATGGGT
>Ga0183097_10991_pt1 | contig 22212 bp, 37 predicted proteins | sample BioMet8_FD_128883 | JGI IMG/M metagenome (GOLD analysis project Ga0183097, IMG submission 128883) | Microbial communities from bioreactor (seeded with sewage sludge) at Lawrence Berkeley National Lab, California, USA - Biofuel... | ecosystem: Engineered > Bioreactor > Anaerobic > Unclassified ... | reverse complement strand
GGTCGGAGATTAAAGCGATTACAACTAAGAAAATTAATAGAGGTGAGTTAAAAAAAATCACAATTCTATCGATTACAAAGTTGACAGAAGAGGAATTTGTAAAAATTGTGTCAAAATGAAAGAAGATTCCATAAAAGAAAAAATAACCGATGGTACCGGGATATCGGTTACGCCTGCCGATACAGTATATTATTTAGAAAACAGTTGTTCTTATATTATTTTAAGATGGCAACCGAAAGAGGATATAACAGCTTATGAATTAAGTATGTGTTTACCTTACATTATCAGGGCGTATTGTGTGGGACGCATTTCATCGAACGAGATCGATAAATCACAACCCTTTTTCCGGCATTTTCAAATAATAGAACACTAATAATCAAAACAATGACAAAAGCAATATATGATTTAGAAAAGCTTGTTTGTGTAAAAACACACGACGAAAAAGAGGAGCATCCCAACCGCGCAGAATTAATTTTTGAGGGAGGTGAAATACTTTGTAAAGATTTTGATGAATATTATAAAGCCTTGGATTTTGAAAGAAAGGTTACTGGTCATTTTAAAAATGTATTAGAAATTGATGGATTAAAAATTAAACGCTTAAATGATAGAAGTTATTAATCAATAAAAATATGAATAAGTATAAACGACAGTTAGAAACCGAAAAAGAATCTATTTGTCAAGGCTTTGGAATTTCAAAACAACTTTGTGAGTACAGTCAAACTGCGCTTAATAACGCATTAGTTAATGTTGTTTTCAATTTGATTTGGAAAGAGCAATGTAACTTCATAAAAGCTAATGGTAAATATCCAAACCAAGTAAAAATTCATCCTATTCATAAGTCAATAATTGAAAGTTCAGCTACTATGGTGTTGGGATTTGTTACTCCAAGTGAAGAAGACAGTGTGAGAATAATGGGAATGAAATTGGTTTATGATTCATCAATTGAACAGGATGCTGTTGTCTGTTCTTATAATATTATATAATATGATAGCAACAATTATATTAACAATTATCAGCACACTATTAGCCCTAACGTGCATCTTCTTATTTCTTTATTTAAGAATTCAGGGTAATTACTCAAAAAAGATGGAAGCCCTTATTGATTTTCAAAGTAAAGGGTATACTTCGATGGAACGGTTAGCAAAAGCGCTTGAAGGTCTCGATGATACTTTACAGCGCATAAAAACGGATGTTATAATTAAATAATATTCACACAAATGGCAACACAAAAACTAAAAGAGAAAATCGAAATTACTATAATTATGGTGATAATGGCAATTATACTTTGGATACCAATATGCACCGTGATTCAAAGATTTAAATGCCCGGCGATGACAGAAACGCAATTGTTTTTACACATACCAAGTTCTTTTATGTGTAATTGGAAAAATTGCAATTAATAAATAATTAAACAATATAAAACTTAATAAAATGGCAACACAAAAAGTAAAAGATGAAAACTGGGTTGATGAAACGGGTAGAAAAATACCAGTTAAATTCATAACCCCATTAGCTCGCGCAAAAGAGCAAACGGCAGGCAAACTGCTGAGAGATGCATTGGTTTTAAATAAGAAATTAACTGATTTTAAAACGGAGGTTAAAAGACTTTGCAACGACGTTACAACGAAGGCTAAAGTTGAACTAAATGTTAACAGCTTGGGACAAGGAAGTTTCACATTTTTCAACTTTGACAGATCGATAAAGATTGAAGTTTCTATTTCTGAAAGGATTGATTTTGACGATCTGACTATTAAAGCCTGTAAGGAAAAGCTTGATGAATTTCTGAGCGAGAACCTGGATTCCAAACAGGACTTCCTGAAAGAAATGGTTACCGATGCATTTTCCACCTCACGCGGTAAACTGGATGCTAAAAAGGTGATGGGTTTAATGAAATACCGTACAAAAATTTCACACCCGCTCTTTCAGCAAGCCTTAGATTTATTGGGTGATTCTATCCGGCACCCGGATTCAAAAACCTACTTCCGTATTTGGGAACGCCAGTCAGATGGTGGATACAAATTGATTGATCTTAACTTTTCATCGCTGTAGTATGAGTTCTGAAACGTGTCCCCACTGCGGATGTCAGGTTTATGATCCTATTATAGGTTTCGTGAAGATTCATAGCACTGAAAACTGTGATGGCGTATTAAGGCAAGGTGCTATAATCCGGCTTGGAAAGCTTCCTTATCGTGCAAGATTCTATTTCCTTAATGATAAGAAAAAGGAGGTTTGGGAAGTAAACGGATCGGGTGAAAATAGCCCAACAACAACTATTGTAACCGGAAAGCCGGTTTTTGTAAAACAGTTAATAAACAAAGATAGTAATTTGAAGTGCGTTTTTTTGAGAGTTGCCCCGGAAAATGAAGTATGGGGAAGAGCGCCTCGACATAATTAAAAGCAAAAAACGAAATGAAAAAGGTATATATAGCAGGTAAAATAACCGGACTTCCTTATGATGAAGTGGTAAAAAAGTTTAATGAAGCTGAAGAGAAGCTACTTGATCAGCGATATATAGTGATCAACCCGGTTAAAATTGTTCCTCCAGGAACGGACTGGGATAAATCAATCCGAATTTGTATAAAAGCGCTGATGAGCTGCGATGCCATTGCTCTCCTACCTGGATTTTCTAATAGCAAGGGTGCGCTGCTTGAATATAACATTGCCAAAGAGCTGGATTTTACAAAGATTTTTTTATGAAAACAGCTATACTAATTATCAGCATCATCACCATCACAACTCTTTTTGCTGTAGTTACGGCAAAAAAGTTTGTGAAGTGGATAAAGAATACTGAAAAGCGAACCGAGGAGGAATGGAGATGAAAACGTATTTGTTTACCGGTCAAAAATTTACCGGGGAAGTTGAAATGACATTTAATGATGATGGGCTACTCATTAAGATGGATATGAGTAAAGCAACATTGAACAGTGTGCAGATTGAATTTTTATTAAAACGTATGCCTATTCATATTGATCAGATCAAGGAACGATTTGCCGACTCAAAAAATCTAAAATTTACGCCCGTTGCGGACGTGGAAGTTACTTTTGACATGTTCTGGGATCGTTATGATGAAAAGATACGTAGCTCGAAAAAACGCGCCCTGACGCGCTGGAATAAGCTTACCAAGGCTGATCAGCAACGGGCTTACCAGTTTATTAATACCTATGAGTCCAGCCTGCAAAGCTGGACGCAAAAGAAGTATGCTGAATCATACCTCAATGCTGAGTTGTGGAACAATTCTAAATAAAAAATAATGGCTGAACCTATTAAATACGAAAAAGAAATTAGGGAATTCTATTCTGACATATTCAAAAGTGAGTATCTAAGTGATGAGGAATGGGAAGAGGCGTTAAATGAGGTTTTTAATACACCAGGGTATTCAATAGAAGAAATATCACAACGAATTGAAGTTGGTGTAAAAAACGGATACTCGTTAGGTTTTCAGTTTAATCTTGTTAAGCTGTTATTAGGTGATGATGAGAAAAAAAAATGAATAAATGAGATACATAGTATTAGGCGCTGTTGGTTACAAAAACGATAATAAACAGATTATACAAGAGTTGATTGAAATACAAGACAAAGAGCTGAATAGCGCTAAAGAACTGTTAGATTATAAAAAGCGACTGAAAAAGGAAACGGGATATAACAAGATTTTTCTAACTTATAAACGTAAATAAATGGCATACACGCGGGTTAATCTTTTAGAACGAATTGTTGAAATACAAAATCTGACGCTGGAGCACAAGAAAACCGGCGCTTCACAGAAGTGGATTTTTGATAATTTTATTCAAAAACAATATAGGATTAGCCGCTCTACGTATAATAGTTATCTTGCTATAAACGCAAAAGCGCAGTTAAAAAAAATTAAACAGCAGTATTAAAAGATTTACTATTTTTGAAAGGTATTAAATTGACCAAAACATTATAACAATACAAAATAAATTTATGAAAACAAGATTATTAATTATTTTATTTTTCATCACCACCATCGGTGGTTTTGCCCAGATAACAGTTAAAACCGCCGCTGCACCTGTTATTAAACATGTTTATGATAGTACTGTAAATGTTAATCTTGAAGACTTGCAAGGTATGAAGGGGCAAACAATATTTTTCCCTCCAACTTCTTCCGGAAAAGAGGTTACTTTCGACAAAAGTTTTGTGTGGACGGTAATTTATAGCGATTATAACCATAGTGGTATAAATACAAATAAGTGTGTTTTGAATAAATATTTTATAATAGATGATGTTTTACCGCATAATTATGATTTAACTCCTAAAAATGACACGGTATTTTTTAAGTTGGTGAATAAGGATAATGATTCCATTATTTATTACAAAATGGGTAAAGAAGATGATGGTTATCATTATTATCATGAATTACCATTTATAACTCAGGGTTATTATGAAAAATTAAAAAGTAAAATAGGTGAGAAGTATCATAAAGATTCACACTATTCCGATAAAAAAGTTTACGAAATTAATACGGGAGAGGAGATACTACTTAAGGAAAACGAAATATATACAATATCTGATGTTATTGTAACCAATACTGGTGAGAAGTTTTTAAAGCCGGCGTTTGTTTTAAAGACCAGTTCCGGAAAGGAATTTATACGATCTGATTTTAATTGGTTTAAAAAGGTTAAATAAAAAAAGCCACCTACTGGGTGGCTTTTTTTATTTCCGCTATCTGCACTACTGGCTTTGTTGTCGTGTTTTCTACCGGCATCGCCGAGGTGTCAGTAACCGTGCAGTTGTAAACAATCCTGTATTCGCGTATGCCATCATCCCGCTTCACACGTCCCGTAGATATCCTGGTTAAAAGCCCGTATTGTTGTCCTGGGCTCCATCCATGCAAAACCTTGTGAATATTCTCTATAATCCGCCATATGGATACGGCTGCCGTTTTCTGTGCTGCCGGAGCTCGCAGGCTGGTATTGGTAAGCTTCAGGTCGGCCACTCTTATGCTGATATTCATTAGCCCGTCCTGTACAAGTTTGCCCTGGTTCTTCCATGAGATGTTCTCAATATCCACCAGCACTCCTGGGAATTTTATCGGAGGATTGGGACTATAATAATCTAATTGCCCCCAATCTTCGTCTATGTATTTTATGGCAGTTTCCTTTGCTGCAAGGCGGGTAATTATCGCCGTTAAAATGTCATTTATCATCTTTTTAAATGTTGTTTAATTTGTGTTGAAACCTCTTTCATGTTAGCATCAGCCACCCGCTTTACAGCATCGTCAACCTGTGGATGCGGCCCGATAAACCGGCGTGGCCTTATGGTAAGTTTGTCGCCAACTTTTTTTAATGCCAGGGCTTTCCAGTAGGCGGCTTCTGTGTTTAATCTCCTATTCCGGGCGGTATTATTTGCCGATCGGGTTTTTATACTATATGTCATTCCCCCGGCAAGGCTGTAATACATCGCCCAGAAGTATTTTTTCATTTTAGCGGTAATGGTTATGTCTCCGCCTTCGTTCTGAATTTTAGCATATGCCATAGCGTTTGTAAAATTTATACCACTACTCTGCACCTGCGCTTTATTTCCGCGACGTAATGCCGCTGATCGCATCATCAGGCTACCGCGTTTATTAGGTATTATGGTTTCCGGCCACGGCTGATCAAAGAATGCTTTACGTTCAAAGTTGCGGTCAAACTCATCAAAAAGCTCTACTTTTAAATCATTCAAAAAAAATTTAAAAAAATTTTGTGCCATTTGTCGAAATTGATTAAAAGCGTTGTATCTTTGTAGTCCAAAGAATGACCTTTCAAGTTATCGTAAGCGAAAGCACACTACGAAGGCGACAGAAGGGTCATTTTTTCATTTAAACCTCATATAATACAGAAAAACACCATCTGGATTAACCTTACATTTTAATTCTATTGTTGCCCCATCGTTTTCATATTCATAAACCTTAACCGTTGACGCTTTTACATGTTTAGGCTTTTCATCGTGAATATATTTTGCATTTTTAATTAGTTGATGGGCTTTTTTTGATAATTCGAGTTTTTCAATATACCGCTTATCCTCTTTGTGCTTACCAATTATTTCATTATAGAATGTTTTATTAACAATTACCGGTTCATTAATATCTGTCCTTTGAACCTCAAACCTTTTAGCTTCAAATTTTCCAACCTTCTTAGTGGGTAAGTTGTTTTTATACCATTTTACTAAGTCCTGAGCGGCTTCGGTTTTTTCAATGCTACTTTTTTTAAGTCCATCAATAATGTTTTTTACCCGTTCACTTACTTGCCGGTAAGGATGTTTTGGAGGGAATATAACTCTTTGTTTGCCCGGATTAAAGCGGAATATCTCAGCGATATTATTACCATTTTTATCAAGCTGGGTGGTGGCAAGTTCTCCCTTTTGCTGTGCGTCGGCACTGTTACTTACCGGGTATTTTCCTTTACGAACCAATACAACAAAACATCGGCATCGCCATCCGTTCAATGGGTAATATTTATCCCAAAACGGATTATCAAAAGGCAGGGTAATAAATGCCAATACGCGGTGAGAATTTCTTACCTTATTATCTCCTGCCGTACGGTACTGCAGATCATACCTGTCGCTTTCTTTTTCAAAATCGCTCCAGTGGGCGGCCATCTGTGCAGACTGGGTGGCAAACTGGTATTCTGCCTCCAGGTATTGTTCGTTATAGGTTTTATGGATTGCCTGTACTTCACGTGTAAACTGCGCCAGAGGCTTTATTTTACCGTCTTCTGTGGTGAGTAATCCGGAGGCTTCTTTTAGCTCCGCATGCGTTTTACAGCCTGAAAACAGGAACACATCATTCCGCAGTTTATCCAGCATCTCTGCTGGCGGCTCGTTATCGGTAACGCCTTCACTAACACCCTTATTTAAAACGCGGCTGGTCTCGTCTATAAGTTTTCGTAAGGGTTTATCTTGAAGCATTTCCGGCTCATACTTACCCTTACTGTGCAGGTATTGTATAGCCTTGTCGAAAGTTTTTTTATTAAAACCAATGTTATTACCCGACGCGCTTGCCGAAAGGTTGTGGTACCCTATATTATAGAGCCCCGCTAATTGGGCATGAAGTTTAACGGAGCTTACTGAAAATTTGGGTTTGTAGTTTTCTGTTTAAGTCCCGTAACTTCAATGCCGAATTTTTGTTTAATCCATTCCGGGTCCACGTCCATATATGGTAAAAATCCTATGGTGCGGGTATATAACTCTCCGGTGTCCTCCTGTGGCTCGTGTTCGTAGTGTAATCCATCAGGTATTAATCCAATGCGGAATAACGCCGGGAGCACACGTTCGTTCATATACGTCGCCTCCGTCCGCTTATCAGCTTCAGCAATGGCGGTGAGCATACTCACTGAAACCTTTTCCTTACTTTCGTTGCCATTCTTTGTATCCTGTCCTATAACCGCGCCACTAAATAACAAAGACATTTCATTATTACACAACCTTATCAGGTTGTTGTAAACGTCGCCGTTGGTGTCGGCTCCTTTGGCAAAATCAAACTCTTCCGTTTCATCAATCACAAACCAGGCAGCGGCTCCCATATCGCGCATCATGCTTTCGGCACGTGTAAGCATAGCGGCGTCCTGAGTGTTTGTTTTTAATACTCTGGGTGGAATTCCGTAAATTTCACAAAGCTCACTCCAGCAGCTCTGTGCAAAGCGTTTGAAAAGAACGTGAGGAATTGCTTTGTTCAGCAGCCCATAATCTTTGATATTTCCAAATTCGAGCAGCCAGGTACCATATTCTTTAGTATTACGATAATCATCTCCCTTGTCGCTTGTTTCATCATAAAGCAGTATTCCTTTTTCAGGAATAATGTTTGTGCGGGGGATTAATATTACCTTAATGCCACTATCGTCAGTAATCAACTCAACAACTGTTGGGCCGTAAAACTTACTATCAATCATGTGCCCTCTTAGTTCATTAAAAAAAGATGCACTTTTTAGGATATCTGTACTTGCCTGGTCAATTTCTCCGGAGTCAGTTTTGAGCACAAAGGGGGCTGACTGTGTAATTAGTTTGCGGTTTTCAATCTGCGATGTAAGCAATGCGTCCTGTATAATATCATTATACAGATACTGAAGTTTAACCCGCTTAGGATTATCTGCGCTACCGGCTTGCCTTAATGCCGCCTGTCGGGTTGCGATATCCTGACGTGCGATACTGATACTTTTAGGCGCTATTTTTGCCGCATAGCCATCCTTACGCTTTATAGTGCTTTGCTGTGCGTTAGTTGTAGTTTTAATGGCTGGTTTCTTTTTCTTGCTCATTTCTGCACTTTAATTTTAATAATCATGGTTAAACTTTTCGCGACTGCCAAAACGAAAGGGTTTTCCGCTATCATCTGTCTCCGCTGTGGCTGCCAGTACCGGAAGGCTTGGTGATATAGCGGGAGCATTGTGGTATTTGCCGGTTCCTGAAACTTTTTCAAGCCAGTCTATAGCTCTATCGTACCTTTTCTGAACCTTTTCCTCAATAATATCCACATTACTAAGCCTGCATACGTAATATACAGCCATGCTTTTACATAACTCCAGCACCAGTGCGTTCCTGTTTGTGCCCTCTGAACCAAAGATGGCAGCGACATCGTACCGCGGTCTCCCGTCGCGCCAGCGGCTTTGACCGCTTGGACTAAGGTAACTCTTCATTTCTTCCACGGCTGCATCTATGCTCATTTGAACGATGTCGTTGTCAGTTTCGGTTATTTCGTCAAGCTGATAGCCATAAATGGCGCTCTTAAGTTCTTCCGGTGTAATAAACATGGTTTATCTATTTTGTTATGAAATAGGCGGTCTTTTCAATATCTTGCATCGTTATTCCTTTTTTAAAAAACCGCGTTTTAACAAGGAATTTCAATCTTTTTTTTGTAGCCAACATTGGCCTTCCGGCATAGATAAACACTATGTATTTTCTATCCTCGGACTTTGATAGCCTTACGGCTTTTTTTACTTTTTGCTCCAGGCGATACTCTAATATTTTTTTAAGTATCGGTGTAATGATGCGTTGCACTACTTTTTTCATATTAAAAATGTCTGTTTTCGCGTCTGCCTAATAAATATTTTGATGTTGATGATCTTGTGCGTTTACTTAGCATCCACACAGCTCCCTCTACAGCATCTGGAGCATCGTCGTGGCTTTTGCTACCTTTTTCAAACATGAGTAATTGTTCTACCAGTACTTTTACCCCGGCAGAATCCTTTTCTTTCTGATTAATAATAAATAATCCACGGTCAAATAATGGCGACATAGCCTCTATCCTGGAGAATTTGTCCGATTTTTTTCGATCATCGCCACGGATAGGTATCTGGTGTCCGGTAATTTTTCCCACGGTTTTAAACTCATCCAGTAATAAATCCTGTAGAAAATTTGCTTCCATATAATAAAGTACCGGAACCCTCCCATCAACCCAGTTCATTATATCATAATGCCAGGCCACCATTTCCGTTACAGAGGTTTGATCGGCATAAGCCTTTAGCAGATGAAATATGCCTTCCGGGGTTTTACCCAACAACATGGTTGCTTTATAATCCGCCGTGGTGGAATTTTTAAAACTGGGGTCGGTGTAACAAATTAAGGTATGGTACAGCTTCAGGTCGAGTATTTGTCCGTAACGGATATGTTTTTGTTTGAATACAGTTCCTTCATTGATTGGGTTATTCATGTATTCTTTCTGAAATCTCCGTTCGCCAACAAATTCACGTACTTTCTTTATTTCCTCCTGGCTGTAATTTTCTATCCAGCTCGGAAGCCCTTTTTTATCCAGTGCGTTTACGATAGTATGGTGAACTCCTGGACGCTCAGCATAGCGGCTTAATATACTATCCTTTCCAATCCGGTTACCCACCATTACAAACCTTCCTCTACCCATTGCCATCGTTCCGGCAAGGGCGGTGAGCATCCATTCCAGGGCGTCGCCTACGCGGCGCGGGTTGCGAACTAATTCATCATCGTCTATATCGTCAATGATGATGTAATCCGGACGTTTTCCCCTATCCTTTAACCCACGCGGGCTTTGGCTACGGCCTAAGGCCACAAACAGGCAACCGTCGGTAGTGTGGAATTCGCCTTCAGTCCATGATCCGGTTTTTACCTGTTCGCCAAAATCCTTAATAAATGCATGGTTATACTGAAGTTCTGCCTGTAGATCAGATAGCAGCCTTACGGCCATATCTTCACTTTTACTTACCAGCACCATCACTGATATTTTACGTGGCTGTTGTATTTTAAGCCATAGCGGAATAAGTAAACTTAAATGAGTGCTTTTTGCATGTCCTCGCGCCCATTCAAACAAAGCCCTGGTATCGTCGTGCGTCAGCAGGTATTGTGCGGCATCAATATGGAACTTACCACATTTCTTAGTTGCCAGGTGAGGAAAATAGGTTTCAACAAAAAAGGAATAATCTTTCCGTGCGCGATCTATCCTGCTGTTTTTGTCCTGTTCAGATTCGGGAAAAGAAAAATCCTTTGAACCAATCCACTGAACGCGGTCAACCCATCGTTGCCAAAGCTCCTTATTAGTGCGATAGTTTGCCATTTCCTAATCTATATTGAATGTAGCAGTCCTGAAGCCGGGTTATTGTTTTTATAATAATGTCGTTTATTTCGCTGTTGTTGACCCGTTCATGTATAAGGTAGTCCTGAAATGATAGAAAAGTATTAATGTCATCGTCAATAGTATTGCTCGACTTTAATGTTTTGAGTTGTGCCACAGCCTTGGCAAAAGCGTCGGCGCTAAAATCTTCGCCTTTATCAAGCATTGCATTAATCTTTTGCAACGTCTTTTGCATAAGCTCATCAATACTAATCGTGCGTGCTGCACGCTTCTGATCCCATCCGCCCGCAGTTTTCCATTTACCAAGAGTAGGTGCAGTAACCTTAACGCGCGAGCAAATATCTTTTTGTGATATTCCCTGCATAAAAAGCATGTAGGCGTATTCATATTTTTCGGAATCGCGTGGAATGAGATTTTTTACCTTCTTACTCATTTTTTTATTGCAAAATTGTCTCCATCTGCATGATTCTAAAAATTAAAGTCCAACGGTTGGACTAAATAGTCCAACCGTTGGACTATTATTTGCTGGTGAATAGGTGCGGGTTTATGTTTGCACTTTAAAGTTTCACGAAAAAGAAAACAATGCCTCTCTCTTCTTTTGTATTGAATGATGAAACGGTGATAAACTCTTACGGGTTTGTTGTACGTAATGCCGGCGGAAAGTTTGAGCGATTTAATGCTAATCCCGTAATGCTTAATCACCATGATGGAAAAGATGTCCCTGGCAGGTGGCAGAATCTTCGTGTTGAAGGTAGTAAGCTAAATGCAGACCCAGTTTTTGATGAAGATGATCCGGACGCTGTAAAGCTAAAAGGAAAGGTTGAACGCAACTTTATTAAAGGAGCGTCGATCGGGATTATTCCGTTAAACGCCGAGTTGTTGGAAGTGCCAGGTAAAGGATTAGTTCCCTGCCTTACGGAATGGGAATTACTTGAGGCTTCCATCACGCCTGTTCCATCCAACACGGGATGTATGAAGTTCTACAGTAAAGATGGTAAGTTGTTATCTGATTCTGAAATAAAGATGAGTATTAACGAGCTTGTTAAACCACAAAAAAACATGGACAAAATCATTTTAACCGCCGAAGCTGCAAAGGTGTTGGGATTACCGAAAGAATCAGGGATGACCGAATTAAACGCAGCAATTATGGAGCTTTCTGCAAAAAACGCTCAACTGAAAATTGACAAAGAAAAGGCCGAAATCGACCTAAAAAACATTCACACCTTAAAGGCAAAGGAATTGCTTGACCTTGCTATAAGCGAAGGTCGCATTACTGCCGAAAAACGCGAAAGTTTTGAAAAGCTTGCTGTAAGTGATTACAAACAAGCTAAAGACTTATTAGACGCAATGCCTAAAAGAAAAACTTTCAGCACGGAAATAAGAAATAAAGACCACACTCCCGCAGATCGTGAGGGTTGGGATTATATGAAATGGCTGAAAGAAGACTCCAAGGGCTTATCGGCTATGGAAACAAACGATCCTAACGGCTTTGCCCAGCTGAAAGCTGATTACAAATCGAAACATAACTAAATTTTAAAAAACCAATGAAAAAGAAATTCAATTTAGGCAACTTTTTGTACAATACGATGGTTGCCCTTATGTTTGTAGCCGTCTCAGGCTTTACTATTATACCTGTAATGGGAGCGTCGCTGTTAGCCGGATCGGTAATGTCGGCAGTAAGTGATACGGGTGTTTTGTTTGCCGGTATACAAAAAGAAATATGGACTGATATACTCATGGAGGGTTTTTACCCTAAAGGTGATTTTCTGTCCTGGAGCCGCGACATGAGCGATTTGGTAGAATATGACACGCTTAATCTTGCTGAAGCCGGAGCTGATCCTGATTTACTTATTGACAACACCGTCTATCCAATCACCGCTGCACCCCGTACCGACGTTCCTAAAACGATAGTGCTTCGTACGCTTGATACGAATAGTACTATTGTACGAAACCTTGAGGCTATGGAGGTTTCTTATAATAAAATGGATTCCGTTGTACGTGGGCACAGAAATGTTTTACAAAAAGGCTCTATTCAACTGGCTGCTCATTTTTGGGCGCCACAGGCTAATGGAACATATACCCCTGTAATTGGCGCCACGGGTGATTTGTATGGTGGAAAACGCCGACTGACCTTTGAGGATATTCTTAAACTTCGTGCGCAAATGGTTAATCTTGATGTTGACATTAACAGCCTTGCCATTATGCTTAATCCACTCCACGAATCTGACCTTCTTTATGAGGACATGAAATTGTATAAAGATGTGATTGCTGCCGGAAAAATCTTTGGACTCACTTATTTTACCAATTCCCAAACTCCGCGCTTTAATGCGGCCACTGGCGCTAAAGTAGCCTTTCAGGCCGTAGCGGCTCCCACCACTGATACTATTTCTTCTTTTATCTGGAGTAAGGATGAGGTGATGAAAGCTGATGGTTCGGTTGATGTGTTTGCTAAATATAAAGACCCGGATCAGAAAGGCGACGTAATTAACTTCCAAAAGCGATTCGTTGCTTTACCTTTTAGAAATAAAGTTCAGGGCGCTATTTATTCTCCGCTTAGTTAAGAAAAATGAAGCCGGTAAAATACCTTGTGATTCATTGTACTGCCACACCTGAAGGTCGTGAGGTGAGTGCTGCCGATATTCGTCGGTGGCATCTCTCCCCGCCCCCACAGGGCAGAGGATGGCATCAGGTAGGTTATACCGATTTGTTTCACCTGAATGGTGGTGTTGAAAGGCTGGTTAAAAATAATGAAGATGCCAATGTTGACCCTTGGGAAATTACCAATGGGGTTACCGGAATCAACAGCGTCAGCCGCCATATTGTATACGCTGGAGGATTGACACGCGATGGTGTAGAGGCAAAAGATACACGAACCGACGAGCAGCGTAAGGCTTTAAAATCTTATGTGCTCGACTTTGTTAAACGCTTTCCAGATGTGAAAGTGGCTGGACACAATCAGTTTGCGCAAAAAGCCTGCCCGTCGTTTAATGTGCCTGTTTGGTTGAAATCAATTGGAGTGCAGTCTAAAAATATTTATCAATGAGTGGTTTTGAGCTTTGGTTTTATCGTGGGTTAGTGGCTATTCTGGTGATAGTGGTTTGGTGGGCTATCCGGCGTTTTGCCACACAGGTTACCACTAAACTTGATCAGTTGATTGCCGCTATACAGGAGTTATCCGGTAAAAATATTGAGCACACAGAGCGGTTAAACCAGCTCACACAACAACAGACAGACCACACCAGCCGGCTTAATGATCATTCTAAACGAATCCGAAATCTTGAACTTAAAACAACCAATAATGCTAACGGAAAGAATAATTAAAAACTGGCTGACTACCATAGTTGGCTTGGCGTTTCTCTGTATTGCCGGAATACTATTTTATACCGGAAAGATTACTTCAGGTGAACTGATAACGTTTATTCCTTTTTGTTTGTCTCTAATATGGAGTAAAAACACACTGATCACCGACCTGTTTAAAGGAAATACCGTTAAGCTTATTGCTGTGGCAATATGTATCGGTATGCTTACCTCATGCATTACCCAGCGACGGTGTAATGAAAAATATCCACCCGAAACCAGCCAAAAGGATTCGGTTTATAGCGCTCACTACGAAACGATACATGATACTGCTATTCCAGTCGCTCCAGACAGCTCAATGATAAAAATGCTTGTAAGGTGCGATAGTCTTGGGCAGGCATATCTAAGCCAACTTATATCATACCAGGCTGGAAATAATATTTCTATTCCAAAGGTAACACTGAGCCATAATATTCTTACTGCTAATTGCAAAATTGATAGTATGGCTGTGTATGCTAAGCTTAAAGATAAATATGGTTTGGAAGTGAGATATAAAGAGCGAACTATAATTCAAAAAGTAAACGAACTAACCCCATTTCAAAAGTTTGCCATAAAAGCATTCTGGGTGTATACCTGTTTACTTATAGTTACAATTTTATTGTTTGTTATTAAATTCATATTAAAATGACGAAAACCAACAAAGATGTTCCTGAGAATCAAAATGAGACTCCGGAAGTTCAGAATACAACCGATTCGGCTCAGGAAGTCGCTCCTGTAGAACCAGAAAACGATGAGGCTAATCCGACCGATTCAACCATAAATCCTGAAGAAGGAAATGTTCCGAAAGCTAAACCTGAAGTAACAGAATCGGCAAATATGAAGCGGGCAAAGGAAATTTTTGCCACTTACCATTCCGATAAAGTTTTCTTTACCGAAGATGGGACCGCATTTCTGCAGGAACAACATGCGAGGATGCATGCCGAAAATCTTAAGAAACCAGGAATTGAAACCATAACCCGAAAGGAGACAGAATAATGTTACCACGAGTAAAAATATTATTTGCCAATGGTGCGTTGGGGCAGGTTGTCGCCAGCGCCGATGGTGTGTTTGGTATCCTTACCACCGGGGCACCGGTGGTTGGAACCTTTGAGCTTTTAAAAACCTACACGCTAAAATCATTGGCCGGATTAACGGCGCTTGGTATTACAGAAGTTAATAATCCAGGCATTTATAAATTAATTAGCCAGTATTATGCCGAAGCTGGCGACGGTGCAGAGGTTTGGCTGAAAGCCTATGCGGAAACCGAAAGTATGACGGTTATGATATCTGGTAAAACCGGAATGTTGGGGGCTAACGATTTTATTCAAAGTGCAAACGGTAGATTAAAAGGGCTGTTTGTTCATCGCACTCCTGGCACCGACTATGATCCGGATGGTGATGGTGGTATTGATCCAGACGTACTCACAGCTCTTGCCGCAGCTCAACTTACGGCACAGTGGAGTACCGACACATTAAAGGCTCCGATTTTTATAATCATCAGTGGATTGATGTATCTTGGTAATCCAAATGTGCTTACAGCGATAAATACTATGACAAATAATCGTTGTGGTGTAATGATAGGTGACACTAAAGTCGGTGGTGGTTGCGCCATTGGTTTACTTGCCGGCAGACTTGCACGCATTCCAATACAGCGAAATATTGGTCGGGTGAGAGATGGTTCAATTTTATCTGTTACCGACGCTTATCTGAAAAGTACCAGGGTGGAAAGCGCCGATCCGGAAGCATTGCACGATAAAGGGTATATTACCTTCCGTACTCACATAGGCCGGTCGGGCTATTTCTTTTCTGACGATCCGCTGGCTACGCTTCCTACCGATGATTATTGCCACCTTACGGCTCGCCGTACGATTGACAAGGCGTATCGCATCGGCTATGATGCAATTTTGAATTATTTGCTGGATGAAATTCCGGTAACCGACGAAGGTAAAGTAACAATAACGTTTGCAAAGTCGCTTGAAACGGTTGTGGAAAATGCGATAATCAATAATATGACCGCTAATGGAGAGTTGGGAAATGATCCGACAAACCAGAGTGATACCGGTGTAGAGTGCTGGATAAATACAGATCAGAATATTGTTTCTACCGGAAATCTAAAAGTTACTCTAAAGGTAAAACCGTATGGTTATGGTAGATTTATTGATGTGGAACTGGGTTTTAAAACAATAATAACTTCTTAAGGAGGATTAAATATGTTTGATTCAAGACAATATGAATTTGCTGACTTAACCCTTGAGCTTGGTGGCCGGATAATAACCGGATTCAGGGGTCTTAAATACGCTTCTAAGCAGGAAAAAGAAGCAGTCTATGGAAAAGGAAACCAACCCCTCCATATTCAGAAAGGGAATGTAAGCCACGAGGGCGAAATATCCATGTTACAAAGCGAGCTGGAGACTCTTCGCGCTCTTGGTGGTGGTAGTGTGCTGGGGCTTCATCTGGATGGCACCGCTGTTTATGGTAATCCATCCAATGGGGATGTGCCCATAGTTGACAAAATCCGCGGTATTGAGTTTACTGAAGATAGTAAAGAGATGAAACAAGGAGATAAGTTTATGGAAATAACACTTCCATTTATCTGCCTGAAAATTGAAAACCAAAAAGCATAACGGTTATGGAAAAATTGATTGGTGAAGTAAATAAGGAACAGATTGAAATCTGGAAAAAGAAACATGGAAAAGTGTTTGGTATTAAGGTTGGCGGGCATATTGGATATGTGCGTAAAGCCACCAGGGTGGAAGTAGCTTATTCGTCCACTATTGCTCAGACTAACCCGATAAAGTCGAACGAAGCCCTTTTAAAGTCGATCTGGCTTGGCGGTAGCGAGGCAATTAAAACTGATGATGAATTATTTTACGGCGCATCGGTGATTTTAGCCGAACTGGTTCAGGTGAAGGAGGCTGAACTTATAAATTTTTAGAAACTGTATCCGGAAAAATGCAGGCGAACTGGGTCGGTTATATTGATAACATGATGCGCTATCACCTTAATGTAGAACCGGACAATCTTACTGACGAGAAGTGGGCAGAAACAGTTAACCAACTTTCCGACATAAGACAAAGAGAAAGTAAACAACAAGGCGGGTAAACTATTCGCCTTTTTTTAAAAAAAAGAGATGGGGGACACGATAAACTATACGATTAATATCAACGGCAACATGGAAGCTGCCGTTGGTAAGTTAATTGTGTCGTCCAATAAAGCCGCTGATGGTTTTACCCGTTTAACGGATAAAATAAGCAAAATTGGCGCCCTGAGTTTTACGTTTAATAACATAAACTCTACGCTCCAAAACTTTTCGGCAAGCCTAGATAATGCCATTGTGCCGGGAAAATCCCTTAACACCTCCATGCTCGATCTGTCAGCCATCACAGGCGTTATTGGTGGTAAACTTAAGGAAATTGAAGGCTATGCCCGCAATACAGCTAAAACTTTTGGTGGCAGCGCAGCACAGGGTGTGGAAAGTTATAAGCTGGTGTTATCGCAATTATCTCCTGAAATTGCCAAGACTCCGGCGGCCTTGCGGTCGATGGGTAACTCTATTGCTACGCTCAGTAAAACGATGAAGGGCGATACGGTGGCAGCCACAGAAGTGCTTACCACTGCAATGAATCAATATCAGGTATCGCTTGCCGACCCGATAGCGGCTTCAAAGGTGATGGCCGACATGATGAATATAATGTCAGCCGCCGCCAAAGAGGGTTCTGCTGAATTACCTGCTCAAAAAGAAGCCTTAGAAAATAGCGGAATGGCAGCCAAAATGGCTAATGTTGCATTTGCCGAATTAAGCGCATCCATACAGGTATTGGATAAAGCGGGTAAAAAGGGCGCTGAAGGTGGGGTGGCTATCCGTAATGTGCTTGCCACTTTATCGGAAGGAAGGTTTTTGCCACGCGAAACAATCAAGGCATTAAAGAAGGCCGGTGTTAATATTAACGACTTGGGCGATAAGAGCCTTACGTTTTCACAAAGGCTGCAAAAACTACAGCCGGTGATGAATGATACGGCTTTAATAACAAAGCTCTTCGGTAAAGAAAACCAAAACGCCGCCCTTGCGCTCATTTCCGGAGTTCCGGAGATAGAAAGATATACCAAGGTAATTACCGGAACTAATTCTGCCAATGAACAGGCTCAGATTGTAATGAGTAGCTTTGCTGAGAAAATGAGCCGTTACCGTGCCCGCTGGGATGATTTAAAAATTTCCATTTTTCAGCACACACAAAACGCTATACCCGCCTTTAAAGCCGCCGTATTTACCGCTCAGGGGGCGGCTGCCGCGCTTACGATGGCCAACGCCTTCGGCACAATGTCGGAGGCCGCCTGGTTTATTGCCATTAAAGAACGAACCCGCGCCATGTGGAAGGCTATACCCGCCACCTGGGCGCTAATCTCCAGCGAAGGAACCTGGCTTGGCGTCTCTCTACTGGCTGTTATAGCCACAAAGGCTCTATCTAATGCAGTAACAGGACTCGGAAAAGCTATTTATAATATCCCGATCATTGGATGGATAGCTGCTGGCATTGCTTTACTGGTAGGGCTTTTTAAACTTTTATGGGATAAGAGCGAAAAGTTTCGCCAGATACTGTTTGGGGTTTGGGAAGCTACAAAGGCCGTATTCTATAATATTGGGGTGGTTATTTCTGCACTTTGGCAAGGAGTAATTAAGCCTGTATTTTCATTTATAGGGGACACTATAAAAACAGTAATCGGCGGTATTTGGATTGCTATAAAATGGGTGGGAAGCGGCATTGTTTCCGTATTTCAATCGATAGTTGATTTTTTTGCAACTGTTTGGGGAGGGATTACCAGTGTGTTTTCCGGTATTGCCGGATGGTTAAACGCCAATCTGCTACAACCTATTAAAGGAGTATTTGCCAGCCTTTGGGATTTTATAAGTAAGATATTGGATAATATCATTAACGCTCTGATGAAACCAATACGATGGATAAAATCGCTTTGGAATAAGATATTTCCAAAAAATCAATTTAAGGACATTGGCGAATCATATGCCAAAGGCGTTGTTAAAGGTTCCGAAAGCTGGGCAAAATCTCAAAAAGCAAAAAAAGAAGACGGTGTTGCGGCTGTGGCTGCCATAGTTCCAGCAGCAATAGCCGGACAAAAACCGGCAGGAAAAACACCACCCATTAACAATGGCGCCGGAAAAACAACTGAAGATATTTCTTCCGGAGGAAAACGGAGCACGTCCATCAATATTCAATTTAAGAATATGGTTGAAAAAATGGTTTTTGACGGAACATTGTCCGAAAAAAGAACCGATATGGAGCGTGAAGTTGCAAGTGTAATGGCAAGGATATTAGGAATGGCAAGATCAATAAGCTAAAGAAAATGGAAAATAATCACGTAATAGTTCCCGGATTTAATTTGCCGCCCTACTGGTTAAAAGGTAAGGTGGTAATTCTTAATTCATCGAATAATACCGTGTCGTTTGATGATACTACCCTAAAGGTTGTAAATCAGTTTCCACTCACATTAAAAGCTGATGATGTTGAATTTACATTTCCAACCGACCCATTTATTTCCACTTCCTTTAAAGATATTATAACCAGGCGTAGTGTTGCTAAAGGCAAAGCCCGCGGTACAGTTAAAGAGCACTGGACGGAAGATGATGTAGAGATAAGCATATTTGGGGTTTTTATTTCTTCTGATGGTAACTACCCTGTAGATATTATTAATAAATTACATGAGTTAAGAAGAAAAAAAACATCAATAAAGGTTTCCTGCGAATTACTTAATGAAATTGGAATAACGTATATGGTTATTGAAAGCTTTGATTTACCCTTTACAAAAGGAATAGAAAATCAAACTTACGAAATTAAAGCTTACTCGGATGATATATTTGACCTTTTAGAACCTCAAAAACCGTAGACCTGAAATGTTTGATATAAATTGGAAGATACAAATTGGAAATTATAAACTGCTAATGCTTGATAGCGCTACTATAACTAAATCGGTAGAGCAATTAAGTGACACGGCTGAAATTGTATTGCCTGGTGCTTGTTTTAATAAAGCTATTGAAGTTGAAGATAAAATTAAACGGGGAGACGTGGTAACTATTAAAGCGGCATATAATGCTCAAGATGATAGTGATTATAAACTTGAGTTTTCCGGATATCTTGAATCTATAACCACCGATGATGGCTCGTTAAAACTAATATGCGAGGATGGTATATTTAATTTTCGTAAGCCTATCGCTAATAAGGTGTTTAAAAAACCAGATGTTACTGATATTCTTAATTATATCTGTAAACAGATAGGCGGTTATACGCTTAGCTGCGATTATTCATTCAAATACGATAAGTATGTTATTCACAACACCACCGGTTATGATGTGTTGAAGGGAATACAGGAAGAAAGCAAGGCAAATATTTATCTGAAAGATAATGTATTACACGTGCATCCACAATACAAGGAGATCTTCGGCACAGCAGCCTACAGTTTTCAGCACAATATAGAAAAGAGTGAACTGGAATACCGGAATGAGGAAGATCGGCCCTTTGAGGTGAATGTGGAAGGAAAAGGAAAAGATGGAAAGATTATCCGTGTTACTGCAGGTAGAAAGGGTGGAGATTCTGAAACAATAAAACGGTATGGAATCAGTGATATTTCCTCGCTTACAAAAATCGCTGAGGAAGCTGTAAAAATTAAAAGCTATACCGGTTATTCCGGAAATTTTACCGGATGGCTCGTTCCATATTGTGATGCAGGTTATAAGGTAAGTATTGCTGACGAGGATTATGAATATAAGGATGGCAACTACTATGCTTTAAAGGTAGAAACAAAACTTAGTCAGGCAGGTGGCGAACGTACTATAACTCCGGGGGCAAAAATATGAGCGATAAAATACGGGAAATACGGAATCATATTAAAGAAATAGCCGGTAAAACTCCGGTACCGCTGTTTGTTGCTGAAGTTATCACTGTAGCCGATACTGATTGTATTGTAAAGGTTGGAAATGTAGCATTTCCGGACGTTCATTTTTTCTGCCAGGAAACCGAGGCTGGCAATTTACTTATTAAGCCACAGATCGGAAGTATGGTAATGGTGGCAGATTTGAGCGGTGGAGGATTACGCGATCTGCACATTATTAAAACTGACAAGGTAGATGTTATAATCTTCGGAAAAGGTGATCATACAACTGCTTTTGCAGACGTGTTGAAAAAGGAGTTAAAGAAGTTTTCAAAACGTCTGGATGATGTAATAAATGCGCTGAATCAAGCCAGCCCCGACAGCAGCGCTGGGACATTTAGCTCATCATTAAAACCGCTTCTTGCAAAAATTATAGACAAGGAAGATTTTTCAGGTATCGAAAACGACAAAATAAAACACTCGGCATAATGGGAAAATATTACGACATAATGCTTGACGAGGATTATGATTTAGCTGTAGCTAATGGCGATTTTGTGGCCGGTGAATGCCTGAATCAGCAACAAGCCCTACTGTTGATGGCTGTGCCGGGAGATTATAAGCAATATCCTACCACAGGCGTTGGGTTGTCGGTACTTGATGAAAATGAAACCGAGGTGAAACAAGAAATCCGGGTTCAATTTAAAAAAGACGGTTTAGTGATAAAGCAGTTAAAAAAGGTAGACGGCAATCTGGTAATTGTGGCAGATCATGAAAGTTAAAAGCATAATAATACAGCCCGGTCAAAATCTCTTTGACGTTGCCGTGCAGGAGTACAGCAGTGTGGAAGGGGTTTTTCTTGTAATGCTGGCTAATACCGACAAGATAAAAAGCATTACTGATGACCTGGTTCCGGGAATGTCGCTTACTATATGGCCGATTAAGGTGGTTCAGGAGATTGTAGCTCAAGAGGAATCTTTGTCCAGCTACTTGCCTGTTTTAATGCAGTGGGCTGCCGCGATCGGTAGCCAGGCTGGTGGCGGTACCAACGGTGGTACTATAAATGACGCCGATTATGTTCACACCACCGGTGATGAAATAATTGCAGGTATTAAAACCTACCTGCAGGAATTAAAAGTAAATCAGATTGAGGAGGCTGGAAATGAAGGAATAGACATTGAAGGATTTAATGTAGATGACGGTGTTATCGACCTTGGAACCTTCTAATTTTAAAATATAAACCAAAAACAACCCAAAAAACTTTGAAATATGGCAACAATTAAAATCAAACGCGGCTTAGCCGCAAACCTTCCCTCGACGGGATTAAACCCTGGTGAATTTCTTTTTGCTACGGATACCGGCGATTTGTACATCTGTCAAACCGCGACAGTAAAAATCCTCTTAGGTAAATACAGCGACTTGAGTAATTATCTGCTGAAAAGCGACAACCTTGCGGGGTTAAGCGATCA
>Ga0183097_10974_pt1 | contig 22950 bp, 17 predicted proteins | sample BioMet8_FD_128883 | JGI IMG/M metagenome (GOLD analysis project Ga0183097, IMG submission 128883) | Microbial communities from bioreactor (seeded with sewage sludge) at Lawrence Berkeley National Lab, California, USA - Biofuel... | ecosystem: Engineered > Bioreactor > Anaerobic > Unclassified ... | reverse complement strand
AGTGACAGGCGGGGTTGGGCCTCCCCGGAGTCTTTGGAATACCGAAGCGCACCCTGGCGTCGAATTCGCGGTAAGCCTCGTTGAGCTGGAGGCCGGAGCCGGGTATGACGCCGATGCCTCTCCACACGTCGTCGCAGGGCTCCATTATTTCCGCGATCATCCTGCGGGCGATGGGGCTGCCCTCGGCGGTCACAACCCGGGGATAGGCGTTGACGGCGAAAGGCTTGCCCTCCGGACACTTGACCAGAACGACGGCCAGAGCGGTGAGGATCTCGTCCGGGGTGAAGCCGCAGACCACGCCGGATATACCCTCGTCCTTCAGCTGGTCGTATATGCCGGTGCCGGTGATGGTGCTGACATGGCCGGGGTACAGAAAGGCGTCGGCACTGCCCTTCAGCACGCGGTAGGCATTGTCCATTGTCTTGTTGGCGGTAAGAAGCGAGAAGTTTTTCACGCCCTGCTCCTTCGCCCTGCGCACCGCCATGCATGACGCGGGGGTGGTGGTCTCAAAGCCCACGGAGAGGAAAACGACTTCCTTATCCGGATGCTCCGCCGCGTAATCGCAGGCGTCCAGCGGGGAATAGACGATGCGCACCTCGGCTCCCTGGGCGCGGGAACCGGCCAGGTTCATCTTTGTGCCCGGCACGCGCACCAGATCGCCGAAAGTGCATATCACGGCGTGCTTTTCCAGTGCCAGTATAAGCGCCTCGTCGATAAAGCCCGTCTCGGTCACGCACACCGGGCAGCCCGGACCGGAGATGAGGTTTATCTGCGGCGGGAGGAGCTTGCGGATACCGTACTGAAATATGGCATGGGTATGGGTGCCGCAGACCTCCATGATGCGCAGAGGCGCTCCGCTGTATGAGCGGACAATCTCCGCGGCAGTTTTATTTTCCATCCCGGATGCCCTCCATGACGCTGTTCGACTCCGCGGCATCGTCGGAAGTGATCTTCGCTATGGCGATGCCGGCGTGTACCATGACGTAATCCCCGGGGTTGACGTTATCCAGAAGCTCTGTGGAAATCTCTCTTTTTGCACCGGTGGCATCTACGATCGCCGTTCCGTTTTTCATCGACACTATTTTTGCCGGCAGCCCAACACACATGATGTTTTCCTCCTGTTTATTTATAAAATTAACTGATGACTTACAAAATAGGGCAGGTATACTCTGTTCCGGCAGCCGGGACTCCGCCCGGAGACTGAAACATGGCCGCATACGCCTGACCCAGGGCTATCCCGCCGTCGTTTGGCGGGACCAGAGAGTGCGTAAGGACGGTGAAGCCCGCGGCAGAGAGCAGAGAAACGCATTTTTCAACAAGCAGTGAATTCTGAAATACGCCGCCGGACAGCGCGGTGGCCGTTATTCCCGTCTGCTCCCGGGCCCTGACGGCGCCGTCGCGTATCATACAGGCAAGCTCGGTATGGAAGCCGCCTGCCAACAGGCCTGTGGGCAGCTGTTCTTCACGTCCGTGAACAAGCCTGCGTATCATCTCCAGTGGAGAGAGCGTGAAAGCGCCGTTTTCGCCCTGACCGAACTCGGTGTCAGACAGTCTGGGCGCTTCCGGGTCCGCCGCGAACTGCAGCGCCATGGACGCCTCGCCCTCAAAGGTCGATCTAAGGCGGATGCCCAGAATGGCGCTGACGGCGTCGAAAAGCCGCCCCGCGCTGGTGGATGTGACGGTGTTGATGCGCCTGTCAAGCATCATAAATTGCATCTTCAGATTTTCCTCATCGCATACGGAGAGCGCCCTGACGGCATTTTCGGTGTCAGTTTTGTTTCCAAAGGCATCGTACAGCAGCGACACGGCGATGCGCCAGCCTTCCCGGGACGAGGCGTCTCCGCCGGCCTGCCTGAAGGGAGCCAGACTGCCCAGACGCTCAAAGCCCTCCGGGGAGGCCCGGAGAAACTCGCCGCCCCATATGGTGCCGTCGGTGCCGTATCCGGTGCCGTCGAAGGATATGCCGATAACGTCGCCGTGAAAATCGTTTTCCGCCATGCAGGAGAGAATGTGGGCGTAGTGATGCTGCACGTACAGAAGCGGCAGCCCCGTGCGCCGGGCAAAATCCACGGAATTGTACCTGGGGTGCATGTCGCAGGCCACCACGCCGGGACGGATCTCCAGCAGGGTCTCCATGCGCTCAACGGCCTCCTCCAGCGCCCTTACGCTGCGCAGATCGGCCAGATCGCCGATATAGGGGGACAGATACGCAAGACCGCCCTTAGTGAGGCAAAATGTGTTTTTCAGCTCGCCGCCCACGGCCAGGGCTGAGCCGTCCTTCGCGCCGCTTATAAACGCCGGGATTGGCGCATAGCCGCGGGAGCGGCGGATCATATACGGCTTCCCGCCGATGAAATCCGTCACCGAATCGTCCGCCCGCAGACGTATTTTCCGGTCGTGGGAGAGAATGACGTCGGTCATGGGGGAGAGGTATTGCAGCGCCTCGCCGTCATCGCGGCAAATGGGCGCGCCGGAGGGGTTGCCGCTGGTCATGACAAAGCAGTCGGTAATCTCTCCGTCGCCGGGATATGTAAAAAGCAGCAGCTGGACGGGGGCGTAGGGGAGCATGACGCCGGCCGTGGGATTGCCCGGGGCCACGGAGGGGCACAGCCTTCCGCCGGTTTTCTTTTTCAGCAGAAGTATGGGTTTTTTCGGCCCGGTGAGGATATCCTCCTCGCCCTCTTCCACCTCGCATTCCCGGCGCACAGTGTCCATATCCCGCATCATCACGGCAAATGGCTTCTGCGGGCGGTGCTTCAGCTGCCTCAGGCGGGATACGGCATCCTCGTTCGTGGCGTCGCAGCACAGGTGGAAGCCGCCGATGCCTTTTATGGCGGCGATGCCGCCCTGGCGGATGATTTGTCTTGTATACAGGATGGCGGCCTCGCCCGTCTCGGGCCGGCCCGGAATGTAGACCCGGGGGCCGCAGTCGTTGCAGCACACCGGCTGGGCGTGGAAGCGCCGGGTGGAAGGGTGAGTGTATTCATAGCTGCACTCCTCGCACATGGGAAACTCGCCCATGCTGGTTCTCACCCGGTCGTAGGGCATGGAATCAAGTATGGTGAGGCGGGGCCCGCAGTCCGTGCAGTTGATGAACGGGTGCAGGTAGCGGCGGTTGCCGGGGTCGAAAAGCTCCTTGGCGCACTTGGGGCATATGGCGATATCGGGCGAAACGAAAATGTCCCCGTCTTCGTGGGTGCTGGCGATTATTTTGAATTCCGTGTCGCCGGCAGGGACCTCATCCTTAACCTCAATGCGGATGATCTCCGAGCGGTCGGGGGCGTCGTCCTTCAGACTTTTCCTGAAGTTTTCCAGTTCCTCGGCCTCGCCCTCGGCGTGTATCTCCACGTATGAGCCCTTGTTGCACACATCGCCTGAGATATTGAAGCGCGCGGCGGTGCGGCTGACGAACGGCCGGAAGCCGATTCCCTGCACGATGCCGTATGCTTTTATAAGATGTCTTTTTCTGGTACTCATGGACGCTCCTTAACTTTATGAAAAAAGTCCATCGTCGAACGCCTGCAAAAATTCGCTTTCAGAAGCCGGCACATGTAGGCTTCCGGAAACAGGGAAGTGGGGCAGCGGAACGAAGAGCCCGGATAAGCCGGTCAGCGCCCGGCGGAAAAGGGGATCGCCGGCAATGATGTCGAAGCCGCCGCTGACTGCGATATCCGCCAGGTCGTCCTCGTCTTTGAGGACGATATCAGTACGCTCACCGCTGCCGTCCAGCGGCATGAAAAACGTGGCTGTACACACACATGCGGAGGGGTCGGCTTCCAGAGCCCGTTTTTTCAGCGCCGATGCCAGCACGGCCTGATGGATTATGAGTATCTTGCGTCCAGGGTGACTTACAAAGCGCGCCCCGTCCGTTTCAGGCAGCGGATATTCGATCTCGTACGGTGTGCCGAAACGGTCTTTCAGATATTCTGCCGCCGTGATGCCGGAGGGTGAGACAACCACGTTCCGGCCGACAGCCGGCAGTTCGCGGAAATCCTGAAGCCTGTCTCCGAAAATACGGACGTCCAGTTTGCCTTCGGGGTCAAGGCGGCGTATAAGCGGCCCGAAGCCCTCCCGGCTTGTGCGCTCCAGACCGGAGGCACCCAGTACGCCGACAATTTTTTCATCCGGCTCTCCCTTTTCGCACCCCCCGGCAAACTCCCGAATGATGGCCAGGTATGTCTCTTCCTGTCCTTTGTCATACAGCTGTATGCCGCCGGTGGGTACCGCAATTATGGGAAGGGACAGCTTCTTTTCAGCCATGCGTTTAAGCGCGGTGTAGTCCGTGCCTATGACAGCCGGGACGGGTGTGCCGATGAGGGCGATAAAGTTTGCCTCCAGCACCGCGGCGGCATCGGCAGTTTTCAGGATGAGAGCCTCGTCCCGTCCGAGAATGGCGTCCATATCCCTGAGTCCGGCGGAAAAGACGGAGCTTGCGCATTCGCCGCCGCTCAGATCCGGCGCGTAAAGCTGCTCCAGCCAACGCGGTTCGTCGAAGCCGCAGATGTTGCCGGCGCAGCCGCCCGCGTCCATAATGACGATGATTCCGCCCATGGCGAAAAGTACGGAGACAGCTCCGGACTGGTCGGGCGCGAAGGGGGAGAGATACTTCATCAGACCTTTCATACCGGTTGTCCTCCGCTCTCAAGTTCCTCGCGCATGCCGCGCAGCAGCTTTACTAGACCGCGGTAGCCGAAGCTCTGGCGGTCGGAGCAAAATGGCAGATTTGGCGCTTTTGGATAATACCAGGCCGCGTCCCTGCCGATGGTAAGGTCAGCGCCGCCCTCCGGGCGGTAGAGCGCCATGGTGGGCGATATACCGGTATAGAGCCGGGTGTCGGGCGAAAGAGACGCAAGCTGCTTGATGTACAGATAATCGTCGGCGGAGTAATTGGAAAAAATGCGCTCCGTGACGATTCCCAGATGCGCAAGCGACGCGGCCAGCTCGAAGGGATTGGCGTTTACCGTCTGGCCCAGGGCAATTTTCAGCCCGCTGTAATCTCTGCGGAAGCTGTCCGCCTCAGCTTCCGCTTCGGCGCGGTATTCGCCGTCGCTGAACTCCACGCCTATTGCGGCGCCCAGAAGTTTATACTGGCGGGCGATAACGTCCGCGTCATAGGAGCGCGTCAGCTCAATGTAAGGCATGCCCAGCCGCTGCATCATGTCCTCCGCCGCGCTTCGGGCTTCGGGATTCAGCAGCAGATTGAAGTTTGCTTCACCCATCCGCAGACAGCCTTCATAGGAGGTCTCACGGGACATTTCCCTTATGTGTGTAAGACCCGCCGCCGGGAACATCTTATATATCTCGCACTCGTCGTCAAGGGGAGCGAAAAAGCCCAGCAGATTGACGGCGTGGGGGTCAGTTTTTCGCTTTTCGACAACGGAATACACCGACTCGCGGATCGCCGCCATGGGGGGCTTCGTGCCCTCCCGGGTCAGCGCGTACATGTAGCTGGGCACGACCCTGACGCCGGCGTACTCCTCCGCCTTCCGGCAGACCCTTTCCAGGTCCGTGCCCAGAAGGGCGTCCACGCAGGTGATGCAGATGAGCACGACCTTCGGCCGCTTTTCCGGAACCTCAATGATCTCCCTGACGGCCTGGGGAATTTTTTCAAGATGCCGCCCGGTAACAAGGTCGGTTTCGTCCATCTGCAGATAGAACATCCTTTCGGAATATCCGCCCTCAGCACTTAGAATGGTGCTGTTTCTGCCACAGCAGCCGGGAGATACCAGCAGCATTACGGATTCCGGAATGACCAGCCCTGCGCGCTTGACGCCGAAGCCGTTTGCGCCCGGAGAATTGTATGAAAGCGTGGCGGGAGAGCTGTATATAAGCGCCTTTGACGGCACTGACTGGGCGGGCATCTCGTCCCGGCCCCGCTCCGCAAGAGCGCGCGCTGTGATGAAATACGGTTCAGACATAATGCTCATCCTTTTAATTGAAACTTCCGGATTCCTGTCCGGGATCTTCCAGCAGCGTTCGGGCAAGGTCAATAAAAATACGGCTGACCTCAAGGTCCGGGCTGCCCTCAACGACGGTTTTGCCCATATCCTCAAAGCGGGTGATGTCGTCGCTGCGGGGGATGTCGGCCACCACCGGCACGCCGGCGTCGGAGGCAAATTTTCTCACCTTTTCCTCTTCGCCGTCTATATTTCTGCGGTTAAAGATGATGCCTCTGACCTTTGCGTAGCCTCTGTCGGCAAAATTGTCCACGGCGCATTTGATGTTGTTGGCGGCGTACAGTGCCATCTTTTCCCCAGAGGTCACGATGAGGACGTCCCGGGCATAGCCCTCGCGTATCGGGGCGGCAAAGCCGCCGCACACCACGTCGCCCAGCACGTCGAACAAAACCACGTCGGGTTGTACCCGCTCAAATACCTCCAGCTCCGTCAGAAGATTGAAGGTGGCGATTATTCCGCGCCCGGCGCAGCCCAGTCCCGGCGTGGGGCCGCCGGTTTCAATGCAGAAGACGCCGCCATATCCCGTCGCGCCGATATGCTCAAAGTCTGGGGCCTCGTCGTACTTGCGGTAATAATCCATGACCGGTATCAGCTCTTTGCCGTCCAGAAGATTAAGCGTTGAATCCGCCTTGGGATCGCAGCCAATCTGGACCACTTTTTTGCCGAGCCTGGCAAACGCGGCGGCAAGATTTGAAGTGACCATGGACTTGCCGATGCCGCCCTTGCCGTATATGGCGATCTTTGTCTGAGCTTCTTTTTGATTATAAATAAAAAACGCCCCCCTTTCGGAAGGCGCAATAAATGCACAGGAATATAGATCCCGCCTTCCGCCTCAAAATAATTTCAGCGTCAGTATCAAGATAAGCAGCTGTTTTGTTCGTCTGAACAGGAAAGAATTTCTCGCCCGTCAGATGACATTATAATATTCTGTTCCGGACTGAATTGCAAGCATATTCTTGCGGAAGCCCCGCCTGAGGCTACGGGGGCGTTACAGGCTGTGGACGATACGGGCGCAGGCGCCGAATTCATCCTCGTCGGTGCGCCACAGCTCGTATTCCGAGAGCGTGGGAAGACCCATTGATACGCTTTCCCTGCGGTATGTCATGCCGCTGGGGATCGTACCTCTCCGCCCCGATGTGTGGAAGACGCGTATGCCGGTGAACTGGTGCAGAGCCAGAATATTTCCGCTTTTCACGCCGGCACCGGCCATAATGTCCAGTCTCCCGCCGGCGCGCTCCCGGAGCGCTTTCAAAAGCTCCCGCCCGGATTCGGCGCTGTTGGCCTGCCCGGATGTAAGTATGGTGCGGCAGCCAAGGCTGCAGGCGGCTTCCAGCGCGGCCAAGGGCTCTGCCGTCATGTCGAACGCCCGGTGCAGGGTAACATCCATGCCCCCGGCGCAGGCCATGAGCTTTGCCATCCTTTCGGCGTCCAGCCTGCCGTCGGGCGTCAGGACTCCGACGACCGCTCCGTTGGCGCCCAGATCGCGGAAAAGCTTTATTTCCTCGCACATCTGGTCAAGCTCTTCCTCAGAGTACAGGAAATCTCCAAATCGCGGACGGATCAAAACGTTGATTTTAACGCCAAAATCCCGATGCACCTGCCGAAACAGAACCGGGGACGGCGTGACGCCGCCTATTATAAGCTGTCCGCACAATTCCAGACGGTCCGCGCCCGCCTTTACGGCGGCGGCAGCGGAGACGTAGGAATCCACGCAGCCTTCAATCAAAGGTTCGTTCATAGCTTATCTCCATGCTTCTCAATGGTGTTGTTGCCGATGGCGGCAGAAGGGAATTGGACTTTTATTTAATATTAACACGCGCATATGATATGCGCAACAAGGACTGGAGTCATAGGCAGTACAAAAACACGGCGCTAAGCAAAAGACCCCGCACCGTATGGCGCGGGAGGCCCGGCAGCTGATTTTCTCGGGCACCGGATCCTCCTAAACGGGCAGCTGAACAGAAAAGCATGCTCTGTAAAAATTTTGATTGTAACCGAAGAGCGGAAATATTATAATTATAATAATATAGATAATTCTGCGCGTTCCCCGGCGCCGGGAGAGCGGGAACGCTGAGGTGAGCAGAAGAAGGCAGCAGGAGGTGTGGGAATGAACAGCCCGAAAGACAGACTGACCGACACGCAAAGAAACGCATATGAACGCCTGCCGGTCCCCCTTTGCGTCCTGAGCGCCCAGGCGGACAACTATCGTCTCCTGCTGGTCTCGGACGGGCTGTGCGCCCTGCTGGGCCGGAGGCGGGAGGACCTGACCTGCCCGGAGGCCGGAGTGCTGTGCCACGTGGCTCCCGAGGACAGGGATTCTGCCCGGTCAGCCGCAGAGTATGCCCGCATGTCCCCCGGGGCAGAGAGCCGGGTTACCTACCGCCTGCGCTGCCGGACGGGGGACGTGCGCGTCACCTCCAGCGCCTTGGCCGAGCGGCAGCCCGACGGCTCCTTCCTGCTCTATTTTTATTTCTCCGGTCTGCCGGGCAGGGACGGCGGAGCCATCGGCGCAGCTTCGCCACGGCATGCGTCCGCTTCGGGGGAGGAAGAGCCGGCAGCACTGAGGGAGAACAGCGAATACTACCGCATCGCCACCTGGTGCGGCGACCTTACCGACAACCGCACTATTTCTTACGAGCGGGTGCAGGACCGGGCACTGAAGCTGGACCCCGACCTGCCCTTCGACGAAGCGGCTGCCTGGGTAGGGAGCATGCCTCACGGGGAGGAGGAGCGGGAAAAACTCACCACACTGCTGGACCGCGCCGCCCTGCTGCGGAGCTATGATGAAGGGCGGACCTCTTTCGCACTGAGATACCGCCGTGACGAGGATGGCATGATGCCCTTCTGGGCCTACATGACTGTGCATACTTTCCAGTCCCCCGCCGCCGGCCATGTGGAGTGCACGGTGACGGTGTTCGACGTCACCGAGAAAATTCTGGAGGAACAGCTCATCTCGCGCTTTACCATGATGGGCTACGAGGTGGTGGGACTGCTGGGGGTGCCCTCACGCATGGTGCGGTATTTCCGGCTCAAGCCCATGCACTTCGGCATGCTCTTTGAGCATTACGAGGATTATCTGGAGTCCATCGACGGCGATTTGTATGTAATCGCCCCCGACCAGCGCGCCGCGGTGAGCCGCGCGCTGCGCCTGGAGACCATTCTGGAGGCGCTGCGGGAGTCGCCCAGCTACGACTACTCTTTTGAGGTGACCACCAGCGACGGCCGCCGCCGGAACAAGATGCTGCAGTACTCCTATCTGGACGAGGGGCGGGACACCATATTCCTCTGCAAGAACGACATCACCCGCCAGTACCGGCGGGAGCACGACCAGATCGACCAGCTGCGGGCGGCCAAACTGGAAGCAGACGAGGCCAACGCGGCGAAATCCTCCTTCCTGGCCAGCGTCAGCCACGACCTGCGTACCCCCCTTAACGGCATTATCGGCTTTACGGACCTGGCCCTCGGCGAGCCCGATCCGGCGCGCAAGCAGGACTATCTCCGCAAGGTGCGCTCGTCCAGCCTGCTTCTGCTGGACCTGGTCAACGATACCCTGGAGCTCTCTCGCATCGAGAGCGGCAAATCGGTGCTCTCGCCGGAGGCAGGGGATCTGCAGGGCATGGTGCAGGCGGTGCTGACGGCGCTGGAGCCCTCCGCGGAGATCAAGTCCCTCCGGCTGGAAGAAGATTTTGACGCCTGCCGGGGCGTGACGGTGTGGACCGACCGGCTAAAATTCCAGAAGATATTCCTAAATCTGCTGTCCAACGCCATCAAGTACACCCCCTCGGGCGGCACTGTGCGGGCCTCCGTCACCTGGGAGGAGAGCCCAGCCGACGGCTGCTCCTGCCACATGGAGGTCAAGGACACCGGCATTGGTATCAGGCCGGAATTTCTGCCCCACATTTTCGAGAGCTTTGCCCAGGACCGGCGGCCAGAGACCGCAAATATTCTGGGTACTGGGCTGGGGCTTGCCATCGTCAAGCGGACAGTGGCTCAGCTGGGGGGCTCCGTCACCGTGGAGAGCACGGTGGATGTGGGCTCGGTGTTCCGCGTGGCCCTGCCATTGCCCCGGGCCAGCCGGGAACAGCAGGGCGGGACGGAACCCGCGGGTTCCGGGACTATTCTGGCGGGGCGCACCGTGCTGCTGTGCGAGGACAACGCCCTCAACACCGAGATCGCCCGCATGCTGCTGCAAAATCAGGGGCTCATGGTGGAGTGCGCCTCCAACGGCCGGGAGGGCCTGGAAAAATTCAGCGCCTCTGCCCCAAGGTATTTTTCCGCCGTTCTGATGGATATCCGCATGCCGGAGATGGATGGATGCGAGGCCTCCCGGGCCATCCGTGCCCTCCCGCGGCCCGACGCCGCCTCCGTGCCAATCATCGCCATGACGGCGGACGCCTTTGCCGAGGACATCAACAACTGCCGCCAGTCCGGCATGACGGATCATGTAATGAAGCCCATAAATCCCGAGCGCCTGTTCCAGGTCCTAAGAAAGCAGCTGGGAGCAGGGCAGGAGGAGTGAGGGCATGTTTCCCGCCGCGCCGGGGCCTTTTCTTATATGCTTCCTCTTTAGGAGACAGTAAAACAGACATAGAAGACAGTGGAGCGAGGCATGCGGCGATAAGCCGCATGCCTCGCTTTTGTTTTATATATTCATAAAAGAAGAATTTGCTGCTTTTTTCACAGCGGGCTGTCTTCTGCATGCACATCAGTATATTGTCGATGTATGGTTTCCTTTGGTTATGGCCTCAATCTTTTCCCCGAACATTATGTACGCTCCCTTGATATGCTTTGGAATCTGGAGCTATTCTCTCCAATTCCATGGAGGGAGAAAAATGACTCCGGGCACTTTTTTGACCCCGGAGTCCATTTTTGCTTTACGTTGGAAATACTCAGTCCTCAGACGGGAAAAGCCCGGCCGCCGCAGGACCTGTGGGGGTAAGCTCGCAGGTACGCGACAGAAGAGATCTGAACGGTTCCAGATGCTGGGACACAATAAGAAGGCCAATACCTGCCTGCTTATAGAGTTTGAAATATTTAATGAAAAGCTGCTGAGTCTGGTAATCGGTCTGCATGAATGAGGAAAAATACACGATAAATGCCGGGTGCTGAAGCAGCAGGCGGAAAAGCACTACATTCTGCCTGGTGATCAGGTCAAAGCTTTCGATTGGGCGGGACTGAGCATCTGCATCAAGGCCGAAAGCCGATTCAATTTCTTGCTGAAGGGCTTTCTGGAGCCCAAAGTTTGTGGAGAAAAGACTGGCATCATGGGCCGAGCACACAGGAATGTATATGTTATCAAAGAGCGAAAAATGGTCGAGCAGCTGATCGCTTATAAAAGTGTCCTTAACAACAAAAAAATCGTGCCCGAATCCGCGAAGACCGCCAAGGCAGGAAACAGGCTTGCCGCGGATCAGGGCTGAACCGGATATCGGCTGCTCCGTTCCTGAAAACAGCTCGCTGAAGGCCTGGAGATACACCATATCCCGGGAACCGATGCCCAGCGCCTCCCCCTCCGCAAGGACGAGATTTACTCCGCTGAGCATGCCGCATTTTATGCCTGAGAGAGAAAGAGCCGGCGGAGAATCCAAAATCGAGCCGGGACCGCGGCTGAACATTAGATTGGACAGCAGTATCCTTGACGGGGCTTGCTGACGCGCGTCCTGAAGACGCTGCACATCCTCACGGCTGTATTCTGAAGGATGGTAAAGCGTACGAACCTTCTGACAATCGCGAATCACGATAACTCTGTCCAGAGTTCTGAATATATCGCTGTAGCCTGAAGACAGCCACAGTATTGAAACACCGCTTGCACAGATTGTCCGGGCTATGCCGAGCAGCTTTTCAACATTGTGTTCGCCATAGCTTTCAAAAGAATCATCGAAAACCAGAAGCTTGGCATTATGGTACAGAGCCCCCGCCAGCAATATCAAATGCTGGGTAAAAATATCCAGCGAACGGGCCTTGCCGTCGGGATCGGCATCGATGCCAAACCAATCAATATAGTATTTGGCCTTGCGGCGAAGTTCGGCATAATTAACATGGCTGAGCATGGACTGGCGAGAGGTGGCGATAAACATGTTTTCGCTTACAGAAAGTTCGGGAAAAAGGCGTGAGCCCTTCAGTATGCAGGCAATCTCTCCGCTGGCATTGTATTTGCGAAAGGAGTGGTCAACGGGTTCATCGCAGAAAAAAGCTGTGCCGGAAAAATCCTCTCTCCCGGCAAGAATGCCGGCAAGGGTGGTCTTGCCTGAAAGAGGAGGTATAAGCAGCCCTGCGGATTCGCCGGCGTATATGTTGAATGATAGATTTTTGAACACCTGCTGTGAAAGATAACGCTTCTCCAGATTCTGTATACGCAGAAGCTCATGCTTCATGGTTTCGCCTCCTCAGCCGCCGGCACCGGTCACACGGTACCGCTGATATCCTCCGGTTTACGGTCGATTGCCGGTATCACGATTTCAATCTCTGTGCCGCAGTTCAGCTGACTTGAGACAAAAATACCGTAATCTGGACCGAACAGCAGCTTTATGCGCCGGTTCAGATTCCTAAGAGCTATGCCGTGCTTCAGCTTCGGGTCAGGTGAATAGTCCGGCGGACTGGAGAGCTTGTTCTGCAGCGCCAGCAGGTCATCCGGCGCCATTCCGCAGCCGTCGTCAGTGACTGTTATAAGCAAACGCTTTTCAGTCAAGGTTATATTGATATCGACTCGACCGCCGCCCTGCATAAGCTCAAGGCCGTGAAAAATACTGTTTTCCACCAAAGGCTGCAGAGTGAGCTTTGGAAGATAGAAGTTCAGCGCGCGCTCATCCTCGCAGTTTATACACAGCAGGAAGCGATTCTTGAAGCGGTATTGCTGAATGGTGAAATAGGTCTGAATGTTGTGTATTTCGTCGCGCAGCGGAACGAGCGTATCGGTTATGCTTATGCTGTATCTGAATATCGACGACAGCGCCTCAACCATGCTGGCTATCTCATCCATGTCGTGATCAAGAGCCTGACCGCGTATGCAGTCGAGAGTGTTATACAGGAAATGGGGGTTTATCTGGCTCTGCAGAGCGTTCAGGGTGGTTTGCTTCTGAGAAAGCTGCCAGGTGTAGTCCTTCTGGAGATTGTAGCACAGATCATCTATCAGAATGTTCAGCGGCTGCCGGTTGGAATCTTTAAGCGAGGTGCTGGTATTCATGCTGCAAAGCATATTCATAGCAACGTCGTACTGCGTAAGACGGGCAGAAACGATGTGGTGATGAAGCATCATGCCAAGGATTACTGACATTATCAGCACGAGGAGACAGAGGCGGGAAAGCAGCGAGTCGGCCTTAACAAAAATAAGTGAAGCGGCGCACAATATTCCTATACCGCTCAGAATATAAACGAGCAGGCTGATTTTTCTGCCCGTAAAGGCAGCGGTGTCCGTAAGCTTCATCTGCCTGTCCCCCTTTCGCACCGTCAGAGATTATTTGTAAAGACTGCGATATTTTGCAGGACTGATACCAACATTTTGCTTGAATAACCTGCGAAAATGCTTGAGATCCCGGTATCCGACGCTGCTGGCGATGTCCTGTATGGGCTCGTCGGTTTCCTTGAGCAGTAACTTGGCCTTGTTTATGCGGAAAAGAGCGATATAATTGTTCATCGCTACCCCGGTCTTTTTCTTGAACAGCGAGCTGAGATAATTCGGGGTGAGATGGACGTGATTTGCTACATCGTCGAGAGAGCATTCGTCGGCATAGTGTCCGGCAATATATTCCTTTGCCATGGCGATGGGCTGATCATTTTGGTAGGAGCGGCTTTCCTTGATAAGCTCAAAGTACTCCTTGAATGCGGAAGTCAGCAGGTGCTGGGCCTGTTCTCTGCGCCAGACAAGCTCCAGAGCTTCCGAAGTCTGGTCGTATATAGCCGCAGCCTCAGAAGCACCGTAGTTTGACGATGATGTACGCTTGCGAAAGGTTTCCAGAACTTCGCGGGAAAACGCATAGCATGACAGCGGGTTCGAATTTGCGGCGGAAGCGCCTTTGAAAAGCTCGTCAAGCAGCGGAAGCAGAGCCTCCTCGTCGCAAAGATCTATGCAGGAACCAAGGCGCTGGGCGTCAGCCTGAGACAGAACCGGCTGCGCCCCCAACAAAAGGGGAAGATCATCAGCGCGCACAACGCGATCCACGCCAAGCGTTATTCGGGCATGTACGGCGTCAAGAGCGGATGAGACGGATTGAGACAGCGCGCTTATGGAATTTACCGTACGTCCTATGCCCATTGTTACATGCATATCGGAGAAGCCGCACACGGTCTTGTGGCAGGAAAAATATATGTCGTCAAGATAGCTGCGCACGACTCCTGTGTGCTTTTCGGCATAGTTATATACGCAGATGAGACAGTTGCGCTGCTGCTGGGTTATTATGTCGCGCAGACAGCTGAAATTGTCTAATGTCATCAGCTCATCGGCTTTGCGCATCAAGGTGCCCAAAGCCTGGGACTCAAATTGACCGGAATCAGTTTCCGTCCCGCCGTCAAAGCAGAATACCAATGTGCCGAAGGTATCGCCGGTGAAATTTAGACCGCACATTTCCGGCTGATAGGATATATACAGCATGGAGTTGCCCATGATGACATTTTTTATGAACAGCCTGCGTTCCACCTCGCGTATCGAGTGGATACTTGACTCCATATCGCTTATGTGCGCCTGCTTTTCGGATTCGCGGCTGATAGCCTGAGCTATTCTGCGCAGCGCGGAGTTAAGTTCATCCCCATTGATGGGCTTTAACAGATAATCGGTGACGCCGGCCTTAAGTACGCCGTGGGCATATTCAAAATACTGATATCCGCTGATAACGATAAACTTTGGATGGATGCCAAGCTGCTGTGCCTGATTTATCATGTCTATCCCGTCGATTTCAGGCATTCTTATGTCAGTTATTACGATATCCGGAGAAGCGGAAATGATCATTGAAAGTGATTCACGCCCGGTGTGAGCCATTCCAGCAAGCTGCATGTCGAGGTGTTCCCAGTCAATGAGCTTTACGATGAGGTGGCATATATTTTCTTCGTCATCACATATCAGAACCCGAAGCATCTCAAAACCTGCCCTTCTTTGTGTTGAAATTGACAAGAGTATAAAACCAGAAAAATAGCCTCTGCCGAAGTATTTCGGGGAGAAATAAAAGCTGCCCGGCAATCCGCATTTTTACCGCAAAACGCTGGTTTATACAATTTTTCAGTATAGCATAAAATGTTGAATTATCAAACGGAGAAAGCGACAGGAGGAGCCAGACAACGCAAGAACCGAAAATCTCCCCCCAAAGCGTAATTTTTGCGTGTTTACGCCGCATATGCGTTTGTGCAATTTTTTTGCTTTAGATTACTGGATAAAATGTGATGTTGAGAAAAAGTACAGTGAATTTTGACGAAAATTCAAAAGCGGGGAAAGGAACGTCAATTTTTTAACTCACTAAAAATGCCCCTAAAGTCATGAAATTAAGAGGTAACGCTGATAGAGAAAATGGTGATACTAATTATCATGTCAACCGAGCACGTCAAAAACGCAAACAAAATGATGAAAGGACAGAAAAAATGAAACGTATTCTCGCTTTTGCTCTGACGCTGGCGCTGGTGTTCGCACTTTGTGCCTGCGGAGCCAAGACATCCGGCACTGCGACCTCCGCGGCTCCCACAGATGCCGCAACCACCACGGATACGGCATCGACCGAGAACTTCTACACAGATCAGATCGACACCTCCGGCATAAATGTTACCGGCAAAAAGATCGTCTACATTGCACCCACCCTTGATATAGAGTATTGGCAGTGGGTTGAAGAAGGCGTTAAGCAGGCCTGCAGCGAGTACGGCGTCAGCTATACCACGCTGGTGTCCGAGAACAGTGCGGCAACTCAGGCGGAGAACGGTGAGACCGCCGTTACCCAGGCAGTTGACGGAGTAGTGCTGAGTCCTGTTTCCTCAGATTCCTGCACGACGGTTCTTGATGCCTGCCAGGATGCGGATATACCCGTAACCATAGCCGCCATCGGCTCCACAGCCGACAATTACTTCTCATTCATTTCCGCTGATGACTATACCTCCGGCTACGACGCCGGCGTCTGCCTCTGCGACAAGGCGCTTGCTCTGGGCGGAAAATCCATAGGCGTACTTGCTCTGCCGATGGATCGTTCCAATGCACAGGCCAAGATGAAGGGCCTTGAGAAGGCCTGCAAAGAAAAGGGAGTTACCATAGCTCAGACCATTCAGACCAGCACGCTCACAGTTTCCGACGCCACCGACGAATGCAACGATCTGCTCACCGCGCACCCTGAGATCACCGGTATCTACTGCATGTACGAGCAGGCCGGCGTAGCCGCTGTCGATTGCCTTGAGACGGTTGGACTGACAGGAAAGATTTCTGTTGTTTCCTCGGACGGCTCCCCAGATTCCATATCCGCAATCCGCAAGGGCACCATGGACGGCATCGTTGTCCAGGAGGCCGTTGGCCAGGGTTATTATGCAGCTATAGAGGCATTCAAAGCAATGAGCGGCCTTAAAGCCGACGCCAAGGTCATACAGACTCCGGAACCGCTGGTGACCAAGGACAACATCGACAATGCTGACGTTCAGAAAATACTCAGCCTTGTTTATCCCGCCTCCGTCGGCGCATATTGATAATTTTCCCAAAAGCAGGCGTGGGGGGATTGTTCCCCCCACGCAGGTTTCCTATTTGAAGCAGGGAGCTGAATGAAATGACCGCAGATCAAACGCCGATATTGGAACTGAAAAACATCAAAAAATCATACAATGCCGTTCAGGCACTGAAGGATGCGGGCCTGCGCGTCTATCCCGGAGAGGTTCACGCTCTCATGGGAGGAAACGGCGCCGGTAAGTCCACGCTGATAAAAATCATCGCCGGAGCGCATTTGCCTGATGAAGGAGAGATCATTCTCAACGGGGAGAGCATACAGTTTTTTAAAAATCCCAAGGATGCCATGAAACACGGAATCGCCGTGGTTTATCAGGAACTGTCCCTTGTCCTCCATCTGACCGTTTCGGAAAACGTCGCCCTTTGCGACGATTCCGTAAGCAAGGCTGGCAGATACGATTGGGGAGAATCGGACAAAATAGCGGAAGACGCGCTTGCGCGGCTTGGAACAGCTGCTAAGGGCATTAAACCGAGAGATGTTGTTGCCAATCTCCGTGCCGACCAGATGCAGATGGTGGAAATTGCCAGGGCGGTAGGTCAGGATGCGAAGATAATCCTGCTGGACGAGCCCACCTCCTCTCTGAATTTTGAGGAGACCGGGACATTCTTTGAAATGATACGTACATTGTGTGATCAGGGGATAGCTATTATTTTCGTATCGCACAGGATGAACGAGGTCCGCCAGCTGTCAGACCGCATAACCGTCTTCAGAGACGGATGCAGGGTAGTAGACGGCGTGCCCATGAGCGAAAAGACCGATGACGAAATTATCAGCGATATGCTTGGGCAAAAGCTGAATCCTGAAGCTGCCGCTGTCCGCAGCGGCCGTGAAAAAGAAAAAAATAAGATCCTGCTGTCCTTTGGATTCGACGGCAGCGACAGCGAATATTCGGTACACGAAGGTGAAATCGTCGGACTGGCCGGACTGGCCGGCTCCGGCAGAAGCTCGGTCCTCAGGGCAATCTGGGGGAGCAGTATACGCAGCGACATGCATTTTGACTACATGGGCAAGAAATACAAGCCCAAGCGCCCGTCCTACGCCCTGTGCAGAAAGATGGCATATGTGGGTGAGAATCGCAGTGAAAGCGGCCTCTTTTTCGGACAGCCGTCGCTGGAGACGATAATCATGGCACACCGCAATCTGCGCAGGAACCCTCTGGTAAACGATAGAGAAGAACTGAAAATATACAAAGAAGTCATTGATAAAATCCAGATTAAGATCAATTCAGCCACAAGTTCGCCTGGTACGCTGTCGGGAGGAAATCAACAGAAGCTGCTGTTCGGAAGATGGATAATAGACGAACAGAAACTGATCCTTCTTGACGAGCCCACGCGAGGCGTGGATGTACGCACAAAAAATGAGATATACCAGCGAATCCGCATGATGGTTGCGGAAAACAACGCCGGCGTACTGATGGTTTCATCGGAACTTGAAGAATTGGTGCTGCTGTGCGACAAGGTCATAATCATGAGAGACGGACATGCCGAAAACGTGCTGTACGGCGACGACATTACGGAAGCCAATATGATGACGTACATAACGGCGGCTTCCGAGGGCGCTTAATTAGGGAGGAAAACCAAATGGCAGAAGCAGAAAAACAGCTGAAAGCAAGAAGATCCGGAAAGTTTTCCGCGTCCATGAAAAACTACAAGCTTGAGATTGGCATGTTCGTCATACTGATAATACTCTATATAGCACTGCATTTCGCCACGGGTACGGCGCTTACCAAAAAGAATCTCCTTAACGTACTGCAGTCGGCCGCACCGCTGCTGATAATGACGATGGGACAGCTCGTTGTTGTAATTACCGGCGGAATCGATCTTTCTGTGGGATCAATTTATTCTCTGTCCGGTATGGCCGGAACACTGGTGATGCTCCAGACTCAGAGCATATCGGCAGGAGTTGTGGTGTGCCTTCTCATCGGACTTCTGTGCGGAGTGATGAACGGCATGCTTGTGGCCAAAATCAAGATGGCGCCTTTTATAGTGACTCTTGCTATGGAGGGGGCTGCCGCTTCGCTTACCAAGGTAATCGCGGGAGGAAATTCACAGACGATAACGCTTGATGCCTTCCGTATGTTCAACCGCGGTGAAATTATTCCCGGCTTCCGCAATTACATGCTTTATATGGTGCTGATAGTACTGCTGATGCACTTCATCCTCAGGAGGACCGTGTTTGGCAGATGGATATACGCCACAGGATCAAACGAGGAAGCATCGAGGCTCGTGGGAATTCCTGTCGACAAGGTGAAGATAATCTGCTACACGTTCAGCGGATTACTGTCCTCCGTTGCAGCTCTGCTGGGGGCGTCCCGCCTGATGACGGTGGAATGCACATCCGGCGTCGGCATGGAATTGGACTCCATAGCGGCAACATGCATAGGCGGAGCAAGCCTCTCCGGAGGACTGGGCACGGCGTTCGGCGCACTGATAGGCACACTGCTGACAAAGGGCATCAACAACGGCATCAATCTTCTCGGCATCAATTCCTTCTGGTCCGGTACTGTAACCGGAATTGTCATAGTGCTTGCGGTATATATTGGCACGGTAGCTTCAAAAAACAGAAAAAAATCACTTTAAGTGAAAGAGGTAAAAGATGAAAATCAAAAAACTGCTCGATCTGTCACAGACGTTTTACCACAACAATCCCGGCTATCTCCCGTATCAGCTGTGCGAAATAAATTATGAGACCCTTAAGGCAAAGGACGGCTATACTTCAGAACGCTTTGCCATGAATACGCACACCTCGACCCATTTTGACGCGCCCTATCATCATTATCCCGACGGGAAGGATGCTGCACAGTATCCAATCGAGAACCTAGTTGGCGAGGCAGTGCCCATAGATCTTTTCGACCTTCCGGTGCACTCAGCCATCGGACCGGAGCATCTTGAACCCTACGCCGACAGAATAAAGCCAGGAGACATAGTGCTGCTGTGCACCGGACTGGGCTACAGACGCGGATGGAACAAGGATTATGTTGACAATTGGACTTATCTCAGCGCCGAAGGCGGCAGATGGATGATAGCGCACGGAGTCAAGGGAGTCTGCATAGACGGACTGAACATGGGCGGCCCGCGCCCCGGAGAGGGACTTGAGGTCCATGAGGAATGCCTGGCAAAGGAGATCTGGTTTGGAGAAGAGGTGTTCCTGCCCCGTGAACTGCTGGAGGAGCCAAGATGGAACTTCGCATTTCTGCCGCTGAAAATGGAACGCTGCAGCGGTGCGCCAGGCCGTGCCATAGCGTGGATTGAGGAGTAAAAAAACGGCCGTGAACAGGCTGGAAAGGAGCATGGCAGCCAATGCAGGATACAAGCGTAGAGGAACTTGAAAGAACAGCTCGGGAGCTGCGAAAAAAGGTAGTTACCATGATATACCAGGCACAGTCCGGACATCCGGGAGGTTCTCTGTCAGCGGCGGATTTCGTTACAGCAGTATATTTTCGCGAAATGAACATCGACCCGCAAAATCCCAAATGGCCTGACAGAGACAGATTTATACTTTCAAAGGGACATGTCTGCCCAATACAGTATGCGGCGCTGGCTACACTAGGATATTTTGACGAGAGCGTGCTTGGAACGCTGCGCAGAGAGGGCTCCATCCTTCAGGGACACCCCGACATGAAGAAGTGCCCGGGAATAGACATATCCACAGGGTCTCTGGGACAGGGCTTCGCATGTGGTGCAGGGATGGCGCTGGCGGCCAAGCGGGACGGCAGGGACTATCGCGTGTTCATCGTCCTCGGAGACGGTGAATGTGATGAGGGCGAGATATGGGAGGCTGCCCAGATCTGCAACAAATATAAGCTTGACAACGTGATAGTATTTGGAGATAACAATAATCTTCAGCTTGACGGCACCTGCGACGAGGTTATGCCGCTTCTGGACCTGTGCGGGAAATTTGCCGCATTCGGTTTCGAGACATACGACATAAACGGAAATGACATGGCCGAGATAGTTGATACGCTGGACACCATCCGCGGCAGGAAAAACGGGAAGCCGAAGTTCATACTCGGCCGAACGGTAAAGGGCAAGGGTGTTTCATATATGGAGAATGTTTGCGGCTGGCACGGCAAGGCTCCCAACGATGATGAATACGCTCAGGCAATGAAGGAACTTGACGGAGGTGCGGCGCTATGAAAATGATACCCACCAGGGATGCCTTCGGCGATGAAATCGTGGATTTGGGCAGAGCAAACAAAAACATATATGTCGTGGACGCCGATATAGGAAAGTCGTGCAAGTCGACTGCTTTTGCTAAGGAATTTCCGGAACAGCACGTCAACGTGGGCATCGCGGAGCAGAGCGCGGCCGGCTTTGCGGCCGGCCTTGCCACCTGCGGCAAGATACCTTTTGTGGTCACGTATGCCGCTTTCGGTTCCATGCGTATGTGCGAACAGATACGCCAGGAGATATGCTATACACATCTGAATGTGAAAATCGCATGCTCCCACGGCGGAGTTACTCCAGCCAACGACGGAGCCAGCCATCAATGCATAGAGGATATGGGTATACTTAGCACACTGCCCAATATGACGGTGATTATGCCGGCTGATTATAATTCGGGACGCAGACTGGTGGCGGCGGCCGCTGAATACGACGGCCCTGTATATCTGCGCTTTACTCGCGATGCCGTGCCTGTGATATACGATGAGAAGCAGGAATTTGAGATCGGCAAAGCGGTGACCGTCAGGGAAGGCGGCGACGCCTCAATAATTGCCATAGGCGATGTTGTGCGGCTCGCAATCGAAGCAAGCGATGAACTTAGACAGCGCGGCATGAACGTGCGTGTGATCGATATGCACACGCTGAAGCCGCTCGACAGGGAGACTGTGGAAAAATGCCTGCGGGAGACCGGCAGCGTGGTAACCGTTGAAGACCACAATGTTATAAACGGCCTTGGATATGCGGTGTCAGCCGTGGCTGCGGAGCTGGGCGAAGGCAGAGTTAAACGCATTGGCATACAGGATCAGTTCGGTATGTCCGCGCCATATGACAGGCTTCTTGAAATGAACGGCATTACCGCGGAAAACATTATAAAATATATTATGGATATGAAGGGAGTCAAACTATGAAGGTGTTTCTTGTCGGCGCCGGAGATATCGCCTTTTCTCATGCCAAAGCCGTAGTGCGCCTTGGCGGAGAAGCGATTGGAACTTATGATGTCAGCGATGCTCATGCACAGAGGTTTTCCAAGTATTTCGGCTGCCCCGCAGTGAAATATGAGCAGCTTGAGGAATATATCGGAAAAGCGGACTACGTCGTTATCTGCACCCCTCCCACAAAGCGCCTCGAATATGTGGAAAAGGTGCTATCGGCACATGTTCCGCTGTACATGGAGAAGCCCATCGGCACCTCTATGGAGGATGCCATGAAGCTCAAGGAAATGGCGGAAAAATATGATGGCAGAATCATCGTCGGTTTTGCACATCATTATCGCCCACCGTTTATGAAACTTGCGGAAATGGTACAGTCCGGTATGCTGGGAGACCCCGTCAATGTTTTCTGCCAGCGTATGGGCCCCGGATTCGGATTTCGTCAGCGCAGCATGGCGGAGTCCTGGCGCACAGACGCAAAGCTTGCCTGTGGCATGACCATCGAGTCGCTGTCACATGAATTTAACCTGCTTACCACTCTGGGCGGCCCCTTCAAGAACATTACGGCAAACGTCTGGAGCACAATAGACACCCTGCCCAATTTCGACACTAATTCGTCTATGACTATGCCGTTTGCAAACGGAGGCATAGCATCCATAAACGCCAGCTGGAGCTCCGATCTTGGCTTCTGCATGAGAGGCTACATTGGTACAAAGGGCACAGCCTATATAACCGGCCAGGGACTGTTTGAATTTAAGGAGCTGACATACAAGACCGCGGAGATGGAGCATGCTGAAACAATAACCTATAACGATTCCTACGACCTCGGACAGGACGATGTTATTTTCCACGTTCACGAGCATTTTCAGGACTGCCTTAAAAACGACAAGCCAATACTCACGCCGCTGCAGGACGGCATCGACGCGCTGCACATGTCTCTTTCCGCGCTCAAATCTTCAAAAGAGCATGTGACAGTCGAACTTTAATTTGTATAGCATACTTTTTCATTTTTTCACTCCATACAACAAAACCACAGCAAACAGGCCGGCAGGCAGATTTGGTCTATCTGCCTGCCGCTTGCTGCAAATCGAAAAGGGAGATGTTCTTATGCCGCTGGTAACAACAAAAGAAATGTTTGAAAAGGCCTATAACGGGGGATACGCCATCGGAGCCTTCAATGTGAATAACATGGAGATCGTTCAGGGTATCACCGAGGCCGCTA
>Ga0183097_10972_pt1 | contig 22966 bp, 18 predicted proteins | sample BioMet8_FD_128883 | JGI IMG/M metagenome (GOLD analysis project Ga0183097, IMG submission 128883) | Microbial communities from bioreactor (seeded with sewage sludge) at Lawrence Berkeley National Lab, California, USA - Biofuel... | ecosystem: Engineered > Bioreactor > Anaerobic > Unclassified ... | reverse complement strand
AGCGCATGTTCCCACAGCAGGTCGAGGCTGAAGGTCCCAACGCGACATATACCAACAACGCAATATAGGAGGCTATAATGACACAGCTTGTTTCTGACATCCGCATTTTGGACAATTTATTGGCCCTCAACCTCAACGTCAGCTTGTGGTCTGCCCGTCGCAAAATGAGCCAAGAGGACTTGGGCGGAGCAGAACTGCCCCCTGAAAATTTGGCATCGCTGGGGTCCAAGCGCATTGCCGACCCAGAAAATCTCAAAGTGTTCGGCACGCTCAAGGCCCGCGCTTTCAACTACCTTGATCGGCACGGGGTGCGGTTCATGTCTGGCTGGGCCATCCCTGAAGAAAAGGCTGGCGATATCGTGCAGGAGCTGCTCAACATCCGCGCCGAATTCCAGAAAGAAAAGCAAGCATTTCTGGCTGACTATGACCAAAATGTGCAGGCATGGATTGAGAAGCACCATCAGTGGGGCGAAATTATTCGCAACTCCCTTGTGGGGCCTGACTATGTACGCGCCCGCATGGATTTTCGCTGGCAGCTGTATAAGGTCGCCCCTCTTGAGCAGCACACAGACAACACCGCTGTGCTGGAAGCCGGTCTGGCGGAAGAGGTGCAGGGCCTGGGCGGCACCCTGTTTGATGAGGTGGCCAAGTCGGCTGACGATATATGGCGCAGGGTTTATCATGGCAAAACGGAGGTAACCCACAAGGCGCTCTCGCCGCTGCGCACCCTGCATGCCAAGCTCACGGGCTTGTCATTTGTAGAGCCACATGTGGCCCCGGTAGCTGACATCGTGCAGGCTGCACTGTTGCGCATGCCCAAGAAGGGTAACATCACCGGCACAGACCTGCTCCTGTTGCAGGGGCTGGTATGTCTGCTCAAAGACAGTACGGCCCTTGTGGGGCACGCCCAAAAAGTTGTTGAGGGCTACGGCCCGGCGTTTGTGCTTGATGCCCTGTTGGCTGGTCCGGACGTTATCCACGAGCCGGACGGCCTTGCTGGACAGATGGATGGCTCCATGGATGGGAATATGGACGATGAACCCATCCTGCCTGAGATTCCCGTGGCTGACAGCGCTTTGCCGCATCCTGCCATCCCCAGCCTTGGTCTGTGGTGACGCCATGGTACGCACAAAAGACGTTCTCAACTGTCTGCCCCTGCTGGCGTCCATCCTTGGCGACCGCTATGGCGTGCAGGTACGTATTGGCGGCAAGGAAGCCTGCACCAACGGTAAAGTTATCCATCTGCCATCGTTGCCCATGGATTGTGAGTCGGAATTGCTGGCACTCGCCAAGGGGTTTACAGACCATGAGGCGGCTCATATACGGCACACAGATTTTAGCGTGCTGAAAGCTGCAAACCTTGATCCAGTAACCTTCAATTTGTTCAACTGTCTTGAAGATTGGCGTGTTGAAAAAATGCTGTCAGGCATTTTCCCTGGCTGCAGGAGAAATCTGAACTGGCTGATACGACGATTTTTTGTAGAGCAAGCACAGCCAAGGGCCGGGGATGATTCCCCGGCCCTTACTGTTTTGGACTATGTGCTGTTGACAGTGCGAGCCTGGGATGTGGACGAGGTGACCCCGGCACGCCAACACGCTGCGAGCATTATTGAGCAGCACTTCCCCGGATTGAAAGAGGCCCTAGATGCCATCATGGTCAAGGCCTACATCCATTGCCCTGATACAAAGGCAGCAGTCGAATATGCTCGGCAAATCGCTCAGTGCATCCGACAGTGGGAACCGCCTCAGCCAATGGCAACCAACAAGTATACGGACAAAAACGATCAAGGCGACATGCCACAGCCAACAAGGGAGACCAATGATTCTACTTCACAAATAGACCAACAAGCTGAAACGGTCCAACCGCTAAGGGCTTTGAGTGATTTACCCCTCAAAGCTCTTTTTCATGCGGAGGCGCAGGATCTACCCCAGCAACTCGGCGAAATCATGGCGATTGAGCTTGCCAATGGCAGCGTAGAATCCGCCAGTGACGCTCTGACTGTGGCCGTAGAAGGCACCCGACAGGCAGCCCCTTTGCCAGCAGAGCAGAAGCTGCAAGCCCTTCAGACCTGCATCGCCCTGCGCACTCGCCTTCAGGGCTTTCTGCAGGCACAAACCCAAAGGCGTTGCAGTATCGGGCGTAGAGGGGCTCTGCACGCCAATTCGCTACACCGTCTGCAGGTTGGCAATGCTCGTGTTTTCCAAAAAGAGTCATTGCAACTGGGCCTCAATACGGCTGTCCATGTCCTGCTGGACGTAAGCGGCAGCATGGCTGGCGCACCGATTAATCTTGCCAATCGGGCCTGTTTTGCTGCGGCAACCGCGCTGAGGCATATCCGTGGCGTGAACCCTGCAGTAACAGCTTTTCCCGCAGTCACGGAAACCAATTCAGTATTCCCCATCATGCGGCACGGGCAGGCAGTGCCAGATATGTTCGACCTTCGGGCTTCTGGAGGGACTCCCCTAGCTGGAGCCGTGTGGTGGGTTTTGCAAACCATGTTGCCCCTCAAAGAGCGGCGCAAGATGATTCTGGTTATCACTGACGGCATGCCGGACAACCCGCTCGCTGCAAACAATGCCATTGGTGTGGCCCAAAAACTTGGCTTTGAAGTTTATGGCCTTGGCATTCGGGATGAACACATCACGCACCTGCTGCCGCACACAAGTAAGGTGGTCAACAATCTGCCTGATCTGGTGCCTGCCATGTTTGCCATGCTGCAGGCGGCATTGCTCAAGGGGAGTGCGTTATGATGGTCCCCCTTGATTTTAGCTCCTGGTACCGCACGGGGGTATTCCGCTTCTTTGCGTTTAACACAAATCGGCGCATTCCGCGCTGCTAAAAGTAGTGGAGGCTTCATGAATTATACTGGTTGGATCGCAGTTGCCATAGCTGTTTTGCAAATTGTCAAAGAAAGTATGGATGATTAGGCAGATAGGAGGTTGCTCTTATCTTTCGCTATAACAAATAAATGGAGTCCTTATGAGTAAGACATGGGCATTTATCGGCGGAGCGTTAGCAGGGATAGTCGGCGTATTTACTGCTGCAGCCGTGGCCGTAGAATTGGATAACAGAAAAGCCGACCAAGAGATTGAAGACGAGCAGGAAAAATTGGCACTTCCCGAAGGAGAATAAAAACTGGGTTATACAGGGAAGCGGGGATATCCCCGCTTCCCTTCAAGGGGTACCTGTCAGATCAAGTCGAAACTAGCTCACCTTAAAATGTATTTTAGCTTCCATTATTTTCAGACAGAAATGAAGTCGTGCCAATGAGGTAATGTATACGTTTCACAGGTGTATATTGAACATTGCCTACTGGACTACTTTAATGGTAAAACAGCCATTTTTTCTATGCACTCTTGTGTTATTTTGAGCCACCGTTTTAAGGTGTAATTATCCTTGTCAGAAATATATGCATTGTCAGATTTTTTGAAAAGCCTAATTGATTCAATTTTTTTAAATATATCTGAAGTTTTAAATTTACCTATAATATCATCGCATGTTTCATCTGGTGAAACAATAGAGTCATACATAATAAGTCCAATGCAGCGCGCAGGAATTGAATCATAATGAAAATTATCTGGAACTACTACTTTTCTCATTTTAATCAGTTCTAACACTTCTTCAACCTGCCGTGGCGCTCCATCATTAAGTTGTTCAATAATACTACTTCTCAATTTTTGCTGTAATTCTAACTGTTTTGCTTTTTTTTCAAAACTAGAATCTCCATATTGAGAACTAATTGAAAGAGTATATTTTTCATTTTTTATTTCGTCAATGAAAGATTCACGCACCTCAGGTTTTGATCCCATTGCCATTCTGAATGTGATAATGCGAGCTAATTGTTCATGACTATTACAATACGGGAGAACCGGATTTGGCATTGAACCCTGCGTTATAAAACAATCAAGAAGACTATTAGAATCATATACATTATAGATATCCCAGAAATAATAGCCAAATTTATAAGAAAATTCTAACAACTTACCTGCTGCACTGGCTTCTTCTATATGCAATTTTTCTAATTGATAAGTAGTTTCTTTTCCTGCATTATAGCATGCCAGTGCATTAATTATGCATCTAATTTGATAATATTCATCATCAATATATGGATATAAAATTTTAAGATTTTTTATATTGTCATAAATCAAACTCTGATAATTTTTGAATATGTATCTTGCAGTATACACAAACTTCCAGTAGTCACCAGAAAGAAGATCACGGATTTTGATATCTTCTGATTTTTCAATCTGTTTTTTGCTTCTTCTGCAATTTGCAACATCATCTTTAGAAATATTTTTTAGGACAGTTCTGAGGTGCTTCGGCATTGTAATCCTCTCCTCTAGGAATCTCGATTTCATTTTTTGCAGGTATCCTATTAAAAATAGAATCCGCCACACCAGCAGCTCGTTTCATCGCTTCGTCCGCCAGATGTGCATACCTTTGAGTCATTTGTGGACTTGAATGGGTCAGAAGTTTTTGTAAAGTATATAAGTCAACTTTGCCACTTGATGCAAGAAAACTGGCAAAATGATGCCGGAGCCCATGTAGTGGACGAAAGTCATCAGGTAAGCCCGCATTTTTTTTTACCCGTCTCGCAATTCGACGAAAATCTGTCCTTTGTTCGCCATTTTTGCCAGGAAAAACAAACACACTATTCGTACGGTTGATATTAAGCAATATTGATCGGGCGACATCATTCATGGGGATGTATTCAGTCGTTCCTTTCTTGGCGGACTCGCCGCGAAGTGTGATAATTTTTTTTTCAAAGTCACAGTCGTCCCATCGCAGCGCAAGAAGCGCTCCTTTACGCATGCCAGTCACCATAGCAAGTCGGATTAACGCCGCTGCATCTTGATCGGGCTCCGCATCAAGAGCTTCAAGTAGTTTGCCTAATTGCTCCTCAGTAAGAGCTTCTGTTCGTTGTCCATCCACACGGATTGATTCAATTACAAGTCGCCCGGGTTGAAGAGGAGGGCAAAGACCACGTTTGACCCCAAAGTTTATTATTGCCCGTAGCTGAGAAATGACCCTCTGAATGGTGCCATTGGATTTGCCCACCTTAAGGCTTTCGGCTTTAAAGGTGTCAATGTCTGCGGTGAGCATCTCTTCAGGGGTTCGTTGTCCAAAATGTGGGCCAATATGGGTGTTGTATCGGCTGATGTCCCGCTGACGGCTTTTGTGTTCAGGATGTGCCTCCTGGTATGCCTGCCAGATGCGATCTAAAGTCCAGCGGTCGCGCTCAGCCTGTCGAGACTCAGCGAACTCCTTCCTTTTTTCCGTGTTGGACTTGTCCTTGCCACGTATTCTGTCCGCTCTTATCAGCGCAGCTTTTGCTTCGGTCATGCCACAAGAAGCTTTACCGACTGGTTCCTCAATTAGTTTAGCCTCACGTCCGCCTTGACGGTAAACAATGTAGTAAGTACGCTCCTTGAATGCGGAATCAAGTCTGAAGTAAACCCCAGCATATTTTTGAGATTTTTCGCGTTTTGTTTTTTTCATGGCTATCCTCGGCTATGTGTTGGGATACTTTCCTTCCCAACACCATTCCCAACACAAATACTTAAATTCCATAAAAAATGGTAGTAGCCAATGAAACAATTTTTTATAAAAACTCAATGATTATAGTGAATAAAGAAAATAAATAAAAATACATAGTGATGTCATACGCGCCCTTACAAGGCGGGGGCCACAGGTTCAAGTCCTGTACTGCCCACCAAATAAATCAAGGGGTTATCCTTAACAGGATGACCCCTTATTTTTTTGGCGCATGTCTTGGGCACATGAGGTCATAATGTCGGGGAAGGATTCAATGGCGTTGATTCCTAGCAATAAGCGCGCGGCGCGCTTATTGCCTCGGCGTCAGAACGAATCCAGACCACCACACCGGACTTAACCACTGGCCCGCACCATTTTCCAATCCGTCAGAACGTCACCAGAGAGCCAGCCGTCAAGAAAATCGTCATGTTCGCGTTGCATGAGCCTTCCTGAAATAAAGAAGCCGCCCTAAGGCGGCAAAATGACATCCCAATGTGCGGCTTTGACGTTTGATCATATCGGGACTATTTATAGTAGATGAACAAAGAAAATCTTCCTATTATTCGTCCCTGTATTAAGTGCGGCCAAACGCCAACACTTGAAACTTCCCGGCCAGAGGGCAGAACCCACGACATTTTTCGGCTGGCCTGTGATTGCGGTAACTGCCCGCTGCAATGGTCTGTAAGTGAATCTGCGGCCATCAGGCTGTGGAATTCTTACGTCGCCTCTTGAAATATCATCGGCCCGCTTTCAGCCCCACGGGCAGGGGTTGAGGTAACTGCCGTGATATGTGTTGGCCTAGCCCTATAGGTTTTTGAAGAGCTCACACCCGCAAATTGGGCACTTCTTCTTTTATTGAAACCGTCCCACACTTCTTGCAGGTGCGGGACGGTTTGCCGTCATTGAGCCGCTCCCCCTTACAACTGGCGTAGATATGCGCGTATTTTTTTGATTTGCGCTTTCCACGCCATTGGTGGCTATTCGGCTCATCGGTGCCGCTTAAGGGCGTGGCCAGTATCGACAACCCTGTGCCGGTCATCACCCGATCGGCGTAGAATGGCCCTTTATGATGAAAGGCAGGCCATCAAACAGCGTCGGGCGGCGTTCGTCCGCAATACGGGGCGGCGCATGATTTCTTCTGCGGCAACTTCGGCAGTGACGTACGCTACTTGCCGGAATCAAAGTTCTGAAACACGTCGCATTCAATGTCAGCGGGCTCGGTTTTACCGTTGCGGGCTCTTCGGCAGCCTGGCTCAAGGCCTTCTGGTGTTCCTCGATGCAGATTTTAAAACTCGTGCGGACGCTGCGAGTTCATCTTCAAGCTGGTCAATCTTGACTTGTGCAGGGGCCATCTTGCCACCAAGTTCCAGATTGTCCTTGTCGGACAGCAAAAAAGCCTTTGTGCAGATTTCTTTCTTGAGCCAGTGCACATCCCGTCCCAGCATGCAAACAGACAGTATTCCGCCGTCCTTCCGCTCGTCTTCAAGGCCATCAACGGAGGCGCAAACGTATCGTCCGACACGTCATCAGGGCAAAGGTCTGTCGGCGCCACGGCACTTAACGATCCGGCTTCACAGATAACCGCCTCTCAAGGATTGCCACAAAGTTTTGCCTGGGTGCTACCTGGGGCTTGGTCAGGCGTTAGCTGTTTTTCATGTCCGCAACAAGACGGCTGAGCGTTTTCGACTGACTGACCATGTCAGCCACCGCCTTGGCGGCCTCATTCATGGCGGAGGCAGTTTGCCCGGCCATGGTGCTGACCTCAAGGATTGACTGGTTGATTTCTTCGCTTGCGGCGGATTGCTGCTCGCTGGCCGTGGCTATGGCCCGCACCTGATCGGCGGTGGCATCGGCATCGCTGACAATCTGGCGCAATGCCTCGCCGGACATGTTGGCAAAGCCCGTGGCGGTTTCCACCTCAGCCAGGGCGTTATCCATGCTTTTAACACTCTTTGCCGTGCTTGCCTGAATGGCCGCAATGGCGTCGCCCACATCATGCGTCGAAGCCATGGTCTTTTCCGCCAGTTTGCGCACCTCGTCAGCCACCACCGCAAATCCACGTCCGGCATCCCCAGCGCGGGCGGCCTCGATGGCGGCATTGAGCGCCAGCAGATTGGTCTGGTCTGCAATATCCGAAATAACGCTCATGATGCGTGAGATGGCATATGCATGCTCGTTCAGCTGGGTCATGTCGCCCTTAAGCGCCAGCGAAACCGTATGGAGCGTGCCGATGCTCTGCAACGACTGCTGCATTATGCGCTGGCCGTTCTGGGCATTGCCCTTGGTCTGGTCCGACATGCCTGAGGCCGAGGAGGCGTTGCTGGCAACCTCCTGCACGGTGGCGTTCATTTCGGTCATGGCTGCGGCAGCTTCGCTGAGCCGCTGCGAAGAATTCGTTGCTATACGGTCCGACTGCTCAATCTGCAACGAAAGCTGATTCGATGCAGCAGAAATCACCGCCACAACTTCTTCCAGTTGCCCGGCGGCGACAAGCATTCCTTCTTTTTTGGCATTTTCGGCGGCAAGTCGGGCCGATTCGGCCTGTTGCGTGGCGGTGCGGGCAAGCCGAGTCTGTTCCTCAGCTTCGGCAGTTTTGCTGGTGGCTGTTTCTATCATGCCCCTGAGTTTGTCCACCATGGCGGACAAAGACTGCCCCAGCTTGCCCAGCTCGTCATTGCGGTTAACATGCAGGGTCTGACCAAGGTCGCCAGACGCCACTGTTCCGGCAAAATCCACGCATTTGCGCAGGGCGGCAAGGATGGGATTAACGACAAACAGCATGGCCACGCAGGCCAGCACAAGACCCGCAGCGCCAAATATGAGGCTGGATCTGGTAACGGAACCGGTGGCCCTGCTTATGTCGCCATCGTTGACGACAGCGCCAACAAACCAGTCCGCAGCCGCAAGCCTTTTGAAGGTCATGACCTTCTGATGCCCGTCAAACCTGTAGGATACGGTACCGCTGTCCTTGGACAGCATTTCCCGGCCCCAGTCAAACTGGCTCACGTCCAGCTTCATTATGTGCTTTTTTTCTGGATGGCTGATCATCTTGCCCTTGCCATCCATAAGATAGACGTACCCCTCGTGCCCGATCCTGATCGGCGTGATTATGCTCTCTGAGAACTTGGAAAGGTCAAGCCCCACAATCAGAACACCAAGAATCTTGCCTGCACGCCTGACAGGAGCCGCAATGACCGAAACCGGCTCGTTGTTGGTACGGCTCAAAACAGGCTCGCTGATGCATACCTCGCCCGTGATGGCTTTTTTGAAGTAGGCGCGGTCCTTGATAGATACGTTTGTCGGCCCCTGGTTGTTGGTAATGCAGGTTCCGGCGAGGTCATACAGCGTTACGGCTTCAATAAAACCGCAGGTATCTACTATACGTTGCAGAGCCAGTTTTGCGTCTTCCAGCGCTTTGCCTGTTGCGCCGCCTGGGAGCATCAAGGGGTCGAATTTTTCGTTTTCGCTTTCCAGCGCCGCAACGCCGCGCATGTAGCCAAGAAGATCATTAAGGCTCTTGCTTACAGACTGCGTGGCTATTGTACCCATGCCAAGCAGGCCACGCCGAACTTCTTCATTGGCTTCACGTGCAGAAAAATAGCTTGATATTCCAATGCTGAACACAAGTGTCATCATTGTTGGTATCAACAACTTTGCTCTTACACTGCCGATCATTTTTTTTCTCCAGGTATGTTCTATGGCAATAAACCCTTCATTGATGAACGTTATCAACCAAAGTGACGCCTTAAAAACCACTATCTATCAAATGCCGGTCTCTGCTGTACCGGCTTGCGCACAAGCATGCGGGCACTGAGGCACGTCCGCCCCAAATTCACCCCGCGTGGGCAGCAAGCCCGTTTTCCCTCAAGGGGATACGCTGCCCTAAGCCACAGAACTGCTGCGCAGTTTTTCCGCTATCCACTGGCGCAATAACGTCTTACGTACCTTGCCTGATGCGGTGCGGGGCATATCATCCAGAATTTCCAGATGCTCCGGAAATTTCTGTTTTGCGATGTCCTGGGTAAGAAAAAAATCAAAAACTTCCTGAAAGGTCAGTACGTCCGCCTTGTCGTGCAGCACCACATAGGCGCAAATGCGCTCCTGCAGGCGCTCGTCGGGCATGCCCACCACGGCGGCATCCTTGACCTTGGGATGTTGCAGCAGCACGTTTTCCACGGCGAGGCTACTGATATTTTCGCCGCCGCGCACTATGATGTCCTTGAGCCGCCCAGTGATGGAATAGGTTCCATCGGCATTGCGGCGGCACAGGTCGCCGCTGTGAACCCAGCCGTCGGCCTGCAGCACCTTTGCGGTCAGTTCCGGCTCATGCAGGTAGCCCATAAAGACGGCCGGGCTGTACGAAACCTCCTCGCCCTCCTCGCCTTGCGGCACATCCCTGCCCTGCCTGTCCAGCACGCGCACCTGGATGCCGGGCATAGGGCAAAGCGCCAGACTGTCCATATGGTCAGAAACAGGCCTCAAGGGCGTACCCATATGCGGCACGCTTTCCGTCGAGCCGTAAACATTGAGCACGCGCAGGCCCATTTGCCCGGCAGTCTGGCTGAGGGGGATATTTGGCGGGCTGCCGCCGCAGAGAAAAAAGCGCAGGGATGAAAAGTCGTACTCTCCACCCTGTTCTATGGTCTGCACAATGTCGTAAAGAAAAGGCGTGGCGGCCATGGTGACGGTACACCGGTGCGCCTTTATGAGCTCAAGGGCGCTGGCAGCGGTAAACACATCGAGCAGAACCGATGTCGCCCCCATGACAAACGGCATGGTGACCCCGTGGTGAAAGCCCGTGGCGTGGGCCACCGGGGCGGGCATAAACATGGTGTCTGCCGCGTTGATGTGGAAAAAGGAGGCAAAACTTGTTTCGGCAAAAATAATATTGCGGTGCGAAAGCATTACCCCCTTGGGCTGGCCCTCGGAGCCGGAGGTGAACACCAGGGCCGCGAGGCTGTCAGGGCATATCCGCCCGGCGCGCAACGCCGCGTCCGATTCCGCCCGCGACATGGGCGAGGCCACGTCTTCTTCCACCATGTCCCTGAAGGTGGGCAAAACAGACCCCTCGCCTTTTTTGTCCACGGCTATGACCACCCGCAGCGAGTCAACCACCTTGCGCAACCGCACAGCCATTTCGCAATACTGCATTTTGCGGAATCTGCGCGGCACAAACAGCACCTTGGAATTGCAGGCAGACAGAATGTGCTTCAGTTCATTGTAGCGCAGGTTGGGCGGAATGGGATTGATAACCGCCCCAAGCTTGAGGCAGGCTACATAGATGGGTAAAAATTCGACCCAGCCGGGCAGCTGGCAGGAAACAACATCCAGCGAATTGATGCCGCAGTCAGCCAGATACCGGGCTATGCGCACGGCCAGCAGATCAACCTCGGCGTAGCTCAGCGCCATTCCCTGCGCATCAATGACCGCCGTTTTGTCCGGGTTTGCCGCAAGGCTTGCATGCCAGCAATCCCGCAATGTCATGTCTGCCATGGGCGTATAGACCGTATTTTTCTGGCTGTAGCCTTCCGCATCCATAATCCACCATTCCTGTTAAGGCCGCGAGGTTCCGCGGTCAGAAGTTTGCACTTCGGCGTAGGTTACGCTTCCCGCAACATCTTCCATGCGCTGCAGCCTGCCGAGCACTGCCAGATGATCAAGGTGCGCCACGGCCTCGCCCACTGCAAAACACTGCTGCTGCACCCTGTAGCTCTCCCATGTGCCCCGCAGGGCCCAGTGCATGCGCGCTGCTACGGCAAAGCCCGACGCGCGGCCCAGTTTGCCAACAATGGCGAGCACCTCGCTCAGTCTTCTTTCGTGGTGATTATGCAGTTGCCGCACGCGCACGTGGGTATCGGGGATAATGGCGCGGTGGCCGGGGTAGGACTGCTGTACGGGCAGGCGCAAAATTTTGTCGAGGCTGCGCAGATAATCGCCCAGGGAATCTTCCACATCGGCCCAGGCCGTAATATTGGGAGTGATGGAACCAAGCACGTGGTCACCGCAGATAAGAAAGTGCCGTTGCGGATCAAAAAGCGCCACATGCCCCGGCGTGTGCCCAGGCACGTCAATGACCATAAAAATGTAATTGCCGCAGGTGACAAGTTGCCCATCGCTCACCGGTGTGATGGGCAACGGTTCCGGTGAGGCGTAGATTCTACCCGGATGTGAGCGCAGCAGCTCGTCCAGCGCGCAATCGGGAAAGCCGTGCTTCCCCAGACTGCGCATCATGTTTGTCCAGACGTGTTCGTCTTCAATAAACCTGTTGATATGGTTGCCGTCTTTTTCACTGCAAAAAATGCGCGCTTCCGGCGTGCGCAACACCGAGGTGAGGCCGTTGTGATCGCTGTGCAGATGGGTGAGAAAAAAATCCAGCTTTTCCACCGGGACATCCAACTCTTGCAGAGCCTGACGCAGGGCTTGCTCGCACTCGGGCATGTTGAAGCCGTTATCCACAAGCAGGTGCCGATCATGGCCTCTGACCAGATACGCGTTGAGCTGTTTCAAGGGGCTGCCAGGCAACGGCACTTCTATGCGGAATAAACCGGGCAATTCTTCAAAAACCATGAGATACCTGCACTATTAAGGGGAAACAACGTTGCTCACCGTGTAGTTTCTGTTGAGTCCTGCGGCGGTTTTTGGCGCAACCGCCGCAGGACGGTTCCATGGCATTACGCGTACGGGCCTAGCCGTAGCGAAACTCGACCCCCATGGTTCCTTGCGGGTATTCCCACTTAGAAAGCACCGTGTTGCCAGCCACTATGCGGCAGGTGCCGCACTCAAGGCAGCCAGCGTAGTCAAAATGAAAACCGCCGTTGTCGTCGCGTTTGTACAGGCCCGCCGGACAGGCTTTTTCGAGCTTGGCAAACTCCCTGGGGTCGGGGTTGTCCACAAGAGTGATGTGGGCATTGCCCTCATCCACAAAAAACTTGTCCACGCCCAGCTTCATATCGACATTGACTGTGCTCATAGCGACCTCATGACGTTGATGCCGTCTTTCAGCAGGTTGAGCAGGCCCACATTTTTGGCCCGTCCCCACAATTTGTTGCGCAACGGCGCAGAAGGGCCGTTGACGTTAAACATGTCCGCCATTATTCCGGCCGCCATATCGGGGTAGGCGGAAAAGATGCGGTTGTTGTCAAGGGTGTGGGGGAGATTGCGGTAGAGCTTCAGGTCTTTGAGCACAAAGCTGTCTTCCAGGGCCTGCCTGTAGCCGCCAAGACCGGCAGCGCTGAAGTCGTCGTGCTGATTGGCTGCGATGACCGCCTGCGCTGCAGCCTCGCCCGAAGCGATGGCCAGATCCATGCCGCGCACCGTGTAGCCCACATTAAGGCACAGGCCCGCAGCATCGCCCGCCAGCAGCACGCCGTCGCGCACCAGATCGGGCACCATGGCGTAGCCGCCTTCGGGCACGACATGGGCCGAGTATTCGACCAGCTTGCCGCCTTCAAGCAGGGGAGCCACAGCGGGATGACTGCGAAAGTCCTCGAGCATCTGCGGTACGGATTTGCCAACCTTGTCCATGTTGTGCAGGCCAAAGACAACGCCAAGGGAAACGCTGGAGGCGTTGGTGTACAAAAAGCCGCCGCCCATGTAGCCGTCGGAAGGCATACCGGCAAAGAGCCAAGCTGTGCCCTCGTTGCCGCTGCAGGCAAAACGGTCGGCCATCTGCTGAGGGGTGAACTCCAGCACTTCCTTGACGCCCACCGCGCAGGTGTGGGGGTTGACGGCCTTGACCATGCCCAGCTGCGTGCCAAGCAGCGAATTAACGCCGTCTGCCAGGATGACCGCACGGGCCTCCAGCGTTTCGTCACCAGCGCGAACGCCGCAGACCTTGCCGTCGCGAACGAGCAGCTCGTCCACGCGCACGCCAGGCACCAGCTGCGCGCCTGCCTCTTCGGCCTTGCTGCACAGCCACTGGTCAAAAGACGTGCGTAATACCGTATATGAACGGGAGGCGGCGTCCTGCAACCGGGGAGCCGCATATTCCACCGTAACCGCGTCGGTTTCGTTGAGCATGGAAATACGCTCGCGGGTTACTACCCTTTCCACGGGCGCTTCTTCCGCAAAACCGGGCAGCAGCTTTTCAAGGCTGTGGGCGTACAGCCGCCCGCCGGTCATGTTTTTGGCGCCCGCAAAATTGCCGCGCTCAATGAGCAGCGTGTCCAGTCCGGCCCGGGCTGCCGCCAGCGCCGCCGTGCTTCCCGCCGGGCCTGCGCCTACTACGATGAGGTCAACTTGATCTTCAGACATATTCTACCTGCTTGTCTTGACCGATGTCTGCGCATCACGCGCAGGGGTCGGGCCCCGGTCAGTTTTTCAGTGCCTTGGTCAGAGCGGGAAGGACCTTGTACAGGTCGCCAACAATGCCGTAGTCGGCAAACTTGAAGATGGCGGCATTTTTGTCCTTGTTTATGGCAACGATGGTTTTGCAGTCGCGCGCGCCCACCATGTGCTGGATCTGCCCTGAGATACCCACGGCAAGATAAACGTCGGCCTTGACCATGGCGCCAGAAACACCCACGTAACGCTCGCGCTCCATCCACAGCTCGCCTTCGGCAATGGGACGGGAGCAGGCAAGCTCGGCGTCTATGGCAGAAGCCAGACTTTTTGCCAGAGACAGATCTTCCTGCCGGGCAAAACCACGGCCCACGGAAACTATGCGGCGGGCCTTGGCGATATCCACGCGGGCGCAGGCCTTGGGTTTTACTTCAACAAGAGTTATGCGGGCGGCAGGCTCCACAAAGCCGAGCTCCACAGTTTCGCCCTGGCCGCCGGTGGCTGCGGCAGGCTCAAAAACGCCGCCGCCCACCGTCATGATGGTCACGTCCGACAGGCTCTGCCGTCTGCCCACGGCCAGACCGCCGTAAACCATGTGGGCGAGGCTGCCGTCTTCTTCGACGCCCATGACGTCGTTGACAACGGCGGCCTTGAGCAGTGCGCCAAGCTTGGCGGCCATGGCCTTGCCGCGCCGGTCATTGGGCAGCAGCACAACGCTCTTGCCCGCGGCCTTGATGGCGGCCGCGATGGAAGGCGCGTAATCTTCAAATATATAGCCCGATTTGGCGGGCAGCAGGCAAAGACGGCCCGCGCCATGGGCAAAAACGTCTCCCGCCTCTGCGGCGCTGCCGACAAACACGGCGCAAACCGTGTCGGCAAGGCTTGCCGCGCCAGGGATAAGGTCTGCAAAACGGGCGGGTTTGGCGCAGATCACAAATGCATTGGGTGCCTTGTTCATGAAATTGCCTCCTAACTGGCTGGCATGTTTGCGGGGGCTTGTCGCACGGCGACAATGCAATCCCCCACCGGTTTCATCACGGCGCGTCGAGGTGCACCGCCTGGCCGCCCAAACAAGGAGGAGGCCAGTTTCCGGGTACTGTACTTAGCGTTGCAGGGCCTTGCGCACATTTTCCACAAATGCGGCAACCTGCTCTTCCGAATCGCCTTCAACAACGTTGTGCAGGCGGTCGGCCTGTTCGGGCGCAAGCACAGACAGCATGCTGCCCACACCATGCAGATCGGCGCCGAGATCCTCGCACGAGACTGCGTTTGCAGGCTTTTTGCCGGCGGCCAGAATTGCCTTCATGGTGGGGATTTTGGGTACATTGATGTCGCTGGTGAGGCTGAGCACGGCGGGCAGAGGTATGCGCAGCACTTCGGTTTCGTCCTCAAGGGCGCGCTCGACCAGCAGCGCGCCCTGCTCGCGGGCGATGGACTGCACAACGTTGATATTGGCCGCGCCCAGCTTTTCACCCAGCAGAATGCCAACCTGCTGGGCGTACAGATCGCCGGAGCCTTCGCCGCACAGCACAAGGTCAAAACCGATTTTCTTGATGGCGGCTGCCAGAACCTGAGCGGTTACATCGGGCAGGGCTCCGGCCAGGCTGTCATCAGACACCAGCTCCAGACGCGCCGGGCCGCGCGAAAGGATGTCCTTGCAGATTTTTGAATTGGAAAGATTTTTTGCAGGCCCGGCGCTCAGGGCCACAACTTCGTCGCCCTCGCCTGCCAGGCACATGGCGGCTTCGATGGCATTAAGATCGTACTGGCTGATCTTGAGCGCGGCCTTTCCCGTGTCCACGGACCTGTCGGCGTTGACGACGATATCCTGTTCCTCAGGCACAATTTTGCAGCAAACGATAATTTTCATGGTGTGCTCACTTGGGTTCGGGGGTACGGCGCAGTGCAGCAGGCTGCAGTGTCTTGCGCGGCTTTTGGGCAATGGCGGGCGGCAGCGCTGGCGGCCGCCCCGGCGTTATCAGTATAAAAAAGCCCTAGCCCTCATATTCTTTCAAAATCTGCCGAGCGGCGATGTAGACCATGATCTCGTCAGTGCCGCCAGCCATGCGGGTAATGCGCACGTCGCGCCAAAGGCGGGAGATGCGCACGTCTTCGGTGTAGCCAACCCCGCCCATGACCTGCATGGCGGCATCAATGACTTCGCCAGCGGTTTTGGCGCAAAAGCGCTTGCACAGGGCGGAAGAAATACGCAGCGTCTCGTTGTTGTCGTTCTGCCATGCCACTTTGCAGACAAAGTTGTGCATGTTCTCGATCTGTATGGCCATGTCCACGATCTTTTCCTGAATCATCTGGAACTGGCCGATGGACTGACCAAACTGCTGCCGCTGGTTGGCGTAGCGCACGGCGTCTTCGTATGCGCAGCGAGCCATGCCGCAGGCATAGGCGGCAATGACTAGGCGTTCGATTTCAAAATTCTTCATCAAGTGGATGAAGCCGTAGCCTTCCTTGCCGACCATGGCGCTTTCTTCAAGCTCCACGTTGTCAAAGTACACTTCGCAGTTGCTGATCTGGTGCCAGCCAATCTTGACAAGGTCCTGAATTTTTACGCCGGGAGCCTGGGGATCAACCCACCACATGGTAAAGCAGCGCTTGGGATCCTTGGGCTCGGCGTCGCGGGCGAGCACAAGCATGTAGGGAAAGTCGCGCGCGCCGGTGATAAAGGTCTTTTGCCCGTTGAGGTACACCTTGCCGTTGCTGCGCGTGGCGGTGGTGGCAAGCAGATTGTTGTCCGAACCGGCCTGCGGTTCGGTAAACAGCAACGAATAGGCCGGGATGCCCTTTTGGGCGCTCTCCACGGTTTTTTCCAGCTGTTCCCTGCTGCCCCAGCTCACCATGTTGTGCACGCACAGGGCGTTGGTCAGCAGATAGCCAGTGCCGCCCATGCGGGCCAGCTCTTCAATGATCAGCATCTGGGTCAACATGTCAGCAGGGACGCCGTCAAACTCTTCGGGAACACCCAGGAGGGAAATGCCGTTTTCCGCCATGGCGGTCATGAATTCCACGGGAAAGCGGCGATCAAGGTCGCACTTGCGAAAATACTCGTCAGGAAAGTCGCGCTGCATCATTTCGCGCACGCTGGCAAGCAGCAGTTCCTGTTCTTCCGTAAGCCTAAAATCCATCTCAAACTCCTTTTCTGAAGGGCCGCACGCGTTGCCGTGCGGCCCTGGTTATCCTTGATTACGCGTTGCGCGTACGGGCAACGGCCTCACCAAAGGGGGCCACCCGCACAAAGACGAGCATCAGCGCTCCAAGTACGGCTGTGCCCGCGCCAAAGCTTAGGGCAAAATCATAGCCGTACTTGTCCACCAGCACGCCTGTGACCGTGGGGGCAAGAATGCCGCCAATCGAGGCAAAGGTGGCCCAGATTCCAACGAGCTTGCCCGCATGACGCTTGGAAAAAACGATGGGGATGGAATAGAACCCGCCCATGGTCAGGCAGAGAAAACCGTTGGAGGCCGAAACCAGCGCCGTGGCGGCCATGGTGCTGGAGGCCGTGGTGGCCAGATACAGCAGCACGGCGGAGGCGATAAGGCCCACGCAGGGCAGAATCTTGCGGCCAATGTTGTCGCCAAAGTAAACGGCGCACTTGTCGGCCAGCAGACCGCCAATGGGGTACGTAAACATGGCGGCAACATAAGGCAGCATGGACGAAACAGCGCTGCCCGTAACGGAAAGGCCGCGCCCGTCGGCAAAGTACGTGGGCAGCCAGGTCATAAAGAGGTAGAACAGAAAGTGCGTGCACAGGAAGGATATGGCGCCAAACCACACGGCGGGCTGGGCGTAGGCCTCCTTGGCGGTCAGCATCTGGTCCGGGTCATCGGCGGATACGGAGGCAGCCTGCGCAGCAGAAGCGGCGGCAGCGCCGTGAATGTAGTTGAGCTCCGAGCTGGAAATATTGGGGTCTTCAGCCGGGGACTGGTAGCCAAACTTGAGCCATATCAGCACCCAGATGGGCCCAAGAATCGAAAAGGCATAAAAGACCTTCTGCCAGCCCCAGGTATTGATGACCCAGGCCGCCAAAGGCATGGTCACGGCAAGACCGGCTGCCACGCCAATGAGCGAAACGCCCTGAGCCACCCCCGATTCCTTTTTGGGAACCCACTTGGCTATCATGCTGGTCATGGATGGCAGGGCCACGCCCTGAGCCATACCGCAGCCAGCGCGCACAACGATCATCAGCACCAGCGGCACGCCCAGAGGCAGCGGCGTGATAAAAACAAAGACGGACCACAGCACGGCAGCCACGCACAGCACCCTGCCGCCGCCAAACTTGTCGGCCAGAACCCCGCCCAGCACCATGGTGCTGGCATAACCAAGAAAGAAGGCCGTAGAAACAAGACCAAATTCAGTTTTTGACCAGCCGTAGAAGGAGATCATGGAAGGCCCGGCCATGGAAACGCTGGCTCGGGCCATATAGAGCACCGTGTAACACAAAAAGAACAGGCCAAGTGTCCACCATCTTCTGTTACCGATTGCATCAGACATAGTTATTTCCTTCGGCGCACGCCGCTGTGGCTATGGGGTGCAGGGCAACACCGCTGCACCCGGTTTTCTTGTTGAAAAAAACAGTATCAACCCGACTGGCGGGGTTTTATGCCCCACGCCAGAACCATCGCCCGCCCAAAAAACTAGCCGCAGATGATGGCCTTATCCTGCTGCATCTTGCTGATGTCGGCGTCGGGGTAGCCGCAGTCTTTGAGCACCGAGGCAGTATCCGCACCAAGGCCACGGGCTATGACGGCATCAGGGTCGCCCATGCTTTCAAAGCGCACGGGGGTGGTGGTGATGACGCGTTCGTTGCCGCTGGGGTATGTAACCTTGCGCAGGCCGTCGATGGCCCATGCCTGGGGATCTTCAAGAATTTCGGAAGGCAGCGCGCCCTTTTCGCAGGGGACGTCATTTTCCTTAAAGATCTTTAGCCATTCGGCCAGAGGCTTTTTGCCCATGGATTCGCCGATGATGCCGATGGCCTTGGACTGTGTTTTGCGGGCCAGCACGTTGCCGATGGTGTTGATGTCTTCATCTTCGAAGACGTCTTCGCGCCCAAAGAGGCCCATCATCTTGCGGAAATACACGTCGTAGTCGGGCACGCAGATTATCAGCCAGCGGTCATCGCTGGTGCGGTAGGTATTGTTGAAGGGGTTTGCCACTTCCATGCGCGACTTGGGGTACGTGTTGCCGTACTGCGAGGACATGATGGGCACAGACATGGCCCAAAGGGCCTGATGAAAAAGCGAAGTGACCACGCGGTCGCCCTTGCCGGTCTTTTCGCGGGCATACAGGGCCGCGCAAATACCAGAGGCAAGGGTAAGGGCCACCTGATAATCGCCAAAGGCGTTTGGCTCGTTGATGGGCGAGGTTCCGCGTTCGTGGAATGACCCGAGGATACCGCCGCGCGCAACGTAGCAGGTCACGTCATAACCGGCGGTATCCTTTTCGGGACCTTTGTCGCCATAGCCAAACATCTGGGCCATGACTAGGCGAGGGTATTTGTCTTTCAGGACGTCATAGCTGAGCCCCAGTTTGTCCAGAGCCTTCTGGCGAAAGCTGGTGACCAGCACATCGGCATTTTGCAGCATGCTGTGCAGGGCCTGCATGCCCCCGGCGTTCTTGAGATTGAGCGCCACAAATTTTTTGTTCAGGCTGGTCATATCAAAGGACAGATTTTCGTCTTCCTTCAGGGGAATGTTGAAAACCGGCGCCTGACGGCGGTAGGGATCGCCGTCAAACGATTCTACCTTCCACACCTCAGCCCCCCAGTCGGCCAGAACGCGCAGCGCAGCAGGCGCCGCCGCATAGGTAGCCAACTCCACAACTCTGACGCCCTCCAACGGTTTGTGCCTTGTCATTGAACTCTCCATGTCTACATTTAAATTTATTTTACTATCCGCAATACACAGTTAAACACCTGTCTAAGATTGCTTACATTAACTTCATTTACGTAAAAAAAGTCAAATTTATAATCTTCAACAATAAGGAGGCAAACTTTTTGATATATGATCAAATTTTTTGCCCCAGCAAATTTTTTATATTAATTATTTTAGATGATTATAAAAAAACAGCTGACCGAATGGCCAGCTGTATATTAATTCGTTTCAACAAACGATCAGTTACTTTGATCAAAAATCAGGCGAATGTGAATTTTTTATCAAATTAAGTCGTGCAAAACCTATCTCAATTTCATTTTTTTGGGCCGCGCGTTGCAATAATAAGTCAATTATTTTTTTAACTATCTGTAATTTATTATTATATTTTTTTAGGAATATGACAATTCCATTAAAATCTCTCCCACGTCTCCCACTGTCGATCTGCAGCCCTACATTAATATAGTGTTATCCCCAGCCGTGTTTAAAACGTCTATATTGATTGAATAATCAATCAATATAGTTGAAAAATCGCTCATATGAACTTTTTTTCACGCCATGGCATTCATGCCCCGCTCATTTTGCTTCACAAAAGGGCTTTTGTGAAATTTTTTTCAAAAAAACCACTTTCAGCGGCAATCATTTTGATAAACATCGTGCAATCAACACGGTCACGATTCTACTTAGCACTCGTTAACATACTATAATATCATAATAAAATATAAAATTCTGAGATATGGCCAGCTGCTTTGATGCCGCACCTATAAAAATATTCAATATCAATCGCCCACCCATAATCAATTTGACCGAAAAAGATATTTTACTGATTATGTATTTCAGAAAAGTAAAGGTAAATATACACGGCTGCTCAAAGCAACATTGTATGTTTTTTTTCTAATCAACTGCAACATTATGTTAAGGAGAAATGAAATGGGCAAGTTGAGCAAGACTGAATTTGACGCCTACCTGAAGCAGATTCGTGCACTGGCGGAGGGCCCCTTTGAAGAATTGCAGAAAGAAATCGAAGTAACCAACGTTTTTCCCAAGGAATTTTACGAACTGGGCATCAAGAACGACCTTTACCGTTGCTCGGTACCCGTTGAATTCGGCGGATGGGGCCTCTCTGAAACCGAGATCCTTCGTATTCAGGAAGAATTCAGCCGTGGCCCTGGCGGCATCCGCATGCACCTGCACTACGCCATGGACCTGAACTGGCGCCCCCTCTACGACTACGGCACTGAAGCGCTGAAAAAAGAGCTCATGCCCGGATTCCAGGACCGCAGCGTGTTCACCAGCTGGGCCGTTACCGAAGAAAAGGGCGGCACAGGCGCCGACATTCAGTCCTTTGCCGTACGTGACGGCGACGACTACGTCATCAACGGCGAAAAGTTCCTCATCTCCCACACCGACTGCTGCAACTACTCTTACATCACCGTGGTCACGAACCCCGATGCCGACAAGGATCACCGCCTTTCCACCTTCATGGTGCCCTGCAACACCCCCGGCTACGAGCTGACCCCCATGCCCCACATGATGGGTTGCCGCGGCGCTGGTCACACCGGCCAGAAGTTCACCAACATGCGCGTGAACAAAAAGTACCTGCTGGGCAAAGAAGGCCAGGGCCTCGAAATTGCCATCCACTCGCTCTCCGTTTCGCGCGTGCACATTGCCGCCAGCAACCTTGGCATGGCACAGCGCATGCTCGAAATGGCCATGAAGCGCGCCCACGACCGCGTGACCTTTGGCAAGCCCATCATCGAGCGCCAGGCCATCCGCATGAAGATCGCCGACATGGCCACCCATGTGCATGCACTGCGCACCATGGTTTATGACTTCGCCAAGGATTACGAAAACAACCCCAAGGGCGAATACATCGAAGAAAAGGCTGCCATGTGCAAGCTGTTCAGCATTTGGACCACCAAGGTGGTTTCTGACGAAATGCTCGAGATATTCGGCGGCATCGGCTACTTCGAAGACTGCGAATACGGCCCTGTTGAACGTCTGTACCGCGACTGCCGCGCCATGTGGCTGGAAGAAGGCACTCCCACCGTACAGCGCATCACCATCTCCCGGCAGGCAATCAAGCACGGCGGCGTTCTGGGTTACTCCGAGTTCGACGCCTAACAGACACATCTCCTCCACGCCCTTGCCAGGCGTGCTTCCACCAAAAGGCCATCGGCTCTGGCCGATGGCCTTTTGCAAAGTCTGCAAACCCAGCAACCGGAATATACACCATGTCTCAGCCGCCCTTCAGTCCCCTGCGCTGCAAACTGCCCCGTAAGCCATGGATAAAGCACGCGACGCTGCATTTCTGGCACTGCGAAAGCTGCGCGCGCCTGCTGCACGAGTACCTGAGCGAGGACAGCACGGCAGCCGCACTTGCGGCGTCATCGCGCGCTCCAGAGTGCTGCGGGCGACCCATGCGGCTCTTGCAGCCCCAATCGCCGCAAGACGCTGCAAACGCGCTGGACCTAGATTATGAGATTGTGGGGGGCCTTAACAACAATGCCGTAAGGGTGCGCTGGAACAATTCCGCCACGCCCCCCCTCTGGATAGCTCTGCAGACTTACACTGGCGTGTACCTCAAGCATGTCAGCGCCGCCAAACTGCCCCCTGTTGTTTTTCCTCTCTCTGACGAAGATGCCTACGCCTACTGCGACAAGGATGTCTGCGAGCAGTGTCTTTATTGCTGTAAAAAAGGCTGCGCAATCTACGCATACACAGGTGGCAGCAGCATATATGTTCTAAATATGGATAAAATTTCCCAATATTTTTTGCAAAAACTGCCAAAATAGCCTGATATAAACGCTATTTCATAGTAATTATGCGATTAATTACATTACAAGATATAAACTATTCGACAGTTCATAATAAATAAAAAAAGACTGGATTAATCACAGATACTGCAATGTTGGCAAAACATTGACAGTAGTACAGCCAGTCTTGCGGATTTGAATTTGCCAGAAATGGAATGCCGCGACAGGGGAAATGCGCGGTACACAACCCAAACGACAAAGGAGACCGTTCAATGAGGAAGATTCTGGTTTTACTGTGTGCCGCAGGCATGCTTTTGGGTTTCAACGCCGGGGCTCAGGCTGTTGATCTAAAAGCCAAGGGGCAGTGGGTTTTTGGATTTGAGGTTCTTCCGGGTTTTCCGTGGGTAACCCCTGTCAGGAACTGGCCGGGTAGAGGTTTAGACCGCCACAGAAGAAGTAGATGGCTGTCTTGAAATGCTCCCGGTTCCTATAACCGCAAGCCTTCCTCT
>Ga0183097_10970_pt1 | contig 23061 bp, 14 predicted proteins | sample BioMet8_FD_128883 | JGI IMG/M metagenome (GOLD analysis project Ga0183097, IMG submission 128883) | Microbial communities from bioreactor (seeded with sewage sludge) at Lawrence Berkeley National Lab, California, USA - Biofuel... | ecosystem: Engineered > Bioreactor > Anaerobic > Unclassified ... | reverse complement strand
TCGCTCTGCGCCGCGTTCCAATGGCGGTAAACGGGGCCTGCTGCATGGATAACATACTTCGAAGGCAAAGCAAACGCTGGCGTGATAGCCGCTTCACCTGTCTTTATCGGCGCGACCCTATCGCAGGCTGCCTGGAGTTTTTGCGCTCCGGCCGCCTTGAAAATGGCTCCGCACACTCCGCCTCCCATTGCAAGGTCAGTATTAGCCGCATTGACGATGGCGTCGACCTTCATTTTTGTGATGTCCTGTCGGACAATTGTAAATGGCATAATCTCGCTCCTGTTTGTCGGGTTTACAGCAGATAGCGTTCTATCAGCCGCTTTATTTCTGCCGAATCGATACCGCCGTTCAACGAATCCTTTGACACAATTAGATTATCACCTTCCGTAATACCGTGACGATGATAAATAGTTTTCTTTTCTTCCCAATGCCTGTTATAGCCAGCATCACTAAGCATTCCGCAGTGTTCCCAATAGAAGCACGCTCCGCTTTCTGCATCTTCAATTGTGAAATCCGGAATGCGTGTTCCATCTTCGCCTAACACTAATTCCTTTTCGTACTCATATTCGATGCCTGCATTGAAAAGCATGTTGGCAATTATTACTTCAGATTTTGAACGAACCAAATCTCCTTTTAGCGTGCGGTGAATCAACGCTTGTTCATAGTAGCGCTTCTTGTGCTCGACTATATTGGGATTCTCAAAAAGACAAGTAAATCTTCTTGCAACTTCGGAATATGCCATCGAAGAATAGTCCCGCAGCTTATAAGCACCCTCATTGTAAAGGATAACAAGTCTATCCTTTTGCCGAGTAATTGCCGTATACAACAATTCTTTTGACAACAGGCCGCCGGGTTCTGCAAGCACAAGGATTGCTTTGTCAAATTCACTTCCTTGTGCTTTATGAACGGTCAGCGCATACGCCAATTCAAGATCAGGAGTGGATTCATCGGAAGCAGTTGAATTCCAATTATAGTTGCATGTTGGTTGTGAAGCGAACACTACTTGATGTGTGTTCATTTTGTTTCTCGGCTTCTCCCAGATGCGCTCGACAATACCAACCTCGCCGTTCGCAACATAGCTATTCTCAGATGCGTGAGGATATCCATCCTTTTTTTGATTACGCACATTGATAACCTTGTCGCCATATACTATACCATCGATGCCCAACACATGTTTTGTTCCCCGAACCTTGCAGGTTCGTAAGGTCATCGGTTGTTGAGATTTATACTTTTCGTGAATGAACCGGTTAATTGTTGCGGTTCCTATTGCAGGATCGTTTCGATATGCAGAGAGGATTTGCCAACTCTCGACTTTCTTGGGATCTGAGCCAAAGTTCATCCATCCATCATTGATATGCCCACCAATCGATAAATCAAACCCTTCGACATCATCGATATCGGCCATTTCGGTTTCTTCGTAAATCGACTCGTATATTTTATCCTGTAGTTCTTCTGAAGTGCTCCAAGGTTTGAAGGAAACATGTTTTCCAATGCTTCCGCTTTGCAGTTGGATAAAAAGGCTGTCATCTAAGTCTTCGGCATCTTCTGTAAACCATTTTGCAAGTTCGGTATCACCTCTCGGGAGGCCGTCTTCTGACAATTGCCTCATAGTGACCGTTAGGTGTCCAAACCCTTTTCCGACTCTTGGAAAAGCGCTTATGTTCTGATCGAGCCTACGCACAAGATCAACAAAGGGTCGTCCGGCACCAATTGGAGGTAACTGGTTTGGATCTCCCACGAAGATAATACGTTGGGCATTTTTCTTTAGCGCCTGTAAAAGTGCGCCAAACATTTCCTCAGTTAGCATTGAACTCTCGTCAACGATTACTGTATAGGGAACATTGTCCGCATCTTCACCAGAGAGTTGATACTCCATTGTATAGCCATCAAATCTCTTGCTTTCACTCAAAAACTGAGCAACTGTCTTTGCTGTGCTGGTTACGCCCTGCTGTTGCATAGCCTGACTCATACGAACGCGCGCTTTTCCGGTTGGTGCCAGTAGTAGCACGCCTCCATCCCGTATTTGGGCAGACTTACACAATAGAGCAAGCAAAGTGGTTTTACCTGTTCCTGCACCGCCTATTAATACAGATAATCTTGACTCGGCTAATTCTTTGAGAATAGCCGCTTTTTCAGTTCGCGCTCTTTCCTCGAAATCCGATGCTTTGTCTTTACAAAAAGCTCCATCTACAATGCTGCGCCAATTTTCTTTAACAGTATGTCTTTTACCATTTAGCCTTTTCTCGACTGAAGTCCGGATAAGCTCATCAATTTCAAATAACCGGTTCAACTGAAATGCTTTGCTTCCGTCAGAACAGATTACTTCATGCAATTCATTCTGTAGGAAGGGCGTAACGCCATTGATGCTGTCTGCTGAAACATGACAAGCTGGCTCAATGGGCATACCATTAATTTCTTCGATTATGTTGAATAGCGGGTATACGGTATGCCCTCGCACAGACTGTAGTTCCAGCAGATAAACTGTATAAGCTCTGATTCGTCGCGCATCATTTTCTGATTCTACCGCTGTTGGCTTTACAAGAGGACTATGGTTCCTGACACAGTCGGGCGGGAACACGGCCATATCTATCTTTTTCACTGGAATTTTGAGATCCTGAGAACAGTGGCAAGTTTTTTCAAATAGGCAATACGGATTTTCAATTATGTCATTGTCTGTACAGTTAATTCCATATTTTCTTCGCAATTCGGTATTAAAGGCCATCTCTGCTTGGGCATCCGTTAGCGACATCCGAGACAGGATCCAAAAGAGGGCTTTCCTCTCTGCAGAAAGAGAGAGAAGCGTGTTTATTTCTGTGCTTCTCAAGGTTGAAATAACTGCTGGCGAAAAATATGACTTTGGCTCTGATAACGCCGTAAGCAAGACTCTCTCTTGATCCGCGTCACTTTTACAACGAGCTTTGAGTTCTCGTGCGATTACTTCGCCGCGTCGAAAACCAATAGCATGAAGCATTGTGCCAAGTCCGGGAAACGCGCCCCTGTCCAGCCAGACTTCTTTTAGCCGTGCTCTCGTCCACCTGATGCACTCATCCCAATTTCCTGGTATGCAACACTTTATTATTTCAAGCGCCTTGACGGTTTGAAGAAGAACACTAATAACCGCGTCATAAGATAACTGCTCTGTTGCGTAAGAAAACTCATTGAAATAATCGTCTTCGGCAAAGACGGTAATTGTACTTATATCAAAATCCGGGTGGTTTGCGGCATACTCCATCATCTCTCGATAGGGCAGCAGGAAACCGTCCCTTCTGTCGTCCCGAATGGAATGGCCTATCATGGTCTCCCATAGTATTGAGCGAAGGGACCCTTCATTTGTGTGATTGTGTTCGGGCGGTTCAACTATCTCTGTAACAAACCCTATTCCTATAACCACGCGCTTCGCGTCGTCAATAAATGGCACCTGCTTTGCGTAAGGAACGACGAGAGAACGGCCGATTTGGACATCCTCAAAAAAGGTCTTAAAGACAGCACGTTGATTTGTAGCATCCTGCAACCAATTTGTTGGGGTGGAGAAGGGTAGAATTGGTTCCCGTTCCCGATTATAGTCGATACCAAATCGTTCTGCCAGTCTTGTGATATTTTCGTCTCCTTTGTCTTTCCCCTTGCGAAGCATCGTCCAACCGAAAGGTCGTGCTGGGAGAGAGAAAGGGGGATATATCAGATCAGTATCACGGAAATGCCCATGCGTTTTAGGATTACCAATTTTGTAGGGATGTATAGTCGTTTTCGAATAAACATCCCCAGACATAAAGCATCCGCCTTCTGAAAGGCACGGTATCTCAGCCTCATGGCCTTTTATGGGCTTGCCAGCAAGTTCAGCTTCTAAGTTATCGTCACGATTGTCGGCTATGTTCTTAAGGCGCAGACACGCGTTGTTATTGCATGGTTTCTTGCATACCAAACCTGAATAGCCGTTGTCCTTCCACGGTACCCGAACAGAAATATGTTGAGCCATTATTCATCCTCCACGCTGCCTCCACGCTGCGCATCTCGCAAACACTAATCTGCAAGTTCCAAATGCTTCCCCTTTATGCACATTGAAAGGTCGTACTTAATTGTGTTCCCTGCTTTTTCACCAGTTTCCGCCAAAATAGATATATACTGTCCGTCGCATGCAACTACTTTGCCTGTGATCTTCGCACCCTTGTGCCGGACTCGTTTCCCGATATATTCCTGATACACGGAAAGACCACTCTTACTCTCATCATCCGAATCAGATGTACTTGCCTTAGTGCGGTTTGCATCCTTTACCCCTTTCGGCGAAGCTCCATTCTTAACGTCATCGGTAAGTTTAAGCAATTCTTGAATCTCGGCAAAATGAGTTTGCGTAAACCACAACTCGTCTTCGCCAATTGTGACGATAACTTGATCCGCGTCCGTGGACCCGGGTTCTCTGAAGGCAACCAATCGCTCCCGTAGGTCGTCCATCAAGCCTTTATCGTTACGTAATGCCCGATAGTGCGAAGCGCATGTCGGACAAAGACAAAGGTTCATTGGATCAAGTTCAACTTCCGGTTTCTCAAATAGCTGCGTAGCTACGATGGTGGAAGTGGCTTCGTGACAGATCTGGCATGCGTATTTGAACATGCTGTCATAACGATACATGTTCATCAGATAAGCGCGGACTTCGCTTTCCGGTTTGCTGGTTCTTACACTTCGAACTAAATATTCGTACTTTACTGGGCTTGCATAACAAAGCATTTCAGCAGCGTGTTTTCTGAGCGCGTCCCAATTCTTTACTTTTACAACAGGGAAGGCATATTTTTCAGTTTCAATATCTTTTTCCCGCAATCCGTTTATGGGAACATACACACTTGATAATTCTGCAGATGAAATGCCAAATCTCTGCTTCAACTCATTTTCAAAGAACGCATCCAGTTGCCTCTGAGGGATCGTTTTCTTGAGCTCATCAATTTCGTCGGCATCAGTCTTCCTAAATCCCAACATATCATAAATTGTTGAGTCAGGCTTAATGCGCCCATATATTGATGTGCTTATGTCGTGCTTTGAAACACTCTTTTGCGATATCAATTCTCCAGACTCTGTGAACAGCCACTTGCCATCCCAGCCCGGCATTCCTTCGCCTCTCAGTACTTTAACAAGATCGCATGGCTCATCATGAAGATGAGGCGTACTCCCGCCGATGTATACCGTCCCCTTGAGCGCGGCTTCATTTTGAAGAAGAATGCGGAAAATTGCTTGTGACTTTAGTAGAGAGTCTTTTGCAGACGGATGGCCTGAAATGTATTTTAGTACATCACGGATAGCATCAAGCGAAAACTTCCAACGAAACTCTCCGGTTGTCCACCATTCTGGCTGACGGCCTCTCATTCCGTTGTCATATGTACCGCCTGTCCTTGTGTCGCCGATTACAATTGAATCGCGTATGCCCAACTCGCAAAGGCTTGATGGTGATATCTCATGAAGAGCATAGAAATCTGCATCTACATAGCGCATTGTGTTGCGCACATTTTTGTAGTACGCTTCAATATTTATACCATTATCATTTATCGGCAGAAAAATGTTCTCTCGATATGCACTTCTCATGACACCATCGGCACAACGAAGAACGAGGTACTGTTCAATTAACCTGACTACTTCATCATGATAGTCGTCGTATTTTGAGTACTTTAAGAGGCTTTTTATGTCCTCAATATGCCTGCCTTCTTCAAAGGTATATGAACTTTCATATCGCCTTTTAATATCCTTAATTGTAAACTCATATTCATTTGGTGCCTGAAGCTGAAGAATGTCGTCAAAGAAGTGCTTACACTTTTGATATAGCCCTGCATCAACAAAGTGAATATCGGCGCTCCGAATCTTTCCAGTTGGAAGGAAAACATTCGGTATATATTGCTTACCCTCCGTTTTTCGGTAAGGCGCAACAAATAAACCAGCTGAAGTTTTTACAATATCCGCAGTCAGCATATTTGTTTCATTCCTTGATTTAGAAAACGCAGCACCAACATTTTCAAGGATTGAGTAGAGCTCAACTAACCATGCATCGTCTCTGCGTGGGAGAAAGTCAGGATTCGCAGCAAAGTACAACCGCAAGTCTTCAGGGCGAATTACCGATATTTTGAGCTCGCCATTTAGGAAACGGTATACTTGTTCGTATTCGCGGTTGGTTTCTGTCAAGAAGGTGGGAAGCCAGTGATATTGGTGGCCATCCGCAATCAACTCAGTCAACATGTTATCTGGCATCGTGTTAGCAAGTCGCTCTTGTCTGGCAATTCGTGCATATTTCGCGGCAACATAACCGCCATCTTTGCAGGGAATAAGTTCCTGCGATAAGAACAATTCTTTTACTGCTTCAAATATCGGATAAAAAAGGCTAAAGTTTTCAAACCTTCCCGCCGATAGCGGCAACGCTTTCAAGAAGCTCATATTAAGTATTCCGGACGTTTTTATCTCATGAATGCTGTCTTTGAGAAGCATTGCTGTCTGCCGTGCTAATATTTTGTTATCTGCATCTTCGCTCGGAATGCTGCTTCGGTTGGGCGTTGTGCGGTAGGGGCCTTGAACAATAAAATCAAGCTTGCTTTCCGTTTCCGTTGGGAAGTAAACAGATACATAAGGGCTTTGCGGTTTCTGACATTCATATCTTCCGGATTCATCAATAATTACAGGGAAAGCAATGTCGACGCTCCGCAACAATTCTTTTCCAACCGGGCGGGAAAACTTCAGATAAGAAACCGACTCGTCTTGACTTCCTTGCGTTCCCGCTGGATGAGATACACCCAAGGCGGAAACCAATGTGCAATGGTCATTGACGGTAACTTTCTCAAGCAGATACTGCCCCTCAACCGTCGCATCTTCTAACTTAATTTGATACTCAATCAGTTCCAAATGTTTCATGAATAAGAGCGTTGTAATGCCGAGATTTTGTAGCTTTTTTGATAATACGCGCTTCAGTTCGTCGATAGTCGAGAATCCTGAGAATGACTGTCCTATCGTGTACGGGAATACAAACTTCGTAGTATATGAAGACTCAATGCTCATTTCCGGGATGTCTTCCGGCCTCGTAAAGTCAAGAATTTCGACAGCAAAAGGAACCGCATCTATCTTTTCTGATCCGTGGTAATGTGACGGATCGCTGTATAATTTCACCGTGTCACAAATGCCAAAAACAGACTTAAAGCCGACGCCGAATTCGCCGATTTGATTCAGATTATCTGCTTTGTCGGAGCGGCCAATATCGCATAGTCCTTGAAGGTTTTCCGCTGTAAATGGCTTACCGTCATGCAACACCTCAAGCCTGTCGCAATATTGCACGAACTTGATGCTTGTCGCACCTGCATCTTCCGCGTTCTGGAGCAGCTCATAGACGAAATGGGACTTATCGGTATACAGCTGGATAATCCGTTCAAGAGCACGACGCAGCATGCCATCTTTATCCTGCGCTATTCTAATTCTATCGGCGATACCGCTCATTGCTTACCCCTTCCTGATTTCAATCAGCCCGTTCGCTACTAATGAGGTGTGAATATCTGCCCGAGATGTCCGCTCGTTGATTTCTGCCACTTTGCTGTTGAAGTTCTCAGTCGCGGTGGCGAGTTCACTCTGATACATTCGCCGAATCTTTTCGTCAAACGCATCACGTATTTTCTGCTCCAAGGTACGCTTTCGGTTCCTATAGTTGCTGTTGATGCTTTCAAGTTTATAATCGGCAGTACCCTTGACACTGGCAATGTACTTTTCCTTCTCCGATTGCCACATAAGCACATGTTTGCCTTCGAGGCCCGCCCAAGTATCACCACTCACGGCAACGGCCTCTGAAGAAGTTTCTGCTTCCTGTAACACTTCTGTCAGCTCGGCAGCTATTAGGTCATTTTCACAAATTGGTACAACTCTGAACATGGGATGCAGGCCGACATAGCTCCAAGCATAGACTGAAAATGGATAAGTTCCCGCCGGTAAATCGTCAGAATAGTACTCGAGGTGGATATACGAAGTCGTGCTTGTTGCAAAGTATTTAGCAGCCTGCTTGACAAGAGGGTGCATCGGAGTGATAAAGAACGCCTTCCGTTCTTTTGATGCAGTTTCAGAAGTGAAGGTCAGTTTGTGCAGCGGCTCGCTTCCCTTAAGGTATAGCTCCCATTTTCTCTTTTGCGCTGACTTTATGTTAGACAGCTTTCGGAAGTCTTCCAACAGTATCATTCTGGCATCTTTGCCCAAGCGAATCTGTTTTAGCTCGGTGCTTCCCAAGATATACTGACCGGCACCAAGACGTGCAGCAAAATATCGTTCAACCAATCGCTGAATGTTTGCTGGCGAGATCCAGGGGCTTTCAGCTTCTTTGATCTCCTTTGCTGCGGTATAGTTTGATAAATCAAATCCGAACAGCGCCCGCTCTTCATCTTCAAGTTTTGAAAGCTCCTGCATCCTTCGGATTTCGTTGTCAGCCATTTGCTCGAGTTTCTGTCGTCTCTCGTCAGGGGTCAATTCAGTATTGACGGCAATTTGTTCGATCTGCGCACCTATTGCGCCGAGCACTTCTTCACACTCGCCGACACTACGTTCAAAAATCCCAATTCGCATTAAACAACGGGTGTAGATGTCCGCATCAACGGTATCGGCGGTAATGATATTGTAAATGTTGACAGCTTCGCTTTTTTGTCCACGTCTGTCAATACGACCAATACGTTGCTCAATACGCATTGGATTCCACGGAAGATCATAGTTAATCATGGTATCGCAGAATTGATAGTCCAAGCCTTCGGAGCCGACCTCTGTAAACAGTAAAATGTCAATCGCGTCTGGCTCGCTCTTTTCCTTTTCAAATCGCTCACGCAGGGTTCTCCGATCCTCATCCTTGACACTACCATCTATCTGAGCGACTCGGTAATTCAGTGCTTTAAGCCGCTTACGAACATAGGCAAGTGTGTGCCTAAACGTGCTGAAAAGGATTATTTTGTTATTATCAAGCTTTTGCTTTTCATCAATTATTTTGATGATACTATCAAACTTCGGGTCGTCCTCTGGCAGGCTCTCAGCCAACGCCAAAACATGCTGAGCAAGCCCCATCAATGCTGATGTTGCTTCTCCATCAAGATCAAATTCATCGACATCAACATCCGGATCATCTACCATCTGATTAAAACGACGGCTTATGAGATCTCGAATCTGAGGAGCGAGGCCAAAGATGCAACTTGCTGCTTGCCTTCTGATGGTACTCATCATAAAGGAAATAGATCTGACATTGTGTAGCTTTGCAAGCGCATCGAATTCAAATTTTAGCAGTTCATTATGTAGCTGGTATTGAGCCGGAGTAAAGGTTGTCTCGACGGTAAAAGACCTCCGGACGCAGAAATCTTGGATATCTTTTCGCCTTGTCCTATTTAGCATTGTGTTGAAGCTGTGAAGTGACTCAATGTCCGAAACAAGCTTTACGCGATCCTCGCGGGTAATATTCACTGCTCTGAGCCTTCTCAGCACATCGGCATATGCTGGATTCTTTGATATAACATTCTCGCCCCATTGGGTCGCCGTGATGCCCTGCAGTTCTGCGATAGCCGTTTCCTGCCATCCTTCCGCTGCGCCTCTAACTGCATGAGAGCAACGATAAATGAATTCATTCGGTCGTGACATCATGCTGAATACTTCTTTGTCCATAATGACATCCGGCCTAAGCAGGTTCAAAAGGGTAAAGAGGTCATCATCGCTGGTTTGTAATGGGGTCGCTGTCAGCATAACAACGGCATCAGCATGCTCACAGAAATAGCGAACGCACTTATACGCATATGCTTTCTCTTTGTCGAGGCTTCCATTCCGTATATGATGCGCTTCATCAATAATGACCAAATCAAAGTGCGGGGGCGGGTCGAGGTCAAGCAAGCCATATCTTCTGCCTCTGCGATGTTCTTCTCCTTCATAAACGCGGCTATCCAGAATGGAGTATGGCACAATTGCTTTGTTATAACGGGAAGGCCATTCTTCATCGCGGTGTGTATCCGAAAGAACTTGCCGAAGCTCCTGCACGTCAAGTGGGATAAAGTCTTCGTCAAAGCGCTTCATCTCAAGCTCCCATTTACGTTCTGAAACGAGCGGCTTTGGGCAAATAATAAGGATGTTGTCAAGTTCGCTTCGAGCTTCGAGCTCCTTGATTATTAATCCAGCTTCAATCGTCTTACCTACGCCAACGCTATCAGCGATGAGTATTTTTGCATCATCTGATTTGATGAGCTTGAGCGCGGGTCTAAACTGATAGGGGACAAAATCAATTCTTGCAGCATTCAATGAGTACAGACTCCCAGCAGAAGGATTATTTATTTCATATGCAGTCAAATTACTCTGGAACGTGCCTATATCAATCCATGAATACTTGGGAGCAGAGTCCACAAGGCAGATCTGCCCTTCGAAGAAGGTCTTGATTTCCCCATCGACAAACACGTCATATTTTTTTACACCATTTACATCCGAGACAGAGAAGACCATACCTTTCGTGTCCGGGTCGCCGGTTAGATATACTCTATCCTTCTCCCTTATTTCCGTGCAATTGTTTACTGCTGCAGAATTGTCATCGGTCACTGCTGAGGCCTTTACGTCCTCTTCAAAAACAGCAGAGAAGTCCGAGGATTCAACCTCGTGTATGAATTCATTAAGGCCATCGGTGTAGATGTTCGTGACAATTACATTCTCAAAAAAAGCGTAAATGACACGCAAATCCTTAAGAACAACATCCTTTTCTGGAAGACTTCCGGCGCAATGAGCCCAATTGTTTCTTACTTTCATCATGGCTCTGACGCATTCCCGATCAGATGTTGGCAGATAGGCAAACGAACGCATATCGTACCAGGATTTATCAGCAATTCGCAGCAGGGCGGCCAGATCAAGCTGATCCAGTTTAGTATATCCGCTCTCTATCGTGTAATTACGTTGGGCAAATGACATGTTCGATAAAACGCACTCACGCCACCATTCATCAGTGACGCGAGGCAGCATCTTTTCAAGCCATGCGGATAACTCCTTCGTGGCAAAATGCAAATATTCGTTTACCTTGCTGACAATTAGTTTTTCATTCATATCTCTACCCACCCGATTCTAAAGCTGTCAGGCAAAAAAGCCATCACTCTCGAATATGTTGTTCAGTTCATCAATGCTTGCACAATGCGATACTCTGTCACGAATAGAGCTTTTTGACATGTCGAGCCTAAAGGGCCGTTCCCGGCCAAGAGAGTCCTGCTTGATACGAATGAGCTGTATGCGCCCTACGCCTGGGTTTTGCCGAGCATATTCCGCAAATCCTTTTGCTTTCCCGAGGTTATCAATAATGGTCGGATTATGCGGCTCCAGGATATCGACTATGTATTCTGGACCTTCCTTGCGGATGATCAGGAAGTCCGGGTATGTAGGTCTGGTTTCACCGCCCATCTCATAGGGAATACACAGAGACCACGAGCCCCTCGAAGGATTACGAAGCCAGCAAACGAACCCATCTTGCGTGGATTCCTCTTCAATTACTTTTCGCTCCCATCCGTTCAGGTTGATGATGGCGGTTCCGGAATCATCTACGAACAGGTGGTTTGCATATGCGACGCCTTCGGTTTCGTGGGGAATGCGAATTGTTTCTGGTAATCTGAAGTTGTGCTTACTGATAATATCCCCGTCAGAAACAATATCGTCATATCTCTTTTTGAAGCGTTCCGGTAGTGTGACCGTCCTGCGTCGGTTCTCATCGTTTAGCTCATGGAACTTCTTTCTGGCGTAGTCGTTAAGATCATCCATACAGTCTGCGTCGGCCGCAAAAATTATGACATCAATTTTGTGAGCAATCGGATCGTTGATATCATAGTACTTTTGCCCATATGCATTACCAACGCCTTCATTGCCCAACCTCGTTTCAGCAAGGCGGAATTGACGGTCAATGTCTGTATCTGTGGTTGAAAGCAAGTCATGTATAGCGTAGTTGTCTATCGTTATTCCAAACACATCGAACACTTGAGTGTTCATCTTGAACTGCAAAACCTGGCTGGTGAGCTCCATATATTTACCTTGGCTCTTGATTGACTCAATATGTTTGCGGATCATCTCAACGATATCAGAAATAACGAAGTCTTTCGCATCCATGTCAATTCTGGATTGTGTCAGGAATCTCGACAATGCATACAGGGATTTCAAGTAATCGGTAATACGGACCTTTCTGACATCGTAGGTCAGGAGGCCGGCATCGTTGATTGCTTTTACAACAGCTTCTCTGTCTATGGTTGAATGTTCAACTGGCGAAACCGCTTCAGGATCTTCGACGGCGGCAGGGACAATACTCGAGACGGATTGCTCATTTGTGATGGGCACCGGCAATACTGTGGCTGGAGTTGCACCCTGCTCGTGTGCAGCGGAGGGAGGTGTTTGTTCGGTCGGCACTGCGGGAATGCTGGCGTTATCACTGGACCGATTCTCTGCCGGTCCATCAAACAACGAGACCTGTCCTGGAACTGCATTTGCGGGGAGTTTGGTCGTTGGCTGCCGTGGCGGGGTACTGTAGGTCGGCCGAAGGCCCCATGTATCATAGTTGTTGCTGCCGAGCTCTTCTGCCTCAATATCCGTGGGAATGTTCGCGCCCTCGGTGCTTTGAAGTGCTTCCACAACATCATGAACGGTACCGGCATTAAATTGCGGCAAATAGAGGTGCACATCATTAAGCGTGTCATCGACGTTGATATGCTGTTGTGTGGGGGTACGTACCATTCGACCGAGAAGCTGTGCGATATATGTATAGTCAGTAGCGTGCCGGAAGGACATCATTGTTTCTGCCCTTGGGCAATCCCAGCCAGTCGATAGCGTTTCTTTGAAGAATACAATCTTGATCCGCTTATCATCGCTGATTCGGGATGGCTCAACGTAGTGAACATCCAAACCGTTGATCAGCAGAGTGGACGTGCCCTCACCAAATGCGTGGACAACTTGTCCCTCGGCGAATCGTTCTCCGGTCCTCTCTTCAATGATGCGCAGGCAGTCATCCAAATCGGTGGTTGAGATCTGACGAGCTGTGCCGTTCTGAACCTGAACGATCAATATTGGATTTACATAGGCATAGTGCTGCTCGCTGCAGTACTGCGTCCAGTGAATCCATTTATTCTTCCACTCATCGGCTGCGGCCTGCAAAATGGCCATATCATTTCCTGCCGTTTCCGGATATGTTATTACGATTCGATCTTTCAGCAGTCCGGAAGCGCGGACTTCGTCCGCGTTGGTTCGCACATAATGCGTCGTTGATTGTATGCCTTCCGCCAGTCGGTTAAAGCGGGTAGATGTCGCTGTCATGCCGATAACGACGGGCATGGCAGGAAGTTTGTCCGCTTCAGATCCCTTCAGGAACTTCTGCATGATTGTCGTAGCACGGGCGAGGTCTGTGCTCTTTTGCGCGCCTCTATGCGCTTCGTCTATGATGAAGTACAGCCGGTCAAACTTGTCGCGAACAGTATTCGAAAGCGTTTCCCAAATCGTATACTGGCGGCCGTCAGAGTGCCTGGTCAGGTTGCTTGTTTTGCTGAGCTTTTGCGTATTGATAAAATAGATATGCCCGTCCTCCAGCACTTCACGATCAAAGCTCTCGTCGCTGATGGTAACGCACTGATCCAGACGTATTTTGTCCGCTTTGGTATCAATTTTGAGCTTGGATTGTTCGTTGAGCTGCGGAGAATCCGAAAGCCATACGAAGATGGCCTCAGGCTGATCCGGATACAGTTCATCGCCATAATAGATACTCTCGATCAGCGCAGCCATGATGATCGTTTTTCCCGCGCCGGTGGGGGCTGTGTAGGAAACGATCTGCGGAGTATGGGTGCTCCGGTAATTGCCCAGAGCAGTTGCAGTGTTCATGCGCAGCTTGGCAAGCGCCGTTTTTTGAAATGGGAACAATTCGACTTTCATCGCGCTTACCTCCTGACCGAGTTGATGCGGAAATTATCGAGATAATCCCGGTACAACTGATATGTAATCTTGTCGTCCAGCCCGGCGATCATGTCCCGATAACCGGCTTCGGAATCGGTGACAATGAAGACCGTATTAATATCCGGGTGCTCGTCCAATGCGGCGAGGAAGGCGAGATACTCCTTCTCGTCCATCAGCACGGCAAATCTGTTCTTGGGCAGAATGAGCATAGGGGGTAGCTCATCTTCCGTAAGCTCCGGGCACTTACCGACAGCGCCGGTCTTCATCCACAAAATAGGCAAAAGCTCCTTAAACTGCTTGCCAAGCGCCACAGCAGTTTTGTCCAGAAAACCGAGCTTGAAGAAGGCAACATTAGCCTTGAAACCGTCCGCCATGGGAAGGTCGCTTCCGAGGTAGTTCCCCTTGAGTGGAACGCCGTTGATATCATGACCCCCAATAGAGCAAACCGTGCGCGGCCAGGTGACATACTGCGCGATGCCGAACTGCTCCCACTCCGGGTCACCAGGATGATATCCTTGCGATGAGAGAGCCTTGGCTTCATCGTCGGAAACCTCGTTATTTGTTACCATGATGCATCTACGATGCCCACCGTCCTCGGCATTGAGAAGGTTGACCGCATGAAGCGTTGTGCCAGAACCAGCAAAGAAGTCAACAATAAGCGCGTTGGGCTTATATGCTGTAAAGAAGTACACACAGTCCTTGACTGCATAAAGTGACTTTGGAAATGTAAAGCGTTTTGTCGTAAAAATATTGCCAATGAGCCTTGACCCATACTGAGTCGAATCATGAGAGGCGGTTTTCCAAATATCACCGGGAACTGCCATCACCTGTTCTGTATCGATATCATCAACGATTATTTCGTTGTTAATGCCTCGATCAATAATGCAAAATTCGCCATTTGTTATTTTCGAATATTCGCCATCCTTCAATATGTAAACGGTATATCCTTTCTGTGCGTTTCCTCCAATGCGGACACGTCCTTGATTCATCCGCTCAATAAAAGTAGATGTTGCCCATTGCCAGTTGCCTTCTGTTCCATTTTGCCTTATGGGTAGTAAAGAGACCCAACTATCAATCTGCGGAGCTTTGGATGTGCCCGTCGGCAACGGTTGCCCGACTTTTTCAATCTTGTTGTTTTCAGGATTGATATAAATTGGATAGAATCCACCTGGCGAATGCCGCCGTTCAGAGTTTGTTCCTGAGCGTTTTAACAAATCCCATCGTATGTTTCCAGTATGTGTTCGTCCTTTACTTGAAACCCACTCGCGACTAACTCTTACGCGTTGAGGCGCTGATTCTCCAAGCATAACACAAAAGATGTATTCTCCGCTTCGGCCAAATTCGCCAACACGTGCTACGTTCGCTGGGTTAATCATACTACTAATCATCTGCATCCTTGCTTCTGGAAACATCTCTTCAAGCAAGCACCCAAGATGAAGATACTCTTTTTCATCAATGGTCACAATCAGCACAGAATCAGCAGGATTAAGCAATCTCTTTGCGATTTTCAGCCGTTTCTCCATCATCGACAGCCATTTGCTATGCCGATAGGAATCTGTGTTATCTACATAATCGTTGTTATATTTCCAGTCCCTCGCGCCAGTGTTGTAAGGCGGATCAATGTAGATACAGTCCACCTTGCCGGCATAGAGGTACTCGAGAAGCTGCAAAGCATGGTAATTGTCCGCCTGAATGAGCGTATGCCACAGGTCACTGTCAGGTGCGTTCTCGACTATATCCATCGGGATAAGCTGCGGATAGATGGGGTCGCCGAATTCCGCTACAGATACCAGTTCGTCAACTGCTATCTGCTCCGGCTCTCCGCCGTTTTTGAGCATACAAGTCGCCACACCGTCCGCGATTTGGAGCACGCGATAGACGACATTCATCGGGCCGTTCCTGCGGGCAACCGTGCTGCCGCGTTTGACTGGGACATCATACAGCGGTGTGCATTCAGGCAGGTGTTCCTCGAACACGAGACCGAACTTTTTCTGCTTCGTAAGACGATCCACCTCGGCGGCAATGCGCTCACGCAAGACTTTGTCCTCTATCTGATTTACAAGATCGTTTATTACGGCCATGCTGTGTGTCCTCCTTCAATGGCTTGGAATAGCTTATATCATGCAACTGTATTCTTGACCGCAGCAAGGGCGTTGTTGGCGTCGGCTATTGCCCGGTCTATTTCAAAATTATTTACGGTTTCCATGCTCTCTGATTGAGCGCTCTTCACGACAAGCCTTATCTGGCACATTTTGTCGAGCAGGCAGGCCAGCGTGAGGGTGTTCTTGGTGATGAGCCGCTCTTTGGCTGTGAACAAGCTCCAGTCAGTTTTCTTCGCAACGATTTTTTGCAGGCTCTTCAGATGCTTATCGAACTGCCCCTTGACGCTGCTGAGAGCTTGCCGATACTTCTTCGCGGCAAGTCGCAATTCTTCATAGTAAGCAGTAATGTCCTTCGAATCCTTTTCAATTTGCTTCGCTTGTTTCAGGTTTTCCGCTGATCTTTTTGCCATCTTCGTTCCTGAAACGCAAATCACAATTCCTGCCGCCAGAATGCCGGGACCCATTGCTAACACACCAACGCCCATTGCCGCAAGTCCGACAGCAGTTCCTGCAATGGCGCCGCCGGCGCCGACGATTGCAACTTCAACTTCGGCAGCGAGTTTCTTATGTGCAACAGGGTCGTAAGTAGGGAGTTCAATCCCGTCTATCTCTGTATTTATCTCTGGCCTCTGTCGAATCTTTTCGACTGCATCAGCAAGGTCGGAGAAGCTTCCCAGCACGGCGATTTCTATGTTTCCAAGTTCGCTTAGTACCTTTTCGGTTTCTACTTTGCTTTCATCTATGCGCTTTATGGCCGAATCCTTTATGTGTTCCGCAAGCCGGTTTCTTTTCTTTGCATTATGAACCTGTACGCCACCGACAACTGCACCCGCTGCGCCAACAGCTCCGGCACCGGCAGCAACCGCCTTTCCGGTTTTTGAAGAGAAGAACTTCCGGAGAAACTCAAATATAAGTTTTAATACTCTCATGCTGTCTATCCCTTCAAAAACTGCGAACTGTTTTGATTTTCATCGTCACGGAAAACTCAACCGATTACCAGTTTGCTGGTCGGGTCGCTCATAAACTCATCAAAGTCGCCTTCCCACGGAAGCTGAATATCAAACACAGTACAGACAGAAGTGAGCAGCTCCTCCAATTGGGTTTCGCAGTCTGCCTGTGCTATTTTCTCTGCTACATTACTGTACTTCTCAGTATCAATGCGAAACTGCACGATATCAAGTTCTGCGACCTGCGCCGCGAGACTTGTGAACTTGTCTGCAGCCTCTCTGAAGCTCTGCGCCTCCGTCAAATACTGATTCAGATTTGCCACGATCTGATTAATGAACTTGCTTCTATCGAGGAAAAGCAACAATGTACATGAGAGCAACCCGCTCACAAGGGTAGAGGTAAATAGGCATACAGTCGAACCAATCACGGGATCGGCGCCAAGCGGCGTTTTTGCGATCAAATCGCCAACCTCTGAGCCAACCAGCACATTTGCCCCCGTCGCCAGAATAACAGTAGTCATTTTGAGACGATCCCCAAGAAGCAGATCGTTGGGATTGAAAAGCAATACGTTACCGGCTTGCACTACTGCAGCGTAGGCTTGCCGGAGATTACGAGCCGTTGTTTTATCAGTAGTAATAAATATGTTGATCAGAGTGGTGGTCAAGCTCGCCATGGCTCCAGCGAGGAAACCAGCGCCAAAACTCTCGAGCAGAGCACCGTGCTTGTTTTTAACATTGGCGAGGCCTTTCTCCAGCCCTCGCGTGATGGCATGATAATAGTCCTTGATTTCGCTCTTATCTGGTATGGTCAGGATTTCTTCAGAACAAGCAAACCACAGCTCGACGAAGGCAAAGCCAACCGCTTGCCTAACACCCATCTCAAGGCCGCGTTGTCCTGCGGCAATCGCAGCACTTGAAAGATAGTCAGGACTGGAGTAGTATGCACGAATCAGTTTGTCTTCATATGAAGCCCGAGCTTCACTGTCAACCTTACGCATCTGCTCTTGAGTGCGAGAGGGTAGCGAGCTGCCCTTGCTGCCAAGAAACTCTTCAATTGACAGGTCGCTTTTTGGCCTATTGATTCCTTCATTAGTAAAACGAAGATTCTCTGGGCAATTTGCGAGGTCTTTTCCGTCGAGGCCGGCGAGGACCCTTCCTGGGTCTTCATGTATTTCGTGCGCTGATATAACATGATCCAGTTCGGCATGTCTGTCTTTCTCAAGATAAGCGGAACGATTAGGAGCCACCGTATTGCCAGGAACATAGGCATCCTCAATAAGAACGCCTTTCTCATTGAACGCCAGCCGGGCAGAACGCGTCATCTCCCGATAACGAGGGTCACTATGATAAGCTTTGGTATCGTATGTGCCACGGTTCTCATACGCTGTCTGGTGTGACGTGTTCTTATATCGTTCTTCAATGGGTATGCTGGATTCTCCCACGTTGTGGATTGTGTCTACATCGCCGCCGCGTTGATCGTGAACAAGAAAATCAAGGCCAAAAGAAGTGATTATGCTATGAAGAACCACTTGCTCATATGAAGCCCAAATGCCAGTAAATAAATTATCAGCATCATCCACATTGGAGCTGGTTGCTATGGCCTCTATAAAGTTTTTTGTTTCCACTCGTTGACCACCTCCGGCGAATTCTGCTTGGACAGAATTAAAAACCAATACCGAAATCTATTTCCACAATACAGCATGAACTGTCCGTTATTCAGTACACAATACTATTCGCTTTTTTGGCTTTGATTTTTGGATCGTTCTTTTCGCGCATCGGCAGGCTTCTCGGCATCTTTGGGGATAGCCCACGCTTTCCCGAACTTTGTCAGTCCGGGAATTCTATCCGTATTGCACAGCACCTGAACACGGCGGCGAGTAATACCCCATTTTTCTGCAGCTTCAGCGATAGAAATGTAATCCATATTGTTCACCCTATGTCTTTATACAAAAACAGCCCTACGAAGCGTAGGGCGTTTCCATTTCACAGCTGGCTGCCATCCGAACGGTACAGGCCCTTGTAGCTTTGCGCCGCCGTCTTTCGACAGTTTTGCCAGTATTGTGATTCTCTTTGCGTTTAGTATATACCATTTAGCGAACAGATACAATGACAAATATGCCGTTATTACCCTTATTTCTTCCGCTTTTGCTTACGAACGACATCGGCTGTGTAAGCAATGAACTCCTCCGGTGTTGGTACTTCTCCTTCGCACGGAATACTCTGCCAGTACGCCTTGACTTTGGGATCTGTACTCACGAGACCATTTATCATGGCTACCTTTATTTGCAAACGAACTTCCTCCACGGTTGTGTGATTCTCTTTCGCAATTCTTTCAATGGCGTTTGATGCGATTTCTATCTTTTTCTTATCCATATCGGTACTCCCCCTATGCCAGGTTAACAATAGTAAGGCCAGACTTTCTTGCATATTCAACCGTATACGCCGTGCCACCCGTGCTTTCGGTCAGGTAGCAGATGCATACACTACTGTTATCTACCAGATGGCGATTGCGCTTAAGCATGCAGCCCCTCGAATAATCATCTGAGGTGTAAACGACTTTATTGCAGCGTTTCTTGATATCCTCATATATGGCGATATCATGATCATTCCACCCGCGGGTCTGTGTTTTGCACGGCAAAACAAGAATGAGCTTTATCTGTGGGTATGACTGCTACAAAGCAAGAATAGTCTGCGCGGCAATCGTATCAAATCCGAGGGCGCCGCCTGCGCCAAAGTACAGGTAGCCTTTGTCAATCAGTCTAATGAGTTCTGACTTTAACCGCTCAGCAATCTGCTCCGATTGCATGGGCGGAATTTTTCTGTGCCCAGTTACGCAACAAGTTCGTTCTTTCATTTTGATCCCTCAATAGTTGACCAGTATCGCGGACAATATTCAACGGAATAATATCATACAATACCCACGGTTGCAACCAATACTGGTCAACCATCGCGTTGAGGGAGGTAGCAGAGTGGAGCAGAAAATCCGGCGTGACCGCAATATGGGCGACAACCTCAGAAGGCTAAGAGATGCAAGCGGGTTATCGCAGGAAAAGCTCTGCGCAGAGCTCCAGCGCCGTGGCTGTGATATTGCACGAAGCTGCTATGCGAAATATGAGGCAGGCGAACTGAATATTCGTGCCAGCGTTATTATTGAACTCAGAAAGATTTACGGCTGCACCTATGACGATTTCTTCTTTGACCTCGACAAGTAACTGGATAGCTTGAGAGATTAGATGCCCATTTGTTCTTTCTCTGACGTTAAGTATTCTTAGAGTGAGTCCTTCAAGGGGGTTCACACTGAACCGCACCATGGTTCAGTGAATAGTCATAGAACCCCCTTGGCGGAAAGAAACAAGCTCACTCGACCGTCAAGGCGATACTTTTTCGACCACATACAAATTGGAGCTGCGGCTGCCGTTTTCACGGTAGCGCGGCTTCTTTTCTATAAGCCCTGCTTTGTAGAGGTCGTCCAGCGCCCGTTTGACGGTGCTGCGGGAGAGGTGAAGGTCTGTGGCAATCTTCTTGATCCCCGGCCAGCAGGTTCCCGAAGCATTCTTGCGGTCGCGCAGATACATATACACGGCCTTCGCCCGGTGTGGAATATCCTCGGCGTAGATTGTTCCGAAGTAACTCATGGTTTGCCCTCCTGATGCTGGAATCCTCTCTGACCGCGACGCTTTGAGTCGCGCAGGCTGATGTCCGACTCGCGCTGGCTGATGCCGCCTGTGGCACTCTTGTCGCTTATCGGCACATCCTCGGCCGCTTTTCCCGCATGGAAGCGAGTCAGTATCCTCTGCTCCAGTTCGTCCTTGTCGGCGTATGCGACCTTGCGCTCGGCCTTCTCCGGCACTTCGTAGACGCTGTCGAAGGTGATGCCCCAATCGAGGAACAGGCGGAGCCTTGTCTGCATGGGATGTGTGCCGGTTTTCATCACGACGAACTGTCCCTTTGGTAAGCTCTTGAGCTCGTCGGGCATCATGAGCGGGCGCTCCATCATCTGAAGGCTCTGGCTGGGGTCGTTTTTTCCTCGGGATATACTGCCGGACATAACGGTGCGGCTGCCCAGCGCCTTGGACAGCACGTCGGCGGTCTGGCTGTTGGGTGCGAAGCCTCCGAAGATGGTGCATTGGCAGTTGTCGACGATGATCTCTGAGCCCTCTTTGCCGTAATTCTTTTGGAGCTGACCGAAGCTCTGAATGATTGGCACCATGAGCAGGCGGCGAGAGCGGGAGGCGGAGAAAATGAGCTGCAGCGATTCTATGGGCGGAATGGTGCCCAGCTCGTCGCAGTAGAACACCACGCGGTTGTTGAGCTTTCCGCCGTTCTCATCCGCCACGGAAAGAATCTCCCGATAGAGCTGCTGGATCATGAGGCTGACCATGAAGTATTTCGTCAGATCTTCCTCTGGAAGCACGATGAAGATGGCGCTTTTCGTATTACAAAACTTCTCGGCGTCGATGGCCGTGTCGAAGCAGAGGATCTGCTCCATCTCCGAATCCAGAAATGCATTGAGCCGGGACAGTACGGTGGACATGACAGACGCCATTGCCTGCTCCGAGGAGTTGAGCGCGGCGCCGGCGAACCACTTCGCCTTATGCTCGGCCGGGAGCTTCGCCATGAGGAGCTGGAACTGACTCTTTCCTTTTACCTTGGAAGGCTCCAACAGCTCCTGCACCATTTTGAACACGGAGATGATGTGTCGCCGTTCCTCTGGGTGGTCGTTGTCGGGCGCGAGGAACTCCGCAAGGAGAAGGATGACCGAAGTCAGCAGTCCCTCGGCGGCGTCATAGAAGAATGCGTTTTGCCCGTAGTTGGCGCTGTCGCCGGAGGAATTGATGATGGTCTTGCTGATGATCTTGGCGTACTTCTCCGCCTTGGCCTTGGCCGCGAGGTTGTGTTCGTTGGCGCGATACTCGTCCATGTACTTGTTGACCAGATGGAGAAGGTTGTTGCCGTCCGAGCGAGTGGGGTTTCTCAGGTCAATGACAGCGATATTGTAGCCGTAGTGGTCACGGGCGACGGCGCCGTAGTTGCGGAACAAATCGCCCTTGGTGTCTGTGCAGAGGAAGCTCATGCCGGTGGCACAGGCATACTCCAAGTTGGGGTAAAGGAAGAAAGCAGTCTTTCCGACGCCAGACGCACCAATCATGAGGGTGTGGACATCGTCCGTATCCACCAGCGCCGTGACCTCGTTCTTCTTCCCGATACTGCCGAGGATGATGCCTTGCTCCTGCGGCAACTCATTGTTCTTGCGCCACGACTTGGGGCGGAACGGAATGCGTTTATAGGTACGCTGGATCTCTTTCTTCGTGGCGAACCGGGCTGTGCCGTGCTGCCCGTCGCCCACGGTGCGGCTTTTGATCCCATTGAGGGTATAGTAATGCGCCAGCAGTGAGAGTCCGCCAATGACGGCGAACATGATAGCTGCGGCGGCGATCAGATAATAGACTTTATCTTGCATGGGGTTCCTTTCTTGTGGGAATGTGTATTGTGTGATATAGTGCTCTCATAAATGTGTTCGTCAAGTAAAAATGTTAGCAAAAGGTCCCCAAAAAGGTTAGCACCTTGGAGCACCTAATGGATTGTTTGTTCAACTGGCCTCGGAGACCCAACGCTGTACTTATGGGGACCAAACAGGTGGGGACCCAACGCTCATATTTTGGAGACCCACGGGGCCAAACATGTCGGGGCCTAACGCTCACTTTTTGGAGCGCTTTTTCAGCGAGTGCGCTGGCGCTGCATGGACTGGGTAAGCCGGTAGCTTTCGCCGGAGAAGATCACAATGTGAGAATGGTGGATCAGCCGGTCAACCAGCGCAGCCGTCAGACGGTTGTCGCCAAAGACGGTGTTCCACTGTGAGAACTCCAGATTGGACGTAATAATAAGACTCTTGCGTTCGTAGCAGTCGGAGATCACTTGAAACAGCAGCTCTGCGGCATCCTTGTGGAGCGGCACGAAACCAATCTCGTCAATTACAATGAGCTCCACTTTTTTCAGCGTGCTGAGATAGTTGTTCAGCGTACCCTTGTTGTTCTTCTCCAGCAGGATATTGGCAAGAGATGCCGCCGTGTAAAAGCGGACATGCCGCCCCTCCTGGCAGG
>Ga0183097_10968_pt1 | contig 23091 bp, 16 predicted proteins | sample BioMet8_FD_128883 | JGI IMG/M metagenome (GOLD analysis project Ga0183097, IMG submission 128883) | Microbial communities from bioreactor (seeded with sewage sludge) at Lawrence Berkeley National Lab, California, USA - Biofuel... | ecosystem: Engineered > Bioreactor > Anaerobic > Unclassified ... | reverse complement strand
TACTCAAGGTATGCGATGGAACCAAGGGTTTTGCTGCCAGCACCGGCAACAATACTTTGTTGGGCATGGTGAATTATACGGAATACAAGCTGAACCGGATGAGTGAACTCCAGCTGGTGAATGCCGGTAAGGTAGTGTATGATGCCGCCATGCCGTATAAAGAAGGACTTGCCGGGTTTATGGTAAGCGAACAGGACCTGGAACTGCTGATGACCAAACGCGCCGCTTTTAATGCCATGATACCCAAAAAACGTGAAGCCGTGGGCGTAAGCAAGACGGCTACCCGTAATATGGAAGAGATTTTTACGGAAACCAACGATTTCCTGAAGAAAAAGATGGATAACATCATGCTTGCTTTCCGTACCACTTATCCTGATTTTTACCAGCAATACCTCAGCGCCCGTATAATCCTTGACCTGGGACATGGAGGCGAACATACGAAAGAGGAACCGAATAGTTGATAGTTGATTGTTGATTGCTAAGCCGGAGGCTTAGTCCCGATCTTTTCGGGATTGATTGCTGATTGCTGATTTAGGAATACAGAAGGATAATGTGCTAATTTGTTAATGTGCTAATTAGTTAATGTGCTGATTAGCCGATTTGAAAATGCTGAGCGAAGCGAAGTCCCGTGCGAAGCAAACGGGATGCTAAGTAGGTAATGATGCGCAAAGCGCAGACTTGTGAGAAGCAAAGAGGATGTAAATAAAAGGTTAATTTTAAAACATAACAACCAAAGGATTTGATAAAATAAAAAGCCCTTTGGATAATTTGTAAAAAACAGATAGCACTAATCATACATATACGACAGAAACGAGAGGCAATAGTATGATTTTGTCATTGGTATAAACGAGTTAGGCGCAAAACTAAATGACCAAAACTAGCAAACTATAATATTTAAAGAATTAAGAAATGGCTAAAATCACCGAAGTAAGATTAACATTAGCTGCATTAATTTATGCAATAGAGATTGATTTAAAGAATTTGATTGGACGTTATTTAATACCTGTAAATTCAAATTTGAACTTTATTCAAGATGAAGAATTGCAGAATAAAATTAAGAATCGATTTTCTAAAGATTATCCTGCAATAAATCCAGATGACAATTTATCAGATGTTATTGAATATTTAGACTTTCAAGAATTTTATACTCTTCTTCTAAGAAACAAATCTTTACTTCCGGAAGATATATACAATGAAATTAAAGCATTAGTTCCAGAATTAGACGAATTAGTTCCAATTCGTAATCGAGTAATGCATACTAGACCTTTATTGGTTGGGGATTTTACAAAAGTTTATTCATTTATTGAAGAAATATCAAACAGTTGTTGCTTAGATACTAATTGGCAGACAGTCCGAGAAACAAAGAAGAGAATTGAAGATGATCCCTCATATGTATTAACATTATCAATGCCCTCTGTAAAAAATCTGGAAAATGAAGTTTACCATAATTTACCTATTCCTGACTTTGATGACACTGGATTTATTGGCAGGAAAAAGGACATTCAAGATATTAAAAACTTAATACTTGGGAATAATCGTGTTGTCAGTATTATCGGAGATGGAGGAATTGGCAAAACAGCATTAGCTTTAAAAATTGCTTATGACATCCTTGATTTAAGGGATAAAAATCCTTTTGACATTGTATTATGGTGTTCTGCTAAAACAACTATGCTGACAGCACAAGGTATTACTGATATTAAAAATGCTCTTCAAGATTATGGAGGTCTTTTAGAGTTTATAAACGATATTATTGGGGAAAAAAAGGAAGCTGATAATCTCGAGATAATATTAGAGTATTTAGAAGTCTTTAACGTCCTTTTAATTATTGATAATTTAGAAACGATACTGGATGAAAAGATAAGAGAGTTTATTCGAGAAGCTTCTCAACGCTCAAAAATTATAATTACCTCAAGAATAGGTCTTGGGGAGTTAGAGTTTCGTAGAAATCTTCTTGGTTTATCAGAAGCTGAATCTATCGTTCTTGTAAGGCAATTTGCAAATTTGAAACAAAGCGAAATACTTAAAAAAATTCCCAATGACAAATTAGTACAAATTGCACATAAGCTTCATTTTAATCCACTTGCACTTAAGTGGTTTGTCAATTCTGTAGAGACAGGAATTAGTCCGGACGAAGTACTAGTAAACAAAGAAAATCTATTAAATTTTTGTCTTTCAAATGTGCATAGTAAATTATCGGACAATGCTAAAAATTTACTCGACACATTATTGGCTTCAAGAAGAAATTTAAATGATGCACAATTAGTTTTTTTAACAGAGTTACCGTCAATTATGTTGAGGCAAACCATCAATGAATTATTTGCTACAACTTTTATTAGTCGGGAAATAATACACGAATCTGGAAGTCAAGAAATCAGATATGTTATACCAGATTTCTCGAGAGAATATTTATTATCAAAACATCCAATTCCTGCTAAATTCATAAAAGATATAAATAGTAAACTAAAAAAAATAGACCAGAGTGCAGCAAGCATTCAAAGAGTAACTGATTATAATGAGTTTGGATTGTATTCTTTGACAGTAAGAAATTCAAATGAAAAAGTTGTTGCTCGTTTGATAAATGAAGCTCTAAAACATTCAAAAAGTGAAAATTTTCCAAGTGCATTAAATAAGTTGGATGAAGCAAAATCTATCTTGCCAAATTATTTTGAAATTTATCGTGTTAGTGCTTTTGTTAAAGCAACTTCCGGCGACATTATTGGTGCAGAGGAAGATTATAAAACAGGATTGAGTATTGAACCTGATAACCCAAGACTGTTATATTTCTATTCGGGCTTCCTATTATATCAACTAGATGATGTTAAAAATGCTATAGAGTTAGCTGCAAAATTGCACGAGATAAGGCCAGATTCAGAGTATCCTACATTTCTTTTTGCACGGTGTTTATCAACAATAGGTAAAAATGTTGAAGCCATAAATCTTATTGAGAATTTAATTAAGTCCAATAGGTTGAACCAACATAATTTGAGAGTTGCACAAACAGACTTAATAAGTTTTTACGGGTATTATGGAGTAGAGATTGTAAAAAGAGATGGTGATTATAAGAATGCAATTGAAAAGTTTGAAAAAGGATTAAAGTTATTCGAGGAATGTGTTGCAAATAAGAATCATGATGAAAGAATGATTAAAAATTTTTGCAATCTTTTAAAAACTTATTTAAAAACAGTTCCAAAGTTGCAAAACGTTGATGGGATAGATTATTTAAAAAGTTTGTTTACACGGTATGATGAAATACTATCATTAAATCAATCAAAAAATTACCTATTAAGTCTATTTCAGAATAACTATGATGAAACTATTGAATATGCACCTAGTTTGGAAGGAATCGTAGTTAATATAGACAAGGAAAGGAGTTTCATTTTCATTGAAAATATTGATGGAGAAAGATTTTATGGTCACAAAAAGGCTTTTAAGTATCAGACGGATTTTCATACGATCAAACTGGGGCAAAAAGTCAAATTTGACATTGGGAATAATAAACAAGGCGAATGTGCAATAAAAATTGAAATAAGTTCAGCGCCTAATCGAGTAGACCGCCCCGCCAGTAATTAGCTGACGGGGAGAGCCTCTCACACCACTGTACGTACGGCGTCCGTTAGAATGCAAGGCAAATTTAGTAATGCAATTAGAAACCTATTAAATTCAAATTATTGTAGAATTAACGAAACCGATAGAACTGAAATTACAGAATACATATAAAGTATTCTATCTTAAAAGAGAATTTTTAACCGGTTGGCTAAAGCTAACTGTAATGAGAAAAAGTCAGGAAATAAAGGATAATGACTCCGAACAGATTAAATTGGAACAGCATTTTATAACATAATATTTTAATAAAATAAAAAGGTATGAAACCCACGATAGGATTAATAGTATTACTGATTTGTTCCTGTATCTCATGCGACAGGAAAGAAAATTCAATAAAAAGTAACGCAGAGATCATTAGCTTCAATTCTGAAAAATGCATGTGTTGCTGGGGCTGGACTATAAAATATGGAAATGATACGATAAAATCGAACGATGCAATAATCGGCAAGATTGCTGGATACGAAATTGATAAACCGATTCCCGTGTATATTGAATTGGGCGTAGTCTGGGATGCTTGCTCAAAAAACAGATCCGGAAATCCGGATTATGCCAGAGATTATTATACCATAAAGAAAATTGAACGGATCGAAAATTAAATAGCATACACAGCCGCAAATTTCTACGGGACTGCTGTCGGATAACAAATTAATTACTACCTTCGCTAAGCAGAACAGTTAACTATCGAAAAAGAACGATGGCTGTTCCTGACTAACTATTAATACCGGAATTGAAAAAGGTGGAAACCAGAACCCACATAAAAAAACGGGGTGTTTACGTAAACTTTACTAAAGAAAAAATGAAAAATCTATTATTTCTTATCCTGGTTTTGAGCATCGCCGGTCAGCTTTACGGACAAAGCATGAAAGAGGAGCCAAAACCTGAAACAGGCACTTTATTGATACTGGTGGAAGGATTTAAAAATACGGATGGGCAATTAATGGTTGCTTTGTTTAATGGTCCAACGGATTTCCCTTATAAAGAGGCCTACAAAGGCAGTATCACGGCCATCAGCGCCAACGAAGAACTGATCAAGTTCGAAAATATTCCTTATGGAGACTATGCAGTGGTAGCGCTCCATGATATGAATAAAGATGGCAAGCTGGATAAAAACGCATTGGGCATTCCTACGGAAGGCTATGGTTTTTCGAATAATGCCATGGACAAATACGGTCCCCCGTCATTTATGCAAGCCAGTTTTGTGTTTGCAGGCAGGGATGTTGTAAGGACTATTGACCTGGAATACGGCATCCCGGGAAAGACAAAATAATTTCCGGCGACTTTTGTAAACCGAAAAGAGATTTTTTAACCGGCCGGATAACTCGTAGTAATCCACCGGCATTATCCGTATTCTGTGCCGTTTATAATGATGGTTCCTTTGCCGGCAAACACGATTACCTAATTGTTTGATGCCTGCTTCAGCCAAAATAACTTTCTTCCCAAATCGAATGTACTCTTGGCGAGATAAAAGATCGTTTTATCCTTTATCTGAATATCCTCGGGGAAAAAGCCATCACTGATCCGGATATACGGCATTATTTTCCCGGTTTCCGTATCCATCCTGCTTATATAACCGGTCCCGTTGGTCATTTTATAGCAATAAAAATCGCCGTTTAAATAACTCTGTATGATTTTGCGGAAGCCTTGTTCAAGGTTAAAACTAATCATCACCGATTTTAGCTTCTGTCCCGTTTTATCAAAAATACAGAGTTGATTATTCACCAAGTCAAACACAAAAATGCTGTCGTTCCTCACAAATACCGGATTATACGACGACTTTGAAATGTTTTTGAAAACCGCTTTCTTTTGAAACAGGTCCAAAGAAACTTTTCGTTGACGAGGGGACTCCGACATTTCCGGGGTTACATTGTAATAGTCTAATAAAGCATTATATTCACTTTGTTTGGCAGATAGCTCTCCATATCTTTGAGCGATTTCCCTTTGCTTTTGTTTGTCGTAAATTTTAAAAAAACATTTCCGGTAGGCGGAGTCAATACCAATTAAATAATAATCGTATTGCTGCGAAAAAGTATTAGATTCCACGGTAATAATATTTTTAGAAGTAATGGCAAGCGTGTTACCCATCACCTGATCGAAATGTTTACGTGATACTGCGGAATAAAAGGAAATGTTTCTGTTGTCATCCACATGCAATTGTCTTACGGAATCGTCAGCCATCAGATGAACCTGATAAAAGAAATCGGTGAAGAGGCTGTTGGCTTTAAAAGGGATGAGTTGTCTGAACAAAACGCTGGCCGGATTATACAGGTCATGAAATTCGAGCGCCGTTTTGCCGTTGATGTGAAGCAGTAAAACGACAAGATCGCCTGTAATGGCATAATCCATAATGGCCTCTGTTTGTTTTACCGAAACATAATTTTTAGTGGAAAGTTCAAAGGTTGGAAGTTCGATGATCTTTGGCTTAAGGAGAATCGTGTCAATCTGTATTTTTGCCTGCGACAGGTCTATTGCTTTGTGCAGATAACTTAAATGAGAAAGTACCATTACCCGGTCTCTTTTCCTGATGTTCAGACTGAACCTGCCATGTTCATCCGTCGTTGTCCCCGACGATTGATCGACAGAGATATTTACGTTGGACACAGGCTGGCGGGTAATAGAATCAAGGACAATCCCATTAATGGTCTTCGTATTTTGAGCCTGAACACCGGAAAAAATCAACAAGGAAATAATAATTGCCGGAATAGATTTAAGAAAATTTTTCATTTGCGTTTTTATTTTCTTAGACGCAGATCTACGCGGATTAAAACGGATTTATTTTTATCCGTGCTTTCCCGCGTTAATCCGCGTCTCTATTTTCTTAGACGCTGATTTGCGCGGATTTAAACGAATTTATTTTTCACCCGTTTCTTTCCGCGTCAATCCGCGTCTCTTTTTTTTAGACGCTGATTTGCGCGGATTTAAACGGATTTATTTTTATCCGTGCCTTTCCGCGTCAATCCGCGTCTCTTTTTTTTAGACGCTGATTTGCGCGGATTTAAACGGATTTATTTTTATCCGTGCCTTCCCGCGTTAATCCGCGTCTTCTTTTTTTTAGACGCTGATTTGCGCGGATTTAAACGGATTTATTTTTATCCGCGCCTTTCCGCGTTAATCCGCGTCTTCTTTTTTTTAGACGCTGATTTACGCGGATTTAAACGGATTTATTTTTACCCGTGCCTTTCCGCGTTAATCCTCGTCTTCATTATTTTCAGTTTCTAAACTCTTTAAATATTCATGAGTTAATATCTTTCGCTTATACTGAGGTTTTGGCCCAAAATTCAGTAAAAGCCCGACTTCAATTCCTGTTCCTTTAAGATAGTTTACAAGTTGAACTTCATGCTCAGGAGCAATGGTTTCAATTGCTTTTAGCTCTAAAATCACAGTATCTTCTACGATAATATCGGCATAATAATCTCCTACAAGATGATCTCCATAATATACTTTAACAGGCTGTTGATTGCTGCATTTAAATCCCATTGCCCGTAATTCAATCAGCATAGCATTTTGATATACCTTTTCGAGAAACCCATAGCCAAGAACATTATAAACTTTGAAAAAAGCTTTAAGTATCTTGCTCGTCGTTTCAATGTGTAATAGTTTTTTCATACATTTTATTTTTTTATCCGTGCTTTCCCGCGCAAATCCGCGTCTCTATTTTTTATCTGCGTCAGTTACAAACCTTCATCTTTAACAATTTCCATTTATCTTTTTCTCCAATGCCTTTGTACAGGAAATACACCTCGCCTTTGTATATCTGAACCTTCTTGGGAAAAATAAACGGTATACTCTTACAATCATCTAATTCACCGGTATAAAGATTGATTTGCTTAAGATGGTAAATGCCATTTTTCATGTTATACGTATAGGCTTTTTCGGCAGGGACATCCATCAGGATATTTTTACCCCACTTATCATTCCCCAAAATGAAAGACTTTCCGACATTGTTAAAAACCTGTCCGAGTTGGTTCCCAAAATTAAGTTCATCTTCTTTATGAAAGGTAATGGGTATCCCACTGATGATGTTCGTTCCTGTATCCAGAATTTCGATGGAATCGTTCGGAAAATTGAATAACAACATCCGGTCGTCGCCAAATTTATAAAGGGGTGCATTGATTTTTTTATAATAAAACATATCATCGGCTGGACAGGGATAAATCGGTAGTCCCATCTTTTCCATTTTAGCGAAAAATATTTTATCGTCTTTCTTTTGCCAGATCATCTTTTCATCCTTGATAAAACGGGTATAATGTTTCCCTTTGGAACTTTCCCAGTAACCAATGCCACTGACGAATCCATCGGGACTGTATTCCTGGAAATACAAGCGATTATTAATTGAAAAAGTGAAATTCTTCATGATATCATACAGGGTATCGTATTGGGTGATGCTTGTAAAAATTAATTTCTTTGCTCCTGTGTAAAAGAAACACTGGTAAGCCGTTCCGCCCTGAGTAACATAATGCACATTCTCCAAGGCATCTTTGTATAATTTTGAAGGCGTTTCGGGTGCATCGGTATAATCGAGCGTATCGCCTAAGCGGGTAAGCAATACTAATTGCGAACGTTTCAGCCGGTAACGATAGACCAGCAACAGCAGATTATCGTCCATGATTTCATAATCCATAACCGAATAATGATCGTCCTTAAAAACAGGAATAACGGGACTTGCTGAAATGGCGACTCCTTCCAACATGTAGACTTGCGATTTAAGCGGTATCCTTACCGTATCGCTGACATATCTGGTAATATCGAGCATCATGGCCTCGTAGCCTATGGCCGTAAGCTGAAGCGTTACCGGCAGCTTTTTCAAAGGCAGGCTGAACCGTCCGTTCCTGTCGGTGAATGTGCCGGTTTTACTGTGTTCTACCTTGATGGTTACTCCCTGCACCGGCTTTTGCGAAAGGTCGTCAATGATTATCCCTTTCAGCATATGCGTCTGGCCGTAGGATGCAAGTGAAGCAAGAAAAAGACAGACTAAGAATAGTGATCTACCCGCGTTTTTCATGTGTTACTTATTTTTAATTTATTGGTCAAATAGCCTGTATCCATAAAATATCATTTTCATTTTTTTAGACGCTGATTTGCGCGGATTTAAACGGATTTATTCTTTTATCCGTTTCTTTCCGCGTCAATCCGCGTCTCTATTTTTTATCCGCGTCAGTTACAAACCTTCATTTTTAACAATTTCCATTTATCCTTTTCTCCCACGCCTTTGTACAGGAAATACACCTCACCTTTGTATATCTGAATCTTTTTGGGAAAAATATACGGTATACTCTTACAATCGTCTAATTATCCAGTATAAAGATTGATTTGCTTAAGGTGGTAAATACCGTTTTCCATAAAATAAGTATAGGCTTTTTCGGCAGGGATATCCATCAGTATGTTTTTACCCCACTTATCTCTTCCGGAAATAAAGGATTTCCCTATGTTATCAAAAACATGCCCGAGCTGGTTTCCAAAATTAAGCTCTTCCTCTTTATGAAAGGTAATGGGTATCCCACTGATGATGTTCGTTCCCGTATCCAGAATTTCGATGGAATCGTTTGGAAAATTGAATAACAACATCCGGTCGTCACCAAATTTATACAGTGGTGCATTGATTTTCTTATAATAAAACATTTCATCGGCTAACAGAGGACCTCTTCCTGTTTTTGCAAGGAAAATCCGATCATCCTTCTTTCGCCAGATCATCTCCTCATCCCTGATGAAACGGGTATAATGTTTCCCTTTGGAACTCTGCCAATAACCAATGCCACTAATGAATCCATCGGGACTGTATTCCTGGAAATACAAACGATTGTTAATTGAAAAAGTGAAATTCTTCATGATATCATACAACGTGTCGTATTGAGTGATGTGTGTAAAAATTAACTTTTTTGCCCCGACATAAAAGAAGCACTGGTAGGCTCTTCCACCTTGGGTAACATAATGCACATTCTCCAAAGCATCTTTGTATAATTTTGAAGGCGTTTCGGGTGCATCGGTATAATCGAGTGTATCGCCCAGACGGGTAAGCAGTACTAATTGCGAACGCTTCAGCCGGTAACGATAGACCAGCAACAACAGGTTATCGTCCATGATTTCATAATCGAGAACCGAATAGTGATCATCCTTAAAAACCGGAATGACGGGGCTGGCCGAAATAGCTACTCCTTCCAGCATATAGACTTGCGATTTAAGCGGTATCCTTACCGTATCGCTGACGTATCTGGTAATATCGAGCATCATGGCCTCATAACCTATGGCTGTAAGCTGAAGTGTTACCGGCAGTTTTTTCAAAGGCAGGCTGAACCGTCCGTTCCTGTCGGTGAATGTGCCGGTTTTACTGTGTTCCACTTTGATGGTTACTCCCTGCACCGGTTTTTGCGAAAGGTTGTCAACGATTATCCCTTTCAGAATATGCGTCTGGCCGTAGGATGCAAGTGAAGCAAGAAAAAGACAGACTAAGAATAGTGATCTACCCGCGTTTTTCATTTGTTACTAATTTTTAATTTATTGGTCAAATAGCCAGATAGCCATAAAATATCATTTTCATTTTTTTTAGACGCTGATTTGCGCGGATTAAAACGGATTTATTTTTATCCGTTTCTTCCCACGTTAATCTGCGTCTCTATTTTTTATCCGCGTCAGTTACAAACCTTCATCTTTAGCAAATTCCATTTATCTTTATCTCCTACGCCTTTATATAAAAAATACACCTCGCTTTTGTATACCTGAATCTTTTTTGGAAAAATGTACGGAATGTCTTTGCAATCTTCCAGTTCACCGGTGAATATATTGATACGTTTAATACTATAAATGCCATTCCTGACAAAAAAGGTATAAGCTGTTTGCTGAGGTTCGTCCACAAGTATTTTTTTCCCCCACTTTTTTTTACCAGATACAAATACCTGAAACAGTTCTTCCAGTCTTCCAGGGGAGCAATATCATCTTCTTTATGAAATGAAATAGGAACGGTACTTAAGATCTTTGCCTCTGCATCCATGATTTCAATTTCATCTTTCGATAAGTTAATAACAGCTATTTTGTTTTCGCCTAACTTTACCATGGGCGCATCTATCTTCGTATAGTAAAACATATCCCACGCCCTTTTTTCATAGTCTTTCAGAGAATTGTAGGTAGCCTGTTCTTTAATCTTTTCATGAAGTCGCTTTTCATCTGTGATGAAACGGGCATAATGCTTCCCTACAGAACCTTCATAATAACCAATGCCGGTAGTGAATCCATCGGGACTGTATTCCTGAAAATACAGACGATCTCCTATTGAAAAGGAATAACTTTTCATTAAGCGATAAAGGGAATCATAACTTGTAACGTAAGGAAAAATCAGCTTTTTTGCTCCTGTGTAAAAGAAACACTGGTAAGCCGTTCCGCCCTGGGTAACATAATGCACATTTCCTAATACATCTTTGTATAATTTTGAAGGTGTTTCGGGAGCATCGGTATAATCGAGTGTATCGCCTAAGCGGGTAAGCAGTACCAGTTGCGAACGCTTCAGCCGGTAACGATAGACCAGCAACAGCAGATTATCGTCCATGATTTCATAATCCAGAACCGAATAATGATCGTCTTTAAAAACCGGAATGACGGGATTTGCTGAAATGGCTACTCCTTCCAGCATATAAATTTGTGGTTTAAGCTGTATCTTTACCGTATCGCTGACGTATTTAGTAATATCGAGCATCATGGCCTCATAACCGATAGCCGTAAGCTGAAGCGTTACCGGCAGTTTTTTCAAGGTCAGGCTGAACCGTCCATTCCTGTCGGTGAATGTACCGGTTTTGCTGCGTTCCACCTTGATGGTTACTCCCTGCACCGGCTTTTGCGAAAGATCGTCAATGATTATTCCTTTCAGCATATGCGTCTGGCCGAAAGAGGCAAGAACGATCAGGGAAAACCACAGGGATAGCAGCAAACTTTTCAGGTTTGCTATGGTTTGTTTTGTCAGTTTTATGTTGCTATTGAACCGCATACCTCATCGTAATCAACGATATAAAACAAACTCTTTTAATTACAAATATTCTGCAACTAAATACGCTTCAATATTAATACATCTATCAATACAAAGCACATAAATGTTAGAAAAAAAGAAATATTATTTTTTCATTTCCTGTTTTATTGAAAGATAAAGCACTGATATTATGACAAAAACAGGTAAAATAATTTTTACGGGATTATTTTTTTATTTGTGAACTGATTTTTTTTGTACTTTTATAGCATTAATTCATTATTCACTTAAAAATAGAATGTTATGGCAAGTATCAGCGAAACCGGCCATGATAAAAATGTTGCCGGTGCAGAAAAATTAATCGCCGAATGCAAGGCTTTGGGAACGGATTATAACCCATCCAATCCTGATTTAGGTATTCCAACGCTCGAACAGATGTTCGGCAATGCAAAACAATCGTCGCTTAATCTTAAGACGGTAAAACCTATTTTTGACAAGGCTACGGCTGCCCGCGAGGACGGGTTTACCCCCCTGGTTAAATTAGTAACGCGGAGTATCGCCGCACTCTCTTCATCGGGAGCGCCGGTACAAATTATCGAGGACGCGCGTACGCTTGCCCGTAAAATCCAGGGCCGCCGCGCTACGCCCAAAACTGTACCCGAAGGAAATTCCACTACCGGGGAACCCGAAGGAGAAGCTAAAAACATTTCTGTATCCCAGCAGAGTTACGATTCGCTTATCGAACACTTTGATGCGCTCATCCAGTTGTACAAAGCCGAGCCGATGTATAATCCCAACGAACCCGACCTTAAAACCGGCGCTCTCGAGACCTATTGCGGCACGCTTCGCACCCTGAATACAACAGTGATCAATGCCAGCATTCCTTATTCCGAAGCCCTTAATGCCCGTAACAAAATTCTGTATGCTCCCGGCACAGGGGTAGTGGATATAAGCAAAGCCGTTAAAAAATATGTGATGTCGGTATTAGGCGCTTCCCATCCCACCTACAAACGCATCAATGCTATTCCTTTTAAAAATCTGCTGAAAAATTAAGGGTGGAAACAGGGCGTAACCCTTAACCGCTATGTAAAATATTATTCTTTCGGCATTCTCGTAGCAAAAAAAAACAGGACAAATCGAAACCAAATTTAGGTATTTTGAGATTTTTTCTCATATTTTTGTTGTTTGTCAAAAATATTACATTAATTTTGTGCTAATTTTGAGAATATTTAGAATATTAATTAAAACTCCTTAATTATGTTAGTCGAATTTACAGTGGGAAATTTTCTCTCTTTTAAGGATAAAAGAACACTTAGTTTTGAAGCTGGTAGCATCTCTGAATTACCAGAAAATGTAATAAAAATTAACAAATACAAACTACTTCGTTCAGCGGTTGTCTATGGTGCAAATTCGAGTGGAAAAAGTAATTTGATTAAAGCATTGGACAGAATGCGCGACGTTCTTTTGAATTCGGTTAAATTAAATGACAAGGACGAATTAGATTATTCTCCTTTTTTATTATCCAATCAATCTGAAAAGGCTCCTACGTATTTTGAAATTGAATTTATAATTTCTGAAAAAAAGTACAGATATGGTTTTGAATATAATAATGTAGAGATTGTTAATGAATGGCTTTTTATTAAAGATGGGACAAAAAAGGAGGTTGCACAGTTTATCAGAACACCGGAAGGAATTGGAGTGTCCGATGATTTTAAAGAAGGGAATGGCAAAGAATCTTCTACTAATAACAATAGATTGTTTGTTTCTCTTGCAGCACAGTTAGGAGGGCCTATCTCCAAAACAATCATTGAATGGTTTAGAAATTATAATGTATTGTCAGGAATTGATCATAAGGACTATAAAGGTTTTACGTTAAAAATGTTACATGATAAATTTAATGGATGCGAAGAATCCCTTTCATTATTTCAAAAGCTCAAATTGGGATTTCAAGATATTAATGTTATAGAATCTGAATTTAGCATTTCCGATTTACCAAATGATTTGCCTGAAAAAATAAAAGTAAAAATTTCTAAGGACTTACGTGACAAAACGGTTATTTCAGCAAAAACTATCCACAATAAATATGACAAAAATGGAAAAGTTGTGGATTCGGTATTATTTGATACGGAAGTACAAGAATCGGAGGGTACAAAAAAAATAATTGATTTATCAGGACCTGTTTTTGACACCTTAATTTCAGGAAAAATTCTGATTATTGATGAATTGGATGCAAAACTTCATCCCCTATTAACAAAACAAATTGTAGCATTATTTAACAATAGTAAGACTAATCCCCAAAATGCTCAATTGTTTTTTGCCACTCATGATACCAATCTTTTAAATTATGATCTTTTCAGAAGAGATCAGATTTGGTTTACCGAAAAAGATGAATCTGAGCAAACAGATTTATATTCCCTTGTTGAATTTAAACTTCCTGACGGCTCAAAAGTAAGAAATGACAGTAACCTTGAAAAAAATTACATTAGAGGTCGTTATGGAGCTATTCCGTTTATAACAAATTCATAATCTCTTTTGTAAAAATGGCTCGGACACTAAAAATAGATAATGTTTTAAAAAAACGTTTTGCAAAAAAAGAGCAAAAGGAAAAAAGAGAAGGAGTAAAAGATTTAAGAGTTTATTTTCTCATTGTTTGCGAAGGTGAAAAAACTGAACCTAATTATTTTAAATCATTTCCCCAAAAGGTCGGAACTACGGTCTATGATCTGACTTTTGATGGAGGCGGTATAAGTACCACCAAGGTTGTTGAAAAAGCCATCGAATTACGAAACAAATCAATTCAAAAGTATGATAGGGTTTGGGCAGTTTTTGATCGGGATAGCTTTAAACCAAATCTTTTTAATGGAGCAATAGCCAAGGCAATGGCCAATGATATTGGATGTGCCTGGAGTAATGAAGCTTTTGAATTATGGTATTTGCTCCATTTTTATAATAGAGTAACAGCTATGCATCGGGATGAATATAAAAGAGCTATTGAAAGAGCCATTAATGAAAAAATAGTAATTTCTTCAAAATCAAAGAAACAAGAAATTTTCAAATACAAAAAAAACGCAACCGATATGTATGCCACCCTTATAAAATACGGACATCAGGAGCAAGCAATCCATTGGTCAAAAGAACTCACTAAACAACATGTTGGAAGTAATTTTGCCAGCCATAATCCATGTACGACCGTATATCAATTAGTTGAAGAACTTATAGGGAAATCGGAAGAACTAAATAATTTGATTGCCAAAAAATACGACTTAGGCGAATAGATTTATGAATATATTTTCTATTGGCAAAAATTGTCCAATCCATATCATCAGTGTTCTGTAATTTTTCAAGGCTTTATCAATGTTTTATCAATATCAATTCCTTAAAGTAAAAAGAGAAAAATGTGTATTTTAATTTTACCACGACGGTTAAGTCCTCAAATCTTATGCAACTAACTGACATTTTGAAAAATATTACCGTCTCTACAATATAGTTTGTTACCGCTTTGATAAAACTAACGACCACTTTGATGAAACTCGCATGCGCTACCATGTAACTCGCGACCGCTATTATAAAACCAACGGTTGCTTTGATAAAACTAACGACCGCTTTGATAAAACTCGCATGCGCTATCATGTAACCCGCGACCGCTATTATAAAACTAATGGTTGCTTTGATAAAACTAACGACCGCTTTGATAAAACTCGCATGCGCTACCATGTAATTCGCGACCGCTATGCGTTATTCCGTATCCGCTATCTTATATCAACCTACAGCTAAATCGTACATCGTAATTCGTAATTCATAATTCGTAATTGATTCCCTCTATTTCATGGCATCGAGCATGGCTTTGATCAAAGCTTCGGTATCAATGGCCACATCGGCAATGGTAGCATCAAGCATATAACAGGGAGCGGTAAAAATAAGGTGTTCTTTATCTATTGCCACTTCGCCATGGTTGGTTTTTTTATGAATGATACCCATTTTCAGGGCTTCATTCAGCGAACCGGATTCCCCGCCAAGGGTAATCACCACCTTACCGAATACCTTCCCAAGAATAACGGGAGCAATACACATAGCGCCTATGGGTTTTTTCAGGGCGGCAGTCTTTCGCAGGGCTTCGGCAAGCGGAGGATACACTTCACAGGCAGCGCCCTTAAAAGCAAAGTTGCAAAGGTTTTTGGCAATCCCGTTACCGCCGGGGATCACCAGGGCATCAAAATCCTCGGGCTTGTATTCGCCCAGTTCTTTGATATCGCCACGGGCTATGCGGGCAGCTTCCACAAGCATATTCCGTTTTTCGGGCATTTCGTTAGCTTTGTAATGATTCCAAACGTAATGCTGCTCCTTGTCGGGAGCAAAAATCTGGTAGTCGGAGCCCAATTTTTTAATGGCAAGCAATGTAAGTGTCGATTCATGGATTTCGGAACCGTCCATGGTTCCACATCCGCCTAAGATTACAGCAAATTTTTTCATCAGCTTTGTTTTATTTTAAGTTTTATTTCTTCGGTTTCTTTTTCATAGCCCGGTTTGCCAAGCAAAGCAAACATATTTTTCTTATACGCCTCCACGCCCCGCTGGTTGAATGGATTAATGCCCAGCATATATCCGCTCAAAGCGCAGGCAAATTCATGGAAATAGATCAGTTGTCCCAGGTATTTCTCATTCAGTTGCGGAATACCGATGGCAATATTCGGTACGCCACCTTCCACATGGGCAAGTTTGGTTCCGAGTTCGGCCATCTTGTTTACATAATGAATGGGTTTGCCCGATAAATAATTCAACCCGTCCAGATCAGCCGGCTCGTAAGGAATATTGAGGGTGTGATACGTTTTTTCCACCGAAAGCACAGTTTCAAAAATGTTGCGTAAGCCTTCCTGTATATATTGCCCCATGGAATGAAGGTCGGTAGTAAAGCTGGCTCCCGACGGATAGATGCCTTTATTTTCCTTGCCTTCGCTTTCGCCATACAATTGTTTCCACCATTGGGTAAGATAAATCAGTTTGGGTTCATAATTCACCATTATTTCCAATTGTTTCCCGCTACGGTAAAGCGCGTTGCGTGTTGCGGCATACAATGCGGATGAATTTTCGTCAATATTGTCGGTCTTTGTTACCTGTTTCTGCATCGCTGCCGCTCCGCCCACGAGTGCGCGAATGTCGAAACCAGCCACGGCTATCGGCAATAAGCCAACAGGTGTCAACACGGAATATCTGCCACCAATATCGTCGGGAACAACATAAGTTTTGTACCCTTCTTCGTCGGCTAATTTTTTAAGCGCACCCTTCGATTTGTCGGTAATGGCAAGGATGCGTTCCCTGGCTCCGGCTTTGCCATATTTTTTTTCAAGATGATTCTTAAGGATACGGAAAGCGACGGCAGGCTCGGTGGTAGTTCCCGATTTTGAAATAACCACCAGAGCATACGAATGAACGTTGAGCACTTCCAGAAGTTCTGCCATATAATCTTCGCTGAGATTTTGTCCGGCAAAGATTATTTTAGGATAAGCGCTTTTCAGAAAAGGGCTGAAATTATGGCTAAGGGCTTCAATAACGGCGCGTGAACCAAGATAGGAACCGCCTATCCCTACAACTACGAATATTTCGGCAGTGTCCTTTATCTTTTGGGCATCACCCGCAATGTCGTTGAACAATTTTTCATCAATTTCGTTTGGTAGATTCACCCATCCCAGGAAATCGTTGCCTTGTCCGGTTTTTTCGATAAGCATTCGGTGGGCGGAAGTGATTTCTTTTTGTAATAAATTAATTTCGTTACGATTTATGAAATTAAAAACGTGTGAAATGTCTAAGGTTAGAAGTGCCATAAGCATAAATTTTTTAAGAAATTAAAAGTACAACAAAAAAACATCAGAAAATAAAAAAAAGTGCGGTCATTGACGAACGCACTTTTAAAAACAAACAACAAAATCATTGAAAACAGCAATAATATCTTTACAGACGATTGAAAATCACTGATATTATTATTTGCTGAAAATAATTACTTTTACATCCAAATAATCTCGGTCTTTCGGGATGCAAATCTATTTCAAATACCGGGGGGCAAAAGTTAAAGACTTCTAATAAACGTTAAATTTTGTTAACCTGAAAAATAGTTAATTACCAGGCAGTAATTTTGCAAAAATGAAGTATCTTCAGGAATCAATATCATATAAACCGGGAACAACAATAATGGGTATTCTATTTAACCATTAAAAAGCAAATTATTTACGGATGAATAAAAAGAACATAATCGTAGTAACCATCCTGGTTTGTTTAGTACTTGTTGGCCTGGTAGGAATCCAGATCTACTGGATAAAAAATGCTTTAGCCGTAAAACGAACTAATTTTGAACGGAATATTGTAGAAGCGGTAAACATAGTTGTCAATAAATTAGAAAAGTTAGAGGTTGCCGACCAGATTAATAAACAATTAAATACCAATCAAAAAGGGCAGGATTTATTTACAACCATAGATTCTATTAATTATCTGTATCTAAAAGAACTGGAGAAACGTTCCGGCGAGAATAAACCCGAAAATCTGTTTGGAATTTCTTCCGAAAAAATTCAGATTCAATATTCCGAGAGAAAAAACGGGAAAACGGTTAAACATTATGATACAACTATAGTATCCCATTCGGGTCATGGAACATATTCCCCGGAACAACCGCTTTATTCCGAAAAAAAAACAATAGGCAAAATTCCCGATCAACCATCCGATTCTGTAAAATACAATTCAAAATCGCGGATGAAAACGCTGATGCAAAAAAAGAATACGCTGGTTAAGGAAGTTTTCAATGAGTTATTTAATTTTAAGCATGTCCAGCCTATCGAAGAGCGGGTCGATCCCAAAATTCTGGATTCTCTACTGACTGCTGAATTACGGAATAAAGGAATAGAGACTCCGTTTGAATTTGGAATTTTCAGTTCTGTCCGTAACCGCATGGTTTATCAAAAAACAGGCGATTATACCAATGAACTCCTGAAAAAAAGTTTAGGATTTATTCTTTTCCCCAACGATATGCCCATTTCGCCCGATTATCTTATGATATATTTCCCCAACGAAAAGAGATATTTATTTACCAAAATTGCGGGCATGTTGTCAATCTCCATTACTTTAATTATTACCATCATCATTTTATTCTCGTATGCCATAAGCACTATCATCAAACAGAAGAAGCTTTCAGAGATGAAAAATGACTTTATCAACAACATGACTCATGAATTTAAAACGCCAATTTCTACCATTTCACTTGCCTGCCAGGCATTGAACGATCCTGATATTAAAAAAATTGACGGATTACCCGATAATTACATTCATATTATCAATGAAGAGAATAACCGCCTGGGCGGGATGGCCGAAAAGATACTCCAAACAGCAATCATTGAAAAAGGAAAATTAAATCTCAAACGAGAATTAATTGATGTACATGAAATTATCCGAGATGTTATTAAAAATATGGGTTTACAAATAGAGAGCAGAGGCGGTAGGATTACAACCGATTTCCAGGCTAACCTGTCGCAAATCAAAGCCGACAAAGTTCATGTTACAAACCTGATAAATAATTTACTGGATAACGCTAATAAATACACCCACGAAACGCCGGAAATTGTTGTAGCCACCGAAAATTTTCCCGACGGTATCCTTATCAGTATAAAGGATAATGGCATAGGAATAAGCAAAGCCAACCAGAAAAAAATATTTGAACATTTATATCGTGTTCCTACCGGAAATATTCACGATGTAAAAGGATTCGGGCTGGGACTAACCTATGTAAAAGCAATCATCGAAAAACATGGCGGCAGCATTTCGGTAGAAAGTGAATTAAAAAAAGGTTCAAAATTTAAAGTATTTTTACCATTTGATAATAATTCCGAATATTAATTCAATAAAATGAAATATCCATAAGTGCTATGCTCATACTAATCGAGAATGATATTTTATGGATATTCCATTTGACCAATAAATTAAAAAATTAATAACAAATGAAAAGTGATGGAAAAAAATAAGATTCAGGTATTACTGGCCGAAGATGACCACAATCTGGGCAGTATTCTCAAAACATTTTTGGATGCTAAAGGATATTCTACAACATTATGCGTTAACGGGCTTGATGCATTAGAAACATATCGTGAAAAAAACAATTTCGATTTTTGTATCGTTGATGTGATGATGCCTGTAAAAGACGGGTTTACACTTGCCAAAGATATACGGAAAGAAAACAAAAAAATCCCGATACTTTTCCTGACTGCCAAATCGATGCAGGAGGATAAACAGAAAGGCTTCGAACTTGGGGCAGATGATTATCTGACAAAACCTTTTAATATGGATGAACTCCTGATGCGTATGCAGGCTATCATACGGCGTTCGGGAATTAAAAACCGTGATAAAGCCCAGAATATTTTTAAATTGGGTACCTATATTTTCGACTATAACCGTCAATTGTTGACAAGGGAAAATTTCGAACAAAAACTTACTTCAAAAGAATCCGATTTACTCGAACTTTTATGTGAAAATCTGAATGAAGTTGTTGAACGTTCCTTTGCTTTAAACAAAATCTGGCGCGACGACAGTTATTTTAATGCCCGGAGTATGGATGTATATATTGCCAAATTGCGCAAATATCTGAAAGATGACGAAAACGTTGAATTAATCAATGTTCACGGCATTGGATTCAGATTATTTGTAAACGAGTAAACTTATTGTATCACAATTTTCTGACTTGCGATTATCCGTTTACCAGCCGTTGAAAGCTGAATGAAATATACTCCTTTGGAAAACGCCCTGGAATTCCACCGGACAATGTGTTGCCGGGGCGTAATTTCTGAAGAATCTATCTGTAAACCCGACGCATTAATAAATTTCAATACCGAATTTTCATCTACTTTACATTCAATCACTACTTCCCCTGCCGACGGGTTAGGATAAACTTTTAATATGTCCGGATGATTTGGTAATGGACTTTTCGTTCCCAGATAATTCTGATCCCAAATAGCTAAGGTATATTCTCCTTTTTGCAAATTGGGAACAATCAGGTTACCTATACTCCAAGCACCCTGCCTGCTAAAATTCACCGATTGCCAATCAAAAGCCGGGCTTTGACGGTATAAAATGACTAAAGAATCGGAAGAATTTATAATTAATGTATTATCGAGGTTAGCACTTTTGTTATAAAAGAAATATCCGGTAGCATTAAAATCGGAAGGAAAAATTCCGTCAATTTTCCAATAACGGTAATCAGAAAGTCGTAAACCGGGAACCGGCATTTTTAACGAATCGGGAGCAACCCAGTTATGTTCAACGCGAATGAATGCCGAATCACTGGCCTGATGAACCTTAAATTTAGAGAAACAATCCGTATAATTTAATGAATCTCCGGTTTTTACAACATTAATATAATCAGTAATGGCGTCGCTGAGTTTGTCGTTGGGATCCATCAAAACCACCGAAGGTTGAAAGGGTAAAACAAACGTTTTGCTTCCGGTTGATCCCGAAAAACTCATGGTGTCATTATACGATTGCCAGTTGGAATTTATAAAACCTAATTCTACCCTGTTGGAATTGGAATATATACTGGTTCCTTTTAATCGTTGTTTTACAAAAACGGTAACCTGATAAGTAGCGCCATTGGGCAAAACAGCAAACGAATCAACAGAAAATTGAGGAAAACCAGGCTGGAAGACCCAGGCATCAAAAAAATCATTCATATTGATACCGGTATAATTTGTGATAAAATCACGCAGATCGACTGATGAAGCATGATGGTATGCAAATTGATTCAGATAAGCTTTTATTGTACTGAAAAAAAGGCTGTCGCCCAGATAACCGCGCAAAGTATGAGCTACCTGGCCTCCTTTATCGTAAACGGTACTTCCGTAAGTATATTCCGGAGGAATACCGTACAACGCCCGGTATCCGCCATCTTTGATATGGGTAAATTGCAAAACATCTTTTAATTTGCTTCGCATGGTGGTTTTATAACTTTCTTTCCCGTAAAGTCCTTCGCGAAAAACCGACTCGCAAAATACCGCCCAGCCTTCGTTCAGCCACATGTCGTCAGCCGAAGCGCAGGTAACCTTATCGCCAAACCACATGTGCGAAAGCTCATGAGCGTAAAGCCATTCATCGGAAAGCGACCCATTAATACTCGAATTGGGATAAGTGATATTGGTTGCGTGCTCCATTGCACCTTTGGCAGCGCCCACATAACCAACTCTTTCCCAGGGATAAGCTCCAAAACGGTTTTCGTATACAGATAAAATATTTTTTAAATGCAAAAAAGAACCGGGAACATTTTGTACATGGGCCGGAGGAACATAGATGGCAATGGGTGTCTGGCCATTTATTCCGGCAAAAGTATCGTTGACCGGAACATAATTTCCGACAGCCACGGAAGCAAGGTAGGTCGGAAGGGTATTATTCATTTTCCAGTGAAATGTTCGGGTTCCGTTACCATTATCAACTTCCGAAATCAACGTACCACCACAAACGGCTGTATTTATGTCGGAAACAGTAATGTACATATCGTAAAGAGCCCTGTCGGTAAAATCGTCAACGCAGGGAAACCAGGATTTGCCAAGATTGTGCGGATTAGAGTCAAAGCCCACACCAAGATTAAAAGCATAAGATCCAACAAAATGAAAACCGCCCCAGTCGGAAGCATCGGTAAAAGGATGACCGTGATAATATATCCGGGCTACCACCGTGTCGTTGATATTTAAAGGCACTGCCAGTGAAATTTTCAACAGCGTAGTATCATTATAAATAAATGGAGTTTTTATATTGTTGATAAATACCGAATCCACTGTTAATGTCAGTAATTCAAGTGGCAGCGTATTTAATCCGTTAATTTTTGATGCGATTTGAAGTTCGGTATAACCATCAATCGTTTTCGCATCAAAATCGAGAACGCTAAGATGGATGTCGTAGTGAACCACATGAATACTGTCGCCGGAAAGACGTGAAACGTTAAAATTATGATTCTGTGAAAAAGCAAACTGGCTGATAACCAAAGCGATTAAAAACCAACAATAATAAATTACACGATTCATGCTTAAAGAATTGAGGTTAAACTATATTAAAAAGGCAAAAAATTGCGTTAGTATTTGATAGAAGCAAAATTAGCCAAATTTACAACCATTTCTCCCAATTGTTTTCAAAAAAATGTAAATTTGAATTTTCTTTTTAAAAGTCATTTAAAACAAGCTAAAATGTTCGGAAACGTACTTAAGTTGAGCGTTGGTGGACAAATAATTTTTGATTATAAAACTAATATACTATGAAACAATAACATGCCAAAAATGGCACGATATTTAATCATTACGGTGAAACAATTAAATAAATTTTGCATGAAACGAATTATCCTTGGGCTTTTAATGTTATTAGTGGGAATTACAACGGCAAATTCCCAGACAGTTAAAAAAATATGGTCGCTGGAAGAATGTATTAATTATGCTTTGGCAAACAACCTTCAGATAAAACAACAACAATTGCTTGTGAATGTTGCCAACGAAAATTTATTACAAAGCAAAATGAATTTGCTGCCCAACCTG
>Ga0183097_10959_pt1 | contig 23653 bp, 24 predicted proteins | sample BioMet8_FD_128883 | JGI IMG/M metagenome (GOLD analysis project Ga0183097, IMG submission 128883) | Microbial communities from bioreactor (seeded with sewage sludge) at Lawrence Berkeley National Lab, California, USA - Biofuel... | ecosystem: Engineered > Bioreactor > Anaerobic > Unclassified ... | reverse complement strand
AGCGGCTCCCTGACCGACAGCGGCGGAAGCATCACCTTTAAAAACAGCGGCAGCTATACGCTGACCGCGACGGCAGTCAACAGCGCGGGACAGGAAACTGTCTATTCGCAGATGGTCACGGTTTATCCCGTGATCGACGTGAGCTTTGACCTTCCGGAAACCACCCATACTGATAAGACAGTGATCATCGCCGAGTCAGCCGAGCTCCGAAACCTGAGCATCGCGTGGACGGTCACCAAAGACGGCGTCGCGGCCGAGTTGGACAGCGTCATGAGCGGCAGCATCGGCAATGGCGGTGGTACCGTCCAGTTTACGGATAAGGGCAGTTATACCCTGACCGCCTCGGCGACCGACGAAACCGGGCGGAGCTTTACGCATAGTGAAACGGTTACGGTCTTCCCGGTGCCGGACGTCGCGTTTGAGCTTCCCGCGACCACACACACCGATACTACCATTAAACTCGGGACAACCCTGACAGAGATGGACGGCCTGACCGCAGAATGGAGCTTGACCCGTGGCGGCGAGGCGGTTGCGCTGAGCGATTATATCGACGGCACACTCACCAACGACGGTGGCTCCATCCGATTCATAGATAAGGGCGTGTATACGCTGACCGCCACGGTCACCGACGCCACTGGTAGAACCTTTGAAACCTCCTCCAACGTCACCGTGTATCCTGTGGGCGCGGTCGGCTTCTACATGCCTGAAATTGTTCACACGGACGAAATCGTCGCGGTGGAAGCAACCTTCGAAAATATTGACACAGCCACGGCGGAATGGACGCTGACCCGTAATGACGCAGCGGTCACCATCGACAATTATATCGATGGTACGCTGACAAACAACGGCGGTAGCATCCGGTTTACGCAAAAGGGCGAATATGTCCTGACAGCCTCCTTCACCGATGGAGCCGGCCGGAGCTATAGCTACAGCCAGACCGTCACGGCTTATCCCGTGCCAGCGCTGACCTTCAGCCTCCCGGAATCCGTGCATACCGATACGGACGTCGTGATCGACGCGGCCTCCACGGAGATGGACGGCTTGACCGTGGAATGGATGGTGGACAACACCTACGGGTTCCAGAATTGGGACACCTATATCAGCGGCGGTCTCTCAAACGACGGCGGCACGATCCGCTTCAAACACGCCGGCGTATATGAACTGGTGGCAAGGGTGACTGACGCCGCCGGACGGGTATTTCTCTTCGAACCCGGCGACAAAATTGAGGTGCTTCCGGTTCTCACGATCCAGTTTAATCTGCCGGAAACCACCTACCCCGACCGGACGATCGACCTCCGAACCACAGGAAACAACAATCTGCTGCCGGTGGAATGGTCGCTGAACAAGGACGGAAAAAGCGTGTCCCTTTCCACCTATATCAAGGGCACGCTGAACGCCCAGGGCGGCAAAATCCAGTTCGCAGACGACGGTGAATATGTCCTCACGGCCACTATGACCGACGCGCTGGGCAGAACCTTCTCCTGCAGCGACAGTATCACCGTTTACCCGATCTCCGAAATTGAGCTGACCTTGCCGCAGACCGGGTATGCCGGAGAAACCACTACGGTATCCGTCAGCGGTACTCACCTGGATAACCTGACCACCGTGTGGACGGTTTCCAAGGACGGCGGCGAAGCGGCTCCGTATTCCGATTACGTCAGCGGAACTCTGTCAAGTGACGGCGGGAACATCGTGTTTAACAGCAAAGGTAGCTACACGCTGACCCTTACCATGACCGACGCGCTGGGCCGAGCTTTCTCCGAGAGTTTGGCGATCACCGTCTATCCCATCCCGGAGATGCAGATCAGCCTCCCGGCCCTCAATTACAGCACTGAGGCGATTGCGGTCGGCGTAAGCGGAACCGAAATGGACGGTCTGGATATTGACTGGCGCATATCCATAAATGGCGGCGCCGCCGTTCCATATACCAGCGTCGCGGCCGGGACCCTATCCGAAAGCGGTGGCACAATTACACTCAGCACCAACACAACCGCCACTGTGCAGTTCATCGCAACGGGCACGGACGCGATTGGTCGTTCCTTTACCTTTAAATCCAATACGGCAGCGCTCAAACCCATCGCGGAGTGCGGTTTCACCCTTCCGGCCTCCGTTCACATTGGAAATGCGGCCACCGTCACCACAACGGACAGCTCTGGTATGGAGAGTAACAGAATCGTATGGTCGCTGACCAAGGACGGAAGCACCGCAAGCTATAACGGAACCCTATCCAACAGCGGCGGCAGCATTACCATCAGCGCTGCGGGAACCTATAAGCTGACAGCTACGGTCACGGACAGTGAAGGGCGGGTGTTCTCTCACTCCGAGAGCATCGCCATTACTAATACCGAACCCAGCGCACCGACCGCCAGCGCCACTCCGACCCGGACAGCCAGCAACGGCAAATTCCTCGTCAATTTCTCCGCTTCCTCGATTGACCCGGACGGCGATGCTGTGACCTATGAGTGGGACGGCACAAGCGCCGATGGCTACTACGCGGCAGGAACGTATACCGTCAAAGTCCGAGCCAAGGACGTCTGGGGCCTGTATTCTGGCTGGATGGAAGTGAACTTCACCGTCTCTAACTCCGCTCCCACAACGCCGGTCATCACCCGTTCACCCAGCGGGAACAGTTTCAGCCCCGGCACAGCGGTAACCATTACGGCGGCCTCCACAGACCCAGATGGCGATGCCATCACCTATGTGTGGGACGGCCGACTTGCGGAAACCAGCACTGGCTATCCACTTGGCAAGAATATCGTCAAGGTCAAGGCGGTGGATTCCTCCGGCACCGAGTCCTCCTGGGCGGCTATTATATTTTTTGTAGCGGATTCTTCCCATGGCGGCGGTATGACACTCACCGGGCCGGAGTCCACCATTATTGAAGACGGCGTGCAGGGCGCGACCATCACGAAATGGACATTTACCGTCCCTTCTGTCAGCGGGCACAGCGCAAACTACGACTACGGGCAGGTCAGAGGATACAATATCCAAACCGGCCAGTGGGAGCAGCTCAAAACGGTATCCTTCGACTCGTCTATTGGCAACTCGTTTGCGGCCACGGACGGCAATACGGGGCGCGTCTACAGCAACAACGGCGTTTACATGTACGGCACACTGACGCCCGGCGTCTATTCGAAGCTCGAATTCTACTACTACACGCCTCACAATTGCATGTATAACAAATCCAACATCACCTATTCCGTGGAGTTTTACTGGTCCGCGGGTTAAAAGCGCTGCCATCCCGCAGAGTCTTATAGCGAGCAGCATAAAAAGCAAGCCTTCCGCAGTGGCTACCATTGCGGAAGGCTTCTTAAATATCAGAATTTAGGAGGAATTTCATTATGAAAAAACTGTTTTCCAAACTCAGAAACGGGGCTGTGAAAGCCATCCCATCTGCGAAAAGTGCCCTGATCACTATGGTTGTATTGGGCAGACGCTCACGCAAAACGCTTGCCGGCAACCGCGCCGAGGGGTACATCGATACGGCCATCAAAATCCTGATCGCCGTGGTTTTGGGCGGTCTGCTCCTGGCCGGGCTGTACTCCTTGTTCGGAGATACGGTTCTGCCCACGCTGGTTGACCGCATCAAAGAAATGTTCAACTATGCCGGCTGACAGCGTCGCACAGGCGGCGCTTTTTTGCTGTCTGCTCCTCGCGGCCTCGGTATGGGACATCCGAAAGCGGATCGTCCCCGACACACTCTGCGTCCTCATTTTCTGCCTTGGCCTACGGACGCTTACACCTGATAAGCTGTTCGGCGTCCTGCTGGCTCTTCCACTTCTCATCGCCGCCCTTATAAAAGAGGGCGGCATGGGCGGCGGCGATATCAAGCTCACAGCCGCCGCGGGCTTCGTTTTGGGCCTCCCCGCGGGGACCGTGGGTCTGATCCTCGGCCTCACGGCGGTGCTGGGGTACGACCTGCTTCGTAAAGGCATCCGAAAACTGAAGAAAACCGAAGCGCCGGCGGCGGGAGAACACGTCCTGCCGCTGGCGCCCTTTTTATCCGCGGGCTTTATCGCCGCGTACATTATGAACTTAGGAGGCTCAATCCTATGAATCTATTCAAAAACCGCACCGTGGTGGGTGTTTTTTGCATCCTGCTCTCGCTGCTCATTTGCTTCGGCGTAACGCCGCTTTTCAACAGCGCCGTCAGCGAGAAGGCGGAAATTGTCCGCGTGGTCAAGGAGATCAAGGCCGGCGACGAGATCACGGCAGATATGGTGCAGACCTCAGAGGTGGGCGGTTACGGCCTGCCTGACAACGTGATTCGCCAGACCGATACTGTCGTCGGCAAATATGCCGCCGCCGACCTTTCCATCGGCGATTATATCCTCAGTACCAAGCTGACCGACACCCCCGCTGCGGAAAATGCCTATCTGTACAACCTCGACGGTACCAAACAGGCCATATCGGTCACCATCAAGAGCTTTGCGGAGGGCCTGTCCGGCAAGCTCCAGAGCGGAGATATTGTATCCGTCATTGCCCCCGACTATAACGGGCAGGGCACCACCGTCATCCCTGCCGAACTCCAGTATGTGGAGGTCATCGGCGTGACCGCCTCCTCCGGCGCCGACGTAGACACCGGAGAGGATACCGGCGACGAGGATCAGGAGCTGCCCTCCACCGTGACCCTGCTGGTGACAACCGAGCAAAGTAAGGTGCTGGCTGGGCTGGAATCGGACGGTACCATTCATCTGGCGCTTGTCTACCGCGGTACGGCAGAGAACGCCGGCAAATTTATCGCAGCGCAGGAGGAAACGCTGGCGTCGCTCTATCCCTCAAAGGACAGCGGGGGCACGCGGGAAACGGAGGCAAACTCCGCGGTCAATCAGAGTACCGAAGCGGAAAGCGGGGTGCAGTGATGCTGAACTTCAAGAAAAGCAGTATCTTCTCCCGTGGCGCGGAGAAGGATGAGCTGCCGCCCGAGCCGGAAGCTCAGGGCGGCATTCTCGCGGTTTGGGGTGCTCCCGGCAGCGGCAAGACCACCGTAGCGACAAAGATCGCAAAGTACCTTGCCGATCAGAAGCGCAACACGGTACTGATGCTCTGCGATATGACCGCGCCCATGCTACCCTGCATCTGCCCGCCCTCCGAGCTGGAATGCGACCATTCCCTGGGCAGTATCCTCGCCGCCGCTCATGTGTCCGAGCCGCTCATCAAGCACAACCTTGTGACACTGAAGAAATACAGCCATCTCACTCTCCTTGGCATGAAGAAAGGGGAAAACGAGTATACCTACCCGCCGTATTCGGAGGTGCAGGCTAAGGAACTGTTGGACGGGCTGCGAGAAATCGCACCCTTTGTTGTGGTGGACTGCGGAAGCTATATTGCAAACGACATCCTCTCGGCAGTCTCGCTGATGGAGGCCGACAGCGTTCTGAGACTGTCCAATGCCGATCTCAAATCCGTAAGCTATTTCTCCAGCCAGCTTCCGCTCCTGCGTGACAGCAAATGGGACGCGGACAAACAGTACAAGGTGGCCTCTAACGTAAAGCCCTGGCAGGCTGGAGAGCAGACCGCTCAGGCACTCGGATCGGTGGCTTTCACACTGTCGTATTCGCGGGAACTGGAGGATCAGTATCTCGCCGGAAACCTGCTGGCCGACCTGTCCCTCAAGGACAGCCGCACGCTGCGCAGGGAGATTGAAAAAATTACAAAGGAGGTATTTGAATGCTGAAGAAAGAAAGGGGCATCCTGAGCTTTTTCAGGAAAAACCGCGCGCAGGAGGACACAACCCCCAAACCGACTGAGGCCAGTCGGTGGCATGAGCTGTCACAGATCAATCGACCTGTGGAATTCACCGCTTCGGGACGGGCGCATTCTCTGTTCTTTACCCCCGAAAGCGAGGGCAAGGACTTTTCCTCCGTGCTGAATGACGTGCAAACATATATCTCCGCCAACTACAGCACCCTCATCACCGGGAACTCCGAGGACGCCAAAGCACAGCTGAAGCGCTATATCACGAAATATATTCAGGATCGCCGCATCGCGGTAAACGGCATCAGCGGAGAGAAGCTGGTAGACGCTCTCTATTCGGAAATGGCCGAGTTCGGCTTCCTCACCAAGTATATCCACGGCATCGGGATCGAGGAAATTGACGTCAACTCATGGAAGGATATTGAGGTGCAGTATTCGGACGGCAGGACGGTGAAGCTGGACGAGCGCTTCGGCAGTCCCGAGCACGCCATCAATGTCATCCGCAGAATGCTCCATGTCAGCGGCATGGTGCTGGATAACGCGAGCCCCATCGCGCTGGGCCATCTCTCCAAAAACATCCGCATCACAGTCCTGAAAAGCCCCATCGTGGACGAGGATGTGGGCGTCGCGGCCAGTATCCGTATTGTCAACCCGCAGAGCATGAAAAAGGATGATTTCGTCCGGGGTGGCACGGCTACGGAGCCGATGCTGGACTTTTTGTCCCTCTGCGTCCGGTACGGAATTTCCGTTTGCGTGGCGGGCGCCACCTCCAGCGGTAAGACCACCGTGGCTGGCTGGGTACTCACCACCGTCCCCGACAACAAGCGCATCTACACCATCGAAAACGGCTCCCGTGAGCTGGCGCTGGTACGGGAAATGGACGGCCGGGTGGTCAACTCGGTCATTCATACCCTGACCCGCGACAGCGACATCGACCGCCAGCGGATCGATCAGATCGGTCTTCTGGATGCGGCGCTTCGCTTCAATCCCGATATTATCGTGGTCGGTGAGATGCGGGGCGCCGAGGCGAACGCGGCACAGGAAGCCGCGCGCACTGGCGTGGCGGTAGTGACCACTATCCACTCCAACTCCTGCGAGGCCACCTACCGCCGCATGGTATCTCTGTGTAAGCGCGCGGTGGATACGCCCGATCAGACCCTCATGGACTACGTCACTGAGGCGTACCCCATCGTGGTATTCTGCAAGCAGCTCGAAAACAAGCAGCGGCGCATGATGGAGATTCAGGAGTGCGAAATCCTGCCGGATGGCTCCCGCCGCTTCCGCCCGCTCTTCCAGTACATCATCACCGAAAACCGGATGGAGGACGGAAAATTTATCATTGAGGGACACCATGAACAGGTCAACGCCATTTCAGACAGCCTCGCCAAGCGGCTACTTGAAAACGGGATGCCCCGGCCATTGATCGAGCGGCTCCAGGGAAAGGAGGCGGCAATCGCGTGACCACCGTTCTTCTGATTGCCTGCATCGGCATGATCACGGGCTTTTTCCTGATTCTCGGTATTTCCCCGATGGACTTCACCGGGGGAATCTTTTTCCGGCTCATCGACAAGCCGAAATCTATCCGCGACGAGGTCAAAGAGGCAACTCACCGGAAAAAGCTGTCCTATCTGCGACGGCAGATTGCCGAGGCGCAGTCCATCCTCAAGGTGACCGACCGGGAAAACCGATTCCCCATGCTTTGCGCCCTGTCTCTGGCGCTCTTCGCAGCGGGAGCATCTGCCGCAATTATTATGAGTAACTTCTTTCTCGTTCCCGTAATGGCAGTGGGAATGATGTTCCTGCCGTTCTGGTATGTAAAGCTGACGCAGACCCACTTCAAAAAGAACATCGCGGCCGAATTGGAAACCGCCCTGTCCATCATCACCACAGCGTACCTGCGCAACGAAGACATCCTCACTGCCGTTGAAGAAAATCTGGCATATCTGAATCCGCCCGTGCTGTCGGTGTTCCGTGACTTTGTAAACCGCGTCCGGCTGGTCGATCCCGACGTGGAGGCGGCCCTGAGCGACCTCCGGGAGCAGATCGACAATCCGGTCTTTCAGGAATGGTGCGACGCCTTATGCGACTGTCAGTATGACCGCAGCCTGAAAACCACGCTGACCCCCATTGTGACCAAACTCAGCGACATGCGCGTGGTCAACGGAGAGCTGGAAAACATGGTATTCGAGCCGCGCAAGGAATATATCGTCATGGTGGTGCTTGTATTGGGCAACATTCCGCTGATGCGCATGCTGAATCAGGACTGGTACCACACCCTGATGCATACCGCGCCGGGTCAAATCGTGCTGGCGGTCTGCGCCGCCGTCATTTTTATTACGACGGCGTTCGTAATCCGGGTGACCCAGCCCATCGAGTATCGGAGGTGACGGCATGACGGGAGCTATTTTTTTGTTTGGAGTCCTCCTTGCAGTAGGGCTCTTTTTTATTGCCGCGGATCTGCTGCGGCTGCCCAGCCTTGCCGCGCAAAAGGCGATGCTGGCGGCGGGTAAACAGGCTAAGGCAAAGCCTAAAACCGTTGACACCCTGCTCCAGAGCGCCGCCGTCCGGCTTTCCCATCTGATCCGCATGGATGAGTATAAGCGGAGTCGGATGAAGAACGTCCTGTCGGCAGCGGGGCTGAATACGACCCCGGAGCTGTTCACGGCCACGGCCATCGTCAAGGCGGCATCCGTGGCCGTGCTTGCCGTCCCGAGCATTTTCGTCCTGCCGCTGCTGGCGCCCGTGGCTCTGTTCCTCGCCGCCCTCATTTATTTCAAGGAGATTCGAAAGGCAGACGAGGCACTCTCAGCCAAGCGGAGCCGGATCGAGCAGGAGCTTCCCCGGTTTGTGGCGACCATCACCCAGGAGCTCAAGGCCAGTCGGGATGTGCTGGCGATACTGGAGAATTTCAAGAAAAACGCCGGCTCGGATTTTGGTGCGGAGCTGGACATCCTCACCGCAGATATGCGCTCCTCCAGTTACGAGGCGGCGCTGACCCGGTTTGAGGCAAGGTTCAATTCGCCCATGCTCTCGGATATCACGCGGGGCCTGATCGGTGTTCTGCGCGGCGACGACGGGGCAGTGTATTTCCAGATGCTCTCGCACGATATGAAGCTGTTGGAACTCCAACGACTCAAGGCCCAAGCCATGAAAATCCCATCGAAAATCCGCGTCTGCTCCTTTTTTATGCTCATGTGCTTCCTGATGACGTACATGGTCATCATCGTCTATGAAATCATCACATCCCTCGGCGGGATGTTCTAAGGAGGGAAACCGTCATGGAAAACAAATATCAGGTTCTGCTGTTTGATCGGATTCAGGAAAACTACGCCGCTTTCGCAGGCCAGTGGTCGGCAATGACACCATCCGAGCTGATTGAAAAGGCAGAAAAGATCTACGCGGCCAAAATGGTCAGGGAGCATCTCATGGAAAGCGTGGATGAGCAGCAGGCCGAATGGCTCCTGCGGTTTGAGAATCCGCTGGAAATCATGCAGGATAAATGGATCAATGAAAACGGCATGGAGATGGTGCATGACGAGGATTTCTCCAATGCACTGTGGGCGGTCATGGACTGTCAGGACACCGAAAACCTCTATCCGCTGGCGCATGGCGTGGAGCCGACGCCCGGCCGAGACGCTCCGGTCACCGTGCGGGAATTCATCGAACGGCATCCGGGCGCTTCCTTCGATATGATGACGCCGGGTGGCTTCGTATACCTGACACCCGAGCGCGCCAAGTTGCTGCTTGCCGGGCAGAGCGTGAAGGGACATCCCGGAGAAATTGAGTATGCCATGGAAATCACAGCGGATGACCTGCTGAATCAAGAGGTTCTCAACGCGAATTTCAGCGGCAATGAATGGCATATGCTCAGCAACGAAATCCAGGAGATGACACAGAAACCGCCCACGCTGCATCAGGGGGTGACCATGTGATCCGCGCTTTAAAAAGCAAACGAGGTGAGGGGTATATCGACGTGGCGGTGCTGGTGCTCTGCGCCATGCTGGTCATCGCCCTCGCCGTGCAGGTCTTTCCCGCCTACATTGCCAAGCAGCAGGTTGACACCTTCGCCTCGGAGCTGATCCGGGAGGCGGAGATTGCTGGGCGCGTGGGAACCGAGACGGATGTGCAGGAACAACTTCTGCGGGAGCGCACCGCGCTGGAACCGGAGGTGACCTGGTCAAAAACCGGAAAAATCCAGCTCAACGAGGAAGTCACGGTAACGGTGACCTATGAGATGAATATCGGTCTTTTCGCGGGCTTCGGCTCTTTTCCGGTCACGCTGCAGGCACAGGCAACCGGAAAATCCGAAGTCTATTGGAAGTAGGTGGACAGATGAGACGAATCAAACGGATATTAGCAGACAAACGAGGCTCCTCTTTTCCGCTGATCGTTGCCGTGACCCTCGCTCTGGCGCTCATCTTCTGCGGCGTATCCGAGTATTTTCGGCTGATGGTTATCGCACAGGGCGTCCGGGACGCTGTGCAGAGCGCCGTAATCTCCACCGTCAACGACAACTACGACGACGTTTACCACGGCATCCGGGAGGGTTACTCGGGAGCTTATCAGCCGACTGCCGATGACTTTGAGGAATCACTGGATTACGGCGATATTTACGGACGGCTGGACAAGCTCCTCGGCCTTTCCGTCAGCAGCGGCTACCATGAAAAACGTAATTCCGATGGCGAGCTGGAATTCAGAATCTGGAGCCTATCGGTGGATATTGAGAACGCTCCGCTTGCTTCCGCCGACCAAGCTTCTAACCGATTTCAGGCGGACGGCGCCATTGAGCTGGAGGTTCCCGTATCCTTTGCCGGAGAGCTCCTGCCACCCATGCGCATTACTGTCAAGACCAGCGCAGGGTTCATTCCAAGGTTTTGACTTTCTTTATAAAGTATTTTATCATAAGGATAGACTTCCAAAAGCTGTTGTGGTAGGGTGTGGCTTGACGAAAGCTATCCAATACGAACGGGAGGACGCACCGATGAAAAACATGAGCGATAAAAACAAACGGCGGCTCGTCGTAGGCGTGAGCCTCGCAGCCTGCGCCATACTTGTCGTACTGATCGGAAGCCGTTTCATGACGGAACCTCAGACGGATGATCCGATCCCCTCGCAAAGCTCCGAGCCGTCCGATGTGACGGTGGATACCGATACAGAAAAAAAGAGTGAGGTGGTGGTCTCCGCCCCCGATATATCTGAGGTGGCCGGCACGGACAGCAGCGTTTCCGCAGGCGGCGGGGATGACAGCGGTACCGAGCAGACCATTCAGAGCGACGTAACTAAACCGGAATACTCCGATGAGCAGCTCACCAATCCCTCGCAGAAACCAAATGGAGAATCCGCTACAACACCCACACCGTCATCTGGCAATACCAATACAAGTCCGTCCGAGGGTACCTCCTCAAACGACTCCGGCAAATCCAGCGGCGGTCTGCCCGGATTTGACAATGTACCTAATTTAGGAGAGAACCAAGGTGGAACAATCGATGGTGATGGTGACATCAATAAGCAAGTTGGTATAATGGACTGAACGGAATATTCTCTCAGGCACGGTTGAAATACACCGTGCTTTTTTATTTGCAAAAGGAGGAACAGATGAAAAAACTCTTTCAGATATCATTGAGTTTGCTGCTCATTCTATGTCTGTTTTGCCCCATCACAGCATTTGCCGATACAGGCGGAAGTGGAAATATCGACGGCGGCGGTGGCGGAATGGGTTCCGGCACAAACTCGAATTTTTGGAATCCTGGCAATGAGGGAGTTCGAGTGACAGTAGTGAGGGCAAGTGACCACGCCGTTGTGACAACCCCGATTGACCTAACCAATATTGCTCCATCATCAAGTATCTATCATTTCGGAAAAGTGAGCAAATTGCAATATAATAATGGCGCTTCTCTACGGGCATATCAAGGAGGATACAGTTATAAGAATCCAGGGCAAACCATTCCGCGAATTATAAGCTCAAACGGTTCAACCAACATTGACGCAATAAAGCGATATTTCTGTTCTGAATATGTGGTTAAGCGGATCGCAGAAGAAACCGGCATGGATTATAATACCTTGATCAGCGGCAATTATAAGCTACTTTTGGAGCCAGTCGCCTATTTCACTTTTCAAGGAGCCAAGATCGTAATGACTGCAACAGAAGCGGCTCTCTACGACCAGCAGGTGAACGGCCTGCTTCGGAGCTGGATGCAGTCGCTCACACATAAAAATCTTCCCTTTGCTATGTTTTTGGAAACATCCGATCTCGGCTATCCCGCTTGGAATGGCTCCACAACAAACGCAACATCCAACGCGAACATTATTTCGTCCCTGGGGCTTGGTATCGTGCGCTTTAAAGAAGAAACCGAGCCCGTCGAGGTTGATACCATTGACTATGAGTACCGGGTCAACACCGAAGTGATTACAGCGGTCACGGTCAGCGGAGGACAGTCCGATCCGGATGATCCGGTCAGCGTGAAATTCCGAATAGGCGGAACCATCTACACCGTGAGCAACGTGTACTATCCATCCGGTGGCAGTCAGCTTGCGTGGGTGAAATGGACGACGCCGGACACGGAGCAGGACATGGTAATCACGGTCACGGTGATTGGCCCCGGCAGCACTTCCAACTCCACCATCAACGTAAGAATTGTGGATCTGGATCAGAATAAACCGCCCAATCCCGTGGCTGACGACCGCAACGACGGCTTTTCCTATTCCCCGGTATCCAACCGGGCGGATCAGCGCTCAGCAAGCTGGGGCGTATGGCACCCATGGTGGCAGGAAAATTGGGTGTGGTACGGCGACGATGAGGACGGATATTGGGTCGACGAAGGCTGGTGGGAGTTCGATTATGACAGTTACACTGCCAAGCTGATCTCCTCCATGAGTATCGTGTGCGACAGCAAAAACCCCACGGCCAGCGGGGATACCATGAAGTCCGGCTATGGGATCAATCAGACCGTCACGGGAAAAGTCACCACCACGCAAAGCACGGCGGTGACGAAGCCGCAGAATGCGGTAAGCTATTTCCCGGAATTTGGCTATGACACTTATTGGCGGCTGCTGGAGCAGACGAGCTCGGGCAAATTTGAATTTCAGAAGAACCCATATTCCACGTATAAGAATCGCACCCATTTCACGCCGATCTGGATGCCTGATGGAACCTATACCGTCAACACCTGGCTCATTGACGCATGGACGCCGGCCGGTATGCTCTCCGCAAATCTGACAGGCTCACTGATGATCAGCGGCAGCCTGTGGGATGACTGGCACATTGCTCCGGCAAACCCATAAGTATGTCAACAAGGCCGCTGAGAAATTCACTCTCAGCGGCCGATTATTTTGGAAAGGACTGATAACATCATGAAAAGCAAAAAGCTCATCGCTGCGCTCTGCCTTGTTTTCTTGGTCTGCATCTGCATGGCGACGCCCGCCCTCGCTGCCGGTGATGTCGCCGGAGCCATCGAAGGGACTTGGGATGACGCCTCGGGTCAGATCAAGCAGGTAGTCAACAACGTGGTTTTTCCCGCCATTGACCTTATACTCGCCGTGTTTTTCTTTGCAAAGCTGGGTATGGCATACTTCGACTATAGGAAACACGGTCAGTTTGAGTGGAGTGGTCCTGCGATCCTGTTTGCGTGCCTTGTGTTCACACTGACTGCTCCGCTCTACGTTTGGAGCATCCTCGGAATGTGAGAAAATGCCGTTACACCGATTTAACAGTGTAACGGCATTCGTTTCTTAAAACATTAAAACTTATGAGTCTGTTGCCGCGAGGTAAGTGCCGCCGATCATAATTACAAGGGCAACAACGAAGGATGTCGTCGGAATTTCCCGGAATAGAATCAATGAAATTGCAACACCGATAAACGGGGAAATTGCATAATAAGCACTTGTTTTTGCCGCACCAAGCCCTCGCTGTGCATAGATGTAAAAATAGATGCTCAGCCCATAGGCAAAGAATCCGAGTAGCATAGCGGCAAGCAGCCAAAGGCAATTTGGAAACCTTTCTCCTATTGCAACGGCAATGAGCAAAGAACCGCAGCCTGACGCAATTCCCTTAATAACCACTATTTGAAGCGGGTTCTTAGACGATAATTTCCTTGTGCAATTGTTTTCAAGGCCCCAGCAAACGCAGGCCAGCAGGACAAACAGAGAGCCAAAAGAAAAGTGAAAACCGCTCAGATCTTCAACAGACAAAATCGCACTGGATATTGTGACAAGCATGATGGCCCACCATAACCGCTTGGAAATGGACTCCTGAAATACAAAAAAAGCGATCAATGAAGTAGCGACGATTTCAAAATTATTGAGAAGCGAGGCGTTTGCGGCGGAAGTCATGGTCAATCCTACCATTAGAAAAATGGGGGCGGCAATATCCAGTACCACCATTCCAATGGTAAAGGGCAACTCAGCTTTCGTCAGGGGCAACTCCTTTCGGCCTGTTCCCGTTTCCTTTTGGATCAGTCCGACGCAAAACATGCCTATCCCAGCCCCGAGGTACAGAAATCCGGCCATCACCGTGGGAGGAACATTCCCAAGCAAAAGTTTGGATGCGGGAGCGTTCAGTGCGTACAATGCGGCAGCAAGAATGGCGCAGAATGTAGCTGCCTTGTTTTTCATTCCCATACTCCCGCCTATTTCATGAACTTGTCAATCGCCGTTGACAAATCGTCCAGCACATTTTTATCGCCCGTTTCAATCGCATCCACAACGCAGTGTTGGATATGATCCTGCAAAACAATTTTGGCAATATTATTGACTGCAGATTTGACGGCTGCGAGCTGGATCAAGACCTCGCTGCAATCCCGGTCTTCCTGAACCATTTTTTTAATGGCTTCCATGTGCCCGGTTGCGCGCGACAGGCGGTTGATGACAGCCTTCGTGTTTTCGTGATGATGTTCCATAAAAAGCCCCCTTTATATCCCCCCGTGGGGGATATAAATAGCATAGCATAACTATTGTCCAAGGGCAAGTGTGGCGAACACATTTCGAGATGACTTTGCTGTAGCAGCTGGGCATTTGTTTGCACCATTGCTTTGGTACTTATTGAAATAAAAGAAGGAAATAGTAAATGATTAATTTAATCTTTTCCACAAAGAGCGGCAAAATGCAGGACTTAAGCCTGCCCCTCTGCGTGGAGGACATCGTACGGAGACCGATGCCGTATTATCTGGCGTTTGGCAAAGCGTCCGTGACCTTTGAAACACCGGACGCCGTTTTGAATGAAAAGCTGGGCAGCCTCATGCTGAACGCTGCTGAGGGCGGCGTACAGGAGCTGAACTCTCGACCGCATGGATGAAAAGTGGCTCGCTCTGCTGCGGGACAACTTGCCGGACGAACCCTGTGACGTCGAGGAACTAACGCGGCGGGCAAGCTACTTCTGCGACCGATATCTTGACCGTGACGGCAATCCAGATCCTTATGTCGTGTCTTGGAGAAATACCGCGAAAGCTCCAATTTGAGTGAAAAGCTCCAGTGGGAGTTCCGGATGAATCTTGAAAAGCAGCGAATGACCGGTGGGCAGCTCTTTGACAAAATCATTGAACGGACTAAGGCCAAAGGCGATCTTGCACGTTTTGATGCCATCAATGAATACATTCTCGACGATACGAGCGACAAGGGCAAGCTGTGCAGTTATGAATTCGACCTGCTTCCCGCCATGAACTTCGGCGGCTCCGAGGGGATCTACATCAGCTGCTATCTCAAGGGGAAGTTCGATGAAAGCGGCAGGGATTCGCTCCATATCGGGACGATCAAGACGCTCGACACGAACATCGACGCCTGTAAGGTCATGGGCGAGCTCTGCGGCGCGCTGATGTACCATGAAAACCGGTTTATCAATGAAAATCTGTATCTGTTTGACTCCACCGAGTCCGTTGAACGCATGATCACAAGAAGCATGGAGATTGAGCAGGAACAGAGCGCAGGCCCGGAAATGCAGATGGGACAGCAAATGTAAGCGGACGCGCCGCTGTGAAAGGATGTGATTACGCAATTGTTTATATGGGATTTTCTGCTCGGCGACGTCATGGATCAGATCATCGACTGGGTTTACAGCCAGATCGTCGGCTTCCTCGGTGATTTCTTTGCTCAAATGGGCAATATGGGCGTGGAGTTGTTCGAAATGTCATGGGTGCAGAGTATTGTTCTGTTTTTCTCCTATTTGGCATGGACGCTCTATGTTGTAGGGCTTGTGGTTTCCGCCTTTGAGACAGGCATCGACTATCAGAACGGACGCGGCAGCGTGAAAGATGCACTGCTGAATGCGCTCAAGGGCTTTCTTGCCGTCAATTTGTTTACCATCGTGCCAGTGGAGCTGTTCAAGCTGTCGGTAAACCTACAGGCCAGCCTAACCTCCGGAATCACAGGCTACGGCAGCGGCATTGACACACTGGCAACGGATATCATCGACCATCTCAACACGGCGGGTTCGTTGGACGCAGCTGCGAGTGCCGGTGTCTTTGGAGGCCTTGGCGCCATCACAAGTCCCATTATGATTCTGTTTATTATTATCATGATGGGCTACGCCATCATTAAGGTGTTCTTTGCAAATCTCAAGCGTGGCGGCATTCTGCTCATTCAAATTTCCGTAGGCTCGTTGTATATGTTCAGCGTTCCCCGCGGGTACATGGACGGCTTTATTCAGTGGTGCAAGCAAATCATCGGCTTGTGTCTCACAACATTTTTGCAGGCCACTATTCTTGCCGCAGGACTCATGGTCATACCCGACCACTGCCTGCTGGGGCTCGGCCTGATGCTGGCGGCCGGAGAAGTACCCCGCATCTGCGGTGCATTCGGCTTGGACACCAGCACACGCGCCAATATCATGAGCGCCGTCTATACGGCGCAGGCGGCAGTCAACACGACGAGGACCATCATTCAGGCCGCGCCGAAATAAATGGAGGAAACATGAAGCTCATTTATGTAGCGTCCCCCTACGCCGGGGACATTGAACGAAATACGGAATTTGCAGAGGATGCGTGCCGGTTCGTGATGAACGAAGGGCACGCTTTTTTTGCACCTCATTTGCTGTATCCGCATGTGCTGAACCAACATGACTCCGACGGCAGACGGCTCGGTCTCGACATGGGTAAAGAGGCGCTGGCTCACTGTGACGAGCTGTGGGTTTTCGGCGATACGGTATCCCGCGGTATGCAGAGTGAGATCGACGCCGCCCAGAAACTCGGCATACCCATAAAATATGTGGCGGCACAGAAAATGGCAGAAAGAGAAAGGCCGTTTGCGGAAAGGCATCCCTTCTGCTCCATGCGGATGTAAGCTATGCTGACGATGGGAAGCCTTTTCGATGGGATCGGGGGCTTTCCTCTGACGGCAGTCCGCAATGGCATCGTGCCTGTATGGGCGAGCGAGATCGAAGTCTTCCCCATTGAGGTAACGAAGCTGCGGTTCCCGGATCTGGTTCATGTCGGGGACATCACGAAGCTCAATGGAGCGACGCTTCCGCCTGTAGATATCATCTGCGGCGGCAGCCCATGTCAGGATTATGCCGAGAAAATAGTTATCCCGAAGTTTAAGCCGTTGCCCTTGTAAATAAAAGGGTTGTGGTCAAAAACTTCGGGATAACAATATTGGATATTTCATTAGATTAAGCCAGATAATTTGAGAATCATGTCCTCATCGTCAGCCCAGACCGGAACGGGTGGCGGAGCGTTACCTCGAACAATATCAGCTTTGTTAATCGCCGCGCGCTTCATTTCGGTATCTGCGTAAGCATATACTTTGGTTGTTTCCTCACTGGCATGACCGAGATATTCAGAAAGCAGCATCATCGGCATTCCTTGGTGGTACAGGTGCATTGCTCTGGTATGCCTGAGCATATGCGCATGGATATGCGGCGGGACCTCCGGGCAGGCACGGTAAGCTAAATTACCGTATTTTTTGAGAAACAATGCAACCGTATCTGCAGACATTGCCTGCTGTATTCCATGAATAACGGTGTAAAATAAAGGTTTTTCGCTGTTTGTTGCTTCATCCGAGTGGAATGTGCGCAAATATCGCTCACAATGCTGAACTGTTCCGGCAAGCAAAGGTACCGTGCGGGTCTTGCTGCCTTTGCCGTGCAAATAGGCAATGGGATGCTGAACCTTAATGCGCAGATCACGAACCTTCATGTCCAAAAGTTCACCGCAACGCGCGGCTGTATCATACATCAGTACCATAAAAAACAGGTTGCGCAACCCGGTTCGTTTTGTCGGATCTGGCTGTTTCAGTAAAACCTCCAACGCTGTTTCCGACAGATACTCTACCACCTTGCTTTGCGGCGTTTTAATCGGAATATTCTGGACGGTTACGCTTAATGCAATCTGCGTGCAGTCGAGCTCCCCGGCGTAATCAAAAAATGAGCGCAATACCATAAGCCGTTGGTTGCGGGTATTGACGCCGCAGTGCCGGTCATTTTCCAGCCAATCAAGAAAATTCAAAATCATTTCTCTGTTCATGGCATCAAATCGTATTTGCTTAATGGATAACCTTTGTTCCGTTCGCAAATACAGAATGAGAAGATTCAGTGCCTGGCGGTAGGATCGAATCGTGTTTTCGCTAAAGCATCTTTGGTTGGGCAGATACTCCAACAGAAAACTTCTGATGGTATTAAAAAAATCATTCATCGCACTCCACCTCCGGCAAAAGATGTTCTGACGCTGAATAATCGAACCCCGTCATTTTTTCAAACAGGCCCGGAACCAAGTGGATATAGTAATATGTGTCGCTTAACTGCGCGTGGCCCATATACGCGCTTAGATACGGCAGCATGGCGGTTACGTCCTTGCCATCACGCATCCACTGGTACAGACGGTGCGTTGCGAATGTGTGCCGGAAGTCATAAAGTCTGGGGGAATGCTCACCGGATGCTCCGATTCCTGCTTTGGCTTTAGCAATGCGAAATGTCTTTTCCAGCCACTCTTTGGTATACAGATTTCCATCGGAATTGGGAAAGAACAGCTCACGTCCCGGCATAAGCCGTGAAACAATTTCATCATATCGCCTGCATATTTCAACAACATCATCCGCCATCATCACAATGCGGCTTTTGTGACCCTTACTCTCCATAATCTCCAAGCGTCCCTTTTCCAAATCCACATCGGCAGTCCGAAGTTTTCGAGCCTCGCAGGGGCGCAGGCCACAGCAATACAATAGCCGGACAAGCGTTGGAAGAACAAAATGGCGGATAGGATAGCCCTTGCGCGGCCGCAGATGGTCTAAAACATCCCATAGTTCAGCGATTTCTTCCTCGCTGTAAATGTGTGGGATGTGCCGCTGACCTTTCTTTGCGAAATTGGGATGGAGCACAAAGGCCAGTTCCCCGCAACGGTTTAGGTAACGAGCAAATTCCCTGACCGGCATTAAGCGATTGCGAAAGGTGTTGTTGCCCTCCGTATCCTTTCGGACAGCCCAAGCCAAGCATATCTCTTTAGTCAAAGCGGTTTCAGAGGGAAACCGGTCAAGGCAGAACCGGTCGAAATCGCGCAGCAGTCGTAACGATTCGTTATACGGAAATCCGACGGCATTCTTTTGCTGTACAAACCCGCACAGACGCTTGTCAAAAAGGCTTTCAAACGTGTATGTCATGCCAAATCACCAACCTTCTCGCAAGGCACAAGCCCCAGAGCGCAGGTTTTCAGGCCTTGCTCATCTACGGAGAGATACGGTTTCACCGAATCAATCTTTGAATGCCCCAAAAGTTGTCGAAGCAATTCAAGCGGTATCTCGCTTTGCAGCAACCGGGTTCCAAACGCCCGTCGGAAGCTGTGGAACCCCCGGTGGGGAATATCTGAAGCAATTTTTGCGCGGTGCAGGTACTTTGTCACAAGGGCGCTGGCGCTGCGGTTGTTAATGGGGCGCAGAGCGCCGGTGTGACACAGGAAAATATACGGCAAATCACTTTCCGGGCGGGCATGGAGCAGATAGTCTGCAATTGCGTTGCCGCTTTCAGGTTCAAGAGGCAGGCTCAGAGGCTTTCTCGTTTTCTGCTGAACAATGCGAATCTCCCGGGCCCGCCAGTCAATGTCCTCCCGTTTGAGATTTACAACATCACAGGCACGCAGACCGGTTTGGGCGGACAAAAGCATCATAGCGTAATCACGCTTACCGACAGCCGTTGCTAAATCTGGTTCATCCAGCAGGCACGCTGTTTCGTCGCCGGTAAAACCCTCTCGGAATACAGTTCTGCGTGCGACCATCTCAGGAACCGCAAGGCTGAGGTTCTCCGGTGTGAAATTGTTTTCATACAAATGCAGGAGAAATATCCGCACGGAAAAGATGGCCGAGTGCAGACCGCCAGTATATCGGGTTGCCATATGGGTTATGGTGTCGCTGACCTCTGCCAAAGTGATGCCGTCAAAGGATATCCTGCCACGCGCTTCCAGTTCAAAGAAAAAGGTGCGTATGGCGCTTCGAGCCGTCTTGACCGTGCTGCCCGCAAGTATGCCGGTACGGTTAGCATTGTCACAGAAATGGAGAAGCAAGGCTGAAAATTCGGGAGTCGGTTCGCGCTGCCCCCAATCTGGAATCTTGCAGAAAGTAATGCCCCCGGTTCGGTACATTTCAGCCAGAAGGTAACTCGCTTTGCGCAGGTTCTGGTATGAAACCCGTGAGGTAAGACCTTGCTCATATTTGCTTCGTATTTCCGCCACTATGTCGGATGACAGTGATTCAGAATAGTGTGCCAGTCCTTGCTCTGTGTGCCTGCGCAAGATGACTGTCATTCCTTCGACCGTATAATGCCGCACTGTCCGTTTCGTCAGCCCCGCTTTGAGAAGCTCTTGCCTTACTCGCCAACTCAGTGCGAAAAGATCGTCGGGGTCGGCCAGTTGTTCAGGTGTTGGCATGTCCAGTTCAACACTTTGGCGCGGTTTTCTCAAAATAGGATTCCAGGGGCGGAGCCCGGTCAACTCCGCTGTACCGGTCTGTGCAAAGTGTTTGAGTAATTCACTCCCACGTCGGACCAGCCGCCATTTCCATTCGGAAAACTCACCCTGTTCAAAATGTTCGCGCTGCTCCAGCACAAAAGTGTCGAGCATTTCGGCGTTCACATCCATAACACCCTGTCGGGTGAAATGGCGAATAATTGCACCAAAACCTGTAACTCGATACCCTTTAACTGTTTTTGCGCTTGCGCCGCTCCTCTCCAGTAGCCTTAGAGACTGCTCGGCGGCCACTTTCAAATTAAATGTGTCCATTTGTTTTACCTCGCATTTTCAGATAGTCAGATGAAACCTGCCTTTTCTATTATGCAATTAAACAATGGACACAATTCTATTATCCCGAAGTTTTTGACCACAACCCCTTTATTTACAAGGGCAACGGCTTAAACTTCGGGATAACTATTTTCTCGGCATAATCCTGATTATCCCGAATTCGGAATAATCAGGATTTGTCCGTGGCCGGAGCGAGAGCCGGGTTGGCCGGCGCCCGTTCCGGCCTTTTTATGGAACAAATCCGTGTCGTAAAGGAGATGAGAGATGCAGACAGATTGCGAGGCCGAACAGCTCACCTTGTTCGGCCCAGATTTATGGTGTGGGAAAACGTCCCTTATGAAAAGCTTCGCATAAGGGACGTTATGCATAGAAATCCATTATGAAAAGTAAATGGCCTCCATTCCCAATAAATAGGCATGGAAGCCGTAAACCACTCCGCATAATGGATTAGTGGCGCGAGCATAAGTTGGTGAGCCAATCCATCAAATTGCTGTCCTGTTCCCATGATGGATGAACCGGCAATTGAATTTTGCTGGATGCTTCTTCGAGAGCTTTTCTTTTCACCTCAAATTCCGCCGTAGCGTAGACTTGAGTCGTTTTCACATCGGCGTGACCTAAGAAATCTCGGATATAAATGAGATTCACTCCGGCCTGCAGAAGGTGCATGGCCTTTGTGTGCCGCAAGATATGCGGTGTAACATGGGTCGGGATATCAGAAATCGAATTTCGCGCTACTCCCACATATTTGCACAGGATATAGCTGATTCCTGCTCTTGTTAGCGCATGGTTTTGTCTATTACGAAAAAGCGAGGTGTCTGACTCACTGCGTGGATCAAGTTTTTCATCTGAAATATATTTTTCAAGGAGTGACACAGTTTGCTTCATCAAAGGAACCGTGCGAGTTTTTTGACCTTTTCCGAACAAACTGACACAAGCTGGGGCTTCCAGCCGGATATCTTTTACACGTAAATCGGCCAGTTCCTGAACGCGGGCAGCCGAGTCATACAACAAAGACAAAAGGGTCAGATCACGGCGTCCTCCACGCGTACTGGAATCAGGAAGAGACAGGACAGTCTGCAATGCATCTGTAGTCAGGTAAACCACGGGAGGCTTAGGAGCTTTTTTAAACGGAATGTTCTTGATCTTTTGACATTCAAAAAGCATCTGCGGTTCTTCCATCTGAACATAATCAAAAAAAGCACGGATAACCGCCAGCCGTTGGTTGACAGTAGATAAGGAACTGTGACGCTCCTCACACAGCCACTGCAAAAAGCCTTCAATTAATGGCTTGTCCAATTGATTCAACGTCAGTTTTTCAATGTTCATTTTTTTAGCAGCCCGGCAGTATAGAAGCAGCAGACGGAAGGTGTCACAGTATGATTGTATTGTGTTGCGGCTTAAATTACGCTGACCCGGCAGGTATTGAGAGAGGTACGCCGTCAAATGTTTTGAAAAATCAGTAGTTCTCATTCTCATTACCGCCCTTCGGGATCACATACCCAAATATTTTTTCTAACTTCTGTGTTGTATCAGGATACATGTCTGCCGTAAATTGCAGATATTTCTGTGTTCCTGCAATGGAGACATGTCCCATATACTTCGACAAAATTGGCAGGGCGGTTGAAAGATCCGTGCCATTCTTGACCCAGCTGCTCAGGCAATGAACAGCAAATGTGTGTCTCAAATCATGTAGTCTCGGCCCTTTTCCTTTTCCGTGATGAGAAATATCGCACTGCCATAACAATTGACGAAAATAGCTGTATAGAGTGTTCGGTAGCAAATGTTCCAAACGCGTTCCCGGAAAGAAAAATTCATCCGGTTTCGAGTTTCTGAGATACAGATTGGCATACTCTCGGCAATTCAGCGTTAAAGAATCAGCCATGGGTACGATTCGGTCAATGCCATTTTTACCGTTTAGGATTGTTAGGATGCCGTGTTCAAGATCAACATCCTCGACCCGTAGTTTCGTCACTTCGGCTCTCCGCAGCCCGCAATTGACCAATATTGAAAACAGCAAAGCAATTTCAGCATGCTTTTGAGGGTAATTCTTGTCATAAGGATAATTCCAGGCCGCTTTCAAAAAGGCTGTAATCTCATCTTCGGTGAAAATATATGCTTTAAAGTCTTTCGTGTATTTGGGATAGCACTTGTGCGGGATAACATACGCATCATAGTTGTTTCGCACAAGATAACCGGCAAACTCATTGATGGTGGTCATCCTGCGACAACGGGAGGACTCTGCTTCATTAGGATTTCTCTGCAACCATGCCATAACAATTTTTTTGTCCAGCCGCTTTTCCAAAAACCCCAGTTTTGCCAGATGCCTGTCCAACCGGTTTAGTGTCAACTCGTCAGAATGATAGATATACCCAAGAGCTCTTTTTTCTTTCAGAAAACCAAGAATTAAATCAGCCAGGGAGCTGTTCCAAACATACTCACTCATTGCTGCTTTCCCCCTTTCCATACGCCAGACAGCAATTTCTCAACTGCTCCACATCAATTTTCAGGTAGGCTTTGCTGGATTTTGGGTCGGCGTGTCCTAAAATATTGGAGATAAGGGGAAGAGTATTTCCCTGCCTGAGAAGATTGCTGGCAAGCGTATGTCTGAAAGAGTGCATGCAGCTGTTTTCGGTAAAATGAAAGTATCGCAAAAGGTCTCGAAAAAGTTAGCACCCCAAATGGCATAAAAAGTGAGCCATTGTCAGCACCTGAAATAACCGCTACCATTAGTTTGTTGAAGACTAAGGAGG
>Ga0183097_10946_pt1 | contig 24381 bp, 14 predicted proteins | sample BioMet8_FD_128883 | JGI IMG/M metagenome (GOLD analysis project Ga0183097, IMG submission 128883) | Microbial communities from bioreactor (seeded with sewage sludge) at Lawrence Berkeley National Lab, California, USA - Biofuel... | ecosystem: Engineered > Bioreactor > Anaerobic > Unclassified ... | reverse complement strand
GATATGTCATATCCGAATACTCCATGTTATTGGTCAAACGCAACCAGTTAGTAACCTGCAGAGAACCTTTGGCACGAATATTCATCATATCATAATTATCGGTATTATAACGGAACAAACCATCATATCCATAATAACGACCTGAAATATAAAAGTCAGCCTTATCGGTACCACCTGAAATATTGATGTTATGATCTTGAGCGAAAGTCTGATCCTTATACAATTCATTATAATAATCCGTACTTCCATAATAAGTATAAGTTCCATCAGAACCCACTTCTACTTCATCCATATTGCCAGATTGGCGACGTGATCTGAAGTTGTCCAACCAAGCATCCGAATATCTTTGACTCTTATTGATTTTACTTGGTAGAGATGCGTAATTGTTCCAAGCATAGTAAGCTTCACGGAATGTTCTGCATAAACAAGACCATCGGTTACAAAGTCAGGAACTGTTGTTGGCTTCTGTACAGATACATTACCTGTATAGTTTACAGATACTTTACCCTTCTGAGGGTCCTTAGTCGTAATCAAAACGACACCGAAAGAACCACGGGCACCATAAATAGCAGCCGAAGCAGCATCCTTCAATACAGATACACTTGCGATATCATTCGGGTTCAGCAATGCCGGATCACCTTCTACACCATCAATTAATACCAAAGCACTACCACCTTGTCCGATAGATGTTGTACCACGGACATTGTACGAAGCTGTACGAGTTGGTTTACCATCATCCAATGTAATATTCAAGTTAGGAATTGTACCTTGCAAAGCCTGTGTTACGTTTGATACTGAACGGTTATTAAAGACTTTATCTGTAACCTGATCAACAGCACCAGTCAAGTTGACTTTCTTCTGTGTACCGTAACCTACAACGACTACCTCTTCCAGAGCCTGCAAATCTTCTGTCAGTACAACTTTGAATTTGCTCTGCTTTCCTATTGGCATATCTTTCGTTAGATAACCGATATAAGAAACAGATAATGTATTAGCATTTACCGGAACTTTAAGTTCAAAATTACCATCGGCATCCGTTATTGTACCAATAGTTGTTCCTTTAACTGTTACATTTGCTCCTGCTACAGGCACACCCTGAGCATCTTGTACAATACCGGATACTACCTTGTTATTATCCTGCATCGTACTCAGTACTTTTGTAATAATAATGTGCTTTCCAACAATTCTATATGAAAGATGATTGTTTTTAGTAATAACATTCAGTACTTCCGAAGCCGTCTTATCTTTCATATTCAACGTGTATCGTTGATTGTTGTCAATCTCTTCGCTCTTATAGAAGAACATAAATTCAGATTGTTTTTCTATTTGCGAAATAACATCATAAAAGGTTCCATTCTCAACTGCAACAGAGATACGATGATCTTCAGCGTATGATGCTGCAGACACTTGGATTATTCCTAACAGAAGGAATACCATTGTGATTTTCAGAATTCTCCCTATTTTTAAGGAGAGAATAATGTCACTTAGCTTATTTTCCATGTTGTTAATGTGTTATTAAATATCTCATTTATAAGTTTTTCATGTTCATATAACTGAGAAAGGTTATTAAAAAAATAATAAGAATAGGAATACATAATCTCCAAACTCATTTGAAAGTGTCAGTTCATGTTTACTTCATAGGCAATTATATTTTAATGTTTAACATCATTTATTTTTTCTTGATACAAATATGTCACTTTTGATATGCTTGAAAGTGAAGTTACCTTCGTAATCAATAATCTGTAATACTTCCATGATATCTTGATCCAAAGAAAACGTCCCTGTATATTTCATTTGATTAATCTCATCCGGATTATCCAAATGTATATTCACATCATAATAGTTTTCCAATCGCTTCAAAATGGTACCCAGCAATTCATCCTTAAATTTATATTGTCCGTTAAGCCATGCTCTAGTCAAAACTTTATTAGCTTCTTGAATCATCATATATCCAGTTTGATTATTGCATACAGCTGTCGAGTTCGGTTTCAATGCAATCTTGCTTACCTCATCTCCCTGATTATTAAATGCACGCAATACAATACGACCAGATAAAAGAGTAATCGAGCTAAATGCCTCATCACCATATGCTTCAACATTGAATACAGTTCCAAGAACCGTGATATCCTGCTTTTTTAGCTTTACAACAAACGGCCGTTTTTTATCTTTTGTCACTTCAAAATAGGCCTCACCATCCAAATAAACTTTACGCTCATCAGAATTGAAAGTTGAAGGATATCGGAGTGTTGTACCAGCATTCAAAACGACTTTCGTACTATCAGACAAAATAATCGTATTGGCCCGTCCTCCTTTTTCAACGTGGATCTCATTATAGGCAGGTGTTTTTTCATAGGCATAGTATCGTTTGATATTGTTGACCTCACCCAATCCTAAACCGATAATCAATGTGATAATAATAATAGCTGCATATTTTAAATAGTGGGAATATTTGTTGAAAATGTCTTTATCTGATTTTTCATTATCAGCAGTTGCTATACGCGCAGACATCCTCTTCCAACTCGATTCAGCAAATTCACTGTTTAAAGTAAAGGGATGTTGACAATAATCAGAGACTTTCTTCAACTGAAAGAAATACGCTTTATTTTTGGCATCAGCATTCAACCATTCGTCTAGCAAGCGAAGTTCATCTTCACTTATCTCTTTTTGAAAAAAGCGAATGATCAATTGCTCTATATCTTCCTTTTCTGCCATTTCTTCTTGCGTTTTCATAATAGACGATTTACGCTTCGGATTTACTTATTCATTTTACAAAAAAATGCTTTTAAAATAAACAAGAAAGAAATACAATCAGGTTATATTTGATAGCAACAATAGAAGATTGTATTTTTCATTGTCACTTATTTCCAATTATTTGCACAGCAATAATTCAACAAAAAGAAAGGTTACACTTGACAACACATCTCGTAATATTTTTAATGCTTTGTATAATTGCGCCTCAACAGTTCGTGGAGAAATATTAAGAAGTTTAGCAATTTCAGGAGTCTTGCGCTCTTCCATATACGACATAGTAAAAATATCACGACAACGTTCCGGCAGTTTTTCTACTTCTTGATAAATCGTTTGCAAACGTTCGTCTTCGTTAAAAAGAGATTCAGGATCATCATTATAATAGATTTCTTCTATTTTCAAGTGATTAATTGCCTCTTCAACATAATTGCTTTTCACCTCTTCTCTTTTTAGACAATCTAAACACGCATGTTGAACGGAACGATAAAGATATGTTGTCAGTCCTTCGTTGAGGAACAAGAATGTTCTTTTCTGCCAGATCTTAATAAAAATATCTTGAACAAGATCTTCGGCGGTATCTGAATCAACATATTTTTCGGCATAGAAAATCAATCTAGGAGCATTCGTTTTATACAAATGTTCAAATTGAATCATCTCCTTATTTTCTATTTCTTGCCTTTTCATCTAAAAATAAGATCCATTAGACATATAAACGATTTCATACATCACTTTACTTAAGGAATCACTAATAAATAATTGTTATCATGCAGCAAAAGTAAAAGGTCGATATTACAATATTATGACAGACCGGTAATAAATGCGAGAATATAAATCGTGATTACTTACCATACCAAAAGACTGTCGTTTCATAATCGACCTTGCCTTTATGCCAGCTCAACATCTCTATATCAAATTTTAATTGTTTATTAAAAGGTATAACATCCAGGTTTCGCATCCGATAAAAGGCATTCTTTCCATGAGAAGAAGCTTCTTCAGCTGTAGGCGCACCACCAAAAGAAGTATCAAACGGGACGACTGGTGCCCAAGAACAGTTATAATAATCTTCTGTGCCTGTTCCCATGAATGATGGGAATGCGTCATTATCTATCCAAATCTTTTCATCACCTTCGCCATACCAGTCAGGACAATAATTATATACAGAGAGCAAATCGCCACAATAAACGCCACGACCTTGCAGTGTTGTAAAGTTCCAATCCAAATTATCATTAGAGTCAGCATCATTATTCACTGGTATTCCTTGCTCTGCACGACAAGTTGAATGGAAATAGAGCATGTTTTGAGTCCATTTCATTGGTTTTGTAAAAGCTGTTATTGTCGCTTCATACTTTAGATTCTTGGCTTTTTCAATAGTTATGACCGCTTTTTGCTTGTAAGGCATCACCCATCGGGAATCTAAACAGCCCTTTCCATCGGAAGAAAAATACCAGTTATGAATAGCCGGTGCCTCTTTTCCTCCACTAAAAAAGTTTGCCAATGGAGCATAAACACAGCGAGCACCATCAAAATCAATGCGAAGCCACGATTGATTCATAATAGTTTTATAATCGTCGGCTTTAAAACCAGAAATTGAAATATGCAAAGAACATACAGCCCGATTACCTGAAGGCAATTGCAATGATACATTTGAATGACTGACAGAAGAAACGCTTTTAGTGCCTTGCGTAAAAACAGGTGGATTCAGTAATCTTTCATTCACCAAAGCAATCTTCCCTTTTAAGAATTTCATTTCTTCCAAAGTGAATGTCTTAACTTTCGTTCCAGGTACATACGAACGATAACCAATCTGATAATAATGAGCGGCTTTAGCAGTTTCAGACGTTTCTTCAAAAGTGATACGACAGGACTTGGCATAAGGTAATGGCAAGAAGCTGGTAGTTCCGCCTGTCTTGGATAAATCTTTCTGATAATGCGTATGTGTCAGCGACAATGGCTGTCCGATCTGGACAGGAAAAAGAGATGTATCGTAAGCAGGAATGATCACTTCCGGTTTAGAAGAGCCATCGAAATAGATTCGCAAAATTCCCCGTTTATCGGAAGTAGTCAACCAAATACGTGTGATTACGCCCGGTCCATCTTTCTCGAAAAGGACTTTCTCAACACGACCTTCTATCGAATCCAAACGTACAAAGCCGAATCCATCATTATTTGCAAACCAACCCGGTTTCGTAGGCGATACGGTTCTTCTATCGTAACTGCTTACTTGCGCGGCCTTATAACTCGGAGAAGGGTATGAAACAACAGCATCATACGAAACGAGTTCATCAAGGAGCGAACCCAAACTTATCTCAGTATTCTTGACAAAAGATGTGGCATGAACTGCAAATGTCAGCTCAAAGACGGTTATCAACAATATTGAAGAAAGGACAATAGGTCGTTTCATGGTCCTCTACATTATAATTTTCGCGGTTAAAATTACAAATAATTTTCTTAATTGTAAAGGACTTTTGAAAAACATAAATAAATGATACAGACCAGATTTTACTCAAAGAGAGGGAGAATCCTTAGCTATCATCCAAATCGTTATCCGAATCGTCTAGAATACAATAACTTAGATGTCTAAAAAACATTCGAATGCGACAACCATTTCATTCGAATGAAATGACCAACTCATTCGAATGAAAAGGTCCGCGCATTCGAATGAAATTTTTTTACTTCCGAATGAAGTGATTGACGGATTCGAATCGCTTTTTCAGCACTTCAAAACATGAATATTTGATATTATTATTCTCCCGGATATCCAACAGGAAGATAAATCAGCGGGAGATAATCTTCAGACAAATCCAGTGCCTCTCGTACAGCTTTTGCATCAATATGCGGAGCACATGGAACGGTTCCCAAACCTTCTGACGAACAATAGAGACAGATGTTTTGAGCAACCAAGCCCGCATCCATCGCACCAAACATAGGCGCGCTCTTTCTTCCTTCAAAATTTGCCTGATTACTTATCAAGAGAATGACAACCGGGGCCTTCATTATAAACTGATTTTGATCGGCAATGATCGGCCGAATATCTTTGTCGCTTACTTTTACAAGCGTGTTTTCGGCAGCCACATAATGATATACACTATTCCCTTTATTGATGAAAAGTTCAATATCCTGCGCATTAATTGCCGAAGGAGCCGTTCGTTTGCCATCACTCCTGTTTACACCATTCGCTGCCCAAAGGAGATTTGACAACGTCTGTTCAGGAATATCTTTTTCTTGAAACACACGAACAGAATGACGGTCTTGAAGCGCCTTCATCAGGCTTGCTTTTTCTGTTCCTTTCTGAGGTTCGGGCAGTTTTGTCACTTGTCCCTTCGAACGGTTGCAAGACACAGATATACTTGCAATAAGCAGGAGTGCCAATAGATAGAAATTTGTCTTCTTCATATAATAATTCAATTCTTTCATGCAAAAGTAATCTATTTTCTCAGCGCCATAAATCCTGTTTACTGCAAATAATCTTACTGATAGTTATAAAAAACACTAACTCTAGTTTTTGCTGAACAAACGAGCTATCAGATCAAAATCCGAATCACTGAACGATGCTTCCCATGGCGCACTGTCCGTTTGTTCGCTACGACCCGAAAGCATTTGCGCAGCTTTAGCCTTATCGCCATTATAAATAGCCATGCACCATTGTGCCGTACGATTATCAGAATGATTCTTCATCCATGAAGCAACCAGATTGTCGGCATCCACTTTCTTACCCGTCTCACGCAGAGAAAGAGCAGTCAGCAAATCGGCAGAACTGAACTGCGAACCTGAATGTGCATAGCTTGCAACCGATTGCAGCAGTGTTTCAGCTTTCTGCTTCTCTCCCATGCCGGCAGAAATTTTTGCCTCGATATAATTTTCCAGACGATTATCGATCAAGTTGTCATAAGGTTTGCCTACACCCAAATTCTCCGGCCATTTCTTTGATGCTTCCAATGACTGCATAGCTGCTTTGTAGTTTTTACCTGACAACTGCTCCATCGCCTGATACAGATTTGCTTTGCGGAATACGGCACGACCGGCGCCTGAACCTTCACTTGGAAGAACTTGCATCTTATCCAACAAAGCTATACATTGTTTATATTGTCCTGTTTCACATAAAGCCGTCGTATATCTCAGTCCAATCATATAGTTTGATGGATAAAGCTTCATATATTTCTTTCCAACTTCAACCGATTTCTTCCAATCTTTAGCAGCGTTGTAATAATTTATCAACGCATAGCCTGTACGCCACGACTGACCTGTTTGTTCTGCCTTGAGCAAATCTGCCAAACGTTCTTTACCGTTTTTCATCGATGCACGACTCAGATAGAATGGAGCAAATCCCGTATCGCCACAACTATCCATCAGTTCCAAAGCCTTTGCCTTATCTTGATTCGACCAATAAAGCAATGCTTCATAATAGGTTATCTTCCAATTGGGAGCTGCTGTTGCTGCCCATTTCAAGGCTTTCATCGTAGAAGGACGGAATGGAAAAACGAACTCAGGCGACTGTCCGTTAGCCTTTTCAAGCGCAGCATTACTTGCAGACTCATTGCCTTGATTATGCAAGATATATGCTGTACGATAGTTGGCAATCGGATTGGCTGACGCGCATGAAAGCAGATCCAAAGCTTCATCCAAGCAACCTACGTTCTCATACCATTCGGCCATTTCCATATAAGTTTCATTAGGAAGTTCATTGCGAATTAACGATGTGAAATCTTCTTTCGAAGACTCTTTAAGCAGATACTTTTCGAACCAGGCATAATGATACAGCGGATATTCATCCAATAAAGAAGAAATCAAAGCTTTTGCCTTGTCAGTCTGTCCCGTCTTGCGATAAACAACCAGCTGCACCTGATTGGCAGTGAAGTTTAATCTGTTAACTTCAAGACTTTTTTGAGCATAATGCATTGCCTCAGTCATATTCTTTTCAAGCAAATACATTTCTGCAAGCTTCTCGTAAGCTGCGCTGCGGATGGATGGTGTATAAGTAGCAATCGAAAAACCTTCTTTTGCATCAGTATTCTTTCCAAGAACCATATTACACAAACCATACATATAATTAGCTTCGCCATCGTATGTATTAAGAGATAAAGCCGTGCGACAGAGTGCCAATGATTCGTCATAGCGACCTTCGCGATAATACAAAGAAGCCAAAGTATTCAATGCCGGCGAATAATATTTATCTTTCTGCAATGCTTCCGTCAGATATTTCTCAGCGCTTACAAAACTCTTCTGATACAAACTTTGCTGACCTTGAGTAGTCAGACCATTGACTGAATTCCAATCGAAATCTGCAGGTATCTGCCGCGGACGATTGGTAACATTGTCTTCCGGAACTTCCGAATAAACCAACAAATCATCACCAATAACTACTTTCAAACGGCCTTCAGCCACAGCTTCCTGCGTAGGAATAGAATCTTTCCAAGTTTTAAGGACTTCTGTATTTAGTGGTATTGAACGAACAAGTTTATCACCATCAAACAATTTCATTGTTGTAGAAAGTTTCTGCAACGGTGAGAAATACAGTTTCAAATAATTGCCTTCTCGCAACACATTCAAAGCTCCTGTCTCATTTGCCTTTGCAACACCTTTTGTACCTTTAACCGGGAACCAGTATTCGGTCCACTGATCGGTAGCCTGCGGTTCAAAAGGCGTTTGCTTGAACGGAGTGTAACTGCTTTCAGAAGCGGGTTGGTTATACATTCTTCCCGATTGCAGTTCGATATACTGTCCGTCGGTATCGGTCAATAGATTCTCCCAAATTCCACCTTCGCGTGACAAGCCCCAAAGGAATATCTTCATTCCAAGTTTGGAATCGTATGAAGCATGATGAATTGATCCATAATCATAATCATGCCAGTATGCACCATGGAAATCACTGAATTTACCCAATACATGATATGATTTCGAAGGACCGAAATTGTTCTTCTCATACCAGGAAATATCACGTCCTTGTTCATCAAGCGGGAAGGAATGGAGACTTCCGTCGTGACCAATATAGTTTGTTCCCGGATAACAGAACTGCGCATTGCCCGCTGCCTGATAAGCGGCGTTCATCCATTGATAATAAGGTTGTTCGATAGACGAACTGTTATGCCATGTTGTGCGAGTGGTGAAATATGCTTTATCTTTCGGAAGATTCATCTCGACCGTCCAAAGCGTATGTGTCATCAGATCATAAGAAGCAATATAACAACTCACACTGCCATCACTTTTCGTGCGTGTCGTGTAATCGATGGGTGTACTCGTTGTCGGATCGTGCCCGATAATACCAAAGTTAAACTCAATACCTCCGGAAGTCCACGGACCGCGCATCGCAATATCTCTGAACTTCACCACATGATTATTATAGAGGAACTCGCGGTTCGATGTCTTATCGAATGCGCTCCATAGCTTACCGCCAATCTCCGGATAAACGGTAAGGCGAATATATTCGTTTTCAAGCGTCACCGTCTTCCACTGCTTATCCGTTGCTTTAGAAGCAAAACCGTCAAAGCGGAAATAAGGATAAAACGAGTTGGAAGGATTAGCTACAGGACTCGGATCGGAGAAGGGATAGGTTTTCACCGTCTGCACCGATTCAGTAACCGTTGCTTTCTGCTGCGCTGTAGCAGAGAAAGCAACCATTATTGCAAATAAAAGAATATACGTGTATTTCATAGACAATCTATTTTTTATTCAAAGATACACAGTTTTTATCAATGAAGCTTCTTTTCAACAAGGATAAGTAAGCCTTTTCCTTGTGGTACGGTAATCTCATCACCTACATTCCATGTCGCAGCCTCTTGGAATCCATCCACTGCAGGAGCATGAAGCATCACATTTTTCGGATCAAGACCTAACTCTTTCCAATCGATGGAAAGTTTCACTTTCGAGTCACTTTTTGCCCAAGTTGCCAAAGCGATAAGCGTCTTATCACCTTTTTGGCGATAAATGGTTGCCAAAGTTTCCTGACTGTCGGTCTTCACCGGATTATAACTTACCCAGTAACCAATCATCTCACTATTCTGAATACCGAAAGTATCCCATACATTCCAAATTGGTCGATTCTCAACGCCATAACCTGCGCGTCCGGTCATGCCATAAAGCATTCCACGCCATTTGTTTCCACCGTCTTGAAGCATCTCACCCATTGTACCGTATGGAATACCCGAAACATCAATAAGGAAGAATTCAGGCGACATGTTATAATCGAAATATTCACCGAACCAGATACGATCCAGATAAGCCATGTGTTCGAGATATAAATTCGCACTGTTGGCATATCCATCGCGCGGATTGAACTGATTTGCCGAATGTAAATCGATCAGTGCTCCCGGATTGGTACGATTCAATACTTTGCGAACGCGTTTCATCGTCATACGGTCGAAAGCCAAGTCATCAATATACAATCCGTCGATTCCGACATTCTTAACCAACCAATCCAAACCTTCGAGATAATAGTTGTGCCAACGCGAAACACCGCTATTGACAATAGCTGCATCTTTCAACTGCGGAACAAACCAAGCACCAATATAATTCTGGTCCAAATGTTCCTGCAACCAAGAGAAACCTCCGCCCGGACCTTCCGAGAATATCTCATTGCCTAAACTGCGCAAAGCGAACATTTCTACACAACTGTTAGACAACTCACGGACAGTATTATAAATCTTTACCTTCATATCCAAAGCATGTGCACCATCAATATAAGCCTTCATCTCTTTCGGACGAAGGAACGGATAATTGATGAACGGATTAATGCCTGTAGCATGATGAATGTTTACAACATTCGCACCATACTGATGAATTTTGTCGATGAAATCATAACTATGATAGTAACGATTATGCCAATGCTTTTCAGTGTCGATCGTTCGGAATGGTGTAATAGCCAGATTGAAATAATAATACAGTTTCTCACCTTTCTTCACCTCACGCTTTCCTGAAAAAGCATTAACCAATGTATTGTTACCGTCTTTGCTGATATCGATTCCTCCATTACCACTGTTACACCATGAAGCAGGCATGATAAGCGGTTTCTGATGATAGAAGTTCGTATTCAACGGGCGTTCATATTTATTGTCGAACAGACGGATCTGCAAACCTGCATTCACATCGCCAATCCACGGTCCATCCTGATTCTTTTCTACATCCCACTTCCAATTCAGACTCTCAGGGCAATAACCTCCACGCTGACCTAATCCCATCATATAATGACCAATACCTGAAGCCAATTGCGTACGAAGAGCTATATCATTAACCGAACCATCTTCGCGAGCGACCAATGTTACTTTATAAGCAATATTGCCATCTGACTCCATCTCGCCTTCCACATCCATCAGAAAACGACTGTTCTGGTTCAGTGCTTTCCATGCAATAGCTCCCTGTTTTTGTTTGGTGTATTCGAAGTTCAAATTATCCCAAGCGCCTCCATCGGCAACAAAGTTCATCGGTGAAGCAAGAATCGGGCGTCCGTCCTTACCAATCTCAGTAATAGTTTCTTTAAAATAGCTGGTGATTGAAGCCGGAAAACCGAACTCTGAGAGTTTAACTTCGCGTCCCAAACAATTGATAGTCTTATCTTTTAGAACTAACGGTGTATAAGGTGCAATCACCTCATCATCAAAGCCGATCTGCGAGTTCAACCAACGCAGACGCGAATGACGCCATGGTTCATTATCGCCATGATTAGCAATGAGGTTTTCAGAGATATGAACAGTGACAGTAACTGTCTTACTAGCTGCATTTGCTGCCGAAACCGTAACCGTTCCTGTATAATCGCCCGAAGAAATATGTTCCGGAAGCATCGCTCCAATCCACAATGCTTGTATTTTGCCTTTTGCTACTGAACAGTCTTTCTTGAAAACTGTACCTGTAACATCTGTACCTTCGGTATTAAAGCAGGTGAAAGCAGAAACAGGAATCTTCTCTCCAGTAAGTTTGTTTGTCAGTCCCGAATAATCAACATGCAACGTTTTGATATCCTGGCGCGCAGCCCATACTCCTAATTGGAAAACATAATATTCACCCTTATCAGCATTGCCTGTAAAATAATCATGACGATTGTCGGCAATCCATTTGTAAGGAATATCCGAAGTCATGCGTATCGGGTATTTTCGATCTTCCGTAAACAAAATGTAAGGATCATTCGGATTTGCATTAAGCAATTTTGTTGTTTCTGCGTTCGTAGCAATTACTTCCATCGGATAAAAACTGTTCATCTGATTGATTGCCTGAAACTGCACAACACGTGCTGCAGGCAATTGAGGAGCTTTCTTTCCCGAAAGTTTATTTTTTTTAATCCATTCTGTAGAAGCAGTATTCTCGAAAGGAGGATACTTGACTGTCGGATAATAGCGACTTCCACTTGTCAGATTCTTCAAATAATAAATATAATAATTACCGGGAACCGTCTGTGGTTGGAATACTATTTCGCCCTTCTCACGATTAATTGTATAACGACAGACGTTGGTGATTCGCTTTCCCGTAGCCGCATCAACAACAATCAGATTCTTGTCTTCCGATTTAATGTCGCGACGACGCCATTCAACATTTGCAACCACTGCATCTGCAGCTTTATCTACAGCAACAACAACACGATGATTACCTAACGAGTCGGCATCCCAACTACCTAAACCATAAAGCTTTTCGGAAGGCACAGATTGAGCTTGTAAACTTGCAAAGCCCAATAAACAACATAAAATAAATACGATTCGTTTCATACGTTTAAATTACTTCTTTATTTATAATTCATGATAAGATTAATCAATTCATCTTGAGGCCTTCTTTTCTCAATGTCAGAGATGTCGGCATGTTGCAAAAACTCTTTCTTCAATCGAGCATTCTCTGCCTTAAAGAAAGCTATTTCTTCCTCTGTAAAATGAGAGCGCAGCGCTCCTTCGGGCGAATACAATTTATAATTCAACCTCTGTAAGACATCACCTGCAACGGATTCAAAGATAGCTATATCTTCCGAAGATAGCTCATGAAGAAACTTATTTATATTATTTTTCATGATAGGCTTTGTAACATTTGCCCACATTGTTCCGGCAACCGCCGTATTTTGTGACTCTCGGCTTTTGTAATATTCCATCACCTTATCAGTATAAGGGAGGTGCAAAAAGTCGCAAAGTTGCTGCATCACTTCCACCGGATTCGCAGTAAGCATCTCATAGCTTAACATATAGAAATGGTCAGGATTGGTCCGTTCACGCAAACGGAATGCCTCTTCCTGATCTTTTTTCCAGTTATGTGCCAAGGCATAAATATGTTTCTCACCCACAATCGCTTTCTGAAACGAAAGAGCTACATCGCGCCCGTCTCGATACAAATATATGTAATACGGACGAATACCTGTTGATTCGATACCTTCGGCATAAAACATGTTTTTCATACTTTTGCACAACCAATATGTGGCACCTTTCTGTCGCGCAGCCGTTTCATAGATGGCACGAAAAAGTTCATAAATGCTCGGACACTTACATTCGGCAAGTATTTCATCTGTAGAGATACATATTCCTTCCCACGGTACCGGATTTATGTTCACCATCTTACATACATCTGTAGCCAACTTTACAAAGTTAGCTCTTTCCGACAAATCGCCATATTTGGACAATAAGGGGACAAAACGCTGAAGAATATGTGGAGGATGTGGCCCTTCAATCTGTCCGATACCATCCATCATCACACGTAATAAATTTGAACCGGAACGTTGCGTTCCAATCATTTGTATTCCTTGTATCATCATAATCAAAACAAAACAAATCCAACCAAACCCGATCCAAGAATCAAGTAAATAGGATTGATAACATATTTAAGTGATATTACAAATGTAATAACAAAAATCAAAATAGAAACAACAGAGATAACCATTGTTTGTCCAATAGTTACTGCCGATGCAAATATCATTCCGATAACAGCGGCCCGAATTCCTTTCATGATGGCTTTAACTACTGCCGACTGTTTCAACGCTTCCACAAAGCGCGACAATAGAACTGTCAACACTGCCGGAGGTGTAAAAATACCTACTGTAGCTAAAGAAGCCCCTAAAATTCCTGCCACTTTGTATCCAATAAATGTAGCTGTAATAAAAATAGGTCCGGGAGTAATCTGACCAATGGCAATACCATCAGCAAACTCCGAAGAGGTAAGCCATTGTAGATTGTCGACAAACAGTTCATGCAATGCAGGAATCACTACATAACCGCCACCGAAAAGCGTCAGACTTATTCCGGAAAAAGTATACAATACTCTGAGATTCTTTGGTGCGTCCTGACTTTGTCCGCCCCATAACAAAAGGCACAAAAGCAATAAAAGAACGGCTCCAGATATCAACCATTGCTTTTTATTTATCGCAGTTCCTTTAGAACAATTTTGCTCGGATGATAGTGGCTGTTTATATAAGAAAGAGCCGACAACACCACTCAAAATAATCATGATCAATGTGATTGCAAATCCACCTACAACAACCAATAATATTGCTGCCATTGCACAAATAATCCATTGAGATATACTTTTTATAGTCTTACGTGACATTCCTATAGCCACCGTAACAATCAATGCAGTCACTGCAGGCATTATTCCATTGAACACGTTCTTTACAGCAGGAACATTTCCATACGTGAAGTACAACCAGGAAAGTAGAATCACCAAAACAAAAGAAGGTAGTATAATACCTAGAAAAGCCATAATAGATCCTGAAATGCCACGGAGCCGGTATCCAATATAAGCGACCGTATTCACAGCGACCGGTCCGGGAAGGACAGATGTCAGGGAAATTCCATCCAGTATATCTTCTTCCTTAAGTTTCTTGTCAATCTCAACCAATTGTTTTTGCACAATCGCAACCAACGACATGTAACCGCCAAAAGCCGTAGCACCCAACTTCAGGAATGTGAAGAATATATAGTATAGTGAAGTCTTCCCCATTATTACTTAATCTCTTTAAAATAGCCGTTCCATGTTTCTTTCGGTACATATATAGCCCGATAAGGAGCATACGACATCACACTTTCCCACAAAACCTTTCCATTACGATCAGTTACCATAATCGAACCGGTTTTAGAGCTTGTCTGTAATATATTTCCATTAGGAAGCAGATAGGCACTTCCCATGCGAGAGGTATATTTTTCTGCTGGAAGTGTTGCTTTCAACAAAGTCTTTGCTGTACGATTCTTTTCATCGAGATGGAACATCTTCGCACCGGAACGCTTATTATACAGACCATTATCAAACAATATCAAGTTGCCATCAGGCATCATATAAGGTGAATGCTGGAAAGAGAAATAACTTGTCGAATCCATCTTAAAGTCTCCTCCTCGTCCAAATTTCCAGAGAATCTTTCCAGTCTTCCTATCAATTTTCCAAATCTGATCCTCTATCGGATTCGATACCAGATAATTGCCATCTTTATCAAAGCACAGTCCATTCATGTGAAAACGGTCATAACGATATTCGCCAATATACGGATCTTTACTTATATCCCAAACATCCCAGGCCGACCATGTTTTCAGAACCTTTCCAAGTGAGTCGACAACCATGATTCCATCGCCACCCAAAGTATCAGTCTGCATTTTCCCATCGACCATAATACTAGCCACTTTCTTTGGGCGATAGAGTGTATGTATATGATTCTCCTCATCCATCCAGATATCGTGATGGATAACTTGATAATCTTTTTCTGTTTCAACTTTATTCAGATCGAGGCGCCACATCATTTCGCCGGTAAGCGAAACTTCTACCAGTCCTGTCCCTCCAGCAAACCCCATCGAACCTCGACGCATAGGTTTCTTATGTTCTTCGTTAGCTATTTCTTCAGGAGTCTGAGGCTGATCATCAATCTCATCCTTCGCAAAAGGGCGAAGCATTCCTAAAATAGTACCACGTGGAGTCAGTGAACTCACACGAATACCTACATCCTCTATCTGCCAATACCAGCGTATCTCGCCTTCATTATCAATCAGAGCCATATATCCAGGCAATCTGCCGAAAGAGACTAAGATCATTCCATCACCTAAAGCGGATGTATCATGAGGATGTTTTTCATTAAACCAGTGATTCTCCAACCAAGGAGATTGTGGGCGAGTCTTGAACGAAAGCAATTCGGATTTCTGCCTGTATAGATTCGCAATAATAATCCGATAAGTATATTCAGTATTAGCTTTTAACAATAACAAATGTATATGATGGAGAACAGCTGCAGGCGAAGTAACCGTACGGAATTTTTTTCCTGACACTTTCTCGGTATATTCAATATATAAAGGTGCCGGCTTCTTTAAAGAAATCGTTACCAGATTATGCATGGCCGTATTTCCAGGAGAAGTCAGTGTAACAGACAGTATACTGTTTCTTTCGCTAAAATAAACCCAAGCGACAACAATGCCGGCAATTAAAATAAATACAATAGCTAAAAGACGTTTCATAGTAAATTGATAAATACAAATAAATAAAAGAGAAAGAACCGAGCCAAAAGGCCAATAAATCTTTTGGCCCGGTTGCATTAAAATAAGTTGTTCATTATGGCAAGCGTGAAGAATTAGCTGATTCCATATTTGAATTCAATAATGTTTCTGTCAAAGGATATGGCAAATAGCGCATATTGCTGGTCACATTCGTTGGACTGGCAATACCTAAAGCTTTCAAATGAGCATTTACCACTTCCTCGTACTTGCCGAATCTAATTAAGTCGGCACGACGCTGGAATTCAAATACCAATTCATATCCACGTTCTGCCAAAATAGCATCATTCATTGCTTCTTTTGTAGCCGGAGCAGCAAAGTCTTTATCAGAGCCTCCATATACAGGAGCGCCTGCACGTGTACGAATCTGATTCAAATAAGACAACGCTGCTGAAGGTCCTGTCAAGTTATTCTCAACCTCAGCCTTCATAAGAATCACATCCGACAAGCGGAAAATAGAAATCGTACGACCGTCATAGTATGCATCCGATATCATCTTATAAGAATACTTCTGTGTAGCAACGTTCACCAACAATTTGGTTGTATCGTTCGGAGGTGTTGTTTGTCCGACAGCCGGCATCATATAATAGAAGCCAGACTTCGTTGTGTTATCACGTGGACTTAAACCGGTGTAGTTGTAATAGAAGAACTGCTTACGAGGATCTTTATCACTGTACTTACGCCAGAATGGTAATGATACAGCATAATACTGCCAACGGTTCGGAACATCTGGATAATCCTTCGGACCGAAATGGTTCGTTATCTCACCACCATTTGTTGTTGACTCATGAAGGATGTAGAAGATAAACTCGTTATTTGTTTTATTTGCTTCAGACCATACCTCCTTAAAATCAGACTGCAAAGAGTAAACACCTTTGTCGCGCAAAGCAAGAACCATATCGATATATGTTTTCGCATTTGTATAATCATGATTACGCAGATAAATTTTTGCCAGCAATGTTTCAGCAGCACCTTTAGTTGCGCGTGAAAGATCTGATGTAGACCACTTCTCAGGCAATACATTAATACATTCCTTCAAATCGGCTATAATTCCAGTCTCAATATCAGCTACCGGAGTCAATTCGGCATTTTTCATGTTTGCCGGATCAGTGGGAGGTGTTGTAATATAAGGGACTGGACCGTATTGTTCGGTCAGATCACGATAAGCTAAAGCGCGGAGGAACTTTGCTTGAGCCTTTATCGACGATTTGTTTGCATCAGCCATGCTTACATTATCTATATTGGCAAGAATAGCGTTAGCATTTGAAATGACCTGGTACATACAACGGTAATTATTCTTTAGATAAATACTATTTGCATCGTATGTCATTGTACTGTGTTTTGTCGGATCGCCCGCAGCAGTCGAGTATCCCATATCGGTTGTATAATCGGTATTCATTACCAGATATCCAGCATAATACATCCAGGCATCGCCGGGATATGGATCCAAATCGGCATAAACACCTACCAGAGCTGCATTAATATCAGACTCAGAAGAATAGGCATTAGCAGATGTCAAGTTACTATAAACGGTTGGCTCCAAATCTGTACACGCTGTCATACCAGCGGCAACAGCCAAAACCATCAGATATTTATTTATATTCATTTTCATTGAATCTACGTTTTTAGAATGTTATATTCAATCCCATTGTAAATGTTCTCATGCTTGGATAAGCATTGAAGTCCAAACCGGCACCTGCATTTGCAGTCTGGAATGATCCACCACCCTTTGTAACCTCATTGGCTTTTGTATCGATTTCAGGATCCCATCCGGAATAACCTGTAATTGTAAACAAATTTTCTGCAGAAGCATAAATACGGCAAGAGCTTATAATCTTCTTAAACGGAAGAGTATAACCCAATGTTACATTCTTCAGACGGACGAAAGAAGCATTCTCAATAAAGTGGTCATTGATATAACCTCCGTATTTAGAATAATAGAATCCGTTGCGAGGAACATTCGTTTCAGTATTAGAAGTTGTCCAACGTTTTGCGGCATCAGTACTACGTTCCCACTCCAGGTTCATATTAGTCATGTTCAACAGATGGTTACCAATAGATCCTTGGAAGAATATCGACATATCAAAACCTTTCCATGCGAACGTGTTGCTCAAACCAAGAATAACATCCGGATTGGCACGTCCCAAGATAGTACGGTCTAAAGACGTAATCTTTCCATCTCCATTGACATCTTCAAACTTTGGATCACCCGGTTTGGAGTTTGGCTGCGGCGAATAGGTTTCGCCTTGTTGAAGAACGCCAATATATTTGTATCCGAACAATGAGCCCAGAGGTTCACCTTGACGGATAATAGCAAAAGCTTCCTCTGACACACTACCATAAGGCTTAGAAGAAGTGAGATAAATATCACCGTTCGTACCTAAATCGAGCACTTTATTTCTATTATATGCCACATTTAATTTGGTATCCCAAACAAAACTGCCTGTCAAATTGTGAGAAGTAACATCCAACTCAAGACCTTCATTCCTGATAGAACCGATATTACTTTGACCACTGGTGAAACCGGTATAATAAGGAAGAGCTACGTTCATCAGCAGATCCTTTGTTTTCTTGGTATAAGCATCAACAGTCACCATCAAACGGTTATTAAAGAATCCCATATCCATACCGATATTGTACTGAGCTGTTGATTCCCACTTCAGTGCCGGATTTGCCGGACTGCTTTGAGACATGTGTACACCAGCTGTATTTCCGCTTCCATCAAAAGTATAACGTGTATTAGCCATGTTCGCATAAGAAGCATAATCGCCAATACGTTCGTTACCTGTAACACCGAAACCGGCTCTCACTTTCAATGAGCTGAAGATATTCAAGTTCTTGATAAACTCTTCCTCGCTTGCACGCCATGCCAAAGATCCTGAAGGAAATGTTCCCCAACGCTGATTGGCACCGAAACGAGATGAACCATCACGACGCAGTGTAAATGTTGCCAAATACTTATCTTTATAAGTATAATTCATACGGCCGAAGAATGAAATCAAAATATTCTCCGTCTTGTTTGAGGCAATAGAAGTAATCTTCGATGCTGCTCCCATATTATTATACTGGAACAAGTCCGTCGAGAATTTCTTTGCTTCCTGTCTGCGATACTCACCAACAAACTTCTCATATGAATAACCCAGCATGAAATTGACATCATGAACCTTATTGAAAGTTTTCATATAGTTTGCCAAACCTTCGAACAAGCTTCTCGTACCTGTATAATCGTAGGTTGAAGCAACACCACCATCGATACCGCCCTGATATGTTGAAGCAGGCATATAGGTTCCCTGGAAGTTGTGCAGGATTTCCGTTCCGGCAGTAGCTTTCAATGTTAAGTCAGAAATCGGACGGATTTCAATAAAGGTATTTCCGTCAAACTTATCATGACGCAAATCATTAACACGTTCCAACAAGTTAGCCAATGGGTTATCTCCACGACCACCCGGAACGCGACCATAAGTGCCATCTTCATTATACGGAACAACTGTTGGATCGTAAAGCAAGATGGAATATAGTACATTGGAATTGACAATATTACCAGAATACAACTGATAATTTGAATTCTCACGATGCGCATAAATTGATGCACCTGCCTTTACATAATTATTGATTGTCTGATCAACATTCACACGACCTGAAACACGGTCGAAGTTAGTATTCTTCAGAACACCATCCTGTTTGAAATAGCCCAAACTGGTCATTACTTTAGTCTTCTCGCTACCGCCTTGGAACTGAACACTATGGTCCTGAACAATACCCAAACGGGTTGTTTCTTTCACCCAGTCAGTATTAACAGTAGACTGCAACTGTGAATCGGTATAGACACCATTTTCTTGGTTCTCCTGACCTTCGATCTCCTTATACAGGCATTCTGCAATTCATATAATCCTTCGAATTCAACAATTTGAAAGGATTCTTTATCTTCTGAACACCTACGTAGCCACTATAAGAGATCTTGTTCTCACCCGACTGTCCACGCTTGGTTGTAATTAACACAACACCGTTTGCACCACGCGCACCGTAGATAGCGGTTGCAGAAGCATCCTTCAAAATCTGAACCGATTCGATATCATTCGGATTGATATTCAAACCTTCTGTAGAAGGGAAACCATCGACTACATACAATGGTTCATTGGTTGAACTGATAGAGTTGTTACCACGAACACGAACAATGATCGTACCACCCGGAGCACTCGAACTCTGACCAATCTGAACACCGGCTGATTTTCCTTGCAGCGCTTGAGCCACATTACTTACCGTACCACCCAAAGTCATATCCTTTGCTGTTACGGAAGAAATAGAACCTGTCAAATCTTTCTTCTTCTGATAACCATAACCGATGGCAACGACTTCATTAAGACCGATGGCATCTTCCGAAAGAACAACATTAAGAGTAGACTGCGAACCAACCTTAACCTCTTTTGTTGTATAACCGATAAAAGACACATTCAATGTAGCACTGTTTGAAACACTCAACGTATACTTACCATTCGCATCAGTAACCGTACCGTTGGTTGTTCCTTTTTCCACTACATTCGCACCTACAATAGGTTCGCCAGTGTTGTCTTTTACTACACCCGTGATTCTCTTGCTTTGCTGAGTAATCGCAACGATGCCCTCTCCTTTATTCGAAGCAGTCATTCCATCTGAAACTGCATAAGAAGGAGCGATAGAAGAAATACACAACCCAACAATTAATCCGGATTTCAATAAAAACTTCTTCATGTGACGATCTAACATTTTGGCATCTAAATCATCATTTAGTAAAGCGTTTCTCATAAAATTTGTAATATAATTGTGTTAGTAACTCATACAAACCCTACACATTCAATAAAATTAAATGTGCTTTTGTTTATTTAGTTTATCAGCGGTCAAAGATATGAAAAGAATATTAAACTAGTTTTCAAATATAAAATAAAAATTCCAACTTTAACATTTGAGGTCGAAAAACTAATAATCTGATAGTTATTCTAATAGATTTTGATTGAATGTTAAGTGTTCTGCCGACAAATATTTAATGAATGTAAAGATGTAAAATAAAGAAAACGCTTATGAATAGGGTTACAACTACTTTTGATTAAGTCTGTAAAAAACTTTTCATACATCCTTTTAAATTTATTGTCTCATATTATATGAACCGATCGGACCATATATATGGATCAATCAGACCATATTATATAAGCTAATCAGACCACGTATATGACCTGATAAATTTATCATTACTTTTACAGAAATACATCTGTAACTAATTATAAATTAATTCTTTGTTGAAACTTCAATCATCGTGAAAGAATGTGCCGGGAAACTATATTTAAACTGATCGCCTTTCACTTTCAGTGAATGAGAAATCGTTTTCACTGCTTGCTTTTCTGCGGAATTTTTGACTTTGATATTATCGCCATTCACTTCGTAAGCAATGGCCGAATCACCAAAAGCACCATTCTGACTGATTATTGTTGTTTCTATATTCTTTTCTTTATTCCGATTCACTACATTGATAATCACTTTCTTTTTTGCTGAATCATAAGCAGATGATACATCCAGATAAGGGATATCTTTCCCATCGAGTAAATAGGTAGGACCATCAACATAAGTTTGAAGTGATTCTCCAAAACAGTGGTTTGAAAACAGAGACAAAGGATAGAAGATTGTTTGATACCACATTCCTTCAGGTGTCGTATATATAGGAGCTAAGAGATTAACCAGCTGTGCCATATTTGCCATTTTGACAATATTAGCATGGCGAACGAAAGCATTCAGATAAGAAGCCACAACTAAAGCATCCTCCAAATTAAAGATATCTTTTGTTCCTCCGTGACTAGGCGTCCCGTACGTAGTATTGTACTCATCAAAAGCAATATAGATAGGTTTCGTCCGTTTCGCTTTAATCATCGCTTCATGGATAATACCTTCGGTAACCTTTATCACATCCTCAGCAAAATAAGTAGAAGCCATATACTTATAATAGTTGTCGTCGTGATTACCTACATAATTGTGTAGAGAAAGATAATCAACGTCATTCTTCATATAATCAAGAACCGTTCGATTCCATTGCATCCAATCTGCTCCATAATTACTGCATCCGGCAGCAATCAGTTTGATACTTCCATCAACCCACTTCATCAGTTTACCGGCTTCAAGTGCATACTTGCCATAATCATCTGCGCTTTTATGACCCATCTGCCACGGACCATCCACTTCATTTCCCAATCCCCAATATTTTACTTTATAAGGAGCAACATGACCGTTTTTAATGCGCAAGTCGGAATAATAGGTTCCTTTTTCGATATTGCAATATTCGACCCAGTTACGCGCCTCATCCAAAGAACCGGTTCCCAAGTTTACACAGACATACGGCACCGAATGTACCATTCCACACCATTTCATAAACTCATCTGTTCCAAAAGAATTGTCTTCCAGTTTGCCCCAAGCCAGATCCATCCTGACCGGACGTTTTTCTTTCGGACCAATGCCATCTTCCCAATGATAACCGGAGACAAAATTTCCTCCCGGCCAACGGATAACTGACACATTGAGTTCCTTCACCGCTTTCATCACATCTTTTCTAAATCCGTTTTCATCAGACAGAGGTGAACCAGGTTCATATAATCCCTTATAGACGCAACGACCTAGATGTTCGGTAAAATTGCCATACAGCATCGTGTCGACACTTCCAATTTGTCGCTCAATATCAATCTTTATACGTGCCTCTTTTTGTGCTGAGACAGAAAAAGAGAGTAACAGCATAACACTTAATAGACCAAGAACAATGTGTTTCATATCCTTCATATTTTATTTTTCATGATATTCAAATGATCCGATTTTAATTCATCAAGTATATAACGGCAACTTATCACTTTCTCAATCAAATCATCCGGAACAAACCAGTAATGATTAGAAGCTTCGAAACCTATACATGAATCTTCCTTAGTCAGAACATACAGTTTCTTTGCCAAAGTAATCTCCTTCTGAACAATTTCCATCATCGAATTGCGGAGTTCCTGTTTACGGACAGTAGAAGTCTTCGCATCCAGCCATTCATCGCGAAGCAAGATAAACCGGGATTGATTCGCTGCACTCTGATAAATAAGACCAATCGTTTCAGCATAACGCGCCTGTTGCTGCACTTCACAAAGATGTTTGTTTGGAGCCAATGCAACAGCTTTCTGAAGCATTGATGCGCCTTCGGTATATCCATCCGCCACTTTTTGCAATTGATTGATAAAGACATCTGCGGGATAAGGCCCACGCCATGTCTTCAAATCGTCATAAGGAATGCCTACCATCGTCGCCGTATATCCGCTTGGTTTCAACCGTAACAGATTGGCGGGACCTATTTGTGTCGGTGCAAAATAAAGCACACTCCCATTATAAGGGAATTCTTTAAAGGCATTACTCAAGCGTGTCCACCCTTTACGAGCAAAGGCTTTCCCTTTTTCGCCATAATAATTAAGGGCCATTTCATCGAGCGCCTCATCGACGGATGGCAGCGGATCACGGTCGAACATTTTCGACATCAAGAGATTCATCGATGGATATCCGCCTAACGACCAGCTAAGCATCAGTCCGTTGACTCCACTCGACGCCAGATTCCAGCAGTGTTGTGCCACTAGATCCATCGCCGGATTAAAAGGCACGGAAGCGATTTCCCAAGAGTTGTTGAGCTGCATCTTGGCAGCAGTCTTCAATCCTTTTTTCTGAGCAGCTTCCCAATGCGTTTTCGCTCTTGGACCCGGTCCGACAGCCGATATCGAATATTCACCAACTTGCGTTGATATTCCGCCTCTCTGCAATGGCAATGCCCATTCACTAACTGACATTAACCATATATTATTCGGTAACTGACTGATAATATCCGGTGCTATCTGATGACCGCGCCATCCCCAATCCCAAACAATCACTTTTGCATTCGGTGCCGAACGATGGACGCCCTCTTCCATAGCAGAATTCACATCGGCAATAAGTTCTGTGTCCGTCTTCTTTGAACAGCGCTCGCACGAAGCGAACTGTCCATGCGAAACACAGGTAGTCAAATTCTCAGAACCTGTAATAGAGAAGATTCCACCCAAAGCGGGGACCTCTTTGAAAAGATATGCCAAAGCATCCGTCAACCATTTATGGACTATCGGATTAGATACACACATCGCGCTATAGTCACCTTCACTTACACCTTCCATATCCGGACGATTCTTGAAAAACGCTTTCGGCA
>Ga0183097_10944_pt1 | contig 24672 bp, 26 predicted proteins | sample BioMet8_FD_128883 | JGI IMG/M metagenome (GOLD analysis project Ga0183097, IMG submission 128883) | Microbial communities from bioreactor (seeded with sewage sludge) at Lawrence Berkeley National Lab, California, USA - Biofuel... | ecosystem: Engineered > Bioreactor > Anaerobic > Unclassified ... | reverse complement strand
TCATGGAGTGGTAGGCTTTGTTCGCGTTGCGAATCTCCCGAATTGCAGCTTTGTTTTCCTGATTGAAGTATATAAATGCTCCAAACAATCCAAGTGTCAATAGAACGCCGGGGATCGGACTGTGTGTCATGCGGGCAAGGTCGTTCAGTCCCATCGCGTCGAAAATACCACTGGCCAGTCCGCCGCTGAAAAAACTGGCGATCACCGCAATAGTCCATACCCAAAATCCACCCGACGATGCGTTGGCAAAGTAGCGTTCGCCCATGTTCTTTCTGAACATCGGTTCGGTGGCCAGCGTCAGGGCTTTGATGAAAGCTGGCGTCAGCGCCCCGATGGCTTTCTTGTTTTGGGTTTTGATCCAATGATCGATTTCGTTTCCGAAGGGCATTTCAGTTTCGCTCATAAGATGGGTTGTTGTTCAAACGTGGTGATGGTGAAAGGCTGGCCCTTGTTCGACGCGAAGGCGTGCGACACCCACAGAATGACAGCCTGAGTGATGCCGTCGCCGCCTTTCTTGAGTTGCAAAAATGCTTCGGGTTGCAACACGCTTTCGCGCTGTTGACTCAACGAGGTGGTCGTGTTGGATTTATGCGGTCTGAACTGATCCCAAAAGCCTTGTTGCGGTTCGGGCGCAATCGAAATGCTCACGTGCATTTTGAGTGTCGTCCCAATTTTCTCCGACGCCCATTTATTCGTTTCAAGGTCGCCATTCGCATGAAAAATTTGCGTGTTCAACGTCGCCAACACCGCTTGTACTGCGTGTACGTTGTGGCCGAGCTGGTAGAAGTTGTGAAGGCTCTGCGAAATGAGAACGTGGGCAGCCCGGCAATCACGGGCCGTCGGCTGAAACTCCACGTCGTGTTGCGAAAAGAATAAATGCGCCTCGTCCTCCCAAAGAAACACCGGTCGTGCGCTGGACTGACCTTTGTCAGCGCGACGTTCGACGGCGCGTTGAAACAAATACTTCCACGCGGCCTGCACCAACATTCCACCTTGACCACATTCCTTCAACGGCAAGTCGAGGATCACAATTTTACCTGACAGAATGGATTCGGGCGTGAGAGTGGTTTCAGTCGAAATGAGCGCGTGAATGCCACGACCTTTTAACGCATCCGCCATCGCAGTAAAACCCAGTGTGATTCCGCTGCGCGTCATCGGTGCAATTCCCGGATAGACATTGGCCCAGTAATCGAATGCGTTGGAAAAGACGCGTCGATCTTCATCGGTTTGAACCGATTGCTTGGCACGATCCATCACATCGGCAAAATATGGCAGATCGCTCCAGTCTTTATCGGGTGATTCAGGAGCTGACGTAACAAAACGGACAAGATTGTCCACCGTCATCGGTTCCTTGGCCAACAGAAACACGTCGAACAACGCGCGCATGAGTTGATTGGTGGCGTTGATCCAAAAGTCTTCGTGAGCGTTCTGACCGGAGCGACGGCCAACAATGGAAATGAGTTCACGGAAAAACGTTATCAAATCATCGGTGAGGCCGATTCGAGGATGAAACGTTTCGTAGGCCAGGATGTTCAGCTTGTGGGGACTGTCGCGCGTGATGACAATGCAATCCTGTTCGCGTTTGTATTGGGAACAGAGCTTTTGCCAACGTCGGGCTTCATCGGTCTTCGCACAAAGCACGAGTCCACCGAACCCCGACATCAAGAACGCGGACGCGATGGCAAACCCGCTGCCGCTGGTCTTTCCACTGCCCGGCGCACCCATAATCAGAACGCCTTCACAGGCGTCCTTGATCTGCCAATCGTCGTTGTCCCCCAAATCGAGCAACGAAGCGTTGTCCTCCCAATAGTAATGATGCGGATTTGTGATTTCAAACAGACTGGGATCAATTGGTGGAACGGGCGTGGAAGGAAGAGGCTTTGGGATTTGGGGACGAGGTAGTTCTGCTGGCGCTGAAGTTTTCGGAGATTCATCCACCTGGGCGGCCTGCGGTGGTTCTGTTTTTCGAGAAAGGTAATTACTGGCCGCATCGGCCATCTTCTCAAACGACGAAAGAAAGGAATTCGGTAAAACAACATTCGTCGTTCAAGGTGCCGGCGGCACTTGAACAATGATCGTCGGCAGGGGTGGTGGTGGAGAAGTCACCGGCGGAGCTGAAGGCGGAGGTGTTGTTGGTTGAACGGGTTCCTTCGCTTTGATCGGAATCGCCTCCCCTATTGGGATGCCCAAATCCTTGCGGATGCGGTTGGCAATCTCACGAAAAACACCCACATCCGTAATCCGTTCCTGCCCGTAAAACATCCAGTAAACCTCTACGCAATCGGTAGGAAGAGTTTCCGCAAGGACGAACACCGTTCGCTCCTCGCCCTTGTCACCATAAAGGTTGTGGCCACCGAATATTTGGCGAGTCCGGCTGACTTTACTTTTCAAGCTCTCATCAGCAAAAAGAGCATGGAGTTTATGCGTTCTTTCGCTGATGGCGTTGCACAACGCAATGGGAAGATCATTACCGTTGGCTTTACAAAGTGTCGGTGAGCCGACCGAGCCGGGATGGGTGACATAATCCAGAAACAGAAGAGCCAACGCTTGGGGAAGCTTCGTCCAAGCCATTGGAAACTGCGAGTCGCCCTGCTGCCAATAGGTTGGCTTGCTGGCTGCGTTCCATTGAAACTCAATCCGGTCTAATTGGGGCTTTTCGTTGCCCAGAAATTTAAGGCAAAGCCGCCGTCCATTCTGACGAGGTGGAGACAAAGCCGGGGTGGGTTCGTTGGAAGGCTCCGTAGCGAATTTGCTATTCTTTTTCCCGCTTTGTGCCATGTCAAATGGCGTATCAAAGCAACAGTGTTTTGTCAGGTATTATCTTGGAGAATGTTGGAGGTTAATCCTTTTTCTCGCCTGGTGGCAGTTGCTTGATCAGGCGGTCAAAGTCGGATTCAAAAAGCCGATCCTGAACAATGCGGTATTTTTCAAATTCACTTTCGGCAAATGATTGAGCCACTTCAGCGGTCACCTTGCCCGGATTATCCAAAATATCCCGTTCATTGAATTCCAGAAAAGCATTCAATTTTTTGGCCCAGTCTTCCATCGTCATGGGGATGCGACGCTTGGCACGGTCTTCGGCAAAATCCAGATACATCGTGACAATGCGGTCAAGGGACTTGATTTCATTCTCCGTCAGGTAGTTCTTGGCCACGCTGACGTCCGATTTGAGGATTTTACCACGCGGGGCTTTTTTCCATGTGGTCAGCCCCATGTGTTCCTTTTGACTGTCGGCCCGATCCATGATGACCTCGGCAGCCGTGTGTCCGTGAATGGCAAAGTGGAGCTTGTTTTGAACCGTCGAGAAAAACTTCTGGGTCAATTCAGCATCCGCCCGGTAATCCATTGAGGTGGAGTAAATGTCCGTGATCTTCTGGTAAAACCGGCGTTCGCTGGCGCGAATTTCACGAATTTCCTCCAACAAATTCTCAAAGTATTGTTCGTTGAAGAAGGCGCCGTTTTTGAGGCGTTCATCATCCAGCACGTAACCGCGAATGGCAAAGCTCCTCAACACTCCAATGGCCCATTGCCGGAATTGGGTGGCGCGAAGCGAGTTCCCCCGAAACCCGACTGCAATAATGGCGTCGAGATTGTAGAAATCAACGTTCCGAGCAACTTCCCGACTTCCCTCTTTTTGAACTATCCGGAAATTCCGGATAGTTGCTTTTTCACTCAATTCCGAACTGGCAAAAATATTTCCCAGATGTTCGCTGATGGTGCGGACATCGACCTCAAACAAGGTTGCCATGAGCTTTTGTGTGAGCCAAACCGTCTCATCCTCAATTCGCACTTCAATCCCTTGTTCCCCGGCCTGGGCTGTAAAGACCAGAAACTCTGTGGTGCTGTTGCGAATTTGGATTCGTTTTTCTTTGCTCATACAAGTGAGTTGTCCAAAGACTAAGGCCAATTTCCATGCGCCAGCAAGCAAAAGGCGCTTCTATTTGGGGACAATTTAAAGGCGAAAAGCCTCAAAAACCTCTCTTTTTTAACGTGTCTTGTAACATGTTTGAAATGAGGTGGATAAGTGGCATTTTCCAAGTCTTTCTCCCCCCTTTTCCAAGCCTTTCCAAGTTTTTCTCCAATACCCTAAAGTGGACGGATGTGCGAGAGACATGACGTCGCCAAAGACGGCGGCAAAACAAAGAAAGAAAAATGTTATGAACTCTCAAAATCATGTCCCTGTTCAACCCGAACCAGCCACCCCAATCTACGTCATTGGAACGCCCGGCAACTTTATTATTCCTCCGGTTTTGGCTGCCGAAAACGGGGCAAAGCCGTCCGCTCCGGCCCCCTTGGTTTACACGATTCCAGAGGCGGCCGCCTTGCTCAATGTCAGCCATAAAACCATTCGTCGGTTGCTGGATCGCGGGTTCCTGACCAGCTCGTCGGCGTTGCGCAAAAAGCTCATTCCACGCGAGCAGCTCATCCGCTTTTTGAAGGGCACTTGCGCCACTCCCAAGAACTACTAACCACACCACGTTTATGACTCATTTTCCTGACTGTGTTTCCCTCCCTAAGCTGTGCTTAGGAGAGATGTCTGTGCCCTTTTTTAGTGTTCTTGTTTCCTTGTTTTCTTCAAGACATTCAAGGGTTGTTTTTATTCAAGATTCCAAGATGTTTTCAAATGTTTTTTGGATTGCATCCAGTCCTTCAAACTCTTTGAAATGGAATCCCCTCATTGTTGTTTTGTTGGAACTCAAGATGTTGTTTTGTCTGAACACTATTCTTATTCCACCTCATTCCTTTTCAAACAGTCCCTGTTGGGATGTTTTTGAAAAGAGCTTTATTACTGGTGTTCATGGTTTTCCCGCTCCAGTCCACAGTCCGCCTGTCGGTGGTGACTGGAGCGCAGTCCATGCTTCACCCGTTGGCTGTGCGATGTTTTTGAAGAGTCATCGAGCATGAGCGCAGCGTAACGACTCAAGACACGAGTTTTGCCCCAAGACGTTATGATGCTGCGCATCTACACTTCCACCTCGGTGAAGGAGGCGGAACACTATTACATCAAGTCGGCCAGCAAGGAGGCGTATTACTCCGAAGGCCAGGAGTTCACCGGTTATTGGGGTGGCAAGGCTGCCCCAATGCTGGGACTCTCTGGCCGGGTTGGAGAGGCGGAGTTCATGCGCCTATGCAACAATCTGCATCCATTGACCGGCGACCAACTCACGCCTCGGATGAAGTCTGACCGGCGACCGGGATTTGACTTCAATTTCAACTGCCCAAAATCCGTGTCGCTGGCCTACGCCTACACGCATGACAAGCGCATTGTCCAGGCGTTGCGGCAGGCCGTGCAGGATATGATGGAAGAGATGGAGCAGTTGGTTGAGACGCGGGTGCGGACGTTTGGACGGGATGAGAACCGCGTCACGGGCAAGTGGGTTTATGGTGAGTTCATCCACCTGACCGCGCGACCGGAAAACGGCATTCCCGATCCGCATTTGCACGTTCACTGTTACGTGTTCAACACCACTTACGACGACGCGGAACAGCGTTGGAAGGCGATTGAGTTGGGGGACGTGTTTGACCACGCGAATGACTTTGACCGCATCGTGTTGCGGAAACTTTCCGAGAACCTTCACGCGCTTGGCCTGTCCATTGTTGCAAACGAGAAGTCGTTTGAGATTGAGGGGATCGAACGCGGCTTGATTGAACAGTTCAGCCAGCGCACCCATCGCATCCATGAAGAAGCGGCGAAGCGTGGCATCACTGATCCGAAAGAGGTTGCCAGGCTCGCGGCGCTGACACGCGAAAACAAGTCCAAGACGTTGCGCATTCCCGAACTGGAAAAGATCTGGTGGGCGGGGCTATCGCCGGAACATCGGCAACAACTCGAAAACGTTAAAGCAGTGTTGGGGCAATCCCACGCCGTTGATATTGAACAAAAGGTTTCACTCAATCGCGCCACGGCTCCTGTCAAGGCAGCGCCAAAGGTTGTGGTACCAACCGAGTTTGATCGACGTGCGGTGGCACTGGCGGTCGAGCATATCTTTGAGCGCAACAGCACAGCGACGACAACTCATCTCGTAAGCGAGGCGTGCAAGAACTGGTGCGTCGGCAAGACAACGGTCGATGGCATCCGACAGGCAATCGCAGAGACGCCGCTGATCTGGTGTCAAAGAAACGGCAAGGCCTACGCGACCACAAACGAAGTCATCGCCGAAGAGGATCGTTTGAAACACTTCTGTCTGATGGGGCAGTTTCGGTGCAAGGCGTTGAATCTGGATTGGAAGATTCAGGACGAACGGCTCAACATCCAGCAACGCGCCGCCGTGCAACACGTGTTGAAATCAGAGCATCGCGTCGTGGGCATCACAGGCAAGGCCGGCGCTGGCAAAACAACGCTTTTGCATGAAGCCAAGCGTGGGATTGAAGCGGCAGGAAAACGGTTGCTGGTGCTGGCACCGACCTCAGAGGCGGCACGGGACGTGTTGCGGAAGGAAGGTTTTGAAAACGCCGAAACGGTGGCGCAATTGCTGGTCAATGAATCGCTGCAACGCGAGGCACGCGGGGCGGTTTGGTGGGTGGATGAGGCAGGGCTACTCTCCACGCGCACGGCGGACAAACTCTTTGCGCTGGCAGAGAAATTGGAAGCCCGATTGGTGCTGGTCGGCGACACGGGGCAGCATCACGCCGTGGAACGCGGTCAGGCGTTTGATCTGCTCGAACGTTATGCGCACATGCCCGTCGCCCGGGTGGATAAAATCCTGCGTCAGCATGGAAGCTACAGGGCGTTTGTGGAACACGTGGCGGAGGGGAGAATGGACGAAGCGTTCGATCTGCTGGTGCAATCGAAATGGGTGTTTGAAATGCCATTGGCAGAACGCAAGGTTGCCTTGGCAAAGGATTATGTTGAAGCGATGGAGCATCACAAAACGGCGTTGGTGGTGGCTCCAACGCACGCCGAATGTCTGGAAATCACCGACGGGATTCGTCATGCGCTCAAGGAGAAAAAACTTTTGGACTCGCCCACTCAATGTGTGGTTCTGCAAAACCTCTCATGGACGGATGCGCAAAAGCGGGACAGCGAGCATTACAAGCCGGGATTGATTGTTCAAATCAATCGTCACGTGAAGGGCTTTTCGCTGGGGGAACAGTTGACAGTGACACAAGTGGGCAAGAATTATGTCCTCGGACTTGATTCGAGCGGGTATCCTAAAAAAATTCCCCTCGCCTCCCCCGAGGCGTTTGAGGTTTACGAACGGAACGCGATTGAGATTTGCCGGGGCGAACGCATTCGCATCACGTCCAACGGACGGAGCGCCGAGGGGCATCGCCTGAACAATGGAAATTTGCACACTGTGGATTACATCGCGCTCGACGGCAAACTGGTGCTGGAAAACGGCTGGCGATTGAGGGCGGACTTCCTGCACTTCGACTACGGCTACACGATGACTTCGCACGCGGCGCAGGGCAAAACCGTGGACTACGTGTTTATCGCGCAATCCGCGCAACTCTCGCTCGGAGCCACCGACGCCAAGCAGTTTTACGTCTCGGTCTCACGCGGACGCGAAGGCATGAAGCTCTATACCGACAGCATCGATATTTTGCGCGAGAACGTGAGCCGCCGCCGCGAACGTCTCATGGCCATTGACCTCGTGGAAAAAGGGGAACCCATCCCCGAAGTCCATCATCAAACCGCCCGCTTCCTGGGAACACAGGAATTCAAGGAGCAACCCCGCGAATCAAAACAGGAAATGCAGGTCAATCAGGAACCCCGCATTCCGTCCAAATCAAAAGAGTTCCTGGGACAAAAAATCCTCACCAGAAAACATCCCATCGTCAAAGCCCCACAGAAAGAGTTGGAGATGGAAATGTAAGCTATAGACTGGCAAATTGAGTAATCTACTGCTTATACTATGGCAATGAAACTGGACGCGTTGTTCTTATCTGAAATCGTTCCATTTGCGGTAATCATTGGAGTGATTTGTGCACGTCGTTGGTACGCAAAGAAAAAAAGAATACGTTGTGCATCGAGTGAAAAATTACTGAGGCCAGCAGGTTATACGCTGAGTTGTCAATTAAATGACTTGTGGATAAATCTTTTAACGTGGTTAATGGGAATTGTGTGTGCGTCGATCCTTTCGTCCACTTATGCGGCAACTCTTCCAAACCCGATTTTTACCATTTTCTTTTTGGCACTTACATCAGGAATATTAGTCGTTCTCGCATTGAGAACTTTTAGTGAAATTGAAAATGTGAGACAGGGGTTACATGGGGAGCAAATCATGGGGGAATATCTTCAAAATCTGATTGCCCAAGGTTATAAGGTGTTTCATGACATTCCCGGCGATGGAAAATGGAATGTGGATCATGTAGTTGTTGGGCCAGCCGGAGTATTTGTCATTGAGACCAAAACGAAATCAAAGAAGCCAAGCCGAACCAAGCAACCAGAACATGAGGTTATCGTGGACGGTCAGACTCTCCGATTCCCTTATTACACGGATAAGAAGGCATTGGAACAGGCACGGATGAATGCGGTATGGGTTGGTAAATGGCTGTCCAAAGCAACAGGCGAACCAGTGACAGCGCAAGCGATTGTTGCCTTGCCCGGATGGATGGTCAAACAAACCGCTCCGGCAAAAGATGTTTGGGTGATGAATGTTAAAGGCGTTCCCAAAAATATCACCTCTTGTTCAAAACGGCTGTCCGAATCAGCCATTGGAAAAATCGCCTATCAGCTAGACCAACGATGCCGCGATGTGCAGTTTTGAATCATCCAGCCCTCTGTTATTGTTACAAACACGTATATGTTTTTGTAACAGCCGATGAAGGTATTTACGAACCATCCTTTATTTAGCAAATTGCTAAATAAAAGTTACGGCGATTCCTTTATTTAACCTCATTTTTCTTGAGCCAATCGGAAATGGCTTCGGCCACGATGTCCTGTTGGGTAAAGGGCTTGATCTTCTTGAGCTTCCGCTCGGATGAGACTTTGAGCAACGCCTGGGGGAGGTTCGCGGGCAATCGGAAATTCATCGACACCAAAGCCACGGGTTCCTCCGGTTTCTCCTTAATGACCTTGGGCTTTTCCACCTTCGGCTTCTCTACGAGCTCCAAAACCGGGACGGGCGTCTGCGGCTTGGGCGTTCCCTCCTTGATAAGCTGGATGGCTTCCGGCGGAAGGTTAGACGTTTGCAGAGCGTCGTTCATGGTGCGGTGTGGATTCATAAAGTTGTTGGAAAAGAAATTGCATCTCGGCAGTGGCCACGCGGGCACTTTGCGTGTTCATCCGCCAAACCACCGTTCCCTGACCGGCGGCATCGGCGTAGGCTTGGCGAAGCCCAAGTCCCTCCCCGACCGGCATCTCCTGCGACTGAATCGTTTGAAGGAGTTCCTTGGAAAGCCGGTATTGCATTTGAAGCTTGTTGGGCACAATCACCATTTTGGGCGAACCGTGGCGAATCTCCTGAATCTTGCGAATAATCCCCACCGCCTCAATGAGCGCCCGCAAATCCAATATGGACGGGCCACACGGCAGGATGGCCAAATCCGAAAGCACCAAAATGGCACGCGTGACCTCCGACAACCCCGCCGGGCCGTCCACGATGACCACGTCCGCCTGAAGCTTTGGCAACTGCGCCACCACGTCCTCCGGCGTCAGGAGTCGGATCGGTTTGATCTCGGGCGCGGCCTCCTTCAGCCACGCCGAGGAGGAACCCTGAACGTCGGAATCCACAAACGCGACCTGCCTCCCCTTCTCGTGAAGCCAGACAGCCAGATGAACGGCCAGCGTGGATTTGCCAACACCTCCCTTGGAATTTGCCAGAGCCAGGATCATGACAATACACTTGACAACGAACGACTTGCTTGCAAGCTTTTTTGATAAATAGCAAGAAAGCTTGTTTTCAATCCTGCTTCCTTTCTTACAAGCAATCTTTCTTGAAAGCATGCAAACAAGCAAACAACCATGCGTTATATAATAAGAATATGGGTGGGGTGCCGGGGATTGGGCGGCGTTGTGAAAAGGGAAGCCCCCTTCCAAAAAGAAAGGGGCTTCGGTGTGATGGGTTATCAGCTCATCATGAAAAGTGGGACAGAACGCAGGCGGCCTTATTCACGGTCTTGTCTTTCTTGCGCAAGTTCGACGCTGTGGACATAGCAATAATGTTCGCAGGTGTTCCATTGGGCGATGTTCTCGGGTTCCAATGCGTCCGCCTTTTCGTTGGCCTCTTCAAGGGAATTGGCCTCGATGAAAACTTTTGCCCATTTGGTATCAACCAGCGTTAATGTGACCTCGTATTTCTTTTTGGTGTCGCTGTCGGCCTGACCGTTGTGGCTGGCGGACTTTGAACGGGTGGGGGTGTTTATGTTGTTCATGGGGAAAATTGCCCCTCCCATCCGAAAGGGTGGGAAAGGGCTTTTGGAGGTTAATTTTGGCGGAAATAATGGTGGTTGACTTCGCAGTAATCCATCATGACTTCCCGCGCGGTGGCTTCCCAATCAATGTGAATCCACGCGGGCAAATCCTTGGGGAGCATGTCGGAATCCTCAAGCAGTTGCTCGGTGAACGCTTCATCAGATAAATACTCGCCGCAATATTCCTCCATGAGGGCATCGGCTTCGGCTCGGCTGTCGGCCAATGCAAGCGCGGCAAGATAGGGCTCGCCGTGTTCGACAATGTTCGCGGCGATGCCGGACAGTTCTTCAATGTCCTCAAATTCGGAAACCTTGTAAGCTCCGAAACCCTCGTAATCGTGAATTGCCCATTCCTCGGCAAAGGGTTCGGAAGAACGTGCGAGCATGTCGGCGATTTCCTCGCGGATGGCGTTTGCATCCTGCGCGGCGTCAATCCAGCAACCATGCAACTTGCCATTGTTATAGGCGGCGAGGCACGCGACGTAAATGCGCGGGGGGTTGATGCCCGTGAGAGCCTGCTCGTTTTTGAGCTGAGCCCCTTCCCGGGGCGCGTTGCTGTTTTTGTCTGTTTTATTGGTCATAGTGTTTGCGGCTTTCGCCGCTCGCTTTCGTCTTACGCCCTTCGCAAAAAGGCCCGCGAATCAGGGCGGCCAGCCAGGGTTCCCTCCAGGGAAGGCGTCGGCCCCCTGATGCGCAGCAAGCGGGCCAGCGAGGGCGTAAAGAAAGCGACGGCGAAGCAAACACAGACCAGAAAACAAATAGACAAAAAGGCGAACGGCCAGAAGGGCCGTGCCCCGATCAGCAGATCGGCAGGGTGACTACCGCGAAGCGGGACGCGGCCAGTATATCTCTATTCAATAAACGCCAAAGGCGGGTAATGGCCGCGAAAATGGATTGTGGGTGGGGTGCCGGGGTATGGGCGGTGGTCTTGCCCCGGTTTGATGGACACCCTGAGAGAGGGGGCATGGGATTGTTTTAGTTTAATTGTGTTTCAAAGTCCACAGGGGATTTGTAGCCCAGGGCGCTGTGGAGTCGTACCCGGTTGTAGCAGAGTTCGATGTATTCAAAGAGTTCAGCTTGGGCTTCTTCCCGAGTGGCGTAGCCTCCATTCTTCTGTGCCAGTCCCACGCATTCGCGTTTGTAGGTGGCGTTGAAGCTTTCCATCGCGGCGTTGTCATAAGGATTACCGGGGCGGCTCATGCTTGGTTGCAATCGGGATTGTTTCAATATTTCCAGGTATTGACTGCTGGCGTATTGGATGCCCCGGTCTGAGTGGTGGATCATTCCCGCGGGTGGATGGCGCTGTTTTAGTGCCATTTGGAGTGCGCTCACTGCCAGACTGGCTTCAAGGGTGGCTCCAGAGATCGAGAATGATTGCTGAGCCTCACCCTTTTTTAATCATACCCTATTTGTCGTGCTACTCCACAATGTTGTTGACCTCAACAGTGGTTATATATTATAGATTATTCTTAATAATAAGAGAAGGATATTCAATGTATAGGTTAAAAAGTCCATTGTCTGCCCAACTTGAAATAACCAATGCATGTAACAATACGTGTAAACACTGCTACAATTATTGGAGGTATCTCCAAACTGGTCTGCGGTTATCCTCTGATTTGCACGAGAAAAGTTTTGATCATTTTCGAATCTTATTAGATATCCTTATTGTTAATGAAGTTAGAACCGTTTCTTTCACTGGGGGAGAACCATTTCTAAGACGAGACGTTCTCTTCGACTTAATAGAAATTGCTAAAAATGGAGGAATGAAAACAGTGGTAAACACAAATGGTTCCTTAATCACCAATGATGATATTTTTCATCTCAAAGATGTGGGGGTGGACTTTCTCTTAGTTTCATTATTGTGTGATAAGCCTAGCATTCATAATAGGATGGCTAATTCAGATACTCATAGTTTTACGTCAGCGGCCATCGCAAGATTAGCCAAATCTGGCCTTAGTTTATCTATAAATATGGTTGTAACTTCCTATAACTGGAATAGAGTGCGTCAGACAGCGATATATACTAAAGATCTTGGTGTGAAGACTTTTTCCGCAACACCCGTGTTGCCATGTCCACTGGCCAAAGAGCATTCCGATCTCTTATTGAAGCCTGAACAAGTAAAAAAGGTTCTTGATGACCTACTCTGGGTAAAACAACAAGGAATGAACGTCGATGTGCTGGAACCAATTGTTCACTGTATGTTCACTCAAGCGGAAAGAACACGCTTTTCCCAATTTCTGAATAACAGAAGCTGTGCTGCAGGTATTAGTGACGTTGCCATATCTTCGAACGGAGATGTTCGTCCTTGCATTTTAGCAACTAAAACCTATGGCAACTTAATAACAGACGGGTGGCAAACAGTGTGGAAAAATCTAGCCAGTTGGTCAGCCCCAAACCTCCTCCCTGAGGATTGTCTCAATTGCACTATCGTTGATGATTGTGGCGGTGGTTGTAGGGTCGCCGCTTTGTCAGAAAGCGGTTCAATTAACGGTAAAGATCCTTATATGACAAAACCCCTTAGTCCTAGCGCTTACGAACCGATTAAAGGGGCGCTCATTAAGGCTAAACCTTCACTTGATTCGATCTTATCTTTTTCTCATGACGTCTCGGTAAGAGAAGAGGCTTTTGGTAGCGTAGTTTTTAACGAAAGAAATTTTGTCTTTCTTGATGTAGATGGCACCAGGCTTATAAAACACCTTATTAGTTGCCCTTCCTTCACCATCAAGTCGATCCTCGACGAATTTGATATAGATGAGAAAGGTTTGACTAGTTTTCTTGTTACCTTGATCGGTAGGAGAATTCTTAATTTTTCATCAGCGGAAGGAGGTGAATAAGATTGAAATTAAAACTAAAATTAAAACCAGGCTTTATTCCCTTCAATAAAGTCATGAAGCGTACCCAAAAGCAATCATCTCGTGATATAGTCACTTTTAGCTGCGAAGAAACATGCCAATGCGGCGGATGTAACAATTACTAACAAGTTCACAAGATTGACAACTCTGGTTGATGAAATGTTTCTTGAAAGTAAGGATAATAAATTATTTAATATTACTTATTTATTAATAATTAAATAATTTATATCTTAAATCTGAGTTCTTATGGGCTTGCAAACGTGGGGTTCCAAGCCCATAAGTGCATTTTCAGGAATTTCATCGGATGGTCTTTTTATTCTATGCAGAACCTGCTTTTAGGACAATTCTTTATAAATATCTTACATGGGGGATTATCATATTGAAATTACTAGAAGCCATCTCATAAACATTCCGAGTGATGACTAGGCAAAATTTGCCTTGTACTTTTAAAAAAGGTGTATAAGTAGATAGGGATGGATTTGACAGACCAACAGTGGAATCTCATTGAGCCCATTCTGCCCACCGATCCGGTGCGTCCTGATGGACGCGGTCGCCCGTGGAGTGACCGGCGCAAAGTCTTTAATGGCGTGCTCTGGATCTTGCGCACCGGAGCCCCATGGCAGGACCTGCCATCCCGGTATGGCCCATACCAAACCGCACATCGGCGCTTCCAGAACTGGGTGCGCTCCGGAGTGATCGAAAAGATCCTCCTCACCCTGGCCAAGCACCTCAGGGAAGCCGGGGGAATCGACCTTAAAGAATGCTTTGTGGACGGGACGTTTGTTCCGGCCAAAAAAGGGGGCTCCAAGTCGGCAAAACCAAGCGTGGCAAAGGCACCAAAATCATGGGCATTACAGACGGCCATGGCCTTCCTATCGCCCTGCGGACAGAAAGCGCTTCGCCGGCTGAAGTGAAGCTGGTGGAAGCCACGTTGGATGAGCGAGTGGTCAAGGAGGTGCCAGAGCGCTTGATTGGAGACAAGGCGTATGACAGTGACAAACTCGACGAGAGTTTGATGAAAAGCTACGGCATTGAAATGATCTCTCCCAATCGCCAGAGCCGTCGTGTTCCCACGCAGGATGGACGTCCGCTGCGCCGGTATGTTCGCCGCTGGAAAGTGGAGCGCCTGTGGGCATGGCTTTTTAATTTCCGTCGTCTGGTGGTGCGCTATGAATATCATGCCGAAAACTTTCAAGGCCTCGTTCATCTCGCCGCCGCTCTCTTATTTACAAGGTATTTATGAGATGACTTCTAGTTTTGTTGAATTGTGAGAAAAGACGTTAACTTGATTTTTAAAATCCAATCCACTGCCTGCTGCGCTTGACTGGCGGCGGAGACAATGAACGTTTTATCAGCCTTGAGCTTTCCAAGCCAAGACTGGAGGTAGGCAGCAGAGTTATTGACGGTGCGTTCGGTAATGTCGGCATGGGCACAAAGGAACGCGGCTCCCATTTCTGCAATCAACTCTTCTTTGCAATAGGGATCGGAACCAAATCCTTCGCTGGCGGTGAGGGTGGAACGGTTTAAACGGTGTTTCGCGCCGGTCGAGTGCGTGAGCTCATGCCAGAGCGTATTCCAGTAGTTTGATTCATCTGTGAAATTAGTCAGGCTCGGCATTCCAATGACATCCTCGGATGGGGAATAAAACGCGCTTCGCATCCCGTGTTTGATAACGGGTTTGTTGGGCATGTTTTCGTAAACCTTTGCCGGTTCGGTGGTGGTTCCAAGATGCTCGGAGAGGGGAGGGAAGTTTTTCAAACCTTCGGCTTGTGAGAGGTTGAAGACGTTGTAGAGACGAGCGATGATTTGTGGGCGTTTTTGAGATAACGGGTTGGTCTGAACAGGTTCAGAATCGTCTGAAATATTGTCGTCTGGTTCCTTGGATTGTTTGTCCGGTTTCATCGTTTTCCAAAACACCACTGGTGTGGATTTCTCGCCCTTGCGAATGTAGCCACCCAATTCGTGTGCTTGGTTGTATGTCAGCCAATATGGACTCTCAAAATCCATCGCCCAAAGCAGAACAATATTGATTCCGCGATAAGGGTGTTTTGTGACCAAATTACGCGGCATTCCGGTTTTGATTTTCCACGGCTTTTGCCAAGGAACAGTTCCCCTTTCCAAAAGTGCTATGATCCGTTGAGTAACTTGCTCGTAAACGCTGGTGTGCGGTGAAGCTTCTCCGAAGTGTTTGGTGGTGGATTTGGATGTTGTGAATGTGGAAGACATGGGATGGTCTTCCGGCAACGCAACAAGAATTCAAAGACGGCAAGCGATGGATTGCAAACTCCAAATTGCTTCAGGCTGGGGGAGTCTATCCCACTCCGATTTCAATCGCATTCCCAATGGTTAATCTTTAGATGGGAATCATTATTGGAGGGGAAATTAAGCGTTCCATTTCTTATTGACTGTACACGAGATGCGGAAGTTTTCTGAGGTTCCAACGCATTAAATGTCCAATGATTTTCTGGTAAACGCATTACTTGTCCATAGTTCTTGGGTTTACTCGCATTAGTTGTCCAAGGAGATAATCATTTAAAACGCATTACCCGTCCCAACGCGACGCATTGCCCGTCCAAAGATTTGATTTGCCTCGACGCGGTTTGACGCTTTAGAAGTGATCTCATGGATATTCAGGGAGACCTCACTCTTTCACACGCCGAGCTGGTCGCGGCTCCAAAGGATTATTTTCTGGGCCCGGTCTTTGCGGCTCGCAGACAGACGGGGCTACGTGAGGTCACCATCAATCAACGGCGTTATCAGATCGGCGGGTTTCATCCCATGCGGCCGGATTTCCATCCACCGGCGCTGGACGTGCGTCATGCCCGCGCCATTTTTGCCATGCTGACCTTTCGGGATCGCAGCGAGGATTCGCCCGTCATTCATTTTTCCTTCAACGAGTTTTGCCGCAAATATGCCCACACTAACGGCGGTCGTTACGCACGCGACATTGAGGAAATCATCGCCGACTTGATGGACGCGTATATTCGGGTGACAGACCTCGGCTCGGGCATTTCGCACGAATACCGGCTGATTGAACGCGTGGACATTGAGAAACGCCCGCCGCGTCGCCGTGACTCGAAATTGGCCACGACAAATCAGAGCGAATTGTGGTTCAACGGCTGCACGCTGTCGCCGGAGTTTTACGGGCTTTTGAACCGCATTGCCGAGTTGCAGCACCTGAACTTTGACGTGTTCCGCTCCATACGCTCACCACTCGCCCAAGCCGTCTATCTATATATTCCGTCACGAGCGCACCACCACGCCGAGAATGATCCCTTTGAAATCACACTCACAAAATTATTGGAGCAAGTCTCCTTTCCCATTCCCGCCCAAAAGAATCGCCGCCATCAACTCTTCACGCAAAATGCCAATCCCATCATCAAGCAACTCAACGGCTTGGATACATTGACGGGCACGTTTCGCGTACGGTTGGCCGAGACCGCCGATGGCACCGACTGGAAGCTTCAAGCGTGGGAGGATAAGAAGCAAATCAAACGCGACCGCCGTAACTCAAAGCTCATGAACGCCTACCTGTCCGCCGGGCACACGCAGGAGGAATTGGATCGGAGGTTGTCCATGATTCAACCGCTCTCGTCCTACGAAGAGGACTTGCTGAACACGGCGACTGTTGAGGTGGAGAAGAATACGCGGTTTTTTGAACTGGCCAAAGCACTGCTGGGAACCACTCGATTTATCACCCTGTCAAGCGAAGCCAAAGGCGACGCATTGGAGGGGCGCAAAGCGAAAAAGAACCCAACGGCACGGCTTATCTGGCGCATCATGGAAGCAGTATCAGAAAAGTCCGCTCTCAACGGCCCGAAGAACTTGGAGACAGGCACGGAGTTGCGGAGAATGCTGGAACGGAGATAATCAAAAACGCCTTTAAATTATCAGCAAGATAACAGCATTATATCAGTTTTTTAACTGACATATAACAGACATCTGTTAAACTGATTTGCATGTTCTCGCCCGTTTTTACAATCACGCCAGCCATCACAAAGGCGCTGATGGCCATCGAGGCTGACCGTCAAGCGGTGGCCAGTCTTCCCATTGACGTGTCCGTTATGGCAAGCCTGCGGGAAACGGCGCGGTTGGTCTCGACGCATTATTCCACGCAAATTGAGGGCAATCGGCTGACACAGGCGCAGGTCAAGGAAGCCGTGCGGGGCTCTCGTTTCCCGGGCAGAGAACATGATGAGTTGGAAGTCCGTTATCACTACCGCGCAATGGAGTTTGTTGAGAAACTGGCCGACGAGGGAAAACCTCTGACTGAGGAGCAGTTGCAGAGCATTCATGGAATCGTGATGACCGGCCACCCTAAGCCGACGCCTTACCGGGACGGCCAAAATGTCATCCGCAACAGTCTCAACAAAGAGATTGTTTACATGCCTCCCGAAGCCAAAGCCGTTCCCGCGCTCATGGCCGACTTGGTAGCATGGATTAACCAGCAGATGTATGAGAGCGACCTGCCGGTGCCGATGATTGCTGCCCTGGCGCACTACCAGTTTGCGACCATCCACCCTTATTACGACGGCAACGGACGCACGGCTCGGTTGCTGGCCAATTTGATTTTGCATAAGGCAGGCTATGGACTCAAAGGCATCTATTCGCTGGATGAATATTATGCCTGTAACTTGACTGAATATTACTCCAACCTGACTGTTGGGCCGTCGCATAATTACCATTTGGGCAGAGCCGAGGCGGACGTCACCGGGTTTGTCTCGTTCTTCTGCGCAGGCATGGCAGAAGCCTTTAGTGCCGTCCGTGCGCAAGCAACAAAGGCGGCTCAACGGGGAGCGCAGGATCGCACCGGACAATTGCGCAAACTAGACCCGCGAGAACGGCGTCTGCTGGAACTTTTTCGACAACAAGGAACCGCCACGGCAGCGGAAATGGCCAAGCATCTCGGACTGGCTCAAGGAACGGTTGTAATACTGTGCCGGGCTTGGCTAAAGACCGGTTTCTTGGAATTAAAAAACGCCTCGCGCAAAAATCGCGCCTATCGTTTGGGAAAAGAGTATGAGTCTCTAACAGATTAGCGGAACGGGCAGCCAACAAGGGGGCAAATAAGAGATGGCCTTATTAGCGTTTTGGCTACGAAACGAAAATAACAGACTGGAAAGGCAAGCTCTCTATTTTGTATTAAACATAAGGTTTGTTGTGCGAATAATTAAACCCGGGCGAAATACTCTAATTTAAGTAGTTTTACGGGGTTAAGCGGATTCTTGGACGTGTCTGAAACTGAAGATTTGGCAGCTCTGCAAGATCAATCTGCTGAATCCGATTCGATGAACAGTTCTAGACGCGAAGAGATTTATAATTACGGGTATCCAGAGTGGAATCTAGAATCGGTTTGGCGAACATAGATTTGACAGGTGCCGATATTATATACACAATAGATGTAATGGCGGCTAAGACACCCAGTTCGGCAGAAAAACTCCAACAGGTCATTCTCTTCTTTTTGGAGCGTATCAATAATATCCAGCTTGGACGCACCAAGCTCATGAAACTTCTGTATTTTGTTGATTTTGACCATTATGAAACGCACGGCCGCTCAGTAACGAGAGCCTTGTATCGCAAACTGCCTCACGGGCCTTATCCCAAAGAAGCTGAAAAGCTTATTTCCAAAATGGAAGAAGCAGGCCTCGTTCGGCAGGTCGTCGTCAATCATGGAGAGTATCGGCAGCATCGGCTGCTTACAGTTAATGCCCAATTTGATCCTTCGAAATTCTCGGGAGAAGAGCTTCAGACGCTTGAGCGTGTTGCGACTCGATGGGCGGATGCAACTGCCGCGCAAATTGAGGCAGCCACACACAACGAAGCTCCATGGTCGGCTACGAAAGATGGAAAGATCATTGATTACGAAATGGCCGAATACCGTCACCCCATCGGCTTTGAACCACTTGATCTGGAATTAGCCACGTCGCGCAAGTTTGCAAACTATGTCGCATCACTTGCCTAGTCGGTTGTAATGGCTTTGTTTGCCGTCATTTTGACGCCACCCTTTAGCGGTTTGGTTTCAGGTTATTCGCGTGAGCATCCAAATTTAGAAGAAGATTTAAAGTGGATTCTTGGAAGATTGGAAGTTGATCCCGAGCGCATGGGAAACCATGTTCCTGAACTGGGAAAACTGAAATTCCCCATTTATAAAACCCGTTGTAAGGATTCTTGTCATTCACTTGGAGCCTCTGGCGCTTGGCGAATATACTACGCGCTCGATAAATCATCCGGGAAAGTGTTTCTTCTCTTCATTCATCACAAAAGTGAATACGCCCTTCCGAGACGAGGATATTTACTTCAAAAATTGGAACGGGCTTTGGAAGATTAATCGGATTGATGTTCCCGAAAATTAGTTAGTTAACCTTGAATCAAACATAAGAGTGGTTTCGCTAAAAACCTCCGTTTTGTTAGTATTGTACTTTGGCCAAAAAATGCCACACTGCAAGGAATGGCCTAACGTTCCCTAAAGACAGGGATACAAATTAATGTTTTTTCTCAACGGCCACGATGGCTTGTTTAATGATGTCGCCAAGGTTTACTTCTAAAACTCGTGCGATTCGAAGCAATGTGCTCAGTGTTGGATTCCACGGAGTTGTTTCAAAGCTGCTAACTAACGATTGGCTTAGACCCGCTTTCTCGGCTAAGCGGTTCATGGAGATTCCCTGCCGTGTCCTTTCCTCGCTTAAAAGCCTTGCCACTTCAGCTTTAATATCATCTAAAACCTTATCGTCATTCACGCCCTAGCAAATACGGTAAAAACGGCTTGACATCACATATCATTATAATGATAACTAGTGCCATATTTTAATAGAAAGACGTTTTTATGTTTAAACGAAGACTTGGACAAAACGTGATGCAGTGTTCTGGTGGACACAATTGTGCTCAGATTTTAGAAATGTCCGATCATGATTTTGCTGTTGCTGGGCAGAATATTACTGACGAAGCGGTAGCCATGCTTCCCCCTGGTCCAGGAATTGGCCCAGATGAGCGTATTGTAAAAGTCCCTCGTGAGGTTATGCTTTCAGCAATGGCTGATTTTCTTGTGACTGTTTAGACGGACGGAAGGAGAGGCTTGCAGAGCATGCCAGCGGTGTTTTAGAACTGCTAGCATGCAGGGTTTCTTCTCATGGATTGAATCTCACGCGACTCTAGTTCAGGCGATTGGTGTTCTCATCGCACTTCTTACGCTTTTTCATGTTATGAGGGAACGTGAGGAGAAAAATAGTGCGACCCTGAAAGATCAGCATGCAAGACTGTGGAGCCAAGTCACGGAACGCGACGACTTAAAAAGGATTCTTTCCCCTAATGTGGACTTGAAGGCTGCGCCTGTGACGCTGGTTGAACAAGAGTTTTTAAATTTGGTGTTTGTTCATTTTGAAGAAGGCTGGAAGTTGGCAAAACAAGGTTCTGTAAACTCTTTGGAAACTCTGGCATTGGATCAAGGTAATTTTACGTCACTTCCAATCCCTTATGCCGTTTGGGAGCATACAAAAAGTGTTCGCAATCCCGAGTTTGTATGTTTTGTTGAGCAGGCGGTTGAACGGAGCAGACGCAATAATTTGTGAGTAAAGCGGTAAGAGAACTGTTAAGTAGAAGTCATCTCATAAATACCTTGTGGAGGCTGGGATAGTATTTTTGGGATTGGAGAGCTATTGCCGAGGAGGTGCAAGGCAATAGCCAACGAATCAAACTGATTCTTGAATCAAAGGCAACGTTCGGCTATTAAAAATCAATTAGGAAATACCATATTATAACTCAGTTATTCTAATTTATTAAACCTTTTTAAAATAAGGGCTTGCAAAGATAACCATATGGGTAGTAAGACTGCTTTTATTTGCTGATTCATATTATGCAATAAGGAATTATAAGAAATAACAATTTCCAAAATGTTGGTGGTAGAAACTTATAGAAATCCGGGGAGATTTCCACTTTAAAAACATAGTCAACAGGTCCGCCTGAAACCAGGCGTTGCTGTATTATTTTAACGACTTCTTTCTGGAGCCTCGATTAGTCATGTGGCGATTCACGTCCCTATTGTTGGTGAAGGGTTGTGACTAACGCTCAGAGATAGATTTTATGCGCAAGTTTCGTGCGGATAAAGAATAGGTGATTTTATGACATACACTCTCCCAAAAAGCTTAGTCAGACAATTGAAAAAAGTATTTTTATTGGCAACGGCGGCAGTCTTGTCCGCAAATTTAATTCAACTCCCTCTGTACGCCGTTGATGGTTTACGAATCACTGTTCAAGGCAGTGATGTGGTGTTATCATGGCCAACAATACTTGGTCAAGGGGATACTTATATCGTGCAATACCGCCCAACATTAGACCAAAGCACACCTTGGCAAACCCTCACAAATTCATACCCTGCAAGCGATGCTGATAACTTTACTGTTTTCGTTCATTCCAACATTGTTAAAACAGTCAATTATTCCGGTGCTGGGGCATCGATGGTGAGCGTTCAAAATATTTCCGCTGAACCAGCGGCTTCGGAACCCTTGGTGGTAACGACTGATGGTTCGGGGGCTGCGTTGCCGTTGATAATTTATCCGCCCGGGTTTAATTTTTCTGGGTTCATTATTTTTGATCCGTCAACTGGCGAACAAGTGAGCGGGACAGAGTTCACTCGCACAAGTAGTTCTTTGGCGGTTAGTTCTCGAATAAACGTTAATGCTACGGACCTTACACCACCAGATTACGGAGGGGGCACTAATAACCAAACCTCACAAGTTGCTACGCCAGATACAGGATTTTATCGGGTGGCTCAGACTGGAATTCATATTTATGGTTTGACCAACGGGGCAGTTTTAAGCGGCACGGTTCAATTCCCCATCGAACTCGGCCTTAACTCTTCTAACGAAATTGTTGGCGTTGTTTTTTACGACGAAAACAAAGATCCCATTGCCGGAGCCAAAGCAGTGGGGACAAATAATTGCTGGACGATGGTTTGGGATACAAAGCAAGCCTTCAACGGCAGTTACGACATTTACGCAAAAGTCTTCTTCGCGGGCGACGATTCGGTAGCCAGCATTCCCCATACCGTGACAGTGAGCAACACTATATCCTTCCCTCTCAATTTTACACGGTTTTTTGGAAGCCAGATGTGGGTATTTGCCCAAACTATCCCAAATTCGGTTTATCAAATAGAAATGTATGATCAAAATACAAATTATGTGGGCACATTTTCAGGTAACGCCGATGGTTATGGGTATATTTCATTTATCTGGTCTTTGCAGAATAGATCTGGTCAAGTTCTTACTGACACTAATTTTTTCGGGATTTTTACTGTAAACACTTCATCAATGTCAGGAACCACGAGCATGAGCTTGCGTTCTGCCGGGGGTAAGAGAAGCGGAAGCATTCAGGATTTTTTGAATGTATCCCCAGCAATTAAAACATTTAACACAAGTCTTCAAGCACAATCCCAAACCATTATGGCAAGCGCGGATTTCACCGGTGACCAGGCCCCTGAAAAGTGGAGTAAGGAAAAATCATGGTTTCCGGGCAATGGTTTTGTGATAGCTTATTCGCCGTTAACTGATAATACATCTACAACAGATAAAATTCGCAAAATGATGATTGGTGGTGATGGCGGCCTGTATGGTGGCGTGGTCAGCACATTGGGATTATATGGATTGGGTTTTAGAATGTCCCCCGGTAACATTTCTCAAACGTCTGCTTTTATAATGAACGATGGAAACAGTAGGTCAAATTTGTTAAGTTACTTGTCTGGAGATGATCCTTCTGGCGATTATCGGCATTTTTATTTTTTTGGGCATGGTGACGACACTTGTTTTGGTTGTGCATCGTACCCGATGATTGCCGCTTGTGAATTGCAGATATATTTAAAAAATGAATGGATACTTGAAGAAAAAGTCCCTGAACATCCGTACAAGTTCGTTATGATCGACGCATGCGAATCAGCTGCAGGTGGAGCTCTTTGCCGGACATTTGGAATTCCACCACAGACAATCAACGATCTATGTTTTATCAATGCAGGGATCCAACCTCGCGCTTATGTTGGCTATAAGGATAAAAGCGTTTTTACGCCAAACGATTGGGATTGGAACTCTATGATGTTAGGAGGTTTTTTTAATGATTGGATGAACGGATACACATTGCAGGAGTGTATGGACAGAGCCAAAAATGGCACTTCGACATCGGGTAATTTCTTAATGGAATCCTCAGCCGTGATTTTTGGGGCAACAGATTTGAAAATAAGTGACTAATAAAAATATTGTAATATGTGACCTCTGCAAAAATCCTATTGCTCGGCGTTGCTGCGTCCGAAAGATTTAAGCGATTAATCGTAAATGCGGTTTCAGAAAGCAAGCCGATTAGCCTGGGGGAGTGAGGAACGAACAATGTCCCCATTACAACGTCAAAAGCAATTGGCATCCTCGGCGGGGGATGCCATTGCTGTGTTCTCCCTGTGCCGGGGGAGCGCCTATTGGCAGATAACCGGTGGTATCGCTTTTGCTCAACTCCCAGCTCGTAGTTTGCACTTATCTCGGGTGTTTTATTGTGTCTCTGTTGACTTGCTTAATTTGGTTTAAAAAGGTCTTAATATAAGGGTGAGCCATGAAAAACATATTTATTTATTTTACGCTCGTGTTGGTAGCCATTATTTCTGCAAAAGGCCAACAAGCCGACACAAATTCGCCAGAAGCTTGTGATAAAGAGGAACTATTTCGCTATCTTACCAAACCATCATCACAGGCTTATGAATCGGCGGCTCTCCAACTCATGATGACGGAGGCAAATTATTTTGTTAAACAACTCAAATTGCCAACACCCTATCCGATTCAAATCGACGACGTGCAAATAAAAAGAGTTTATCCTTTGAGAGGCGCCATGATTCCAGATACAAACTCTGCGCGTCTCCATGATATCAGCATTCCCCGCGAGAAAAGGTTAAAATCGTTTCAATATGGAGTGAGTGGAGCTTTTGAAACGACTAATTTTACGTTTATTTTTACGACTGGAAGACTTAGTTTTATTATTATAAAGGAAAGTTGTGTTATTGAAAGTTATAAACATCCTCTCCAAGACAAACCGTCGCTCATTAATGATGCCCAGGCGTATCAGCTAGCTACGCAATGGCTGGCCGCGATTGACATCGACGTGGGGGCTTTGGACAAGAAATACAAATATACAATCAGTCACCAGCATTTTGGAAAAGCCGAATTGCCAATTTATTATGTTAGTTGGGGGCCGACGGGCTATCCCCCACAAATCAGGGTTGAAATTTTGGGCACAACAAAGGAATTGCGGGAAATAATAATAAATGATTCACAGTCATCCCATGGGGATGGAAAAAAAGAGCTGGATATTTTGGTTTTCCCTGCCACACGGTAGGGGATGAATAAACACAAAAGTCCAGCTCCCTCCAAACTGAATCTCCTTCGCCAGATTTGCAATTTTATTCCTTCGCATTTGGTCTCCAAATTGGCTCGCGAAACCG
>Ga0183097_10910_pt1 | contig 26882 bp, 18 predicted proteins | sample BioMet8_FD_128883 | JGI IMG/M metagenome (GOLD analysis project Ga0183097, IMG submission 128883) | Microbial communities from bioreactor (seeded with sewage sludge) at Lawrence Berkeley National Lab, California, USA - Biofuel... | ecosystem: Engineered > Bioreactor > Anaerobic > Unclassified ... | reverse complement strand
CATCATGACGAAGTATTTTCTTCTTATCCGGCGTATATTCTTCATAATTAAACTTTATTTTCTTTTTTTCATTTATGGCATCCGTAATGCTGTTCACGACATAATATATCTTCTCATTGTTCGGTTTCACCCGCCCGGCTGGATAAAGATGCCGTACCAGCGATGAAGACTGATACTTGCTCGCAAGCTTAGTTAGCTTCCGAATCATTTTTCGGCTCTTCTCATCTGTAATGAAACGGGAAGACATAACCGCGTCAATCAGAAGTTTAAGTTCTGGAAGTTCAAATTCACGATCTCCAAAATAGAATGAGCTGTGATTACTGTGCACTGTTTCTATATCGTAACCTGCCTGCACCAACGTATCGATATCATCCTTCACCGTCTTGCGATGGACCGGTAAACCACGTTTCGTAAACCAGTCAATAATCTCATTAGTAGACATCACATGCTGATCATCTGTGTTCTCATAAAGAAGTTTCAGCATGTAGAGCAATCGTCCTTTTTTATTTACATCTTCTATTTTTTTTATACGCAAATTCATACCTCCATCACATATATACAACTATCCCTTTAATTCCATTATTTTCCTAAGACATTCTGATTTTTCATCATCATCCAACTCTTTATAATAAAGTAGTACAGTTTCTATCTTTCCAGCACGAATTATATTGTTTGCTTCTTTATCCATCTCTTTTACGTTTTCAATCGTTTCTTCGGAAAGATATTCTGGTAAGAAATGTGTATTTTCTTTCCATCGATGTATTGTTTCTAAACTCTTATTACCAAGGCTAAGATTTTGTTTTTTCCATTCCTGTTCTTTTATATCCAACTCATTTGAAATGGAAGATATCACTTCTTCAATAATAGGCATAACATCAAAATCAAAATCAGAATCTTTGTATTTATTTATAATCTTTTTTGAAACTGCATTAAACTCCGCTCTCGAATTGATTGCCGTTTTAATAGAACCAACATCGACAGAGATTTCTTGTAAATTCTTTTGAAGTTCTTCTAAACCATTTTGATCATTCGGAGCAAGTCCTTTTGTCAAGACCAGAGAAATTCTTTCAATAATTTCGTCAAGATCCTCTGAACATTTAATCTCACATAAATCATCCCAAATATCTGTAATATCCTGCTGAATCCGGTCATGCATTCCGCTAAGAGTCTTTACTCTTTTATCAAGTACTTCTTTTATTATTTCTCCATCTTTTCCTAGAGAATATCCGAACTTTTCCACACGATTCTGCAGGCTTTTTCCTTCTTTCAAGAGTGTGCAAATATTTACGTAGGAAGTGAATTTATCAACCTTATCGTCAATATATTTTTGGTAATCCTCTTTTAATTGTTGCCTCGATCTTATCTCTTCGATATTATTAAGCTCATGATCTTTCTGAATTCTTACCCTTTTTGCGTATTCTGTATAGCCTAAGCCTTCAAGCTTCTCTTGTATCTTATTTTGATGATTTCTAAATGTGAGCATTCTTTCTACCGAATCACATACAGATGTATTAATATGATGATCAATTGTGGCATCCAGAAAATCTTTTGCTTCTTTTGTAATTTCACCTAGTTCTGCTTTGTTCTCATCAGAAATTGCATATCCGTTATCCTCAAATATCGCATTATAAGGAAAATCTCTAATAAGTTCTAGAGCAACTAAATCATTATAAATTTGATTCTCATCTTTTGCTTTCTCAATTTTCTCGTTGATTGCCTCTATTTCTCTATTCCACTGGTTCAATGCTTTTTTTCCTGAAGAAAGATCCTTTTTTGCTAATAAATATGCTGAATCCATTTCTTCAGGCACTTCATCAACCAAGAGCAAATTATCTAGTTCCTGTTCCAAACGGCATACTTCAGTTATTTTCTTATTTGTTTTAACCTTTTCGAAAAACTTAGTGTATTTCCCAATAACAGCCCCAGCATCAACATAAACCAAAGAGGATTCTTTAATAAATTTAAGATCAACCTTTTTATCATTATTTATTATTACTTTGTCTTTCCAGACATTAATGTTTTCAAGTTCTTCGTGACGTATTCGTACACAATAGTTTAAATTTGCGCAAACCACAGCAAGCATTAATGTCACAACATCTTCACTCATACCATATGGCGGTTTGCAATAAGTGCTATAAAGATCAGCACATAAAACCTCTCTTTCCGTATTGATTCTTTCTTCTATTTGATCATAAACAACTTTAGCATGCTTTTCCTGAGGCGGCATAACCTTATATTGCTCATTGATACATTTCCATGAAGTAGCTGATGTTATAAAAAATAATGACTCTACTCTGTTTCTCATTTCAACTACAAAATTATGGATTGTAGCTTCACTTATAGTATTTGAAAACAGCATTTTTAAAAATGAGCAATAAAAGCCTCCTGCCTTTGCTCCTATATTATTTGCCTTAGTGACAAAATTATCAAAAAAGAAAGGCACCGCATCCGGATAAATTTGATCAAACACTTTTGTAAGAAAAATTGGCATTCTTTCTACACTGCATACTGAATCTTGTTTTAACTGCTGTCTTTGCTTTTTCAATACGTCAATTTCATCCCTAAGGTTACCAATTACTCTTGTAATGTCCTCTTCATAATGTCTCTCATACTTTCTGCGAATTGTCTCATCCATTTGATCCAGGACTGAGTATTCCACAAGTGATTCAAACATTCTATTCTCGGTATCATTCAGTAACATTACAATAATAGGCTTATTGTTAAACAAGCTCACAATATTTTGAGCTTTTGCAATAGCATCCAAATCTGTATCTTTATTGACATAGAGCCAAATCAATTTTCCCTTTGATGTAGTAGACCCGTTTGCATTTTCCCATTCAGCAACATAGTCTTTGGCTCTATTTATAGTAAATTCTTCTATAGGATATAGTTCTTGTGTAAATGTCCATTCACTAGTTGTTATTTTATGTTCATTCCCGAAATTTGTCGGTTGAATCTCCAGTATGCCTGCTAATTCCTGAATTTTAATATCATCAATGTATGATTTGTCAATGTGGGCGCCTGTCATTAGTCTTCTTTTTGCAATCTTAAAATCATGTGCACCATTTGACTCTTCTGTAAAATCAAATACACAGGCATGATCGTCGAATTCTAAAACGGCGTATTCTCTTTCGAGCCAACGTAATTCTTCATTTATTTCATCTGTTGTCAATCCAGAGCATACCGATAGGGCTAGTTTTGTGTCATCATAGCTTACCGTTTTAAACCTTAACATCCTTAATACCAAATTGGATCTTAAAACAATAAGCGACTTTTCCGATAGCTTATCTCCAAATTTGGATATAACATTATCATATTTAATACACTGCTGTGTTTTCTGTCTACCTTCTTGCTCAGCAGACAGCATCTCTGTATATAAATCCCCAGATATTAATCTCTCAGGCATAACCAGAACAGGCTGTGTATCCACATTGTACTCAGCATATTCATCTATATACCGGCTTATAAGTGTTAATGAAGATCTATTCTGAAGGTAATCTGAAAGATTCGTCAGCATATATGTTGATACCGGATGCAATGGATATATACCTTCAACAGCAACTTTTCTAAATAATTTATAATCTTTCCACAGCCCCTTTGTAGAAAGCCATCTATTCATGTTATTAAATATATCTTGCCATTTATCTTCGTGTTTCTTTTGCCAGGCTACGATATATTTTTCAAAAGCTTCTTTATTTTTTCTTTGTATTAGATTTGCAAATACTGTTTCAAGATTAGATGATATATAATATTTCTCAGATTCATCAAATCTTCCAATATATCTGCTGATATTTTTAGTCTGATCTACCCTTTGTAAATATGTCTTTATATCTGACTGAATAAAATTAATGACATGCAAATATCCTTCAACATTCTGTGTTTTTTGTGTAAGCTCATAAATCTGCTGTAACCCGGACTCGCCCGATTTTGCTGCATTAACTCCTGATGCATATTCTAAATATCGCCCAAATTCATCAAATAGAATAATGACATGATCGAATTCGCCATTCATCCCACAAAACTCAGACACAAGCATTTCTAATATGCTTGAAGCCGATAATCCTTCATCCCATCTAATTTCTTGACCGTTTATTTCCGTATATACTTCATTGACAATTTCAAATGCATCATCGTCCGTCATTAATTTTTCACGGATCTGTATTGCTAATTCTTCTCCTGTATATCTCCAATTATGCTTTTTAGCCGCTTTCTCAAATAGATTCATTGATGTATCAATATTTCTATCAAAAAACATTTCTGCCGTACGTACTGCTCTATTTATCTTCTTTAAGCTTTCATCTGAAAGTCCATATAACTTCATACTTCTTTGAGCTGCACGCAGTATTTCTGCATGAAGGTTAAAATCTCGCATACCATTAATAACCATGACAAAATTCCTACCCGCGGAATTTTCTCTGATTTTGTTTGCTGCATCTGTATCTATCGCAGCTATATTACTAATTATTTTATTGTAAGTCTTCGGCATATACTGCTTCCCTGAAAATATCTGTGCAAGTGTAACTGCAAGATGAGACTTACCCGTTCCATAATCGGCTATTGCCAATGAAAGTGCATTTGACTTATCATCATTTAGCTTACCAACAAGCTCTTCTACTAAACTTATAGTATCAATTCTTTTTTTACTTCCATTGCCTTGTTCTTCTACTCCATAATATTTACTCCCATGAAAAACAAAGCTTTCTGCAACCTTGGAAGCTTTTTCCTCACTATAAAACCAATCTGCTTGTACTGCACCCTCAAAAAAAAGATCTTTTCTAAACTCTAATATGTCCCTCAATTCCATATTATTTATCTCCTAACATAATTCACTATACAATTTTTTCAACACAACATTTTTCGATAATAACCTCAGAATTGTATATGGCATTAATTGTCTGTTTAGACGTATTATGTCTTTGGATGCCAAATTCTCCAACACTTCATACTCCTGAGTTTCATCCCATGCAAATGCTTTTCCAAATCCCAGTAGTTGTAATTGATCAGAAGTAATTTCCTCCATACCTAGACACTTAATATCCCAATATTCAAAAAGCGTGTATGCGTATAAATAAATGAATTCTTTGTTATATATCAGAGGATGCTCAATTACACTTTCTGTATCTATGTCCACCAATCTTAATGTTTTAAAGATATCATCATATGAGCTTATAAAAGGAGCAAAATTCTTGTTGTTAATCTTATTTGGGAAAACCTGCTCAAGTTCTTTTAAAATTATATCTTTCCTAACATGTCCGCCATATTTTGGTAAAACCGTTTTAAAAACAGCATTCCAAACATCAGCCCCATAAACATCTCTCACTAACATTAAGTGGCAAAGCAATATTGTCAAATCTTCTTGAAGCCCTGGGTCTTCTTCCTTAACAGTTTTTCCTAGCGGAGTAAGCTCAAGACTATACTTTCCGTTTATTTTCTGATAATTTATTAGCCCCATATAAGATGCATAGAAAATATGCGGTTCAACTTTTCCACTACTTTTTCCATTAGGTATCCCTGTTAATGAAGATATTTCTTTTACATCATATGCCTCATCATTTTCAGATACAGATAGAATACTCGAAATATATTTTGCTTCCGGCTTAAAAGTTTGGTGAAAATTCAGATTCGGTTCAGACATCATTTCTCTCCTTAAATGATGTAACATTTGTAATAGTAGGTTTTACTAAGCCAAATTTTCCATCCGCTCTGATACGTTCACCAACCACTATGCACTGTCCTTTTTTTAGTGCTTTCAATGGTGTCAGCCAAGTATTCCCATCTGTTGGATCAAGTTGTTTTGCAATCTTTACTATTTCATCATCCGTTGGTTTAAAATAAAGTTTAAATGCAGCTTGCATAAGACGTACAACCTCTTCATCTGCCAAGACTTTTAATGATTGTGTTGCAAACCATGCGGACCAGCCAAATTTTCGGCCTTCTGTTAAAATTGCCGCACTTGGAGAATTCTCTTTATGTGACAAGTTCTGTGCTTCATCTAAAACCACAACAAATGGTTTGTCCTTACTTCCAACTTTCTTTGTATAATACCAAGCATCCCATAACATCAATTCAGTAATAATAACCTGCATTTCTCTATCTATTAGCGTTAGTTGGAATATCTTCATCACCGCGTTTTTGGAATACAAAATTTCGCCCCAATCAAAGTCAGCATCTTTATTAAAACTTATACTGTGAAAGAATGGTGCCATTTTGGACAAAACAGTCTGAGCTGATTTATTTACAATTTTCTGATGCTCTAATTCTTCCTGGAAATATTGCATATTCATAGATGCGCCATGTTTCTCAATACCAATTCTTGTTGCCTCATATATCGCCGAAAACTGTTGGTCACCAAATCCATATACATGGATAAGAATATTAGCAAATCGTGCAGCAACATCAGAGGCCGGTTCTAACATTTTCATCCCCGCCATATCAATTTCATGCTGTTTAAATGGATCTATAGGTACCCCCTGCATCTTCACAATATGTTGAGATATTCTATTGCCCATTACTTCCACAAATTCTTTTTCAAGTTGGTCTTGCCTAAAACCTTCTGTATAATCAAACACTACAGAAGAAATGTTGCTCTTAGAAAGTTCATAAAGCATTGTTTGAATACTATAAGTCTTTCCTTGACCGGATGTACCTGTAATAAGTAAATGTCTATTGGCCATTTGCGGATGTCCAAATTCCCAATATACTTTTTGAGATACTCTATCCATCCCTATTAAAACCCTTGAATTTTTTATATCCGGCAATGTATCCAACGTTTTCTCTTGTGTCTTATCTCCTGTTTCAAAAGACATCTCATCTTCATTGTCTTTTGTTTTTAAATTTGTGTTAGTGTTACTACCGCTTTCTGCAACATTTCCATTAAGTTGATGTTGAAATGCAGTATCATCCAATTTTCCTTTATCTGTCAAATGTGAAGGTATAACTTGCTCACTTCTATTGCTCTTATTTTCATCAAAATTAACTTCCGCCTCAATTTCTTTTTCTCTACGAGCGATGTCCTCCTCATCATCACCCTTTTCAAGTAGTTGAGGATTTACTTGAACAAATTCAATATCATTGCAGGTCTTTTCTTTAAGTAACAGTTCTTGTATTCTCTTTTGTGGAATATCAATAATAGATATATGTTCATCTTCTGTTGGGGTTTCAACATCTGCCGTTCCATCCATATCGACCCAAAAACCTAACACTTTTCCAGACCACGTAATTTTAAAGTTCCCATCTAGAATTGATCGAAGCTTACCAGATAATTCGGAAAAATCTTCAGAATTATCACTAAATGTAACCTGCGCAAAAGCAAGAGCTCTGTATAACTGAGCATACCAGTATCTTCTTTTTATCGAAGATGAATCCGGATCAAATATAGTAGAAAGCCTTTTTATCCCATGTTGAACCTGTCCAACTGCCTTTTCTTTATGCCCTGTCGCATTCAACAAACTGGCTATTTTACACTCTATTACCGTTGCCTTTAGCCTTATCATATTTTCTTCTGACGGAATTGCTTCAAGCACTAAGAAATCTGGTCGTGACATAGAATTATCGTCATCTTTATCTATCTCTCCACTAAACCAATGCTTATAGGAGTCTAAATGTACAACAATTTTTAATGCAGCCTGTGTTCCCGCCTCTTTTTCCCGCAAGGAAGTTAAAACATATGCCATAAATTCGTTAATATTCCTATCTTTCTGATTAATTGCCGAAAATAAGCTTATGCCGTCTAACCCGCTTGCCTCTTTGATGCATATCGAGGCTGCAAGTTTAATTTTTTCCGTATCCCACATAAACAGTTGATATAATCTTCTTGAAAGTTTTTTCTTAATTGTCTCTAGAATAATCTTTCTTGCCGTTATTGTAAGATTATATTGGCCATAAGCACCTTTCCCTGTGCTAAAACCAATAATTGAATAATCATCCTTATGCCCATCATCATTTCGTAATAGTGCACCATCCATTCCACTGTCTACACAAACAACCCAATATGCCTTTTCATGAAGCATCGACACTGTATTCTTTTCTTCATCATCAATGCATACTTCTCTTACCGCAATATAATTCGATATAGGCTTAACTTCCCCGTTGTTTCTATACCTCGTTACTTGCGTGTGTGTATAAGAAGCACGAAATTGTGGTTGAGAAAGTTCTATTCTCCTCTTCACTTTGCTTGAAGTATCCGAAATAGGCGCCGGTTTAAAAACTATTGGAAAACGACATTGGCTAAGATCAAATTTGATGTTGCCATTTTCCTGCACAAAGCCATAGCAATTTACTTTCAACAAATTCATCGCAAAGACAATATCATTATTACCATTTAGAATCTTATCCAGTTCATTATTATTCCGCCATTCATTTAAATAAGTATGAATATTCACATTTGAATCTTGAGAAAAGCATTCATCCATCCAATAAGCTAAATAATTCCTTCCACCCTTATTTTCCGGTTTTACCAAAATCTTGATGTTTATATTCATCTGCTTATCGGGGTTTTTCTTTCGTACAACATCTATATATTTATAAATTGCAGCAATAATAGGTTGTAGTTCTGACGGATTAACAAATACAACACTAAGATTTCTATATGAATCCGGGAATGCCTTGTTGTAGTCTTCTATCACATCATAAATCATCTTGGCATTGTCATTCATTTCAACATTTTCTTTAGAGTCAAAATCATCATCATAAATTGCATCTTTATGAATCATATCTTTGAGTCTACTATTATTTTCGATGTCATCTCGGCCATATGTTGAAAAAGCGCCAAAAGAATTAACAGCACCAAAATATACCTGCCCATAAGATGGAAATATATCTAGTGCGCTTTGAATCATGCTCATTTGAGACAAATCATTAACAACTTCTTCTATTCGTTTGCCGCTGATTATCTGTATGTCATCATTTTCTTCAGAATTCCACCATTCTTTACTGCCATCAAGAATGAAGAGATTCTGATCATTCAATTTTTCCAATGCAGCCGGATGCCATGCCGGAACAATACAGCACCTTGAATCCTCTGAACCAGTGGCAATTTTTTCACTGTTTTCAATATTGAATGCATGAATATATGCATCCAATATCCACTTTACATTCTCCGGCCATGTTTGACCCGTCAACATTTTTCCAAGCTTCCTGTATGCCTCAACAAATACAATAAGCTCAGAATTATCTTTTAGAATGCATTTATAGAAGCCTTCATTAGTAACTTCTAAAATGAATTTTGTAAATTTAGTGCCCAAATCATTAAATTCTGCTGCAATAATTTCTGGAACTTCTGTTTTTTTAGCATTAATAAGATCTATTAAATTGAATTTAAAGTCGATATCGCTCTCATCATACAAATCAAAGAACTCTTCTTCACTTTTAGCAAACATCAAAGATTTAATCTTTGGCAAGATTGCAATAGGAATATAAGACTTATTCAGCTCTATATCATTTTCACATATATCTGAAAAGTTATGAAGCCAACTGCATGAGTTGATAAATCGCCATTGAAACTCTCTAACGAAATCCTTTTCTCGTTCGCAAGAAAACTGTTCTTGAACTATTTCGCCTTGAGAATTAAGACAAACAAGATGAAATAAAATCTTGTTAATTGTTTTATTAGAACTTGCTGCTTTAATTAATCCATCTTCAATATATTTTTTCGCCTTTTGGGGATCAAAAAAGTCAGAAGGTCCTGAAATTATTTCAACTTCATTTCCGTATAAATTCCACGCAGCTCTATTCAAATATTCAATCAAGCCATTCACATGTCTGCATATTACTTGCCATGTTTTTAGTAGTTGCTGTTCTTCCTCTTCATCTTCCATTTCAGAATACATACTTATTACTTCTGCGAAATTAAATTCAAATTTCACTGTAGCTATATCAACATCATTAGCTTTCGCCTCTGACAAAATCCATAATAGAGCTTTCGTAAATGATGTTAATGGATCACCATTTACAATTGTTGTTATATTTTTTTCCTTTTTCGTTGTCTCTAGCTTTAATCCGAGTACCGCCTCTACAATATTAAAATCTGTTTTAAGTAATAATTTTTTGTATCCTTCTACATTTTCTCCCCGTATATATCCTTTAACCAAATCAGCGAATTCAGAATAGCTCTTAATTCCTTGGGCATCCCATCCACCCCATTCACTACTATATTTTTCTTTTCTTTCTTCATATAAGCTTATCTTTTTACAATAATTCTTATACTGATTCCCAGTTAATCTTTTAAATAATTGTCTACTGATAAAATCATATTCCTGTTTTAAAATATTTTTTTGCCTTTTATAAGATTTGTAGAAGGCACTTCCTCCCTCTTAAATGGAAGCCCCCACTGTGGTAATGCATCGTAAAAGCGTTCTTTAAAATCGTCAAAATTTGATATAGACTTCTCCCATTCATCAGCAATATCACTTAACTTACATATATCAATGGGTATGAATTCGAATAAATCTCTATACATTTTATCAACAATTTCGCAATCAGATTCGCTTAAAACACTGTCTATGCCTACAAAAACTTTATGATATTCTTGCCGTAAATCGCTAACTAATGTATCCGGAGTTATTGTATAACAATTTAATAAGCCGCCTTTATCTTCCTCATCTTCCGTCCCAAGCATCAATAATATATTTTGATCATGCAAATTTCTGTAATAAGTAATACTTTCCTTTTCAGCAACCCAACCCTTATTTAGCATGGACTGAACAACGCTTGTGTTCTTAGAAATATTTTTAAAATAACGCCATTTATTTTTCGCAAGTTTTATATTAATTGTCAATTTTGAGTCTGAATAGTTCTCACATATTTTTCTTGATACAGCTTCGTATATTTCTATCTGTTCAAACCCATCTACTCTAATCATAGTTTCTCCAGCAACATCTGGAGAATTTTTCATAACCAGTTTAGCAATGCTGTCGACAAGATACTTCATACATCTACCTCCACTGGAGCATAGGGATTTACAACAATAGATGTCGCATCAGACAGCTCCCTTAAAAATCCTGTTGCCTTGAGAAATTCCTGAAAAGCTTTTACGTTTTCAACAAAACTGTTTGCTAAGTCACTTTTAACTTCAGTATCGTCTTCAAGTGATTTTCTATATTCATCTGGTCCAATTACAATTCCATAATGTATATAAAGTGCTTCTAGAAACATGTTCAATGTCATTTTTTCTCCAGGTTTTATTAATGCAAGTACAAGGAAGCGAATCACATCTTCAGATAAGCTATATCTTTCAAAAGGACCATTCATTGGGATAATGCATTGCAATTCTTTCCCTTTCGCTCGGAATATATCTAGTGAATCTACTTTCGCTTTTCTAACTGCATCCAACCTTTTTTGTTCTTCAGAAATATTTAGCTCATTTCCTATTTTATTTAATGCTGTCATAAAATCATCTTGTGTTTTTCTGAATGATTCGGCTGAAAGTTTTTTCACCGTATCCGTAGTTGAATGTCCCCTCATATCTACAATCCATTTACTTGGTTGTACTCCCAAATAACTTCCAACCCCGCAAACCATCATCCTCATAATTTGATACATAACACCTTTTGCTAATATATCCACCCTATTAATCGGATGCATTTTACAAGACAAGTAATTGGTTAATTCATCTATAGTATATTGTTCACATTGTATATATGCATTTTCCGGAATAAAGGATAGATGTAACGGTTGAACTAGAGCTTCTTTTTCAAATCCCATTTCTTTTTCCCAGGTATCTTGTATAAAAGAAGCCATATTGGAAATTTTTTTACATTCAACAAGAACCATATCCTGAAGAAGTTTTTCCAAACAATCTCTCTTCTCAGGATGTTTTTTTAGTCCTTGGAGAATATGTAAATAATAAAGCTCACCTCCTCTTGCGAGAAAGTTTCTTTTATCAAAACTAAATTTCGTATCTACTGTCTCCTTGTCATATTCCCAATCAACTTCATTTCTTCTTTTCTTTTCACTCGGGTCGCAACCGCACAACATAAATTCCGGACATACTGGTAAAAGGGCCTGAGCCCCCCAAAATCTCTTTTTAATTACTACGGCATATCCATGAAATAAATCCTGAATGCTTTCCAAGTATTCTCTGCCTTGTTCTTTCGGGATCTCATCCATTTTGGAAAGCAGTATTTTCATCATTTCCTGATAAGCTTCTTCATCTGCTTTTATAACGCCATTTTTTCTTGCTTTATCATAGAAAATAAAGCGTCTTAAAGCCATTCTAGGCTCTACCCAGTAATCAAATTTACGTTCAATAAAGACAGAATGGAAATGGTTTTTTCCCGTCTTCAGATCTGCCTCTTTTGCAGATGTAAACACGAGTAAGAACTCAATCAAATACTCATATAAAGTCTGGTCCGCCTTAAATCTATTACCAAATAGCATTGAAGAAACTATAGGCTTATTTGCATTTGCAATTCTTTTATAATCGTCATCCATTCCTTCTGGAAAAGTATTCATGAAGATCCCCCTACATCTCTCTTATACTTTTAGTCTCCGTTATTTCTAAACTGATCGGAGTATTACAATTATTCTTCAATACAATCATTTCAAAACTTTCGTCATTATCATCATTCAATTTATCCGATATTTCGGCTTTAAGACTTTCAATACCGTGTGAAAGTTGAGGATCAACATTTGTTGAAACCACTCCATTTCTTAATTCTTCAAAAAAGTCAAAAAGCGGCAAGGTAATTTCTGTATCAAGTTTTTTATTTTCAATTTCTATTTTTAAAGCATATCGTTTTCTTTTACCATTAAATAAACTATCTTTTGTTTCTTCCGCTATAACTTTAACCTTTCTCGAAGGTATCAGCCCTGTGATCAACTGTACATTTTGTGTAATTCCTGATTCTCTACTTAAAGTAATAGGGATTTGTTGATCATTATTTGTCGTGCCTATATAAATCATTGATAAAGCATCACAAACCAGATTAGCATCTATTCTTGAAGGAGTAGCTTTGCCATCTCGTAAATTGCAGAATCTCGAAAATTGTTTTGAAAAAATATCCTCATCATCATACTCAATCACATTTTGATCAGTAACAATATTTAAAAAGATGTATGTGCGTCTTAAAAATTCACGCCATCCTGGCAAAAATGAATCGTTTTTTTCTGCATCATGCAGAATTTTCGAAACATCTTCGCCAAATATATTTTCATAATCATTCTCTAACAGTGCCTCATCGGATCTCAATCTCTTGCGATCATATCCACACATATATGCTTCATTAACAGCAACAATTTTTAAAGAAATATCTTTTCTTACAGTCCCTATATAGCCAAAAAACAAATTACTAAATAGATATTTATAATCATTTTGTTGAATGACATCTGCGCATTCTATTCCACCCGTAAGCATATAAGCTAGTTGCTCTGTCATGCTTCGAATCGTCAATCTCTTTCCATGTTCAGAAATCCATATGTAATGCATTGTAATAAATTCATATACATGTTTACAATTTTCAACAATCAAGTTTCTATTTCGATAAATATGGCAATACTCACTCTTTTCACATTGCTTGCAACTGTCCCAAAGTTCCTCATCAACAATTTTACTTAAAAATTCACTCGCAAAATATGTATTATCAATGGATGCAACATTAATGACACATACTTTATATCCCAAGATTTCAATTACTTTTCCGGTATTATTATCCATTGCATCAATTAGTTGAATTTTAGCCATTTCACTATTACTAGGGTTTGGAAAAAGATTTCCAAATGTGTTAATTAATGGGCCTGTATTTGCAACCATAAAGGTATAATTGCCTTTATCAGGCATTTCAAGAGCTTCTCTCAAAACTGATGTTTTATTTTCATCAGGCACTTCACTAAAATCCTTTATACATCTGCATTGATTTCCCCCATGCAACATCACATCAAAAACACTTTCTGATGAGCCAAAGTCCATATCAAGGTCATCAAGAACTTGATACATAATACTTGTTTTCCCATCTCCAGCATGCCCTGTCAAAATAATCGAATGGGGTTCTTCATTCGCAAACTGATTACAAATAAAATCACACAGTCCAACCCGAACCATTACTTTTGCATAGAAAGGATCCGCTATATTTTTTTCTCCATAGGCATTCGGATTTTGAGCATTAAGATTATGAAGTTTATTCAGATACTGGACAAATTCATTATTCATTATGTTTCTCCAATCATTTTTCTCAAAGCATTTGCAAGAGTTGCTATGTCATGCTCGTTGTTGTATTTACTCAATCCAATTCGTACTGTTCCAATATATTTTTCATCTTTTAAGATCCTATGGATGAATGGTGCACAATGATATCCAGTTCTTACAGCAATTTCATAATCTTGATCCAACATAAATCCTATGTCTTCTGCTATGTATCCTTTGACATTAAAAGAAATGACACCTATATGTTTTTCTATAGAAGGCGCATATACAATAACATTTGGAATTTTTGTTAGCACCTCTACTGTTTTTTTCGTCAATTCCTTTTCAATAACATAGTTTTTTTCAACGTTCACTTCCTTTAAAGCTGCATTAAGTCCAGCAATGGCAACTATATTTGTACTTGCATATTCATATCTACCCGGAACACTCTCTGGCATTTTAAGGTTTAATGAATCGCTTCCCGTTCCTCCAGCTAACGTAATATGTAACTTAGTTAACTTTGGAGCAGCAATAAATCCACCGACGCCTAAAGGCCCATACAAAGATTTATGTCCAGCAAAAGCAATATAATCTGCTTTTATATCATTTGCATTTATATCAATTATTCCTAATGACTGAGCTGTATCCAGAACCGTTACAGCATCATATTGTTTTGAGATTTCAAACAACTCTTTTGTAGGGAGTATATATCCCGTCACATTGCTAACATGTGTGCAACAAACAAGTTTAGGTTTTTCCTGGGTAAATAAATATTTGGTTTTTTCAATATCAATCTCGAATGAGCCATCGATAACAGGCATCTGAATGATATTTACTTTTTTCTTTTCACTTACTAGCTCACATACTCTAGCAACAGCATTGTGCTCATAAGGAGTTAGATAGATATTATCTCCATCTCTCAAATCTACCCCTTGAATTATTTCATTCAAAGCGATTGTTATGGATGGGGTAAATACCACTCTAGATGAAGTACCCGCATGGACCAGCTTTAATATCCTTGCTTTTGTTTCATCAATCAGTGCTGAAGCTTCTTGGGCAACTCTATAAGATCCTCTACCCGCATTAAATGCATGATTTCTGTTTACATCATCCATTGCAAGATAAACAGATTCTGGTTTAGGAAATGTAGTTGCGGCATTATCTAAATAAATCATTCAGTTCTCCTGTCCTAATGCTTTTTCCACCATTTCAAGAAGAATAGCTACTTTATCATTTACTTGTAGATCGGAAAAATCATCTAGTGCATCGGATATTATATTCTTAAGAATTACACCAGTTCCTTCATCTACAAAGTCATAGGTTTGTTCTATCTTTTTTCCTGATTTTGAGGTAAAAGTCAATTTTTCATTTCTACCATCCTGATCGGATTCAATAGCTTGAATCTCATCCACAAGCGCAGTCAATTTTTCTTCATACTCTTTGAGAGAATTATCGTTCCACGAATCGTAATAAACTCCTACAACAATTTTCGATAATCTATCTGCAATATCACTTTCACTGCTACTTTTATCCTTTGACGCAAGCCTCATAAGCTCATTAATGGAATTTGAAAAAAGACCGTTTTTAGCACTTTCGCTTTGTCTCTCATACCAATCTTTTAGTCCATGAAACAAATCTTGTTTTGTATCACCAATCACATGTTTTGTTAATATAATTATCTCTTTACACACATAGTCATAGTAACCATTAAGCTTTTTATACATCTTCTTGATGCTTTCGAATGCATCCTGCAAATTATCTGCTTTAAAAGCCTTGGGGATATCTACAAATATAGCCTCATATGGATTGCCATCTACAGCCTGCAATGCATTTTTAAATGGAATATAGCCCGTCTCAAGCAAAACATCAGAAAAATATTTATCTTGTTTTCGAATATTCTTCGTTACTTGTGGTAAACCTCTAAACCATTTTTGCATTGAAAAATAAAGTGATGTTATTCTAGATTCTTGGATTCCTCTTTCTTCATCGATTCTAAATAAGTTTTGCAAATTGCCAAGATACTGTTCTTTTACCACATTTTCCAAAGATATGTATAGGGAAAAATCATCGGCATTTTTACACATATTTACGACGATTTCTGCTGTTATTTGAGTTTCTTTCTCGCTAAAATAAACAACGACATCATCTTTACATGTACTGATGCAATACGCTATATAAATAGGTATCACTCCAGCTCTTATTCCATATGGAGCGTTGGTGAGTTTTCTAATCAGTTGACTTAATTTTCTTTTTTTATCTCCACAAGAAGTAATGAATTGATTAATCTCATTAATAAACTTCTCTTCGTTTGTACCTTCTTTTCTTGTTTTACTATATATCCCATTATTTTCAAACAATGCACGATATATCGTAGAATCAGCACTAGTACCTTTTAAATAGCCTTCAATTTTACCCTCATCATGTGTTAATAATGCTTCAATAATATTGAGACGTGCCTTTTTGATCGGCGCTGTTAAAATTTCCCTTTTATTGATAAGTTCATTGTTAACTACAATAGTTTTGTCATAAATCTCTGAAGTCGCATCGTCAACAACATCGACAAGCTTAATATCATCAGTAGTAAGAACTTTCTTCCCTTTATACCTTAGAATCCACGGTTTTTCATCATCAGAAAAAGCCCTTTCTTGATAAGAAGAAATGACACTTTTGACCTCATCTTCAATTAGTAGCAATTCACCTGAAAGAACTTTGTTTTCTTCTTTTATAAAAAAGCTTTTATCAGACTTTAAATCACAAATTGCATCATATTCCCGTAATGAATTCTCTATTTCACATTTCGTATCAGAATATACAAGAATTAGGCGACCATCTTTTAATTGATCAACTTTATACTCTAATTTTGTCAGATAATCTGCATCAGTAAACTTATAGAGGAATAAGACCTTCCCATCTTCAGGTTTTCTATCATCGAAGAATACATTTGCATCATTTATCAGCAAAAATTCCTCAACCTCCATATATTCAGTGCTAAAAAAGCGTGTCATCGAATAAGCAAAGTTATATTTTCTCGGAAGGATATATCTCTGATTCTCAACATCTGAAAGCATTGTAGAAAAGTTAACACGGTCTGATCGTATAGTCTTCCTTTTCGAGATTTCATTACGGGCATCCGAGGTCGCTCTCGTCTTAAAAATATATGTATTATCGGTAGTTTTTTTATAAATAATTCCTCTTTTTTCTAGGTTGGTTATAGTCTCCTGCGCATTTTCCAATCCCGAAGCAAGTGCCAGTACCTGTAAAGTTGATGAAAGTTCTGATGGCTTATTGACGATATTTATCAATGCAAGTGTTTTAACAATGATTTTTTCATCCGTTGACTCGATTTGTGATAATGCATAGTCTGAGTTCAACCACTCATTATGAACAAATTCATTTGTTACACTTTTTTTAAACAGCGTTTTGAAATAGTCATATACCATATTAGGATTTACAACCCATGGCATTGTTTCCTTATGATTTTTTACATATGTTGCCATACTCCCCTGTTCTTCTTTTGAGATAAAAGTAAACAAGGTCCTTTCATTTTGAGCAACTTTTTCACTAACGTTTAAAAGTAGGTATGCACTTACTGGAGAGAGTGGGTAACAACCTTTTAGAACAATTTCATTAAAATCCTTCAAATTAAACGTACTTTTAAATGCCGGAAGTTCAAAAGAATTATTCGCAGTACCATTAATGTAAGCGATAACATGTTTATTACTAAAAACGCTGTCGTTTTTAATAATTGCGTTTTGTATCAACTCATAATTGTTCTTTGTGGAAGTAACAAATTGTATTTCTTGAATTCTTCCTTCAATACCAGTGAAGGAATTTATTATCTCTTTTGTTAAATAATTTCCGTATTCTTTGATGCCTTTATGAGCAACCATTGTTATAAATATTTGCGAATTTTTTGAATCAGCTGCCAATTCACAAATGTCCTGAAGCATCTTCATATTCTTTCCGGCTGCTTTTTTATTCTGACCTTCAATAAACTTACTGAATTCATCGAATACAATATATATACCTGAATAACCATATTTTTCTTTTAACTGTTCTGAAATATTTCTGTATATTGGCAGAACATCCTCATTTACAAGAGGATTGAAAATACCACCTGCAGTGATTTTGGTATAAAGCTTTTTAAAAATGTTGAAGGATTCATTCTCGTATCCCTTTAAATTCTTTACTATATTGTCTGCTGAATTTCCTTGTTTCTCTAATTCGTTTTCGAATTTTATATATGTTTCTTGATAGTCTTTTTTCCATCGTTCAATACATTCAATGGCATGCCCATAATAGGTTTCTGGAACTAATGCATCTAGTCCATCTTTTTTTAGTGCATCGCTAATTCCAATAAGGAATGAGGCACTCAAATCATCTTGCGTTCCGCTGATAAGAACCGGAAGAAAGCGCTCGTTATTTTTCCAAATTTTCGCTATGCGTTTAGCGACTTTAGTATCAATTCTTTCTATCTTTTTCTGTAAAGTATTTATAATCCGTGAATTTTCTGCATTCTTTTTCAACGAAATTATCGCTAACAGTACTAATAAAAGGTGAGATTTTCCTTTCCCATAAGGTCCAAGAAGTATAGTGGCTTGTCGCTTATTATCTTCGACAGCTTCAAGATAAGTCTCCAAAATACTAATTGAAGACTTAGTTGGAATAAAACTGTTAATTTTATCTTCTTTATTCAAGCTCAAATACAGATTTATCGAACTACGGAATTCTGCATTTAATTTAATATAACTATTTAATGTAGACATTTATCATTTACCTTCTATAATGGTTTTCAATTACTTCTTCCGGCGTCGGAACTACAATAGGATAAATAACATCTAGCCCAGCTGTTCGATCTACTCTGATAATTTCTTCTCTATCTAAAATATCCAGCATTTCATTTGTTTGAACCCAAGGAATGTTAAATATATTTTCAAGATGCTCACTAATATTCTCAATATTTATAGAATTCTGTCCTTGTATAAGTGAAGCGACTTCATAAAGGACTGTATCGACACCTATTTTTTTCATATCCGGTTGCTGTTTTATATAAGTATCTTTCTCTTTGCCAATTAATTGCAAACTTGAGAATGGACTGTTCATTTTATCTTCCGGATCCGTATTTATATCGTTTTTTTCATACATATTGAGCATTACATCAACATCGTCTTTTATTGAACTTTCTGGAACCTCTTTACCGTATCTAGCGTATATCTCTCTTCGAATATAATTTTGTAAATCAGCTTTTGAAAATTCAATTAATTCATTCTGGTTAAAAAACAAATACCAAGTTGTTGCTCTACGTTCATTTTTTGCAATCCTTGAATGAAGCAAGCACAATGTAAAATAGTCCTCGATGTATGGATCATTTTGAACTATTAATAAACCTATATCATTTAAAGTCGTCCCATTCTTAATGCTTTCATTTACGAGATCGAATGCCTGAAGATAATATCGAATTGCCTTTACCATATTTGACCCAACTCCTAAAATATCTGGCCCATTATCTTCGGAAAAAGTTCTAGGATTATTTCTCACTGCCAATAACCCCTTGGTAAGCCATCCTTCCCTCAGAACAAATTTCTCATGCCCTTTAATCTTAATCTCAAACTTATCGCCCATATTAATTCCTCTTTATCCCTAGCACTTTTCTCATATAGCAACCCGCGTCAAAATGATTCACGCATTCTGTGCAACGGATGCATCTATCATCGTCAATTTTATAAACAAGTTCTCCTTCTGTATCCTTGGCATTTATATCTTGGCCATTCAAATCATCACTATTTGATGTATCTCTCTTAATATGGACAGTAATCGCATTATGCTTACATACACTAGCACATGCCCCACATGCCAAACACATTTGATACTTAGTCAATTGACATTGTATTTTTTGTTCTGCCTGCTGAAGATTTTTTGCACCTGCAATATGAGAATTCTTAATTGTTACTTTTAACCTATTTGTTCCAAGTCGCCCTTTTAAAACAAGAACAACACTTCCCTTTTTATCAAGTACATATACCTCTCCCAAGCGTTCATTACCTAAAGTTTTATTAATATACCCAAACGGCTTAAACAACTCATATAGATCTTCAGTTATCACATTTTGAAGTTCATAATTGAAAGCGTCATCTTCTGTTGCACATGGCTCGTATGCAATGATGGATGTATTTGCAATTTCAAGCCCTTGTCCACCCTGTCTTGCTTTCCAAAAACCTCCATCAACATAATTTTCAGGATCAGGTTTTCCTATTTGTCTCGCAAAATCAATTAATGTGTTCCGCCATTGTTCCGCTTGCTGATACATATGAATTTTCGACAAGAATTCAGACCATCTCCCATTGTTAGGGCAGCACCAGCATCCCACACGGGAATAGCCTAATTTATATGCATAATTAAAATCAATTTTTCTAGTTAGAATATATAGCCATACATCAAAATCAATCCAATTAATGATTGGAGATACTACTGTTTGCTTGGTTATTTTTGGGCTTTCTGTTTCACGTTCATATTTACTTCTACTGGCCGACTCGCTCCTGCGAATTCCGTAAAATGTCAGAACATTTGTCTTACCTCTGAAAGCCTGCGTAAGAGTTTTTGTGATGGCACCTGTCTTAAAAACAGTGCAGCACCATCTCATAACCCTACTCGGTGGACCTATTTGCTGAACCAACTCGGTAAAATTCTTTTCATAATTTCTCGCGCGAATCACTCTATGATCTTTTGCGAATCGTTCACGATACTGATATGTGAGTGGGAACTCTAATGTTGTATCTCCAAATATATGGGTTACCAAATTTGTAGAAAATGCACGAGTGACTAAATCTGAAGTTACTGTTGAATCTTTCCCCCCACTAAAGGATACAAACATATCCTCTAACTGATAATTTTCTTTAAAGCTTTGGATATATGCTATGGCTTCATCTGTTATTTCATTATATCTATCAATATTTGCCCGAACAAAATTTTCAATATTGTTATTAAAAAAAGTTCTATCTGTAAGATTTATATACAAATCATATTTTTCTTTTATTTCTTTAATTTCTTCAAATGGTTTGCTATCCCATTCTCTAATATTTGTCTCAAGTCTCTTACCATCAATAAAGTATCCATTTCCTCCGCACCATATTGAATAGCCATCATAAGCAAGCGGATTTTCCTCATTTTTTAAAATTGCTAACAATACCTTTTCTTCCGGAAAAACTGGTCTTACATCCGTTGCCAAATATTCGCAAATGTCTTCTCTTCTTCCTTCTTGTTTGCATAAAGGACATTCTTTTTCATAGAGAGGTATTTTGTGATGCTTACACCAATAGATAGTTGTAGACACCACAGGTCTCTCTTTACAGCCTTCTTTAGGACACTTTTCACCAACAAAAGGTATTCCATGAACAGGACACGTTTTTTCTATCATCTATGACCCTAACTTTGGCTTCAAATTTTAGGAACTAATGTACATACTTCTATACTTCGAACTTATATCATGTTTTCTTCGAAATAATAGCGCAGCACCTAGGTTTTTTTTCTTGAATCTTTCGGTTTCTCTGCGTTTTTAGGTATCATGTATGCTTTTCCAAGTCTTTCTATTCCTTCTATCCGTCCTTGCAGACACAAAAGTCTAACTCTTTGCCCGGACACGCCCCATTTTTTGGCTGTTTCCTGTACAGATAAATATTCCGACATACAGCACCTCGTATTTAATAAAAGCCCCACCATAAATGGCAGGGTTAAAATTGCAACTGGCTACCATCCTTACGGAACAGGTCCTAACTAGTTTTGCGGCCCAGCCTTTCAACTGGTGTGCTTTTGATTAATATTAATTGTTGCAACAGTGCAACTAACAAAAAGATTATAACATAACCATATAAAAAATACTGATAATTTATCTTTTTTCCATCAGCTGGCTAAAATTTTATCCACAAAAAGAGGATCCTGGCCTAGCAAGATCCTCTTTGTCCCGTAAAGTGAATCTCTTTGTCCTCGTTGTCTCTCGTTGTCTCTTCCTTACCCTATTTAGAATTGGTCACTTTTTCTTATTCTAGTTATTAGTAACATCAAAAGTTCTTCCATTTCTCCGTTACCCCCTTATCGCCCCTATCAGCAAAAACACATGCAGTGCTGCCGTCCCTCCTGTCACTATCATCGGTATGATTATCATCAACTTCTCACCAAGCTGCCGATCCGGAATGAATTCGCAGGGGAACATGATTACCAAAACTCCAAGCATCGTGACTACAAGCATGACCGGGAATGCAAGGATTGCCAGCAGCGGATTCACAAGCAGCAGGCAGATAGACGTGAAAGCTGCCTTATAGACGACATATCCAAAAAACAGCGCTGCAAGAAAGGCCTGGACGATTTCCGGAATATCTCCCAGATGATAGAACTTCTTGTCTGCCGGAAGCGTATGAAAATGCCATGTCAGCAGCGCGACGCAGGCGACCAGGACAACCAGCCTGAAAATCTCTCCGCCTACCGTTAACTCATATTCATCCTTCTTCACCTTTGCCATCCCCTTTCTCATTTTCCGTATCTCTCATCTTTTCTGCGTAAGTGCGGAGACGTTTCATCTTCTTTTCTTCTTCCTTGATATGCTTCTCATTCATAGCCTTCAGCTCGCGGAGATATTGTTCCAGCCTTTTGCGCCTCTCAATCTTGCGCTTCATTTCCTGAACTTCAGGATCTCCCTTGCGGCCGATATATTTCCTCTTTACGGAAGATGCCTCCCGATAAGCCAGGTAATAGTAGACCACTTCATTCCTTTTATGCGGCTGAAGGGAACCGGCGGGAAGTTTTTCCAGCTTTTTATAGGTCTTCATGATCTCTTTCGTGATTTTCAGCCATTCCTTCTCGTCCATAGCTCCTCCATTCGTATGTATAAATAATTCTATTTGTTGAGTACATATTATCACCGTGGATTGATAAAATCAAGACATTCCGTTTTTCATGTATTTTGCCTGTAAATGTAGCATTTACGCCTTCTGTAGCGGCTTATCTGTGAAGCCAAGTATAAAACAGGAGGTAAAAATGCCGGCAGAATTACAAAACGAAAATCTCAAAGAATTGCTTTCAAATGCATTGAAATCTGGTATACTCGATATGAACGATGTTAAGAAAGCAATGCTGAGTAAAAAAATCGAAGAAGCAGTAAAGAATCACCCGAACAGGATCTGGCAGGGAAAGAACGGACGCTGGTACACTATAATGGTACCGTAAATTAAGACAGTTTCTTAGACACGATATAATGAATCTGATATACTCAAACCAGCAAGAAAAGCGAGGAGGTTCATTCCGTCATGTCCCGTGTTAAGCGCACCTTTACGCCAGAGCAGAAAACAAAAATCGTTCTTGAAGCCATCAAGGGTGAGAAGCAAATCAACCAGCTTGCCACCGAAAACAACATCCAGCCGAACCTGATACGGAACTGGAAGAAGGAATTCCTCGAGCATGCCTCCCTTGTTTTTGACGAGAAACGCGACGAGAACATCCGCGATAAGCTTGACGAGACACGAAAGGAAAAGGATGCCTACGCCAGGAAAGTCGGGCAGCTGACCATGCAGGTCGACTGGCTGAAAAAAAAATCTGAGGAAGTTGCTGGACCCGACTGGGAAAGCAAATTTACTAAAAAACCTTTTGACTTCTAAGGATATTCCTGTGAGCACAGCCGCGTCCCTGCTCGACGTGAACAGGACCAGCATATATTACAAGGGGCATTGCATCTCACAGTTCGAGCTTGACTGCAAGGCCATTATCGACCGCCTGCACACGGATAACCCAACATGGGGCGCGCGTCAGATGGCCGGCCAGCTTCAGAAACGCGGCTACCGGATTGGAAGGAAAAGGGTACGCCGTTACATGAACGAAATGGCCATCGATCCGATTTATCCGAAGCTGAATCTCTCGAAGCGCATGCAGGAAAGCAAGGTATACCCGTATCTCCTGCGGAATGCAGTTATCGACAGGCCGAACCAGGCATGGTCAATTGATATCACTTATTTGAAGCTGAGCCATGGCTTCCTCTATTTGACAGCGATTATCGACTGGGCTTCGCGCTGTATCGTTGGATGGGAGCTGGACGATACGCTGGATACAAGGATGGTCATCGAGGCGCTGAAAAAGGCACTTTCTGTTGCCAGGCCTCAGATCCTTAATTCAGACCAGGGCTGTCAATTCACCAGTCAGGAATACATAGAGTTTGTGAAATCGCAGGGAATCCGGATCAGCATGGACGGCAAGGGCCGCTGGGCGGACAACATCATGATTGAGCGCTGGTTCCGTTCTTTCAAATATGAGGAGGCCTATATCACTGAATATGACAACATCCGTGAAGCGAGGGAAGCAATCGGGAAATATATCCACACCTACAACTTCGAGAGGCTCCATTCCGCCATCGGCAATCAGACTCCGGCATCTTGTTACTATCCAATGCAGCTGATCCAATACGTAGCCTGACTAAGCATCACCTTCTTATCCACAGACCGTAACCGTTAACCGATATCTATTCATTATATTTTTAAAAGAAAATTGTCTTGACAACTGACCCACTATAAGACGAATTCACGGTTTTCCTGACGAAGGATCGTCTGCAGGAAAGCTTCCTGCGCTGCAGCAGGGAAATGGCCGAAGCTGTCGACCGCTTCAATCACTCTCCCGACGCCAGGGAAAAACTTTACATTGCCTGCGGATGTGCCCTCTACGAAAAAAAAGAAGGCCTCACGCTCGAGGATGCCGAGAGAGAGGCCGACCGGAAAATGTACGAAGACAAAGCACGTTCAAAAAAAAGCTGACTGTCCTTCAGTCATGATCAAAGATTGCTTTTCCTTCCAGATACTGCGCGTAGTTTTTCTTCCACTGCTTATGGGTTTCACATTCATCGTAGGCGCTCAGCGCCGACGGTTCCATTTCGATTTCAATCAGCAGGTCATAGCGATTCGGCCGTTCAACCGTATTCGGGATGACTGCAACACCATGAACCCCTTCCACGGAAAGGACTCCCTGAAAAAGATTCCTGACTTCTGCTTCCATGGCTTTTTTGTCTGTCACGGTTTCATTGTATTTCACCAGAATATCGTGTTTCATCCACAGCCTCCGCTTTAAAGAAAGACTTTGCCCAATGCTTTTTTGCTCAGGACAAGCAGCAGGATCAGAATCACCAGCTCCGGGCAGAACAGGACCAGGATCAGCACCCGATTTTCCAAAATCAGATAGGCCGTACCGGCAATGAACCCAAAGATTCCCAGGAGAATATCCAGGATTCCTCCGGTCTTTGACCATTTCGCAGCTGCTTCTTCATCATCCGTCTTCTGCTTCAGGAGTTCATAATGACTGCCTCTCTTCCGGAGCAGCTGAATGCCGAGATAAATGAATTCCCCGCCAACGATGCCAAACAGGACGGAAGAAAAGAGATACTGCTGATTCATTTTTAACCCTCCCTCTGCAGGACGATGCAGTCATAGCGGATGGATGTTCCTTCAAGAGAATAATCCGGCCTGTGTCCTGAAAGATACGGACCTTTCAGCGGACGCTTGATGATGATTCTCCTCGGCCGGGCCGCGATGGAAGCTTTCAGGAGTTCCTCCTCATCCGGGCAGGGGCTTTCCAGCTGCTGCAGGAGCTGAAATTTCTTTTTAATGAGTGCGCTTTTCTGACGGGCAGGAAACATGGGATCGAGAACGATGACATCCGGTGCTTCCGTCAGCTCTGGAAATGCCCGGAGACTGTCTTCTGCATGCAGCGTCATCCGCCCGGTGACCGGCGCAAGTTCCGGATCGGAGGCTGCCCGGCGCAGGGCATCGCTAAGAAGTGCCGCGATGACGGCATCGCGCTCATACAGAAAGACGCGAAAGCCTGCTGCTGCCAGCAGAAAAGAATCTTCACCGAGACCTGCCGTCGCATCGGCAGCTGTCAGCGGACCTTCGATGTCTTTCAGCCTGGCGGCCTTTACCAGCAGTTCCCGGTTGAGGTTGTTCGGGACAGCACGCCTCAGCATTTTCCGGAAATCGCCGCGGACCGTCTGACCGTTTCCTTCAAGCGCAAGTCCCTTCTGACCGAGCACCAGCACCGGAACATCTTCCTTCTTTTCCGGCATTCCGCTCAGGATCTGCACCTCAAACCGTCTTTTGATTTCCTCAAGCGCCGATTCATCGGCATCTTCCCTGAGGTATATCCGGATTGAGGGTCTTTCCTGTAATAAAGCTTTAAAACCCTTCTGTTTCATTTCTGATTCTTTTTGCGGACCAGGACGACGATGACGCTGATGACCGCAAAAATAACGGTGGCGATAATAACAAAAGACCATTCAATCTTCTTTTCAATCAGAAGCTGAACCAAGGTGATACCTGCAAAAAAAGCTGCAATTTCAATGATCAGCTGAACCCATTTTGACATCTCTTCACCCCCACGGACGTTTTTTCTGTCCGGGTAAATTATATCATAGTGCTGTCATGACGACAAGAATACAGGGATCCGTTTCCGGCCCGGTAAAGATCAGCTTTACAGTCACCCGGACATTTTCTTTCGGTTCAGCAGCACGACTGTCTCGACGTGGCACGATCGCTCCATCTTGATGTCCGATTATTGACCTGTTACCGTGAACAGGCAAAAGTCAGCTCCGTTCGTACGCGGGAATATATCCACGCGGGTATTTTCCCTTATCTCAAGCGGATTTCCGATAGATTTATTTCCACGTACCGATATGCTTTTTCGGTTCATCAGAACATATCCAATGTACACTAATACCCGCAAACGCTCATTTTATCAGCATTTC
>Ga0183097_10887_pt1 | contig 27996 bp, 48 predicted proteins | sample BioMet8_FD_128883 | JGI IMG/M metagenome (GOLD analysis project Ga0183097, IMG submission 128883) | Microbial communities from bioreactor (seeded with sewage sludge) at Lawrence Berkeley National Lab, California, USA - Biofuel... | ecosystem: Engineered > Bioreactor > Anaerobic > Unclassified ... | reverse complement strand
TTATAAAATACTGGCAAATTGCATGTCAATACTTTTTCAATATATTTTTTCATTTTTTTATCCTTTCTAATCAGTCCATTCTTCTATTACGTCATATTCCAGGAAATCGCTACCATTTACGCATAGCACTCCGCTGTTTGTTGGAAAGCAATTGATTCCTACTGATAGTTTGTCTATATCATAGAACATGATAGGCATTCCTTTTAGTATTGTGAAATTGACTGTTGTACTTCCAAACTGATCTTTAGCTATTACTTGAAAATTCCAAGCGTATAGTTTGTCTACTGATACAGTAGTCTGAGTATTATTAGTTAGATCTATTAATGAACCGAAATCTGTATCGGTTGTCTTTTTATATCTATACTGCAAACTCTTTATTGAGTTTTTACCATTTACGCTTTTAATAGTAACTTGTGCTTTTAGATATGTTAGATCTTCATAATTATTTTGTCTATTGGCTGATATTACTACTACTGGTACGTCCCAGTCATAAATAGTAATAGTCTTTTTAATAGTTGTAGTATTTCCTCTAGAATCTGTTACCTTTATTGATACGTCTGAGTTATTAGATAGATTTACTATTCCATAATCAATTGTGCTGGCTTCTGTCTTAGTCTGTGTCGCTTGATTAAATGTTATCTCGTAATTAGTAATAGTAGCATTTTTTAATGCAGACGCACCTGTATATGTTACTTGTAAATTAGAGTTATTACGTACTATTGACTGATTATCACCTGTTATTGCTACTATAGTACTGTTACTATCTTTATATGTTATCTGATCATCAGTAAATGTAGGGTTAGCATTTACTATTGATAATGTTTTATCTAATGTCGAATAATAGTAAGTACCATTAATATTTGTTCTAACTACATAGCGTATTGATTTACTATTTGCGTCATTACAGTATGTCCTTAGGTTATTACGTTCTGTATCTGTTAATGTAAAAGTATAAGGGCTACTTACACCAGTACGCATAATAGTTGTTAATCCTGTTGCTTCTAGATATATGTCTGTAGTAAAACCACCTTTATTAGTAAATTCGCAATAAGGTGTTCCCTCATCTGTAAAATCGTTAGCACTTGTTATAGTGGCTTGTCTTGGTATTTGTTGTAAGTCCCATGATCCTGATCCTGATACATTTACTGCGTATGTAAATATACCTGCACTTGCTGACGCACCAAAGCTACGATTTCCTATGTCATTATGATAGATTCTTTTAGTGCCTGATGCTAATACTGTACCATTCCATAGATTAACATTACTTCCTGAATATATGTTAGATCCATCTAAGTAGCCATTAATATTATATGCTACGTAGTAATTAGTTCCTCCACCTGCTCCGACTAGATTCCATCCTATATCACTATAGTCACCGCTCGTATCTTGTCCATTAAGCCACCAGTTAAATTGTATACACCTATTACCATAGTAGCCTGTTTGGAAACTTCCGCTAGTACTTGCCATTAATTACCACCTCCAGCTACTGGTACAATTCCTATACCTCTATTAGTGTCAGTTGTAATTGGTATCATTCTTATCATTGACGCGATAGTAATTTCCTCTTCTACGACTGATTTTTTCATATGGAATTCGTCTTTATCTGCCCAGTATATCTTGTTGTCATTTGAGTCATAACCTGCAAATCCTACCTCGCCATTAAGTCTTACGTATGTACCATCTTTAGCGTAGACTGTAATACCTGTTTTATCTAATAAACTTATCAGCTTATTAGTTTCATCGTATAGCTCTAATTTCCCACTTGCGTTTAGATTAGATCCTAGTTTTAAAGTACCGCCTTTAATCATATCAGCGACTAAGTTTATTACGTTTATTTTTTGCATGTCCAATGTGCCGTCTATATTCCATGCTGAGTTAAACGTTCCTGTTATTCCCGTTTGACTAAAGCCGATTCCCTCTTTATTTATTAATATTACGTTAGTAGCTGATTCTTTAGGTAGTGTATCTACTACCATAAATTGACTACCATCGTATATACAATACGAATCGCCCATAAGACTATTAATTTTATTAGTAGCATTTGTTAATTCTGTATTTAATGTAGTATTTACTGCATTAATCTTTTCGTCTGTTATAGATTCAACTTTATTAGATACTGTGCTTACTAAATCTGATAAACTACTTTTAAAATTACCGAATTCAACGTCTGTAATTCTGTCTAATATTTCGTCGTATGTTACAGCTATTACTTGAGTAGTAATTGCTATATTGCATTTTGGGTGATTTACGTAGATCGTATCACCTATGTCATGTATTCCCTCAATGTATACGCTTACTTTATAATTGATTTTAGGTAGTTTGTTTTTTTCTAAGTAAAGATTTCCTTTAGCTCTTAAATCTGTTATTAATGCATTCTGATAATCTGTGTCAGTTGTATAGTTATCTTTATCTATATCATCCTGGCTAAATGATATTACTCTACTATACGGTATATCGTATAACTGCTCTGATAATGTTAGGTATGTTTCTGGTAATAATAGTCCGTCTTTACCTACTGGTATTATTTTTGTAACGACGTCGTCCCATACCTCTTTTTTTTCTATCTTTTCTATGTTTTTACCATAAGAAAAAGTGACACCATTGTCACTTCCGATAGTATTAAGTATTTTTATATTCCAGTTATCTCGTACTAAGTGTCCGCCCCATCTATCTATTACGTCACTTATAGCCTCATCTAGCCCTTTTCTTACGCATCGGTAACTATTTTCCGTAGTTATATCAGATAACGTTGTAAACGGGCTAATTATGTCTGTAGCACTGTTTAAATGATCTAATGCATCGTTACAGTTCTTATCTACTACATATGAGTCTTTAATTATATAGTTTGCAGTGTCAAAGTATACGTGTTGTGCTTTCAAATCGATAGTCCTATTTTCAATATTAGGGTTACTGATTCTAAAACACTGATAGCCCCACGGTGTAGATACTCTTAATATGTTCCCAGCTACATAGTAGTCTAGATTATCAATAGTATCTTTTATATCGCAGTAGTATTTTCCGTTGTCCTCTTTATATACCTTACACTTGGTTGGCTTTAATATTTTAATACCATTATCTGCGAATGCTTTTTCACTTGCAGGGTATACGCTTATCATTACAACCACCTACTTTTAGGATCAATTTCTATTTTAGTTAATGTTCCTGTCCATGTAATAGTATTTTCACCTACTAACAATGTAGGAAATTCGCCCGTCATGTTTCTATTTTTTAGAGTTTCACCTACATATGCATCCATTTTATCTGAGTCTATAGTTACGTATGTATCTGCAGTTGGGAAAGTGTAAGTAAATTCGCTATTCCCATTAAGTGATATCGTTACTGTTCCCGTTCCTGTTAATGTTATTACTGGTTTACTCTTTAATAGCCCATTATTTACTACTTTTAGGCTTGTTTCGGACGTAATCGTAAGTGAGGTAGGTATTTCATCAACTAGATACTTAAATGGCTGTACGTGTATCATTACTTTGGCTTTTTTAAACTTTAAAAGTCTAGTATAGTCTATCTGATTAATTATTTTTCCTTTATATAGTTTAGTTGGTTCATTACTAAATATAAAACTACCACTGCCATTAAAATAATTTATTATTTTATCTATATCGAAGTTACGTGATAGTCCTATATCTAATTCTTTATCGTATGCTGAGTAACCTAGATCGTCAGTTATGTCACCATCACGTCCGTCTATTTCAGTTTTTTGCACTCTAAGTTTTGGTTTAGTGATAGGTGGTAGTTCACTTATTATTAAGCCTGATAATGTATTACTGTTGATTCCGTTGTATATTATATAATTCATAAATTACCGCCTTTCTATGAGTAGACTTCTGTTTCTACTGTTCTAATTATAAATGAGCCTACTTTTTCGTCGTCTAATACTATACTCATTCCGTTTAATGCTTTCTTTACTGCTTCGCCTAATGTGTCACCTGTTGTTCCTGATCCGCTATTGTTCTTAAAGTCTGTAGTAACGTTTCCTGTTAGGTTAGTATCAATATTAAAATCTGTAGGTATAGCATTTTTCATATCGTTTGTTACTGAGTCCATTTGATTAACAAATCCCTCTCCTAGACCCTCGGCGAGGTTAAATCCTACCTCATCACGCATCTTGGAACTTGGAGAATGTATACCAAAAAAGTTCTTTATTCCACTCATTATTGAGTTACCTACGTTCTTTATAGCATTATAAAATGAGTTACCTAGATTAGTTAGCCCATTCATTATTCCATCTAGTATACTTTTACCTATAGCACCCCAGTCCATATTTTTTAATGCGTCACCTATTGCACTAAATATTTGAGGTAGCATTGCTACTAATTGAGGTATAGCCTGTATTAATCCTACGGCTAGCATTACTGTTAATTGAATACCTGCATTTATTATTAATGGTAGGTTTTCTATTATTGCAGTTATTATGCTACTGATAATAGTAGGTATGTACTGTATTAATTGTGGTAATGCATTTATTAGACCTTGTACTAATCCTAGTAAAACCTGTATACCTGCATTTATGATTAATGGTAGGTTCTGTATTATAGTATTTACTATTCCTAATATAGCCTGAATTACTACTGGTATTAGTGTAGGTAATGCTTTCCCTATGCCTTGTATTAATGAGGTTAGTATTTGTATACCTGCATTAAGTATTGCTGGTAGATTCTGTAATATAGTTTGTAATAGTGTATTTACTATATTTAGTACTACTGGAAGTATAGTAGTAATTGTACTTGTTATTCCTTTTAATAGATTCTGTAGCATTTCACTACCTTTAGCCAGTATATCTGGTAAGTGTGTTTCTATAGTTCCTAGTAAAGTAGTAATTAGGTTTTCTGCAACTTGTAATATCTCTGGTACTTTATCACCGATATTAGTAATAAATGTATCTATTGTATTAATGAAATTATCTGTTGCGTCTTGTACTGTACCATCGTCACCACCTAATATTGAGGCTATTAGTCCATTAAATGCTCCGCCTATGTCATTTACGTTGCCCATCATACTTGTTAATGCTGGAGCAAATGCTGAGGCTAGTATATTTCCTGTAGCTTGTGTTATTGATTTAGACTTCTGCATTTCATCATCGAACTTGCCCAGTGCTTCTACGCCCTCGCTAGATAGTACAGCACCCATCTTGACTGCCTCGTCGCCTAGTTTCTTTATTCCCTCACTGCCTTGAGCAATTAAAGGGTTAAGCTCTTGGGCTGATTTTCCAAATATTTGCATTGATAGTGCATCTCTTTGAGTTTCGTCCTGTACTTTACCTAATGCGTCTATTGTTTCCCAGTATACTGTATCTGAGTCCCTTAAGTTGCCGTTAGCATCTTTTACGCTTACGCCTAATTTAGCATATGCGTCTGATCCACTATTCATAGATCTGATATTCTTAGCCATAGATTCAGTCATAGTTTCTGTAGATACGTCTACTAATTCTGCGACTGCGTTATATTTTTGCAATTGCTCTACGCTTAGTCCTGTTTGTTGTGAAGTGGTTAATATAGAATCTGCATAGCTACTAGCATTAGTCATTGTTGCTGACATAGTATTCGCTACGTTCTTTATAGCTTGAGTACAATTGTCTAAACCTGATTTAAGTAGATCCAACGCTTTAGTTGTTAGATTAGCTTTTAAGTTTCCCCAGAAAATGTCGCTCTTTTTTTGTGCTTCTTCTTGGGCTTTAGCATATTCCATAGTGGAACTATAGCCTTTATCTTGTGCCTCTTTTTCTTTATTAAGTGCATCCTCATTGCTATTGAGCGTTGTTTTCATTTTATTTAGGTTAGCAGTTGCATTATTAACCTCTACTTGCCATTTTTGTGTAGTGGCTGAGTTTTGCCCAGTAGTAGTAATAGATTTTTCTAGCATTTTATTTGCTTCATCTACTGCTTTAGTTTGTTCTTCGATTTGTTTTTTTAACACTTCGTTTTCTTGCGTATATTTGCTGATAGACGTATCGTTCTTCTCATATTGTGAAGCAACGACTTTCATTTCACTGCCCATTACTCTTAGATTATCTGTAATTGAGTTTAACGCCTTTTTATATTCATCCTCGCCAGTAAGCTTTACTGAGCCACCAAATGTTTTTGACATATTGTTATTTCCTTTCTAGTCATCTTCTGGAATATCGTCTGGGATCCATTCGTCATCCTCAATGGCTTTTTTATTTAATTCTTTAAATGTCATCTTCGATAGTTTAAAATCATAAAATGTCTGATAATTATCGTATAGCGACATTAGTTTTCCTATTGTAAAATGTTTGACTTCTCGTTCTGTAAAGCCTAATAGACAATGCCCCACGAATAAAAGCCATGAGAAGTCTATTATGTTATCTTCATCTTCGTGTATTACGCGTTTTTTTCTGGTGTATTTTCATTTGCTTTAATTACTGATTCACCAATTGTTTTACTAGCCTGTGCTAGTCCTACTTCGGTAATAATTCTGCCTACTTGTTTTTCATTAACTGCTGGTAATTTAATTTCGCTATCTTCATTAGTGATTTCGATTCCCTCATTTATCATTTGTGTCATTCCAAATATTAAAGCCTTAATATTAGGTTCTTTATTGTTAGATACATATACAAGTTTTTTCCATTTGTCTAATGATTCGTATTTATCTTGTATTGCTTCCATTACGTTTAATGTGAAGATTAAAGGGTAGTTACCTTTAGTAGTTTCTAAGTAAGTAATTTTATCGTTCATTGTTTATTTTCCTTTCTTATTTTTATGTATAAAAAAAAGGCTAGTAATTTTATTTACTAGCCATTCATTTATTAAATTAGCTAGATACTTTCATAAGGTCTGTTAGATATGTCTGTGCTTCTGCATCACTATCGAACGTCTTATGGTGCTCCCATACTAATTTAGCTACTGTATTAATTGTTTCTTCATGAGCAAATATTGTGCCCTCAATTGTAGGTGTAGCAAATTCTATATTTTCACCTTTAGTTTTTCCCTCAGTTTGATAGTCTTTAAATTGTACTTTTGGGAAGAACTCAGCTCTATATTTCTTTACGTTGTTTACTATGCGTACTACTACACGTCCGAAGCCTACATAAGGTGCTACGTCGTCTACTGCTTTGATTACCTCTTTCGAAGTTGAATCTACGCTATGTCCTAGTAAACCAGCAAATACTGTATCATCATCATCTGCTGTAGTTAAACTTAATGTTCCCTTTACAAATTCTTTAGCAGATTCGGCTACAGTATCATCTGCATATAATGTTGCTTCTGCAATTGTTAAACTTGGTTTGCAATTGATAGCACCACTTAATTTATTTGCACCTGTGTATTTTCCATCAGTAATAACTGAGTAAGTAAAATGTCTTAATCCTATTTGTGCCATGTTATACCATCCTTTCTTTGATAAATGTCATAGTCTTATGGTAATAGCCAGTGTCAGGTTCGTATTGTTCCTGAGCATCGTCCACCCACATATAGTCATTTTCTTTTAGTAATTTTTTAATTTGTGATTCGACATGTGCGTAATTGGTTTTACTGTACATATCAAAGTCGATTTTTTGCCTAGAATAATTAATCTCGTCATCACTTGCTAATGCTGGTGAGTTGTCTATTGGTTGCCATACTACGAAAGTATCGGCTTCACCAAAGTAATTACAAAATGATACAGGTACTACCAATTCGTCTACTGTGAAATCTTTAAATATACTTGTTATTTCTTCATTCATATTATTCCTCCTTAGGTAAGTACTTATCTTCTACGTCTTGCATAACCTTTTCTATTTCATCATCTTTAAAAGATTTTCTAAAAAAAGGTTTCTTTGGTTCCACCCACGTTTTACCATTACGCGTACGACTAGATCCATATTCCCTGGCGTTCGCAACTAGCGGTGCTGGGTGTTTCTTTTCGCTATCTAAATAACCATAGATATATACCTTGTTATTTATGCCATCATCTGACGGCGTCTTATAGGTCTTTGAAACGTATAAGCAATCTTCTAATTTGTCAGTCTTGTTAAATGCACTATGCAAATTAGATCTTACATTGCCAGCTACTAATTCGGCTCCAGCCTTAGTCATTTCACCCATCATGTCTGGTGTTGCTATTCCTAGTTCTGTTAATTCATTAATTAACTCGTTAGGTAGTTCTTCATCAAACTTAGCCATTAGTTTTTCTCGATAAGTCGGAGCAGGTTAACTCTACTTTTTCTGGTGTTATATCGTATGTTCGTTTAATTTCATACTTTTTGCCCGTATCTTCATCAATCAGTAATGACTGATTAGAATAGTTGCTCTTTAGTATTTCAACACTTAGATTAGCGGTATAGCCCATAGTCTTAGCGTGTTCCTCTTCGGCTCTTGTTATAGATTTAAAAGTAGCAGGTACGTGTTCTAATTTAGTCAGTGTTTCAGTTTTAAAGCCTGCACTGTCTGTCCCTGGTGTGATAGATACTAATGTTACAGCGTTAGTCCAGTTATTCACTTGTAGTCCCTCCGTTGTAAGTACTTTCTTGTGTCATCTTGTCGCGAATTGATTCATACATTTTAGTATATGCATCAGTATCGCTCCTATCATTGCCACGATTAGCCTTTACATATGCAGTTATACAATTTAATGACTGGTCATCGTATGTACCATCATTCTTTTTTTCGAACACGCCCTTGTCCACTCCTGATTCAACGCAATCAATTATTCCAGCCGATATTAAAGAAGTGATTTCGCTATCATATATATTTGTTAATATGTAGCAACGCTTTTTTATTTCGTCTAGCATTATTAATCTCGCTTTCTAGTGTTTAATATTAAGCACCTAATTTAATAACTTGGAATGATTGATCACTTGCTAAGTTACCATCTGCAAGTAATGTAGCTTTATTGATCCATTCATCTGTATTATCGTCATAGTATTTTTTCATAGTTAATTGTAAATTACTATTTAAAATATAATCTGATAAATCGCCTACTACTAATAGGTTGTCACCTAAGTATTCAGCTGGTACAAATGTTACAGGTCTGCCTAGAATGTTGTAAGCTGGTTTTCCATCAATGCCTACTGATACTCTAGCGATAGGTTGCTTATTAGCATCTACTAATGCGATTACCTTATCGAAGTAATTTTTCTTAGTCATATAATATTCTGCAGAATCATCATATGCTTCTGGTACATTTCCCTCAATGCCTGATAATGTAGCGTAGTCTACTGCTGTAATAGTAGTAGCTGTTACCTTAGTAGCAATTCCTGTAGGTTCACCTGATCCAGTGCCTAAGAAAATAGCTTTTTCTACTGCCTTTACCATTGCTTCTGAGCAGTTATTTTCTACAGCTGTTTCAAATGTAGCTAATGCTACTGTGTCAGCCTCTAGACTGATAGCAACTCTAACTTGTAATTTATGATATGCAAATACGATACCTGTAACTGTCTTTTTAGAAGTATCAGCTACTGAACCCTCAGCAACCCATACTGCTGTTGGTTTTAAACTTGAAGTAGGTACTGTTACGCCACCCTTAAAGTTTGTCTTAGTTACCTTTGCATAAATTTTTCCAATTGTTTCTAATTTTTCATAAATCTTGTTCATGATATTACTAGGAATAACTGCTCCAATGTCAGTTGTCTTAGTAGTTTCGCTAGCACGTAATTCTTCTGTTTCCTTGCCAGTTAATACATATTTCATGAATGCATTTCTGTATTCTAATGTTGAAGTGTAATCTCTTGTTTCTTCTTTTTTTGCAGGTGTAATATTTTTAGCGTCTGCAATGCCGTTGTTAATGTCATTTGCCATGTTCTTTCTTTCTTCCTCTCTTTGTAATTTCTTAAGATCATCTGTCAATTTTCTTGACTCATCTTTTAATGCTTCTGTATCATCCGTATTTTCTGGATCATTTAAAGCATCCACGATTTCTTGTAATCTTTTTTTAATGTCATCGATACTCATTTTTAATTTTCCTTTCTTTCTAATTGATTTTCGATTTCTATCGCTAATGCGATACGTTTACGTTGTTCTTCTCTTTTATGCTTGATTTCGCTCTCCAGCTTTTCCCTTTCAGACTTGTCCAAGTCTAAAATTGATCTAGCACTAATTGATGTCGTATCGTAAGCAGGAATGTCCACTGCTGATACGTCAAACAACTTCTTAATAGATCTGACTGTCCTTGTATATGCGTCTGTGTTATAGTCGCATTTGTCTGGTATATATGCATAAGACATTCTGTCTATTAAGCCATTTTTAATGTCGCGGTATAATTCTTTATGTCCCTCATCTATAGGGTTTAATTTAACCGTGACGTGTAATCCATCTTCTTTAACCTCTAAATGTAAAGAGTCATTTCTAGTACGTGCGTATACACGTCCGCTATGGTTGTAATTAAATATAACGTCTGACATATCGCATTCCTTGAATGCGTTTTTATCTACTTGCTCTTTATACTCAATTCCAGTATCTGGATCTTCATATAATACTGTAGGTGTATCAAATACTGTTGCTACACCCTCAATTGTCATTGATTCTGGTTCTGCATCTGTAGGTTCATTAGCTCTTATCTCAAAGCTTTGAAATCTACGGAATTCATAGCCTTTTTCAAATAATTTTTTTATTTTTTCATCTACTTTGTCGTTATTCATTATTTTTATTCTCACTTTCTGTAGTACTATCTGTACTATCTTCTGTACTTGACTGTGTGTCATTTGTACTTGGTGCTGTTTCGCCAGTATCAAGTCTACGTAATAATACGTCGCCACCGTCAACAGATCCTAAATTCATAACTCTACGCCATTCATTAGGTGTCATAGATTTACGATCTACCATTTCTTTTAGATTTAATTTTGTTTGCATACTTGCAAATTCTAATGAACTTGCCTCAAATACTATTTCATTTCCACATTCAATTTCATGTTTGCTAAATAATTTAAAAGTAAACATATCACTTAATTCTTTAGCCACTGGTTCTATTTCAGCTTCATAAAAAGCATTCCATTGATTTTCATTAAAATTGTTTTGAACTATTTCGTCATTTACTCCGAAGTATTTTTGTAATCTTTTTTCATAAGCTGTAATTGTAGTTCCATCAGGTACATATGAATTGTCTTTTACTTGTTCAATATCGTATCGTGGATCAATGCTCGCAACGTTTTTGTTTTCTGAATTTTCTATATCTAAATAGTTTTTAGCAAATTCATCAATTTGAGTTTGTTTATCATCAGGCTTTAAAACTTGCTTAAATTTCATGATCCATTTAATAACTGCACTATTCTTTATTGCTTTAATAATGCCTTTATCAGTTGTATCTATTACTTTCATGATATTGGTAAGTGCCATGTTGCCATCTTCACCAAAGAACTCATCCTGGTTAAAGTCTTTTCTTAAATGAATTACGTCATCATAAAAGACGGTCATATATTTGCCCGTCTTAAAGAAAAACTTTATATATAAATCACCTTTATTATCTTCGTATAGTTCTACGTTGCTAGTAGGTATAGGGTATATTTCACTAGGTCTACCAAACGAATCACGTTTAATAAATGCAAATGCATTATTTGTTAATTCTCTCTGATTCATCATCTTTTCTAATAACTTTTGCATACTCATATATTTGTTAGGGTATCTAAGTAACATTGCAATATTAGAATTAGGATTTAATGCTATATTTCCGTTTGAATCAGTTCGAACGTGTATTGGATGCAATTTACCTACAGCATTAGTCTTAGGTCTAATACATGATCTAACTATATCTGAATCATATATATAACCTCCCCACGGTGTAAATGAACTATCAAATGTATTTAACATTTTAAACTTTGGTAGTTCTGCTAGCCTTTGCGGTTGCTCTTCTGTACCAAATATGTTTTTGAAGAAACTTCTTTTTTCTGCCATTTTTATTTTTACCTTTCTAAATCATATTCTCATAATTTTGTATATCATTTGTATATACAACATAAGCATCAATTAAACTCATTGCTCCATCTATTCTCTTTCTTTGATTCTTTGGTTTAATTGGTCTTATATTGTCATTTTCATCGGACTTAATTACAGTGTTACTAAAGCACCATTTATCAATAGGATTATTGTTGTATATGATTCGATGCTTTTTAAAATCAGCTTTTAAATTTTTCATTGGAATAGTAAATGTTTTTGCACCTTGAATTACTGGTACCATACTATCTTCGCCAAACTCTGATTTCATTTCATCTAACCAAAACACTGATCCCCACGGATCATAACCACATTTATACAGATATATTCCTAATTCATCACGCAATTTTTTAAACCATTCGGTTATAGCATGATAATCTATTCTATTTCCATCTGTTAATGTTATAAGCCCACGATCATACCATGCCTTGTATGGAACGTTGTCACCGCCTTTTTCTGACAATTTACAACGTTCATCAAATAAATCTTCTGGTAAGAAGTACATTTGATAAACATATATATTTTCATCATTAGGTTTTTTACAAATCATTTTAGCCGACGTCAAATCGGTAGTACTAGATAAATCGACACCACCGATTCCGTAATTAAATTGAATATCTTTAAATGTTTTTTCATTATTAAGATCCTCCCATGATAACCATGCATCTTCTTCAGATTCTTTAAAATTGAAATCTTTAACTAAAATTGTTCTTCTAAATCTATCATCTAATTTTGCTCTTTCAACATTTAATCTCAATTCATCTCTCGATTTAATAATATCGATACCTGGATTTGCTTTTACCCAATTGCTTTCATCCATCCATTCATCCGCGTTATCTAATTCATATATAAAAGAAAGAACGGTTCCATCATATTTGTAACCGTTCTTCTCATATAAAATATTGTCATACATTTCATATTGATCATCAAATATAGTTTCTCTATGAAAACCATTAGTAGATATAATACTTAATAATGGTTGTTCCCTTGAGGTCATTGATTGTTTTATAACGTCATAAAGATTTCTATCTTTAATAGCGTGTAATTCATCAATTATTCCATATGAAGTATTAAGCCCATCTAGTGAATTACTATCGCTAGATAATGGTTCCATTTTACTGAATGTCATAGGAAAATATATATCTGTGCGTCGCTTTTCTAAATGGCGATTTAACGATGGACTTTGCTTTACCATATTTGAAGCTTCTTCAAAACCTTTTTTTGCTTGATCTCTTTTAGTAGCTACAAAATATACTTCAGCACCTCCCTCGCCATCACCCATTAATTGGTACAAACCTAATGCTCCTGATTCTGTCGTTTTTCCATTTTTACGTCCCTCAATTGTAGCATTTTCTCTGCAACGTCTTAAACCTGTATTTTTATCAACAAAACCATATATTGCTTGGATCTTCGCTTTTTGAAATAATGCTAATTTAATTGGTTGCCCAAATTTTGTTCCTTGCGTTTGCTTACAAAATTTTTCTATAAATGTTATTGGGTATGTAGCTTTTTCTATATCAAATGTCCAATTGTCCCCCAACATATTAGGATTATCTAATTCATTTACTAATAATTCATATTGTCTTTTTATTTTATTAGAAGCATTTATTTCACCAGAAGATATTTTTTCAAAATATTCTCTGATATAATTTGTCATTTTTTATTCTTTATAAAATCAACGAAATCATCCTTTGAATCAGGTTGATTTCTTTCTTCTGTAGGAATTAATGATTGAAGTTGACTTATACCCTTTAAGAAATTTGCATACATTTTATTGTATGCATCGATTAATGGATTTGTTTTGACAAATTGTTGACTTGCATTAACTACAGTTGTTGTCATCTGCTCTTCATTGATTTTTACTATCATATCTTCTAGTGTAACTGTCATAAATGCTACATTATCTATAAGTTTAATAGAAGTCTTATAATCTCTATCAGATAAGTTTTTATAGATTCTTCTAAGTCTTAATACTTCTTTTTTTATTCTCTCTTCCTTGTCCATTTATCATCATTTCCTTTCAGATTTACCCCCCTTATATGTGCAACGCCTTGAGTTCTTTGAATGGAGGCGTTCGGTTTTCGTCCATCAATTATTTTTACTTTTGATAGGGGGTACCTGTATTATATTTCCGTTAGGATCAAATCTTAATCCCTCATTTATGTCTTTATCTATCTTACGTTTAGCATCGTGACACTCTTTACATAGTAATTCTAAGTTATGTTCGTTTAATGTTATGTTAGGATCATCTATATTGTCTGGTGTTATAGCTATGATATGGTGTACTTCTGTACCATACTCACCGCATTCTTCACATGTATAGTGTCTAGATGCTCTGATATATTCTGCTAACTTCTTCCATTCTTTACTATGATAAAATCTTTTAGAATAATCTAATGCCATGTTATTTCCTCTTTAATGTCTTTACTAATACTTTATTATTACCTGGCTTTTCTTTTGCTATTGTAGCATCTAATAATGCATCTATTGTTCTGTAGTATGATTCGTTAGGTGGTTGCTTACTATCGTTTAGCATTTTAAAGCAATAGTTTATAAACATGTACGTTGTAGTATCTTCTACCTCTATTACGTCATGCAAATATCTATGTGAACGCTTAGTTAACAATGCACCATTATTTATTGTTTTACGGCCACCACAAGACTTTTTAGTTATATGATGATATGTTAATGGATTATCTTTGCTTATCTCGTCACCCAGCCAGTCTATGCCATTAGGCTGGAATATACGTATTAGATTTTCTGTCGTTTTGTCGCTCATTGATTCACCTTTATTTATTATTAATAATCACTCTAGAATAGACATATAAGACTATTGCAATAGACATTCTAATTTCCGTTAACTCAAATTAGTAAATTGGGTAACGTTTATATATCTACTCTAGACTAACTATTAATTAGTCTTTCTTATTATTTTTTCTTTTTGCCTTTTCCTGATTTACAAGCCATTTAATATCACCTCTATTAGTAGTAAGCTAAACCCTCAACGCTATTAATTACTACTGCCGTTCCCACGTGTCACCCTATTTTATGAACTAAAAAAAGATATAGTTAATTCCTATATCTTTATACTTATCTATTTTAGATAATATCATACATTTAGTGTGAAAAACGTGAAAGTTACTTTTTTTCGTCTTTTTTATCAAATATTTTAGTATTAACTGCTAATGCAATGTCATATAGTCCAGCATATATAATTATGCTTGCTATTATTATGCAAATGCAAATTCCTAGCATTATTATTCACCCAATTTCTTTAATTTCTCAGTTAATTGATCTATTTGTTTCTGATTATCTTCAATCATTCTTTCTACGTCTTTTTTTCTTTCTGGTGATATATCAGGATTACTTAACTGACTCTTTAGATTGTCATTTGTTACTGTATAATTTTGTATTGCGTTTTCTAATATTTCTTTACTATTCATTTTTGTTATTTCCTTTCTTATTAAAAAATGTTATTCCTTTAGCTCTATTACATATATTTTTCATCCAACCTGATAAATTGGAAAAAATATTTGATTTAGAAACTGATTCGTCTATTGTAGATATTATTTCTGATCCATCAATAGTATTGTCATCATCAATACTAATTATCTTTACAAGCTTTAAATGTTCTAATTTTAAAGCTCTTTCCTTATTACACTTAAATTCTTCATTTTCATGCCTTGTAATATTTTCTTCTAGATCATCAAACGTTTGAATTGCTCTTACATTCATTGATTTTCACCTCCTTTAGCTCTTTTGCACGTTGATCTACGACAATTATATTCATAATATGATTAATTTCATTAATTAAAGACATATGATCACATTTTGTACTTATGCTATCTGAACCATTAATAATTGTATATTTTAACATTCCTAATAAATAACATAATTGAGAAAATTGTTCCTTGTTCATTTTCTTTTACCTATTTTAACCTTTCTTAATTTGGCGATTTAATTTTAAATTTCTTAATAATATAATCAATGTTATGATTTAGATCATATAAATAAGATTTTATATATGAACTTTCTAACGCTACCCATCTTAATGAATCTAATTCATTGTGATTTTTAAAACATTGATCAGCTTCTTTTTTTGTTTTATAAGACCTTTCACAGATCAAACAATGATAATGTTCTTCTAATGTTATGTCACTAGATTCTTCACCATATGCTATTAAGTTATTTCTGTGTTCATAATATGTATCTTCTAATATTTCATCTTTCGTATACCCTTTAAATGATTGTTTATATTCTTCTAATGTTTCCATTTTTAATACTCTGCTTTTTCTACTAAATCAGCTTTAACTAAATCATATATGTCATCAGAATAATTCCAAGTAGATTCTTCGCAATTTTCCTCTACATATCTATCATCATTAAGAATTATAACTGTATCACCACGTGTATAAGCAATAAACTTTGATTTTTTATTTTCAAAAGAAAGTTCTGTATCATATTCATGTCTTGTATAACCCAATTTTTCTAATTTTTTTAAATCTACATTGTCTTTTAATTTTAACATTATTTATCATCTCCTAATGCTTTATTTATTATATTTATAATTGTAATTACTAAATTATTTAGAACAGCGTTATTTTCTAATAGGTTTTTTATATCTTTTAATGCTGTTTCATATTTTTCTGTATATTCTTTTAGTGTTTTCATTGATACATAAACATTGCCATCAGCATCTGTTACCATTGGCTCTGTATATTTTTCTTTTCTTATTTCCATTACTTGTTCCTACTTTCTTTGGCTATTCTTTCTATTTGTCTATCTATCTTTCTATACATTATTTGTTGAATTATATCATTGCTAATTTCATAATGTAATTGAAATTGTTTTAACATTACCATGACGTCAGCTAATTCTTCAGCAATATAGCCATTAGACATATATACACCATTTGATAATAAATGCTCATATTCAATAATTGCCTCATTTAATTCAAATATTTCACTTTGTAAATATTTTAATTGTGTCAACACACCATATTTATTAATTATTTGTTTCTCTTTATTTAATTCATCAATATATAAATCAATATTCATTTATTCACTCTTTCTATAATCCTAATTTTTCTAAAGAATATGGTTCGTTTAATTTCATAGCTTTATACATGCTATTATTAGGAAATGACAATAATTCAAAAAATTCTTTATCATCACGGTTTGTTTCAAATCTTATACATTCTTTATTTTTATATTTTTTCTTTTGAATTGATTTTATTTCATCTCTAAAAGGTCTGATTAGATTCCCAATGTACTTTTTTTCAGTATCATCCAATATTGGTTCTTTATATTCTTTTAATATTAATAGTTTGTCACCATATTTTCTTCGTTCACCTATTTTCATTGACACATTACCTTTTGAATGAGCAATTACTTCATATTTTTTATTGTTATATTTAATAATATTTTTTGCTACTTTTTCGCTACTTTTTGCTACTTTTTCGCTACTTTCTATTGGTTCTAGCATTTCACCAGACCAATAATAAGCATTTCTATCAATATCTAACATGTAACAATTATTAAATTCTAATATTTCTTTTATAGTTGCTATTTTATCTTTAAATTCGTCCATACAACTAATATAATTCATATTTCCGTATATACCTTGTTTTAAATCTTTTCTAACTCTTACTTTATCGCCGACTTTAAATCCCATTTTTTGCCTCTTTCTATTTCCATATATCATTCTTTTCAAAAAATTGTATCATTTCTAATATATTTTCTCTTAAATAAATTCTATTTATAAATAAATATAAAATTTCATCATTGTTGAAATCTAATGCTCTTTTTAGTTTTAAATATATTTATTATTAGTTTAATAGTTACTGCTAGTAGTATTAGCATGGCTATTAGTAGTACCAGGAAGAAGTCTAACACTATTAGCCAGCATACTATGTCAATCATCATTTCCATTTTTAGCCTTTCTATGTATTCTATGTGATATTTTGCTTTCCCAGTTGGTACATTCTCTGCATTTATTTCTAAACCTTGTATGTTCTTTATTAGCCCATGCATAGTTTTTATGATTTAATGGTTTAGTCTTATCACAGCCATAGCACCATCTCATCTTTTCTTCTACATTATTTTCTATAGTCATCTAGCGTATTCCTTAGTATTTTATTTAGATCCTGTGATTCTAATAAATCTAATTTTAGTTTTCTATTTTCTTCTATCAAATCATTAACTTGATTATTTAATTTTTGTAATGTAGTTGATAACTCATCAATTTTAAATTCTTTTTGATTCTTGTATGCTATATTACAATCTGATGCAATATCAGTAAAATAATCTGATTGCATTTTTATGTTAAAGAATTTATTTAATGTCTTTTTCAATTTACTCATTAAAATAACCCATTTTCTTTAGCTCTTGTATAAATTCATTTTTGCTTTTACTATTTTTGTTATTCTTCTTTTCTGTAAGATCTTTTAAATAATTCTTGCGTATTTTAATTAATTCTTGTAATTTGTTTAATGTTTTTAATTTATATTTATCTTCCATAGGATCGTAATTTCCACCTACAGCATTTATTAAACATATTGCATTTTCACCATAACTTATTTTATTTTCTAATTCTTCTTTTGAATCTTCTAATAATTCTATTTCTTCTGGTGATAATTCATTTGCAAATATATCTACCATATATAATAATTCCTGTAATCTATCAGCTAATTCTTGAATTTGTTCTTGTTTTGTCATATTTATTTTCCTTTCTTAATTTAACACTTTCATATATTACTTGTTTTATATTCATATCTTTTAATAATTTTAATTCTCTATTTTCATCTTCAAGATCAGAAAGCAACTTTTCATATTTTTTGACTTTATAGAGAAGATCATAATATTTTTGCTCATAATCTTTCATTTCTTTTTCTTTCTAATTTTATATGCCTTGTCCATGTATTTAACTATATTTATTGAAGATTCTGTTAATTCTTTTTTAGTAAATATTAATTTTCTTCTATTAAGCATTAATTCTTGACTATCACTAACTACCGCTAAATTATCTAATTTATAATTAGTACAGTCGCCATCTAAAAATATTAATTTGTTTCCTTTTGGAACTTTACCATATTTTTGCTCATATAAATATAAGTGCATTGGTTTCCAATTATTATTTCTATGCCCATCTTGATATTTAATATAAAGTGCTTTTTGATCCTTTTTCCAATATCGCCATCTTGTTGATCCTATTGGAACATTATTAGATGAAATATTACCTTTTTTATAAGCAGTAGCTAAACAATGCATTTGGGACTCTTTAGGCATATATTCGCTCCATTTTTTGCCTTTATTATTAGATATATTACCTTTTTTAAATTGTCCACTATTTGGTATTTTATCGAATATATAGCCACAACGTTTCATTCGTGATTTTAAATTGCTTAGACTTTCTTTATTTGATTCAATTCCAAACTTATTATTAATAATTACTGATAACGAAGTTAAATTTGTATCTTTATAATGCTTATAAAAATAGTCCATTATTTCTGGTGTAAATTTATGATTATTTCTTTTTGCCATCTGTTAATGTTAATACTTCTTTTTGATTCTTAATGCCCATCTCATCTGCATAACGTTTTGCATCTAAAATTAGATTAGCATTATTAACAATAGCCATAGATACACCAGTAATAGCTTTAGCTCTTTTCATTTCTTTTTCAAAATTCTCTTCGCTTTGTAAAGTTTCATCATCATTTAATCTTTCTAATTGTTCAAATAAATAATTATTTAAACTTGATAAATCATTATTCATATTATTTAGTCCTTTCATATGGTAATTTTATAATTTTCATTAAATCATTGTAATTTTTTGAATCAATACTATTTTTAGGATTATTCAAGTAAGAGTAAACGGAATCTAATTTTTTAGTTTGATTATCATACTTAATAGCCATCCATTCACTTTCTAATTTCAAATCTTCATAAGAATAAGATAAATTACATACATATTCCAATACGTCATCAGACATTTGGCTAATTATTTTTAAAGCTTTAAATTTGTCCATTTTTATTTACCATTTTATCTAATGATTTGATCATATTATCAATAGCTGATGAAAACGCATTATTTATTTCTACAATTTCAATATTTTCATCATCCTGATCGACTAATTCTTTTAAATATTTATTTGCTTTATTCTTACTTAAACCTGAAGTCTTTTGAAAATATGCAGTTAAAAATCCTAATCGTTTATTGTATGCATCAGATTTAGATCTTTTAACAATAGTTTTAGATCCATCATTCCAAAATAATATAGTTGCACCATTATTAATAATGTATTTATTAGGAAGATTTGTTTTATCTTGTAAATAAGACGAGTCTAATATTGCTATTCCTCCATCATCTAGTTTGACAATACTTTTCATAAAATTAGGAATTATTATTTTTGTTTTATCATTACCTGGTAAAATTGATTTTGATTTTTTATTCATTATTTATCACCATCCCTGATTATTCCTTGTAAAACTTTAACCTTATTTCTTAGATATTTGTTTTCCTTTTTATATCTTTCTAATTCTACTGGTTCAGATAGTTTGTTCATAAATTCTTTATATAATTCATCTTTGATAGTAGATTCTAAAACGTCTACTCTATTTTCTAACATGTTAATTTTCATTTGCTTTTTATCTAATTTGTTATATTTTTTTAAAAATTCTATCATTTTATTTTTCCTTTCTTAAATAATTAATAAGTTTTTTATATGCCGTAGTGCGATCGCAAATCATTTCTTTGCCTACGTCATCCCAACTTTTTAATTCTAAAAATCTAAGTCTAATTATATTTCTTACTTCTATATCATCTACTTTTTGAATATAATTATTTAATTTTATTTCCTCATCAATTAATTTTTCTTTTTGACTGACATATTTAGTAATAAGTTTTAAATGCTTTTCTGCATATTGGCTTACAGGATCACCATTGTGTGAACTATCAACCATTATTTCGCTTATCTTTGAGGAACTAATTATTGTTGATTCTAATTCTTTTATTCTATTTTCAATTTTATTTAATTCTAAATTTATATAATAATATTTAGAAAGCTCTTTTATTGTCATATATTCCTCTTTATTCTTCTGCATTATCTGATAAATCAGCTTCTAACCAGTTATAATCTAATATTTCTTGTAATTCTTTTCTTTTCTCTTCAGTCATATCTGACTTTTTGAAATCTTTCATTTCAGCATCAACAATATCTTTTAATGATTTATAACCTGCTGTTTGCCAATTTTTTAATATTCCATTAACATAACTAATTGTTTTAGCGTTATTCAATATAGATATTTTTACAGCATGTTTAAGTATATCTTCATCAAATATTGATAACCAATTATTAATATTTTCATATTCAGTTGGGCTTAATGTTCTTCCATAATTAATTTCAACAAATTCATATATATTTTTATTGTTTATTGTTTTAATATTATCTGTATCTTGTATATTGTTATCTGTATCTTGTATATTATTCTTTGTTATTTGTTTCTCTTTATTGTCGTTACTATTTGTTACATTGCTGTTACATTGTAACAATATTTTTTGCTTTTCTCTTATTCTATATTGTCTAACTCGCTCAGCTGATTCACTCTCTTTTCCAGTCATTTGAGCTACTTGAGTCATGTATAAAGTGCCATCATCTAATTTGTCCATTAAACCTAAATTAATTAAAATCTTTGTAGCACTTCTTACAATATCAATATTAGTATCAGTAACACTTGCTAGCATTTCATCATTGTATGGAACTGTATCACTAAATCTTAAATGTCCAACAGTTTCAGTACTTTCTAAAAGTAAAGATAAGTAAAATATAATGTAATCTTTTCCATTAGGCATATTCTTAATAACTTTAATTTGTGAACTTTTTAAAAAGTCTTTATCAAGTTTTAACCAATATCTCTTTTTTTCCATATCTTTTCCTTTCATAACGATTTTTTCCATTCAAGTACATGTGTCATTCTTAACATTTGGTTTGCTCTATGTTTTATATTATTAATAGTTTTTTCTTTTTCAGCTTCAGTTATGCAGATATAAAAACCACCATTTACACCACTTACTGATCCAACAATAGATAAGTAATTTTTATTTTCTCTAATATTTTGTATTATTTTTCTCATTGCTTTATCGCTATTAATACCAAATATATTTCTCAATTCTCTATTTTTAATAAGATTCTCTTTCCCTCTATGGTAGCAATAGAGATATTGATATACAGCATCTTCTATATTCATATTAACCTCACTTTCTAATATTTAATGTTTTCCATTCGTTGCTGTTTTTCTTTAGTAGTAGTTCTCATATATAATCTGGTTGTTTCTGTATTTGAATGCCCTAATATATCAGCTAATTCTTCATTAGTAGCACCAGGTAATTCAGAATAAGCTTTTGCAAATAAATGACGCCATGCATGTGGATGAATTTTGTTTTTGTCAATTTTTGCATAACCAGATATTTTTTGTAATTTTTTCCATATTGTAGATGGATTAAGCATTTGGTTTGAATTTCTTTTAGATCTAAATATTATTCCTGATTCTATTTTTTCTTTTCTACAGTAATCTAAAAGTTCATGCCTTAAATCAGTAGTTAATATTATTTCTCTTTCTTTTCCTTTGTTATATGTCTTGAAAAAAGTTTTTTTGACATTTTCAACAGTAAAATCTTTTAATTCAACAACCCTACACCCTGTATATGCAAATACTTTCATAATCAAATACATATCATTCATATTTAATTTTTTAGCCCATCTAAGCATACGTTTATGTTCTTGCGGGTATATAGGATCATTCATAGAGGTTTTTTGTTGTGACTTAAATTTTTTTAGATAATCATTTTCATAGCCTAACCATTTAATGAACTTATTAACGACAACAATGTTTTTATTTTTAGTATTTATAGAATATGCTGAATTTAATAAATACTCTTTATAATCTACTAACATTGATTTATTAATTTCAGTATTATGTGATTCATCAAACCATTTAATAAATTTATTGAGTTCATTATGATATTCAATTATTGTTTTATGAGTTTTTTCTTTTAGTCTTAATTCTAATAAAAACTCTTTAACATTTGTTTCTAATTGCTCTTTATTCACACTGCATAACCTCCTTTTTACTTGGAAAGATAATCTTAATATTATATTGCCAATAGAAAAACTTAATCTTAACCAATATTTATAAGCATTTTATTAATATTTTTTTAACAAAATACTTTTGCCATTTTTTAACACTTGTTTTTGCCTATTTTAAGTAGTTATAAACTGCTTTAGATCCAGAACAAACTTGAACAATTTCACCATTACATGTGTATGATCCTACTGGTGTATTCTTTGTGGTTTTAATTGTAAATAATTGATATATACTAATTCCAATAAATGCTCCTAGTAGTATTAACATTGAAATAATAAAAACTTTTTTATTTCTTTCTATTAATTTTCTTTCATTAGATAATTTCTTATACGTAATATCTCTATTTCTTTTCATTTGCTCTGACGTGATAATTAAATCAAAATCATATAATTCATTAGTACCCTTTTTACTCATATTTTTTCCTCTTTCTTAATATTGCTTAATAGTTTAGAAACTTTTTTAATTGTTTCTTCAGCCTGTTCTTTAGTTGGAGGATTTACTATAATTACATGTAATTTATTTTCTTTATTCATTATAAAAATCCTTTCTTCTATACTTATTGTCTTGTCGGACTTTAGTGATAGTGCCTTTAAGTCACATTTCATTTTACAAAAAAATCATCTATTTTGCATTCCAATATATCAGCTAACTGGATTAATTGGCTAACTTTTAAATTGCTAGCATTGTTTTCGTAATTAATATACGTCTGTCTTTTAACTCCTAATTTCTTAGCCATATCGGCTTGTGTTAGGCTTTTTTTAGTCCTTAGCGATTTCAAGTTACTTGTAATTATTTCTTCCATACTCTACCTCCTATCTAAACCCATTATAAGTGACTAATTGTCACGTGTCAATATAATTATGACTAATTGTCACTATTTTTTTGACTTTATGTCAAATCTATAATATAATATTTAACATAGGAGTTGATTTTATGGACAACTATTTTGCACCTAATTTAAAGTTCCTTAGAGAAAAGGACGGACTTAAACAAGAAGATCTTGCTAAAATAGTCGGCAAGGATCGTTCTTTAATTGCAAGATGGGAAATTGGAAATCGTGAAGCAACAGTTGATGATTTAATGAAATTATCAGATCATTTTAATATTCCTTTACATGATCTAATAACTAAAGACTTAAGATTAGAATCTGATAAAAATAATTATAGTATTTTAGATGAAACTTTATTTAGTAAAGCTAAAGAATTAACGGATGATGAAAAAAAGGCAGTTATTACTGTCATGAACGCCATTAAAAAAGATATTGATAATAAGAAGTAGAAAGCGTAATTTATGATTAGAGAGTTGTTAGATGGTTCAATTAATCAAAACGAATATCTATCTTGTAATGATATTACCTTAGTATATGAAAAGTTACCAAAAAGAGTATATGGATTTGTGTTTTTGCATAATGAAGATACTATTGTAGTAATAAACGATTATCTTTCTAACTATAAAAAGAAAAAAACAATACTACATGAATTTGCTCATATTGAATTAAATCACTTATATAATAAAAAAAGATTATTAGAGTTTAAAATTGAATCTATTGAAGATGAAGCAGATAAATATATATCTGATATAGAAAGTGAAATGAAAGAGGTAATTAAATGAAAAAATTTATAATGGACAAAAATAACCTATGGATTAATATTTTATTAATGTTTCTTACTTATGGTATATGGCTTATAGTTTATATTGTTTTAAAATTAAAATATACAAATGAAAATAAAGAATCTCAAAACAAAATAAATAAAAACATTCAAGAGCAAACTAATCAATACTTGAAAGAAGCAGAAAAAAGAAAACAAGATCAGGATGATGAAGAAAGATTTTATTTTAATGTAGCTGGTGTTACTTATGACAACAATGATGGTTCAAGTAGACAGGCGGTTATTAAAAATTGTAAAAAATTTGATAATAATAATGCATTTTTTAAAAAGTCTAAATATAATGGAAAACCATCTATTGAAATATGGACTGATTATGGTCAAATCGGTAATGTCCCAAGTGAATATATAGATAAAATACTTTCAATTAAAAATGTGCATTCATACATAAGTAATATAGATTCTTTCTATAATGAGAAAAATAAGAAAACAATGTTTTGTGAAATAACAGTATTTTATAAAAAATCTGAACAATAAAAAAAGCATACTGTTCGAGCAGTATGCATGTTTGAAAATCGCTAAAGTCCGACAAGACAATAAGTATATAATACTCGGATTTTCTATTCTATTATAGCAAAAATGTTGCAAAAAAGAAAGGGTGATATTATGAGTAAAATAGGTGCAATGTATGTACGTGTATCTACTGATATGCAGACTGAGTACTCACCAGATTCGCAAATAAAATTGTGTAAAAAGTATGCTGATGATCATGATATAGAAATTTTACCTCAATTTATTTTTGAAGAAGATGGTATATCTGGTACTAATGCTGATAAACGTCCACAATTTCAAAAAATGATAAGTATAGCTAGATCTAAACCTAAGCCATTTGATTGCATACTTGTATATGACTTTTCTAGATTTGCTAGGAATAAAGATGAAGCTGTTATGTATAAAACTTTACTTAGAAAAAAGTTAGATATTGAAGTTATATCTATTACTCAACCTTTATCTAATAATAAAGATAGTATTATTCTTGAATCAATGTATGAAGCTATGGATCAATATTATTCTATGAATTTATCAGATAATGTTAAACGTGGTAAGAATGAAAAAGCCTCACGTGGTGAGTACCAGGGTGCAACGCCTTTTGGCTATGTATATACTAAAGATGGTAAGTCTATTATTCCTGATGATAATACGTCTAAAATAGTTAGGTATATATTTGAACAATGGGCATATAATGATGGCTCTTTATGTGGAATTACTAAAAGTCTTAATAATAAAGGTATTAAAACTGCTAGAGGGAATAACTGGAACATGATTTCTTTATGGTATCTGATTAATAACCCATTATATGCTGGTTATACTCGACATAAAACTGGTGGTTTTAATAAACACTTTAATGATCCTGATATTAAAGTAGTAAAGGGAAAGCACCAGCCTATTATATCTGCTAAGCTTTGGGAAGATTCACAAAAACGTACTGCTAATCATAATGCTATCTATTTTAAGTATATGCGACCATCTATTAAGCATGAATATTGGCTTAGAGGTATCATCAAATGTTCTAATTGTGGTGGTAATATGATTATGATAAAGCGTCATACTGATAGTACACGTCAGCCTTTTTATCAATGCAGTAATTATAATAAGAAAAAATGTAAAGAAAGTCATTCTATTTCGTGTGCTACTTTAGAAAAGGCTGTACTTAATGAAATAGAGCGTATATATAAGACTAAAATCAATATTGATATAGTTAATCCTACTGTTGAAAATGATGATATATCTATTACTAAAGACGCTATAGATAAATCTAAAGAAAAACTTGTACGTATTGAAAATGCCTATATTGACGGAATAGATAGTTTATCTGATTATAAAATCAAAAAAACTCGTATACTTAGCGAAATTGATAGACTTAATTCATTATTAGATACTGCTAATATTAAAAAAATAGAAAATGATAAAAAGCAACGTGTTTATTCTAAATGTGATTATGCTCATCGTATGCTTATTGATCCTAACGTAGACTTTAATACTAAATCTATTATTGCTCATCAATTATTTGAAAAAATAGTATATAATAAAAAAGATAATGCCTTATACATTACTTTTAAAAATCAATAGTCCGTTTATTTACGGGCTTTTTTATTGGTTACACCAAACGATATTGATATCAATAATATCTGGATGCATATTCTCATATACTATCTTCGCTGCCGTAACAAAAGATTCTTTATCACTACCAAATATTTGTTGGCTAATAGGTCTTTCTAATTCATTCATTTTTAACATTTGCATTGTTTTTTGAGAACCATATACTAATGCTTTATCAGATACCATTTCACAGCAAACAAGTCCACAACCCATTTCTTTTATGATACGACGAAAAGCGGAGTTTCCAACTCCAGCCATTGGTGCTAAAACTATTTGATTTTTGATTTCAACATTCCCTATTTTCCACATAAAAACACCTATCACCAATTATACCATAACGCTTCATAAAGAAAAAGGAAGTTGCCTTCCTTTATGCTGTCCTTTTCCATATATATACTACTATATATGGATTTTGAATATTAAATGCTGTATTACTACCAGCATATGATGTTGTGCCTGACACTGATATTGATCCTGAAACACCACCATGAGCATTACCAGAAACGCTACAACCAGATGTATGAAATGTATGTGTATGCCATCCAGCTACACTTGTAGCATTACCCAATGGATCATCACTAGCACCAGTAGCAGTATTCCAACCACCAGATCCTGTTTGGAAAGACCAATTTGAATGCGTATTATGTGAGTGATTACCATCACCATCAGTTGTACCAGTAGCATAACAAGATCCATTATATATAGTACCATCAAACCAGCCATTTTGAAGACTAGCAGAAGCATAATATGTATGTGCATGTGATGGTAAATTATTGCCATCTAATGCTTGATAATACTCACCGCCGGTCTGACCACCACTAAACGATGCATATGTTCCTCTTGCATCTGTTGTTGATCCTGCTCCAATTAATGTTCTACCACCAGCATATGCTACCCATGTTGAGCCAGTATAAGTATTACCTGGGTTTGTTGAATCTGTTGATACATATATTGATCCTATTGGATGTGACTTTAAAAAGTCTTTTGTTTCAGTGTTATTGCTTTCTAAACTTGAAATTCTAGTTGCTTGCTGATTAGTAAGATTAACTAAATTATTGTTGCTTGTTTCTAAAACTCCAATACGTGCTAACAAATCAGCTACTTGATTTTGCAGTGTTGTTACTGTATTTTGATTATCCATCATTGTTACAACTTCACTACAATTTGTTTGCTCTGCTAACTTTTTAACACATTCATTTGTTTTGTCACTGC
>Ga0183097_10858_pt1 | contig 29866 bp, 28 predicted proteins | sample BioMet8_FD_128883 | JGI IMG/M metagenome (GOLD analysis project Ga0183097, IMG submission 128883) | Microbial communities from bioreactor (seeded with sewage sludge) at Lawrence Berkeley National Lab, California, USA - Biofuel... | ecosystem: Engineered > Bioreactor > Anaerobic > Unclassified ... | reverse complement strand
ACTTCCGCGTGTCTCTCTTCTTCATGCCCGATTTTTTCAAGAATATCTTTTTCCGTTTGCTGCTCGGCCGTCTCTTTAAGTTTTTTATAGGTCTGTATGCTTTCTTCTTCCTTGCGTAAGGCTGCTCTGTAAACATCCAATTGTTCTGCTTTAAGCTTTACAATCGAATCCTTATCTTTTGTCATAAACGTTTTGTTCTTGCCAAGCTCAAAACCATTTTCCGCTTTGTTTAAGGCAGGGTCTGTCTCGAAATGTAAATTGCCATTTCGCTTTTGGAGCTCCTGCACAATCTTATAGTGACGCTGTTCATCATCAGCGAGATTATTCAACACTACTTTCAATTCCTCATACTTCGTTTTCACAGCCAGTTCCCGATAATATTTTTCACCATCCGCTTCCATTTTTAATGCGAAATCAAAAACATTCATGATAAACCCTCCCATTTTTTTAATTCTCTACATATGCCTCATGCGCAGAAACAACTATATCTTTAATTTTACCGAGGTGTGTATGCAGGATAATCTATATATCCTTTTTAGCCTGGAGAATAATAGCTCTCCACCACAAGCTCTAATGCCGAAATGTTTTTATCTATACAATACGCCGCCACCAAAGTCTAAGCGGAAATATCTCTTGTGGCATTAATTTCTTTACCGCAGTTAGCTTCTTTTTGGGTATTTTATAAAAGGCTTCCCCTTATTCTTTTATTATAGGCACAACACTCTTTTAAATCAATGTTATGCAATAAATAAACGCTCTATACAATATATTTCAAATAGACTGTATGTTTTCTTACAGTACCAACTGCTCGCAAATATTTCTGTGCACACCCAGGTATGGGTGTTTGTCAACTTTTCATTATCAAATATTATTTGAAATCAATTACGTGTCGCTAACCATATCCAAACATAAACAATCGCCATAACATTCCATAACTATCGTCTTCGAACAACTTAGATTCTATGACTTAACATAAGCTATTATTTCTTTTATATTTTCTCTTCTTGTGAAATCCACTAAACTAGAATAGCTAGCAAGCATTCCTCGTTCATCAGACGTTAATTCTTGTTCTTTTTTCATCTTTAACTTCCATTTCAAAAAGGTCATAATTACTTTATAAAAAACATTTAACTGGTTGTAATCAAAACCACCTCGTAAATAAAAGAATCGCAAATATTTCTGTTCAGCGGCAGTAAAATTATGATTTTTAACTGCACCTATAACATCATCTCTGGACGTTGCTAATCCTGTTGCAAAAACAATAACTTTTTTGTTTTTAAGTTTACCAATATTTTGTTTTATATATTTTACCCCACTAATACGTAGAGCATATAACCCCCCACCATAAATCACAGTATCATAACCTTCCAGCATATCGGCAGTAGCTTTAGTAACATCCAAAATATCGGCGGATAACTCCTCCGCAATCCATTGCGCATATTTTTTTGTAAAGCCTGTTTTTGAACTATATATTACTACGCTTCGCATCATTTCCGCCTTTTATAATCTTATTTTATTATTAGCTCCTAAACAATTGTAAAAATCCTGCTTTTTTCAACCAATTTTGTAAGCTCAGCATGTTGTAACTTATTCTATCAATAAGTTTAAACAACTTTCTATTATTTACTCACTGTTTAAAGTCCTATCCGTCAAACAGAACCATCTCTTTTGTCGCGCATAAGTAGCCTTTCAGAAAATCGTCTATAAACCTTAAGCAAATCCTCATCGAGTATCGATAAAGCGTTTTCCTTTATCTCTTCGGGAATACCATAAGCTGCCTCAGCTATACTGCCGGTTATTGCCGCAAGGGTATCACTATCACCGCCAAGAGAAATTGCATTTCGTATAGCATCCTCAAAATCCACGCTTTCAAGAAAAGCTGTTATCGCTTCCGGTACCGTCTCCTGACAACTTTCGTTAAATTGATAATCCATGCGTATTTCTTCCAATGTACGGCTCAAAGAATAACCGTATTTATTTTCAATATAAGCCTTTATCTCATCCTTTTTTTCCCCTTTTCTAGCCATAAAAATGGCAGTGGCAGTAGCTTGAGCACCTTTAATACCTTCAGAGTGATTGTGCGTTACCGCGGCAGTGGCTTCAGCATATTGCTCCACTTCCGCCAAAGAATCAAATAGCCAAGCCACCGATGAAACCCTCATTGCCGATCCATTTCCCCAACTGTTATAAGGTTTTACATCTTCAGAAGACAACCAGCTGCTAAAACGCCCACCATAACCTGAGTTCGGGTACCTCCGACCATATTTCTTCATGGCTTGGATTAACGCAGCAGCATTGCCTCCATTCATCAAGCCTTCCGCAATTGCCAAGGTCATCACCGTATCATCAGTAAACATGCATTTGGAACTAAACAGCGGAAATTCTTTTGTTTTTATATTGTTCCACTCATAGACTGAACCAACTATATCGCCAACTATTGCTCCCAGCATCTTATTTTCCCCCTCCACGCTTCTTGAAGTCCTCGTCAATGCGTTCCTTCCAATTTTCGGATATTTTGCAGCTGGCACGCAGGCCGCTTATGGCTTCACTAATCACTGCATAGTTAAGTGAAGTCCCCACACAGTCTGCCTTATAAGTTGTCGCCCTATCCTTGTCTATGCCAAAACGTTCTGCCGTTGCAATGGCGTCAATATTTGCCCCAAGAAAAATAAACTCCCAACCATATTTCTCTTTCTGATGTTCAATCATTTTGCGCACCTTTTCATAACCGAATTCCCGGCTGGCATTTTCCATACCATCAGTGGTTATAACGAACATAACATGTTCGGCGCGCTCGGCTTCATCTGTGTGCTTTTGAACATTTCCTATCTTGTTGATTGTTTTGCCCACAGCGTCCAAAAGAGCAGTGCTGCCTCTAACAAAATACTCTTTTTCTGTTATAGCCGCTATCCCCTTTAGGTTGATCCGATCATGCAGTAATTCATACCCATCATCGAACAACACGGTAGTTAGTACCACCTCGCCCGGTTCTTTTTTTTGTTTTTCCAACATGGCATTGTATCCACCTATAGTATCACTTTCTAACCCACTCATTGACCCGCTTCTATCCAAAATAAATATCAATTCCGTTAAATCTTTTTTCATAATGTTACCCTCCCATCTATTTTTATGGTTTAAGGATAACATTTTAAATATCTAAATAGGTCGCATGACAAGCGACAAATTATCTTTGTACTCAATAGGACTATATCCCCAAAAGATTTTGACCAAAAGCAAATAAAGCTTCGTTTAGTTCGAAAATGTTGTAATTTCCATGCTCAATAAAATATTGGATGATAATATCAAATTTACTGCTATGAGATAGGGCAAACCCAGCCCTGAGTAATAAGTCTTTAGTTTCATCAAGATTTAGATTTAAAGCAATGGAAAAAGCAACAACGGTGGACTTGCTCGGTTTATAATCTACATCATTCCTAATTTTCGAAAACAGTTTGCGGTCTATATTAGCTTTTTTATAAGTTTCCGCGTCTGTCATGCCCTTTTCGTCAATTAAACGCATCAGCATCTGTGAAAAGGTTTCATCCATTTGCTTTACTAAGTCGACAAGGTTTCGTTTCTTGTTTGCTGTAAAAACCCCTTTTATCATTGCGAAACACATAGATTCAGATGAATAGAATTTGCTAGTTTGACGTTTTTCTGCAAAGCTTGCTCTGCGTTCAAACTTTCCTTCTTCTATATACTTATCGTCAATATATTGCGTAATGGATGAAAACAGCTTCTCACTCAGCATAAATGAGGCCTTGTCAAACACTACAAGAAAAACAGTCATATCATTTTTTAACAGAAACTTTCCGATAACCGAAATTGCAGTTTGTAGCGCTTTATCCCTAGGATACCCAAAAGCACCCGAGGATATCAAGGGAAAGGCAATGCTCTCTAGATGATACTCTTTTGCTAAGGCAAGTGAATTCTTATAACAATCGGACAGTAGTTTTGCCTCGTTACTTTTACCGCCTTGCCAAACTGGCCCAACAGTGTGAATTACATACTTTGCAGGCAGCTTATACCCCTTTGTGAGTTTTGCCTGCCCAGGTTCACAACCTCCAAGAGTTCGACACTCAGCAAGCAACTCTGGCCCCGCGGCACGATGAATTGCTCCATCAACCCCTCCACCGCCAAGTAGAGATGAGTTTGCTGCATTAACAATGGCTTCAGCGTGAACTTTTGTTATGTCATTACGAATTATTTCAAGTGGCATAAATAAACCTCCCTTTTTTTCTACTTCCTAGTATAAATATTATTGATGATCAATTATCTAAATTTATTTTATCATATTTAAACATAAACAGTTCACTGAAAATATATATTTATTGCTTATTCCCCAAACCGCAAAAAATCGTCAATACTCCCTCATCTACTTTGCTAGAGATGAGGGAGTATTGACGATTTTATTTTACTTCTTCTATGCCTTTTAACCGACTATCATTGAGGTGTCTTTCAGGATTATGTCTCACAGTTGAACTTTCAAGACCTTAACCTCTTCCTAACAATTTGCCAATTAATATTCAATCCTATTGCGTCCGTTCTTTTTTGCTAAATATAATTTTTCGTCGGCGTATTTCACCAAGCTATCAACATTCTCATTTTCTACCAGCTTGATGCTACAAATACCAAAGCTGGCGGTTACTTTTATTTTTTTATCTTCATATTGAATTACTGATTCTTCTATTGCCTTACGCATATGTTCAGCGGTTTCCTTTACCATATCAAGATCGGCTCCCGGCATGCAAACAAGAAACTCCTCTCCTCCATATCTTGCGATCCAGTCACTACCTCTTTTTATACAACCAGATAATGTCTCAGCAACTTTTTTCAGAGTTTGATCCCCGGCAAGATGCCCATATTTATCGTTAACAACCTTAAAATAATCAATATCAACCATTATTATTGATATTCCCTTTGTTAACAATGCGGCATTTATAAGGTCAACCGGGAATTTTTCAATTACATACCGACGGTTATATATCCCTGTTAAAGGATCGCTATAAGCAACTTTGTTCAAATTATCTATAAGTGCATGGACATCAGTTGATTCAACACCTACAGCTAAATCAGAATTAAAAAAAATGCTATTGGTAATATCTTTAAGAACCTCAAGTACAACCCGTCTATCCCCTAAATCATAGGGGATAGCAATGACCAAGAATGTTTTATCTTTGGTGTATTCAATTTTCACATAGGTAGTATTATCGTTATAGGCTCTCATAGAAATACAATTATCACATATTTTATTGTTGCCCCAGAAATCAAAACAGTGAATTTTGTCAATAACTGCATCTTTATTTTTATACTCAATAACACTTTTTTGCAATGGGTCGACAATTCGTGTAATATCACTGATCTTATTAAATAAGGCCCCACTCCTTAGATATTCATTTAAGTTTGCATCCATTATCTTATACTCCCTCCGCTATTCCACTTTCTTGATTTTCCAACAATACTTAAGCAGGTTATTTCTGAAGGTGATATCTCTACAATCATAAAAACAATGCGTTACATATGTATAACAAACGCTTCCTGTCCTTTTTGTCAACTTTCCATCATTAAATATTACTTTAAATCAATTAGTACGTCGTTAACTATTTACAAATCTCGTATTCTTCTCTTTCACTATTATTTCATAAATATATACATTTATTCTATCATATTTATACTTAAAAAGTTCCCTGAAAATACATCTTTTCCCCTCTATTCCCCTACTGTAAGCAGTCAAGTAAAGTGCACACTTTTTCGCCACAAACTGCACATTTTTCTGCCAGCCGTGGTTAGGTAATAGATTTACGGTGTTCTAACCTGTAACTGTTACCAGTCATATTAAGTATTTCACAATGGTGAATCAGGCGGTCTAGAATAGCCGTAGTTATGGTGGCATCTCCTAAAAATTCTGCCCATTCATCAAATCCCTTGTTTGAAGTAATAATAAGTGAAGTGCATTCCGCCATGCCGGAAATGAAACCGAAAAACAGGTTAGCTTCTTGTGGCGACAGGGGCATGAAGCCAACTTCATCAATTAGGGTAAGGGAAGCCTTGCGCAGATATTTCAATCTGTGTTTGCTGCTGTTAGATATTTCTTCCGTTTTTAGCAGCTTCATAAGGTTGTCCAGCGTTTCAAAAGCTACCGTATAACCAAGATCTAACGCTTTGGTGCCCAGTGTTAAGGCAAGGTGTGTTTTGCCAACGCCTGGCGGTCCAAGAAAGCAAACATTGTACGCCTGCTCAATCCAGGTCATATCAGATAGTCTTAGCATCTGCTCTTTGGATACACTTCGCTGAAAACCGAAGTCAAAGGCTTCAAGAGACTTTTCGGTCGGTAATCTTGCCCTGCGGCGTCGCAGCACATTTTGCCGTGCGGTTTTCAATCCTAGCTCTTCTCTAAGAAAAAGCTCCAAGATTTCTAAAGGGGTTAATTTGTTCTTGCCGGTATAGAGGCCTTCAAAATCCAAGGCAGGCAGCCTGAGCTGCTCCAACAGATTCCCTACGCGTTCAGATGGCGTTTCCACAAGTTTCACCTGCCTTTGCGTATACATCTAATGCCCGTTTTTCCGTGGAAACGTGGTATTTGCTATCTTTAACCGGCAGCAGCGGCTTAACTTGTGGAACTAGCGGTATCGCTCTATGCAGTAAATAGTCCCTGACATAATTCACACTGTACAATTTGCTGCCGTTACAAAAGGCTACGGCTTCTAATACAGCTTCTGTTCCATACTGGTCATGCATTGTTTGCAGAAGGCAAAATTGGTCTCTGGCATAACGGGATTTCTCCTGCCGGATTATTTCCAAAAAAACGTTGGCAGAATTATGCAGTATATTGTTTAGCTCATTCTGCATTTTGTCTAGCCCGCTTGTTCTGTCCCTACGGTGGCTGGTGCTTTGAATTAATAAGCCTCGTCCAGTTGCTATCTTGTGTTCACATATAGCTTCATCAGTCATATTAGATATTTTAAGAATACCGTCAGCAGCTATGATCTGTACTTCCGGTTCCTTGTTGCAGGTGCCAAACGGCACTGAATAACGGTTGCTGTTGTAAATAATGGTATTGTCCTTACGGACGTTACGAATAATTCTTGTTGTAACATTATTCACACTAGCAACAAGCGGCCTCAAGAATTCTCGCTCACTTTTAAAAACTTCGGCAGGGATTTTCTTCGTGGTTCCATGTACTTTTGCATTTGCAGTACGCTCAAGCCAGGCGAGACAACCGGCACATAAAGCAGCATCGTCAATGTAGAGCCTGTTTTCCAGAAAATTTCCTTTTATGTATTTTACAGTGTTCTCAACCATTCCCTTGCTTTCAGGATCAGCGCCTCGGCACATATAAATTGAGAGCTTGGTATCTTGCCTGAACCTTTCAAACTCATAGGTATGAATAATATCGCCATTGTTTTCTGAAACACAGACAATGCTGTCTTGGTCCAACACCATTTCTTCAGGCATCCCACCAAGATAGGAGAAACAGCGATGGCAGGCAGCAACTAAGTCAACGGCTTTATATGGCCTGGACTGTAATTCTGCGTATTTGTAGCGTGAACAGGCTAAAACGAAGGCTGCGCAATATACTTTAATTTTACTGCCATGAATATTTCTAATCCATTTCTCTCCAAAATCTACCTGCACTTGTTTTCCCATTGGGCGTTCTGGGACGGCTTCATAGGAGCGTGGCTCAGGTTGTTTTTTTATGTTGTATGCTCCTCTAAGGTCTTTTACGTAGCGGGATACTGTACGTTCGCTAAAATTGGCTTGGTAATGTTCTTTTAGCCAATCACATACTTGCGCTGCGCTGAGAGAAGAATATTCAAACATCCATTTAAGAATAATATCTTGGTAATTAGCCAACATTTTCTGCCGGCAAATTTTACTTTGTTCTGCCTCAAACACTTCAGGTGCCATATTCCAATAATGGTCAACCGTGCGACGGTTAACACACAGTGTTCTTGCAACAGTGGCCTTTTTGAACCCTTTCTCTTTTAACTGCTGAATTTTACTGTACACAATATATCCTTTCATGTTTCGCCTCCGTTCAACTAGATTAATTTTACCAGTTGAAAAGAGAAGTGCGCATTTTCCGTCTTAAATCTGTGCACTTTGTGGCGAAAAACAGTGTAGTTCTTGGCAGATATATGTGTAGTTATTGGCGGAAATCTGTGCAGTCTATTTTACCATTTACATCACACAGTAGCCTTTGAAATTTAATGTTTTCAACACCATATTTACTCTCCGATTCAGCTATTCGGTCCGCTTGTTCTTCCCATTTATTACTTTCAAAAAAACTATTGATGTTTATAATTTCATTATCATCAAATTCTTCTTTAACTTTATTTTGTACAACCCCGCATAGTGCAGGTGTATCAAAGAACATTAATCTAATTGGCCTTGAAGGTGGTTTTGATATCACTCTTTTTACTTCAGCCATAACATTACTCATAATTTCTTGCATAGTCAAGCAACCCCTTTTCCCTCATTGATATCGTGTTAACGTCGCCCAACCGACTAGTTTCAAGTAATCCTTTAACTTTAGCTCCAGTTATCAAATACTCAAGGTCAAATTCATTCAGAAGAAAACGCCTATATATTGGTGAAGAATAGACTTCTTTTGCATTTATATAGTCACCATCAAAATACATGAATAAAGTAAAAACAAACCATTCAGGCGTTAAACTCGGACGTTTAATAACCAATTTGTTGTCTTTACCTTCAATCCAGCCAAAATATTCCATGTTTTTCCATAGCTGATTTCTTACTTTAAGCATGCTTTTATCACTGATTTCATTTTGTAGCTTTGTAGGTAACAAATTAGAATAATCATTCAATACGATTTCAAAAAAACGATCAAGATCCATCTGTGTAAATATTTTTTGAGAATACTTATTAAAGTTACTACAAATATATTCACACATAAAAAATTGAGCTAACGTCTCATAGTCTAAATAGAATATCAAAAGATAATTACGTTTTTCTTGTTCTGACATATTTGAGTTCAGTACCTTTGAAAGAGCGATTACTTTTTCTTTGCTGCAATTAAGATATCTTGCCTTTATTGCACCGAAAACTCTCTTTGCTGAACTTTCTTTTCTGTCTCCAAATAGTTCACCTGATTTTATCAATTCGTTTAAGTTATCAATATTAAAATCGTCATCAATTCGTTTAAAAACTTCTAATGTTTCTTCTATCCATGCACTGGATGTTGTCCACTTAAACATGTCCATTCAATTACCTCATTTCAGATAAACTATCCCTTATAATTTCACCATATACATTGTCCAAAAAACAGGACAGTGTATATTTCGTTGTTGCTACTCATCGGACACATCCCAAAACTCAATGAGATCCCCAACAAAGCACTCAAACAGTTTGCATAACTTATCCAATGTGTCATAGTCAATTCGCTGTGTCTTGTCGTGATACAAATTGGCTATGGTACTTCGAGCAAGTCCCGTTTTTTCATGAATATCCTGTATGTTGTACCGTTTTGTTCCCATCAGAGTTGACAATTTGCTCCTGATTGCCATATTTTACACCTCACCAACTTTAAGATACATTTTCACACCTAAAACGATAATACACTTATCCTTCTTTGTAAAGCACATATGCTCTATTTAGAGTTTTATTTAATCTATCCTAACCAATATAATACTCCTTTGGAATTTCTAATAAAACCATAAAATCTTTTACCAAACCAAATTTCATCTATTTTTTTAAACATTTTTTATCGCTTTTCATTATCTAACACTAATGAAAATCAGTTTATAACGTGTTCCATTAGCTTAGCTTGTAATTAATTTTTCATAAATATCTTTTTTCTTCTCCTTTCCGCTAGGATTCTCCCAATTATTGTAATTATCTAAATTTATTCTATCATATTTAAATATAAATAGTTCACTGAAAATATACATTCCCTATTTATTCATAAACCGCAAAAAATCGTCGATATTTACTCAAATACGCCAAAGGCCGAGGATTGTGTAATTGGCTAGTACAAATTAGTACATCCTATTACACAACCGCAAGGTCTGACAAAGAAGATGAGTGAATAGCGACGATTTCCTTTTATTATTAATCCTAAAATAACTAGAAAAGTTATGCTTTTCACAAATAATTTTGCAACATCAGCATGTGCACCTTCTTATAACAACAAGCATATATGACTTTTTTATAATTCCTTACTGCAAAATTTCTTATATTTTCAATACTGTGACTATAACTTTTTTGTATTTTTTTATTAGCTCATATTAAACGTTAAATATAATCTTCAATAAGTAGCTTCCTTAATGATTGTTCGAAATTGCTTTTTGTTATTTTTAAAGCGTTATTACTTTTCAATCGTTCAATTCTTGGATATCCTTCAGTATTTTCAATTCCTGTTATGATGCTACTATGATCGCCTTTTCCAGATACACTATGTGGCATTGGTCCTACTAAAACTACTCTATATTTCGGGGCAAATTGTAATTTACGGAAATTATATTTTTTTGCTGCATCATAGCCTAAACAAAACTCTAATCGTTCTCTATCAATATTGAGCTTTTTTGCTATCCCTAACATCACCTTCTCCTTTATATCTGACTCACCAATAACTACAATTTTACCGTTTTTATGTGTTTCATATTTTCCTTCATTATCTACAAGAATATAAGATAAATTCAATGTATTTAATAAATTTTCTAATCTACCTTGACGATTTGCCAAAGTTATAAGCTCCTCTAACTTGCCCGGCAATTCTTTTTTAACCATTTCCTCTATTTCTATTAATTGGTCAATTGAATATACCATTCTAGTCCTCCTTGGCAATAATCATTTTTAAATCATTGACAGCTTTCTCTAATTTAACTTTCAGGAGACTAATTTCATCCACCTTGGCCAGATATCTATCTGCAATATCATTTTGTTCTTTCATGCTTATTAGTGGTATCTTAATACTATTAAGACCAGACAATGTAATATTCGGTATTGTCGCACCTACAACAACTTTAGACAATGTTCTAATTCCATCTTCACTTTCTAAATAAGCCTTAACATAATATGGGTTTACCTTATTTTGATCTAGTTCGACAATGTAAAGATTTCCATTGGCTAAGATCTTTTTATCACGGTTAACTTGCGCTATTGCAACTTTAAAAGGCGCTCCATTTTTAGAAAGCAGTAATGCTTTATCTTTCAAACAATATCTTTCTTGAGACTTATTAATTTCTTTTAAATATGGTAAATTTTCATCTATCAAACCATTTTGTATATTGGAAAGCATTAAATACTGATTTGTTGTAGGTTTCATAGAAACTAAATCGTCTAATTCTACTGCTCTAAGTTGTGCTCCTCTTGTTATATTTTTCACTATATCTTTAAATGCAACTCCATTTTTAATATTTACGTCTGCTGTCAGATACCTTCCTGGATTTAAAACAAAATCATTAGACTCAAGTTCTTTTAAATTAACTTCCTTACTAAAATTGCTATCTTCTTTTAGCGCCCGAACTATCTTCTTTATATTAGTTGAAGTGAATTCAGCTTTTCTTCTACCAATTTTACAAATTTCAGTGGCATCTATCATTCGTATTTTCTTGTTTCCAGTGCTAAAAACAATCATTGCTGTTTCAATGGCAGTACTGTCAAATAAACGTCCAGGCAGCGCTATAATAGCCTCAATCAAACCTTCTCTTATAAAATATTCCCGAACCCCTTTGTCTAAACTGTTAAATGTACTTCCCATAGTAGTAATACCAACTGCTTTACCTTTTACGTTTAACTTATTAATAATGAAGTAGTTATAAAGCCAATCCGAAGATACTACTTTAGATTTACCCGAAGCAATTTCTTTTAATTTTTCAAATAATTCCTTACCAGCGTATAATGCATTTGTTTTCTGTCCAAAAGGATAGTTTGAAAATATTTTATCGAATTTTTTATCATCATTTTCCAAAAACATATCTGTTTGCTTGATTATAATAGAGTCACTAATTAGCTTTGCTCTAATATATGCAATAGCTTTAGAAGTTGTATTAATTTCATTTCCATAATATGCCGCCTCTAAATTAGACATATAAGCATCAATAATAAAACTACCCATTCCTGTTCCAAAATCCGCAACTAGGTCGGTATCTTTAATTTTAAGTACTTCTATGGCCAAAGCTATAAGGCTTGCTGGAGTCCCACTATTTGAACCTCGTACAGACCTGTTTTTGTTATAAAATAGAATAAATGATAACAGTGTACTATTGGCATATTTATTATTTAGTTTTGCCACATTTTTCCAAACGTTTTCTATTTGTTCAACAATAAAATAGTCAATGTCCTCATCGGCAGAAAATATTTCCCTCAGTTTACTAAAATTCTCCGTTTTTTCAATCTTATTTTTTCCGAGCAAGTATAATACATACGCTGCTGAAATAAACATTGGAAACTTATCAAAACCTGGCGTATAATCAAAAACTAACCGTAAATCGCCCATTAAATTTTCAACTTGCTCAGAATCAACCTGTTTCTTTAAAGCAATTAATTCTTTTAATGTAATATTAGACATAATATCTCTCCTCCGTTATAAGGTTATCAATAACCAAATTATTCCTTTTCAAAAAAATATAGGGAAAACATCCCTTAACTCTTTGTTAATTGTAGCACCAATATTTTTGGTTGTCAATAACCAAATCATGGAATTTCGAAAGTCTCAATTTCAGTACAGTAATAATCTTTACTATTAGCCTAGTCATAGGAAACTTTCCTTCAATTTTGACCATTTTTAATTTATCTAAACATTTCTCATCATCTTTTCTAGTAATATTTCTCCACTGCACAAACACAAAACATCGTTACTGCCAAATGCTTATTATAATCCTTCCGTTGAATACATCGTCGTACTTGTGAATCTGAGGTTCTGATGGCCATAGGCTACGACGTTTCTCGTCTCTATATTAAGTGCCTGCGCTCCCTGGTTTGTAATCACATGATTGACCTTATCCTGTCTCCCCTCTATTTCAATGCTTACATGTTAGATATTCTCGGCTGTGTCCGTAGCAAAATGTAGGAATTGTAAAATAGTTAATGTTTTAGCTTAATCGTTGGGCCTACTACATGCAATATCTTCAACTGCTATTTTAACTATCCTGTCATCCATTGTTGTGTACTCAATCCAAACTTTTGGATGATGTAACTTTAGATAAATATATTCTTCTGACGTATAAACAACGATCCATTTTTCAGTAGTAATCCATTGAGGGAGAAAGGCCCTTGTTTCAACCATGTCGCCCTTAACCATTTTGGGAGTTATAGTTGCTTGAAAAGTGTCTATATCACCAACATTCTCTTTCAATAAAAATATGCCTGCTGTAAAATCTCTCGAGACACTTTCATGCACTATTTTTATATCCTTTATATAAGCTCTTTCAAGCTTAGTGCTGTACAAATCAACATAGATAATTCGATAAAAAAGGCCTCTATTCGCTTTTCTATAAGCATGAATTATATCTATACCGAATTTACCCTTATAATTTCGTACGAATTTCACAATTTCAATTATTGCATAACTTGCTAGGCCCCCTACAAAACCGAAAAACAAGTTCATCATTTCGTTACTCATATAATCACCTCTCATGCTAGTTATTAAAAATATCAAGTAACATATTTTTTAAATAATATGTTACCTGATATTTTACCACATTTTTAATTATTTTTGATTAATTGGTGCTTTGTTATTAAAACTACTACGCAAGAATAAAAAGATGTAAAATAAAAAATAGATAAATAAAAATTGTTTTGGGGGCAATTAAATGAAATTATATTTTGAAAATAAAAAAGCCTCGGTGTTTACTGAGAACAACAAACAAGATGACCTGGTAAAAATAGAAGTCAGGCATAAAGATGAAAATGAAACTGTAGAAGAATATTATTTTGACAAAGAAATTCTGATTTGTGCCAAGCACAAGAAATATACTACTCCTTGCGGGACTAAAGCAACTAACGTATTACTTACATGCGGCATACCACAAGAACGCCTATTGACTAAATTAGATGAAATAGTGAATATGTTGAAATCATAATAAAACATCTCAATTAAGATACTTGAACTATCTTGGTCTTCAAATATTTTTTTGTTTCCTCCATATCAAACGGGTATTTTTCTTAATAATTTTTTTGGCTTACGTCTAGCTGACCTTTGCTTAATGCTTCGCAAGCCAAAGTTATCACATTGCAATTTTTATTATCTTCCATAACTTTTGCAGAACCCTCTATTTTTTTACCCTCATAAAATAAAAAATCCCCCAAACCCGAGTCTATGGGAATATAAAACACATATTGAAATTATTTGCAAATCTACACACCCTTATGATTACTAGCTATTCTCCCTCTATCATAGTGACACTCTCCGCCGTCAGTTTCAACAGCTTTACATGAAGCTTCGCTTTAAACAATTTACACCATGAACTGTTAACATCGGCCGCGACTTTGATCTCAGCAAACTTCATATTACCTTCCAATCTTTTCGCAAGAAAATTTTTTACAGTTTATTTTTCTGAATATTCTGTTTGCATTTCCTGTTTCTGGGACGTACAATATCAATAAGAGGATCATTGTAAAAAATGTTGCTAATAAAATAAGGAGGACTTCCAAATGAATAAAAAAACTCTAACTTTTCTTGTGTTTATTTTAGTTATGGCTATGGGTAGCGGCTTAGCTTTTGCAAACCATAGTGGGATGGAAAAACCTATTATGACACATAATTCGGTCATGATGTCTGCCGACCAAGTTCTCAAAATGGCGCCAGAAAATGGATTCTATCGTTTTAGTTTAGAAGACTTAAAAATGAAAGTCTATTCACAGGCAGATGACTTTATGATTGTTGATGTTCGTCCAATGCAGGCTTTCAAGGCAGAGCGTATCGCTGGATCAATTAACATTCCTTTACCGACAGTAGTTGATAATCTTAAAATGCTAGATATGAATAAACAAATTTACGTTGTTTGCGCTGTAGACAGTAATTCTTCTTATGCGGCGTTTACATTAAGGATGTATGGTTATAAAGCGTTTATGATTCCTGGTGGCGAGGTTGCTTGGAAGCAGGCAGGATACCCTGTCGTATATAGTATGGTTATTTAATTTTTTCTTTCGATTTCTTGAATTTTCGATATAATGGTTCTCTATCAAATGTTGGGGTAACCCAATACAAGTAAATCTTACCGGTGACGCTACAGGTGTCATCGGTATTTTTATGTCTTGGAAAATAGAACCTAAAATAAAAATACGCCTAAACTTCCCGTCTAGGCGTACGTAACAAACACATATTCCGTTTTTCAAAAAACCTTGAACCTTTATGGTTTATGGTTTTTTCCACTCTATCAACGCCACGCACTCCGCCGTCAACTTCTACCAATCGCTCGTGCTTCCGCCGGGTTCTTGGGAAGTTTTGACAGGGTCAGTTTAGCAAATCGTACTGTAACCAAGGTAAATACTCATTTCCTATCCCCCCCTTTTGCTTGTGAAAGCTTCTATGTGGGGGCTAAATTTAGTCGTATTCTTTCGGTTTTTTAGTAGGTTAATCATTATTAATCAGCTATTATTCTTTATTTTATCATACGAAGGGGACGGTTCTTTTTGTATCAAACACTTGAAAACAATAAGACAAAAAATAGTAACCACAGGTGAGTTTAGATGCGTGTTTTTGTTCCTAAAAAGGAGCTTTGAGTGGTAGCGAAATTGAAAAGGCTAAGAGAATTGCCTGAAAGGACATGCTTGTCGAAAAGAAAGTTATCAATAATTAGTGGTATAAATAAAGATAGTATTTCTAGAATTCTCAAATAATTGATACGGAAAGAACTGCACTGCCTCCAAATATTGGACACTAACATATAGTGTCAGTTACAATATATAAAAGGAGGAGGTTATCTTGAAGGTTATGTATGACAGCAGGGACAGTCCCTGCTGTCATACCGATAATTACTCAAATATAAAAAAACAGATGAGTAATTATTCGCGATTTTTTTATACTTATTTATTCAAATCTCGAATATTATAATACGCAAAGATATAAGATATGTCCACAGTTGAATACCGCTTATAAAATTTTAAAAAACAGTCTAAAATATTTATGGTAGTGTCCTGTATTTTAACGCACTGCAAACCGTCCCTTTTGTCGCACCATGCGTTTTATATTTAAGATTTTTTTATTATTTCATAAACCTCAAAAATCGCCGCTATTTGCTCAGATACACGAAAACCAAGGATTTTGTGAACTCAGCAACTCTCGCCCTCTAAGGTCAATAAGTGTAACCTACTTCCTATGACTTCCTTACCAAAATATTTACAGTCCCATGCGGCAAACAAAACCGTCCATTTTGTCGCACTATGCGTTTTATATTTAAGATTTTTTTTATTATTTCATAAACCCAAAAATCGCCGCTATTGGCTCAGATACGCGAAAGACCGAGGATTTTGTAATAGGATAGTACAAACTGTACATCCTATTGCAAAACCGCAAGGTCTGACAAAGTAGATGAGTAAATAGCGACGATTTTCTTTTACAACAGGTCTGACAATGTAGACGAGTGAATAGCGGCGATTTTCTTTTATAACAAAGTAGACGATTGAATAGCGACGATTTTATTTTTATTCAATTATGCTCATTCAATTGCAAAAAAGACGCAAATTCATGCTCTTTTACAAACTCTAAAAACTGCGCAGCAATTTTGTTCTTTATATTTTCTTTCTTGTAAATGATGTATGTATTACGCTCAATGGGCTTTCCGTGTTTATCCTCCAGAATAATACTATGTGCCTTGGGACATTCCGGCAAAAATACCGAAGGCAGAAGACCAAACCCCAAGCCGCTATAAACCATTTCTTTGCACAAGTTCAAGCTGTTTACCATCACATCTATCTTGGGCTGCGTAGGGAAATTATTATTCCACCAAATTTCCAACATCTTCTGATAATAGGTATCAGTAGTATAAGCAATACGTTTCATCGTTGCTAAATCCGCTAGCTTAAAAGGCTGTCTGGAAACCGCGGCAATTGAGTTTGTACCCAGTAAGTATGTCCCCTCGTCCTCCCACCCGAAATCATTGCGCAAGAAGCCAAAATGACATTCATTAGCATGCATCATGGTAACAACCCTGCTGCTTGGTGCCTGCGATACATAAAATTTCACCTTAGGATGCTCCATTTTAAAAGCCTTAATCAATTGGGGCAGATAATACTGGCAGATAATTATAGGTGCAGTTAATTTCAACATGCCTGCATTTTCATCATCAATGGCCTGAATTCTCTCCTTGAATTCTGCCATCCGTTTTAACACATCATCCGCAAATACCGCGGCTTCCATGCCGGTTGAGGTCAAAAATATACCCTTGTTGCTGCTATGCAAAAGCGTCGTGTTAAGCTCCCTCTCCAGTTGTTTGATTCTAGCAGTCAGCGCCGGTTGGGAAATGAACAAGGCATTAGCTGTCTTGGTAATATTTTTAAATTCATGTAAATATTTCAGAATTAACAAATCACGTTCATTCATAATAAACCGCCTATTCCCTAAACATACATATGATTTATTATACTATAAATTCCTTTTATTATAAAATCAGTACCATACCCAAACTTTATCTAAGCATATCTACACGTAATACTAAAGCCTGCCACCTTTATAAGGGACAGGCTTTAACTGCTTTAGGCTCAAAGCCCTCTTACCACATCGATAATCGTACCGTCTCTATATTCTACCAAACCGCAAATTTTATCGCTCTTAGGCAAAGGCGTACTCTTACCGGACAAAGCGTCTGCCTTCGCCTTCAATTCTTCCATAGACTTCACAGGCAGGCCCTTGCCCTTCAAGCTCTCAGCAATATCCGGGCGCCTGGGATTAACAACGATTCCGTACTCTGTTACCAGTACATCCACGGTCTCACCGGGAGTAACAATAGTAGTAACATGATCTAACAGCATAGGCAAACGTCCACGTAAGAGTGGCATAGTAATCATGGTCATTTTGGCACCGGCTGCCGCATCCGGATGTCCGCCCGGTGCTCCTAGCAGCTTACCATAGGAATCTGTCAGCACGTTAACGTTAAAATCCACGTCAATCTCTGTCGCACTTAAAACCGCAAAGTCCAACATATTCACATAAGGATTAGCATTGAAGGGACTGGCATAGGCCGCAGCAGAAATTTCGTGATGTTTAGGATTAACCCCAAGGGAGCTGATGGCTGTAATGTCAAAATCCTGAGGATCATAAAAGGTTTTTATCAGTCCTTCGTTCAGCATCTGCACATGAAATCCGGATACACCACCTACGCCAGCTGAAGCTACGTATTTTTTAGCCAACATTTTTTCTCTAATATAACCTGCTGTAGCAATGGCCATACCACCTGTACCAAACTGAAAAATCATTTGGTCGTGGAAATATTCTGTGGCCGCAATAACATCAGCAGCATATTTGGAAATTACCAGCTCTGCAGGTCTTTTGCTCACCCTGATAGAACCGGTAGCTATACCACTAGGATCACCGATAGAATCTACTTCGGTAATATAATCTACCTGAGTCTGTGGAATACTGACATAGTCAAGAGGTACCTCTGACAACCCATCAGTAACAGCAACTACTTTGTCGGCATACTCTGCGTCCGGCATAGCATAGCCTAAAGACCCGCAGGCAGATTTTCCCTGTACGCCATTAATATTACCATATTTATCACAGCTAGGCGCTGCAATAAAAGCAACATCAATATGCAGTTCGCCTGTTTCAATGGCTCTGGCCCTGCCGCCATGAGTTCTGAAAATAGCCGGTTTAGCCAGCTTGCCTTCCTGAATATAGCGCCCCAATTCGCTGCGGCCGCCACTGGTATCAACTCTGGTAATAACGCCGTTCTCAAAATAGGGCAGCAGACAATCCTGTACCTTGCTTAAAGAACTGGCGGAAAGAGTCAAATCCTTAATACCTTTCTTGGCAATAGCGTCTACAATATATTGCATGACGGCATCACCATTGCGCAGGCAGTGGTGGAAGGAAATTGTCATACCATCCTTTAGGCCTACCGCCTCCAAAATGTATTCTAATCCGTAAACTTTCTTTGTCCCAGGCTTTACACATTTAAGTGGTCTAGCAGCCATACGTCCGCTGGGTTGAGTCGCAAAAGCACCAGCAAAAATCTTTTTCTGTTCATAACCCGGTATTTTATTGATTTCTGCCATTAATTTCGTATCAAACATGCTTATATCTCCTTTCCGGAGGCCTTGGCATAAGCCAAAACAGCTTTTGCTCTCGTCACCATTGGCATATCAATCATCTTGCCATTCAGGGCAATAACCCCTGAACCCTTAGCCATGGCTTGATCATAAACAGCCAAAACCTGTTTGGCGTGTTCGATTTCTTTTTCCGTAGGATCATAGGCCGCATGCACCAAAGGAATCTGACTGGGATGAATAACTGACTTACAGGTAAAGCCCAGCATTTTACCAAAACGTACGTCAGCCGTGAAACCCTCTGTGTTATTGAAATTGCTATACACATAGTCCAGAGGCATTACACCGGCAGCATGAGCAGCCAAAGAAATGCGGTTACGAGCATACAAAATTTCCTGTCCGTCTTCGCTTCTAGTCATACGCATGTCAGTACGGAAGTCCTCTGCGCCCAAACCGATGCCAAGAATACGTTTAGAAGCAGTAGCAATCTCAAAGGCATTCTGAACACCTAAAGCGGTCTCAATTGTAGCTACAATCTTTACTGTGCCTTCGGGAATACCTGCCTCTTGTTCACATTGGCTCATAAAGATATCCAACTCCTGTATATTTTTTGCCGTTTCGGATTTAGGCAACCGCAGAAAGTCCGGTTTCAATGGTACCATCGCCTTCACGTCTTCTTCGTAATAAGGTGTGTCTTGAGCATTAACCCTGATACCAACTCGACAATCAATATGGTAGTAGGATAAAAAGGTTCGCACCAAATCCCTGGCAGCATCTTTTTCTTGCACGGAAACAGCATCTTCTAGGTCAAAAATAACACAGTCGGCACCATAAATCTCTGCCTTAGTCAATTTAGCCGGAGCATTACCGGGTACAAATAGCATAGTCCTGTATAAAGAGTTCATTGTGCCGCCTCCTTTAACGCACGTTTAAGGGCGGTTTCCATCCTGGCACGTATGGTAAAATCCAATGCACCATGATCCACTAATTTAATTGCCGCGCCGGTAATCGCCATCTTTTTCGCTACTTCCAAAGCTGTCGCTTTAATTGAGGCTCCAAACTGCTTTGCCACATTAGATTCTAAATCGATGGTAAGGTCATCAGCCGGTTCAACCGTTACCATGACATCACTTGTTTCCATTGTTCCTGCCATAGCTGCTTTAACCAACTTCATTACAACTTCACTCCTTTTTCCTCCAAAACATAATACAGATTTATTTTTCCAGCTTCAAATAGCTGTCAAAAAAAGCTGCAAAAACTACTACACCAGCGGCACCTGTGGCCCAGGGACGTAATAACTTACTGATATACACACTTAAATGCCCATTACCTGTAAAACAACACATTAACTGAACCAACACTAGTATTGTGCCTAAAATCATAAAAGCCGGCATGGTAATACCAAAACAAATATGGCAGATTGCTTTTAAAGTTTTTTCCATTTTTCTCACCTCATCCTCCAATAATAGGAATAATCCGCATCATTATCAATATGGCAATAACTACCGTCGGAAAGACGAAGAATTTTAAAATTGGTTTAAAAATATTCGAAGGATCCTTCAAACCGGAAATACCGGAAGCAATATAAATCGGTGCTGCATTAGGAGGCACTGCGCCTTCATTAGAAATTAAATTTAGAAAAGCTACGCAGCAAACTACAGGCGGCAAGTCAATGGAACGCAGGGCCGCATAAACAGCAGCGCCTAAAGCACTGGTTGTAGCTGTACCGGAAAATGGCCCATCCATCATAGTAATAAGGGCAGCAATAACTAGAATAACCAACATTGGAGAATAAGAACCTAAATGAGTGAAAATCGCTTTAACTTCATTAGTCATACCTAACATATTGAGAACTCCTGAAGCGGCAAAAGCCGTAAACAGTAACATACCAACTTCCGAATATTTTCCAATTGATTGCATAATCATTGCTTTCCAACCGGAAAAATCATGAGGTAAATATTTCCACCCCTCAAGCATCGTAAACAAAGTCATAGTAATCGGAATCCAGAATACAATAGAAATTGATTTAAAAGCATTTTTCAAGTCTGCATTCATGGTTGCTTTTACCCAGTCTCCGGTTGGCCCCATAGTAGCTAAAAGCGGCACTAAAACACCTAGAAAAATCAATAACGCAGAACCATTTTTTCTTAGCGCTTCGCCAAAAGGCATAATCTGGTCAACAGGTACAGGTGCCAAACCATCCTTCTTGGCAAAATAATATATGACGACTAACCTATAAGCCAAGATGATGCAACCAGCACCCAACAATCCCACATACAAAGTACCCGAAGGCAGCTCCGACGCAATGCTGTCCATACCTAAAAGCAAAAGCATGGAAGTAGAGGGAGGAAAAATCATGCCCATCCCCGCATTACCGGCACATATAGTCGTAGCTCTTTCCCGAGACCATCCCGTCTGCATCATCCATGGAACGGTTATAGAACCAATTGCTGCCGCATTCCCGGATCCAGAGCCGGAAACCATGCCAAATAAGGCAGAACCTATAGTAGATACGTAGCCTGCACCACCAGGGAACCGGCCAATCAAACTATTCAAAATATTAACCAATCGTCCTATAACACCAGTCTTTTCCATTAGGTAGGACATGAACACAAAGGCCATTGCTGCATAAACAACTTCCGATGTAATACCGAACTTAAAGCTCTTGGTAAAAACATTAGCGACAGTGTGCTTAGAAAATACGCCAGCCACCACTACGATAATAAGATAGGCCCACAGCATCGACTCGGAAGCACGGCGTTTAAGCCAGGTCATCAGCACTAAAATAATAGCAATATACAGAACCAACGAAAAAATACCAATTCCAACCATACTAAACATACTAATATCATCCCCTTTTGCGAATTTTATGTATTTTACTTGTACTACCGATACTCCTTTCATCTAAAATTACTGTTTTCTTCTTCGACTTAACTTTAACGCGAACAGCTCCGCTTGTACAATATTGAACTTAGATTGTTATCATAAGAAAAACTGATAATGCTCAACAAAAATACTCTTCGTATTTAAACTTGTAAAACCAAAGCCCTATTATCTGACTAGAGAAACACAATATAGACATGGTGACGGTTTTGCAAAAGTTATATTCCGCAACATTTTCGTTATTTCTTACACCCAACGCAAAAATCGCCGCTATTTACTCAGATACGCGAAAGACCGAGAATTTTGTAAACTCAGCAAGTTTTGCTTTCTGACACCAATAAGTGTGACCAACTTTCTATGATTTCTTTACTATAATATTTAAAGTAACAGGCGGCAACCAGAACCATCACTTTTGTCGCACTAATCATTTATAAATTTATTATTATACGCCTCTTGTTTTTCTTCTTTCAAAAACATTTTCGTTATTTCTTACACCCAACGCAAAAATCGCCGCTATTTGCTCAGATACGCGAAAGACCGAGGATTTTGTAATAGGATAGTACAAACTGTACATCCTATTGCAAAACCGCAAGGTCTGACAATGTAGATGAGTAAATAGCGGCGATTTTCTTTTATATATTTAGTAGATTTATTTAGCGCTATTAGTAGCAACCCAAACAGTGAATGCCTTCATGAACCCTTCTAAAAACGTAATTGTTCGTTCGTCAAAATTTCCATTAGCATCAATTGCTTTGTCAACTTCACCAATGTAGCCTTCTGGTTGTTGCATTGTAGGCACATTCAAAAACACCAGTGATTGTCTTAAGTGATGATTAGCACCAAAACCACTCAATCTCCCTGGCGATACGCTAATAACTGCCCCTGGTTTAGCATTCCATACACTTTGACCATAAGGTCTGGAACCAACGTCAATAGCATTTTTAAGTACCGGTGGCACAGAACGATTATACTCCGGTGTAACAAATAAAAATGCATCGAACTCTTTCAATTTTTCACGAAAAGTAATCCAAGCTTGGGGTGTCCTATTTTCGTCATCTAAATCTTGATTAAAGATAGTCAAATCTCCTATTTCAATTTTCTCTGCAACTAAAGATGCCGGAGCCAATCTAATTAACTCGCTTGCAACTTTACCGCTAAATGATTCTTTGCGTAAGCTACCAACAATAACTCCTACTTTTTTTGTTATATTTGACATTTCTAAGCCCCCTTGTTTTGATAAACATTTAATAACTATTCTTAATTAAGTATAGCACAATTATTAAAAATATGTATATTTATTATGTATTCCCTTCCGATTAAATCACTAAATATTACGCTATAGACAATGGAGATTATTCTGTTTGTCACAATTAGTTTGCTGACATTACAAGACTACTCTTAATAATGTGAACTCCATTTGATTTGCTTATCCTTAATTATTTATAGCTCTATTATTTTATTCTTATTATCTCCCCACTTCTTTAGTGAAAAGATTATTTTATAAGCATAAAATAAAGTAACTTTTTATATAATGTTATTGAATTAATAGTAAATTTCATATAACCTATATGTATTGGCAATCTGGATATTATCCAGCATAAAAAAGGGGACGTTATATATGATGAAAAAGGCACTATTTGTATTATTTGCATTAATGATGTTATCAAGTTTTTGCTATGCTGATGAGGTAAAGAACCAAGAGAGTATGGCAGATAAGTTAGCCGCTGCTAGATTTACCGGTGAGGTGAAAAAGGTAGCCATTCTATTAGATGCCCCAATGACCTATGCGGATAATGAAAATATTAGGAAACTGGTTCCTGAAAAAGCCACAAGTATATTTAAAAAACCAAAATTTCAAATTTTACCATTTGATGATGCTCAGATGCAAAAAAAGATTTATCGTGAGGAACACAATATGGTAACTAGCGACTATAGAACTATAAGCGCTCTTAAAATGGCTGATGTTCAAAGTTTAGGCAAACAACTTGGTGCTGACTATGTATTATTTTTAAATGTGCATAATACGATGCCTCGATTAGGCGTAGGCTTTTTCTCAATGTCTTTTAAAACAACAATAACCTGTGATATGCGCCTTATGAATGTAGTTGACGGTAAATATACTTTCATGAAGCAAATAGTGAGAGATGGCAGTAGTACAGCCGTTATGTATGGTATACCTTCTTTTGACGGTGCTTATCGCGATGCATTATCCAAATCGTTAGCAGAATTAAACACAATAGATACCAGCAATCTATAAAATATAAATAACAGCCACTTTAGCTACCAACAAATGCTTTGTATAAAAATTTTAGGTATAGTAGTTAAATAACGACATAAATTTTTATAAATACAAATAAAAGGGGATGTCTATAATGGAAGATTTAAACAAAAATGAGAAAATTATCACAGAACTCAAAAGACATTGGATGTACTTTTTCTGGCCCGCGGTTTTTTCTCTTTTTGGAATACCAGTTATTTGGCTTATTTATAGAATAGCCCGGTATTTTTTTGATGAAGTTACTTTGACAAATCAAAGATTTAATTTAAAACTAGGACTTTTTTCCATTAAAAATATTTCTACTAAATTAGACAAAATTCAAAATGTTTATTATAGTCAAAGTTTCTTTGGAAGAATATTTGACTATGGAGATATAATGATCCAATCTGCGGCTACTTTTGGAGCAGTTGGTTACAAATACGTCCCTAATCCTAAATTAATTAAAAATATGATTGAAACTGCCGTCGAAGATTGTCTCTCCGATAAAAACAAGCAACAGCAAAAAGAATTAATTGAACAAATGGGTCTCCTAAATAAATAAAAGTGCGTGTTTTTATTTCCCCCAACCCAAAAATCGCCGCTATTTCCTCAGATACGCGAAAGACCGAGGATTTTGCAAACTCAGCAATTTGTGCTTTCTGAAACCAATAAGTGTAACCAACTTCCTATGATTTTTTTTACCACAATATTTAAAGTCCAATGCGACAACCAGAATCATCTATTTTGTCGCGCTATGCAGTTTGAATTTAATATTATTATTATTTCATAGACTCCAAAATCGCCGCTATTTGCCCAGATACGCGAAAGACCGAGGATTTTGTAATAGGATAGTACAAACTGTACATCCTATTGCAAAACCGCAAGGTCTGACAATGTAGATGAGTAAATAGCGACGATTTTATTTTACAACAAGGTCTGACAATGTAGATGAATAAACATCGACGATTTTATTTTATTATTTAATTCTGCAAGACTCATCCACGCCATCTCTCAACTCTGTGCTTACCTGAGCATAAATAAGTAATGTAAATACAAGTGTACCACCTAGAATATTGCCAAAACCCGTAGGAATAAGAAAGCGAACAAAGTAATCATACAAGCCGGCTCCACCGTTTATTACTTCATAAGCTAGCTCGCCTGAACCAACAACCACATGAGCAAAGCTTCCTAAAGAAATAAAATAAGTAAAAAATAAAATCAAAAATAAGCTAAAACTTCTTGATAGCGGCATCATCCAGACAATAGCGGCTATAAGAATTCCAGCAGGGATTCCTTTTACTATATTTTCCATAGGAGTCATAGCTGCTGCATGACTTGCAATACCATGCAAAGCAGTCGCGAGCTCCGGGGTTACGAAGGTTGGCATTGATAAAAATATCGCCGCCAAAAATGTTCCTATTAGATTCGCCAAAAGCACCAAACCCCATAACCGCATTATGTTCAAAAACTTAACTCCTGAAAACTCTTTAAATAATGGGATTATTGTCGTTATTGTATTTTCTGTAAAAAGCTGCATCCTGCCTAAAATAACAAGAATAAAACCAGTTGTGTAACCTATACTGGTAATAAGATTACTCCAAGGTTTATCCGGTAAATATATAGTTAATACTGCCTTAAATAAAAATGAAAATGATATTATAATTCCTGCTATAAAACCGGAAAAAAGCAACGCTCTAGCAGGTCTTGCTAATTCCTCATCACCATCACGCCTAATAATTTCAAATAACAAATGCGGCGATAAACGTTCATGTTCCTCTAGTACAACTTGTTCCTGACAAGATAATTTTGACGATGCTATTTCCTTGTGTTCGATTGTTTTATCCTCTACTTTAGTATCAACTTTCAACATTATATCTACACCTTACCTTTATTAATATTGACCTAGCTCATTAATAACTATCTCTCATATTTTTTGTTATTTACAAAACTCCATTAATAGGATAACTTTCATCTATTTCCCTATCATTTTTACATAACCCTATAAAATATGTCTAGTTAATTGTGGTCAATGCGATTTGCTTCGAAGATATAATATTTAGTAAAAACTTATTTATACCGACCAAAATACTTGTTATTTTGGCTTTTGTTCCGGGTCAATATTATCATTATCAGCCGGAGAAGCAAAAGGCGACGCTTTCGCAAAGTCAGCAACGCTCTTTTTAGCACGGGAGGAGGTAACTATTGTTCCCGGACCACCGATACAACCGTACTCACAAGCCATTCCCTCCAGAAGCATCCCATTTTTCAGCCCAAGCTTGGCAAGTTTCATCATTTTAACGCACGCGGCAAGTCCCTCCGCACATTCAGTCTTAACCTCCATGTCAGGTTTCATCTCATGAATTCTTGCCACGACCGCGTGAGCGACGCCTCCACTTACTGCATAGCCTCTGCCTGTCACAGATGCGTCCATTATTTTGTCTCCAACTTCAATTTCGGAAGGTTCTATTCCCTTGGCAACGAACATTCCCATGAGTTCTTCAAAGGTGATAACAAAATTAACATACTCTTTGACATGTTCCTGCAGCGCTTCCAGTTTCTTGGAAACACATGGCCCAATAAACACAACTTTACTGTCGGGGTTATTCTTTTTTATGTGATGAGAGGTATAAACCATTGGTGTACTTGACTCTGAAATATAATCATTAACCTCCGGATATTTCTTCTGTACCATCAATTTCCAAGAATAGCAGCAGCTAGTACCCATAAATGGTTCCTTTTCAGGCACTTCATCAATAAATTCCTTCGCCTCATTTAAAGTTGTCAAGTCAGCGCCTAGTCCGACTTCCACCACATCCTTGATGCCAAGTTGACGAATACCGGCAAAAATCTGTTCCGGAGTTGTCAAAGCACCAAACTGCCCGGCAAAAGAAGGAGCGATGATGGCATAGACTTCATTGCCACTCTTAATTGCTTTAATTAGCTGGTATATTTCAGACTTGTCTGATATAGCCCCAAAGGGACATTCTTGAATACAGTTTCCGCAGGCCACGCACTTATCAGCATCGATTTCTGCACGGCCAAGATAATCAGATTTAATTGCATCTACTCCACAACTTGCAGCACACGGTCTGTCATATTCAACTATTGCATGATATGGGCATTCATTCTTACAGCGTCCACATTTTATGCACTTTGCTTGATCGATGACTGCCCCATGCTTTTCAATTGTAACGGCGTTCTTAGGGCAGACATTCTTACAGGGATGAGCCAAGCATTTTCGGCAGTTGTCGGTAATAAACACCGTCTTAGTTGGACAAGCCTCACATGCTATCTTGATTACGGCAACCAAAGGAGGTGTATAAACTCTCGTATTCACATCTATATTCTCGCTGCCCTCAGAAATCGGTCCTGATTCAGCCGCGGTGCGCGCGTCAAGACCAAGAGCAAGTCGAAGCCTTTCGGCAATAACTGCTCTCTCTCGAAATACGTCTTCTCTGTAATATGCCTTCTCACCCGGTATCAGGCGGTATGTATCATCTCCGAGTTTTTTTAGATCCACATCATCATAGGCAATTCTCGCAATGTCGGCAAAGACCATCCTTCGTATATTAATAATGTCATTATAAGATTCTTTCACAGTTTGTGTCTCCTTGCGTTTGTAACCTTAAAGGTTACAGTCCCGCATCCTATTTGGTCATAACATGGTCAAAAGCCTTATCCAATACTACTGACATTATTTCCTCACGTGACGCATTGTGAAAAACAACGTCATCTACTACTACCACCGGTGATACATTTTTCATTTTCTTGCATTCACCAATGCACCTCACCATCTCGATGTCTAGCGTGAACTCAGGATTAACTCCCGGTTTCGTGAGAATAGTTTCCTTAATATTTTCCAGGCTGTCTATAATACCATCGGCCCCCATCATTGTACAGTTTGATCCAACACACACTTTAATTTTCATAACTTATTCCTTTCGCTCATTTAGGTTATTGTCCTCCGCTTACCATATGTTGTCAAAAATTATCTGACCCCTGACACATCCCTTTAAAATGCCATACAGATATTAGAGGACGATTCTGTTTTTTTGCAATTCCTTTGACAAATAGACAAGGCTATTTACAGAAATATACCTTCTATTTTCTTAGCTTATCGTTAATAAGTTATTAATCTCTTGCTTTTCTTCTCCCCTCCACGATATTTTTCAATTTATTCTATTTTTAACTTTATTTTACCATATTTACGCATAGCAAGTTCACCCAAAATACATATTTTTTATTTATTTTCAAAGATACGAAAACGCAGATATTTACTCATTTACCTCAGTAGGTATTAGTAAATATCTGCGACAAATTTAACCGTCCCTTTTGTATTCAAACTATTCCGTTGCGATGGGACGCCTCTTTGAACCAAGCGGCACTGAGCTTTGGCGTGCGTTTCTGAGTCTTGAAGTCAACGTGCACAAGGCCGAAACGGGTACCAAACCCTCCGGTCCACTCCAAGTTGTCAAAAGCACTCCATACGAAATTCCCCTTTACCGGCACCCCTTCCGAGATTGCTCTATGTAAGTTCGACATCACTGCACGCAGATACATAACACGGTCGGTGTCGAGGACGCGTCCCTCCGGGGTTAAGACATCGCCAGCTGCACAGCCATTCTCGGTAATATAGATCGCCTTGGGCTTCCACAGGGAATTCATCAAACGAGGGCCCCAGTAGAGCACTTCAGGGCTGAAGCTGTGCCAAGGTGATCCCATTTTGGGATGGGTCAGCGATGTTGGCACTTCGCGAAATCCCTTGGCGTCCTCCGATGCCTCGACGTAGCTCTTGGGAATGTAGATGTTGACACCCACGAAATCTAATGGACTGCCGATTGCTTTAAGATCAGCTTCGGTGAATTTAGGAGCGTTCGGACCAGCCGCCTGCAAATAAGAGTCGCTGTATTTTCCGGTCAGCATCACGTCCAGGAAGCGTTCGTTGTATTTCTTTGTGGCAATTTCAGCAGCGCGCACATTTTCTGGTGTGTCAATTATTGGCACTCCGGTAAACAAAACATCCGCCGGCCCTAACAGCAGGTCAGGCCGGATAGCGCGCATGGACTGAACAGCCAGACCATGTGCCAGCACTGCATGGTGAGACACTTGGTTGACCTGAGCAGTGGATAATTGCAGGCCCGGCGCAAGTTCAATCCTAACGTCCTTGCCCTGCACTTTAATTTCTGTTCCTCGGTGACCCATGTCCACGAAGTTTTGAAGCTCGTTTAATGTGAAGAAATGCTTGACCCTGTCACCGAGTTGCTCGGCGATCAGGCTTGCATAGTCTGCAAAAGCTTGGGCAGTGTCCCGGGATTGCCATCCACCCTTATCCTGAAGAGCCTGTGGCAAATCCCAATGATAGAGAGTACCAAAAGGCTCAATTCCAGCTTGAAGGAGCTCATCTACCAGGCGACTATAGAAATCTAAGCCCTTCTGGTTGGGCTTACCAACCCCATTGGGGAAGATGCGCGCCCAGGAGATTGAAAAGCGATAGGCATTGACCCCCATTTCTTTCATTATGGCCACGTCCTCCTTGTAGCGACGGTAGTGATCAAT